>ERZ1034411.60-NODE-60-length-45624-cov-12.323707_pt1 | contig 45624 bp, 38 predicted proteins | sample MGYA00520583_ERZ1034411 | MGnify/ENA primary metagenome ERZ1034411 (study PRJEB33736, sample SAMEA104288481) | Azolla microphylla | place: Ecuador | collected 1982 | study: EMG produced TPA metagenomics assembly of the PRJEB19522 data set (Is there foul play in the...
CGGAGCCGCCGGCCGCTCCCCCGCGGGCGGCACGCAGCGAGCCGGCAGCACCGCCGGCCCCGCCGGCGAAGCCGGCCGCGGAAAAGACCAGCTTTGAAAATCTCGAAGACGAGATGGCCTCGCTGCTCGGCCGTCCGAAGCCGTCTTCGTGAGGCTGCCGTCCCTCCCGCGTAGAGTTGTTTTCCTTTCTGTCCTGATCGCCGCGGCTTCGCTCGCGATGCCGGCGCATGCCCAGGACATCAGCATCAATCTCGGCGGCGGCGGCGCCGGCGGCGGCGGCGTCACCGAGCGCGCGATCCAGCTCATCGCACTGCTCACCGTGCTGTCGATCGCGCCGTCGATCCTGATCATGATGACGTCGTTCACGCGCATCGTCGTCGTGCTGTCGCTGCTGCGCACCGCGATGGGCACGGCGACCGCGCCGCCGAACTCGGTGATCATCGCGCTCGCCATGTTCCTCACCTTCTTCGTGATGGGACCGGTGCTGCAGAAATCCTACGACGACGGCATCCGCCCGCTCGTCGCCAACCAGATCAGCGTCGAGGACGCGTTGCAGCGCGCTTCGGTCCCCCTGCGCGGCTTCATGCAGAAGAACGTGCGTGAGAAGGATCTCAAGCTGTTCCTGGATCTCTCGGGCGAGCCGCCGCCGGCCACCCCCGACGACCTCGCGCTCCGCATCCTCGTGCCCTCCTTCATGATCTCGGAGCTGAAACGCGCCTTCGAGATCGGCTTCCTGTTGTTCCTGCCCTTCCTGATCATCGACCTCGTCGTCGCCTCCGTGCTGATGTCGATGGGCATGATGATGCTGCCACCGGCAACGATCTCGCTGCCGTTCAAGCTGATCTTCTTCGTGCTGGTCGACGGCTGGTCGCTGGTGGCGGGAAGCCTGGTGCAGAGTTACGGAGGCTGAGGCAGGGCTTCGAGCCCGCATCCCCACCGCCCTCCGCGATCGTCTCCGCTCCCTCCCCGTCATTGCGAGGAGCTCAGCGACAAAATTGCGGAGCAATTTTGCGCAGATGCGACGAAGCAATCCAGACTGCCGCCGCGGAAAGATTCTGGATTGCTTCGCTGCGCTCGCAATGACGGGGATGGAGCGGCAGCTCGCCTCTCAAAACGCAATCCGCGTCCCCGGCAACAGCTCGCGGCTAGATCAGTGTCTCGTACAAATCCTTCCAATCCGGATTGACGCTTTCGATCAGCGTCAGCTTGTCCGCCCGGCTGCCGCCCTTGATCTGCTTCTCACGCGTGATGGCGTCGATCATGGTGTCGTGCAGTTCGTACCAGACAAGAATCTTGCACCCGTATTTCGCCGAGAATCCCCTCACCAGACCTTCACGATGCTCGAAGGCCCGACGCGGTGGATTGGATGTGACACCGGTGTAGATCGTCCCGTTGCGGCGATTGGCGAACATGTACACGCATGGCTGCTTCATGATCGTACCCGGCTGAGGAGAGCTCATACGTAGCACAACCGGCCGATCGTTGCGAGCTGCCAGAACGGTGATTGCGAAAATATCCGCTCTCTCCCCGTCATTGCGAGGAGCCCTTGCGACGAAGCAATCCAGACTGCCGCCGCGGAAAGATTCTGGATTGCTTTGCTCCGCTCGCAATGACGGAGAATGCGGCGGCATCACGGGCCGCCCCGCGGGGCGGTCGGCCCTACCGCGTCATCTTGATCTGCCGCACGACCGGGATCGTCGGCAGCGAGCCGGTGTGCTCGGCTTCGTCCTTGGCCTGCGGCGAGCCGGGCGCGCGGGCGGTGGCGTCGGGGAAGCGCTGCTTCATCTCGCGCAGGAAGCCGTCGAGCGTGTCGACGCTGGCGGCGAGCTTGGCGATCTCGGCGAATTCGGCGCTGGAGGCCGCGGCCGGCTTGCTGGCGATGTCGAAGGCGAGACGGTCGGCGCTCTCGCTCATCAGCGGCGCGTATTTCTCGCGGAAGCGCGACAGGCCGATCGAATCGTCGGCGAGCGCATAGCCGACGGCGGCGCGGATGATGTCGCTCTTCTCCACCGTGTTGAGCGGCTTGAAGTCGCGGAAGCGCTCGCCGTAATAGAGTTCGATCTGCTCGGCGGACTCGCGCCAGCGCCGCGCCGCCCAGAAGATGTCGGAGCGCAGGCGAAGCACTTCGCGCCCGGAGACGTTGGAGACGATGTCGAGCGCGAGGTCGTGACGGCCGACGTCGCTCTGCGCGCGCGCTTCCAGAAGCAGGCGCTGCTGCCTGAGCTCGCCGGAGAGGTCGCTGATGCGGCTCGCGCGCAGCGCGGAGATCGCCATGTCCGGCTTGCGGTTGGCGAGATAGATCATGGAGAGGCGCGCGGCGACCTGGGCACGCGCAGCGCCCTCGAGGCGGTGATCGACCTGGTATTGCAGGAGCTCGGCGGCCTGATCGAGCAGGTCGATCGAGGCGAGACGGTCGGCGAGCCGGCGGATCAGCTCGTCGCCGCGGCGACCGATCGGCGTCAGCTCGCGGAATTCGTAGAACATCCCGAGCGCCTCGACCGGCGGCAGCTCGTCGCCCTTCGGCCCCAGGAAAATCTGCGTGAACAGCTCGGAGGCGAGATCCTGCGCCTGACGCGAGGCTTCCGCGTTGGGCTGCAGCCGCGTCGCGGTGCGCGCCGCTGTGAGCGCGTCGCGGTAGCGCCCGCTGTCGGCATACATCCGCGACAGCATCTGAAGCGTCTTGACCTCGATGGAGTCGCCGCGCCAGGTCATGGACAGGGTCTCGAGCTCGCGCAGCGCGTCTTCCTTGCCGATCTCGTCGCGCTTCTGCCGCAGCGCGACCTCCAGCTGCTTGGCCTCGGCCGCGGCCGGCCGATCGGCCGAAGCGGCTGCGAACTTGTAGTCGTCGAGCGCGTCCTTGTCGTGGCCGAGCGCCTCGGCGAGCCGGCCGCGCAGCACGGCGAAGCCGGGCGCGGCCTCCGGCGAGACGCCGACCACTTCGAGCTCGCTGCGGCGCTTGGAGGCGCCGGCGTAGTCCTTCACCTCGAGCGAGGCGCGCATCGCGTCCATCGTCACGATGCGCTGGATGTCGAGCGGCAGCGAGGCGATGGCGAATTCGACGTTCTTGAACTTCTCGCGCGCGTCCGCCCATTTGCCCTGGCGCGCATAGGCGAGCGCCTTCCAGAGCTGGGAATCGTGGCTGTTGCCGATCACGGGATTGGCGAGGTCCTTCAGGCCCTGTGCCGGCCGGCCGATCAGGATGCTGGCGATCGCGTGCATGATCAGCGCGCCGCTCTCCTCCTTGTTGAGCGGATCGCTCAACATCAATTCGGTGACGGCCTTGGCCTCGTGATACATCGCGCGCGACATGTAGAACTGCGCGAGATCGAGCCGCGGCAGCGAGCGCAGCGCCGGTTCGACGTTGGAGATGGCCGTGATCAGATCACTCTGACGCACCATGAAATTTTCCGATTGGCCCTTGCGCCAGCCTTCCGGGCTGAACACCGGGCGCACCGCGGTCGGCGCTCGCTCGGCCGAGATGTCGACCGGCGACAGCGTCAGTCCGCCCTTCTTGCCGAGGATCACCTTGTCGAGGCCGACCTCGACGCCGACATCGTCGGAGTTCGGCCGGATCGCGATGCCGTGCGCGGATTCCAGCAGCGAGAGATCGACTAGGTCCTGCCGCTTGATGAAGCCGCGCACCGGGCGCTGCGCGGTGACGACATAGAGCGTGTCGCCGGCATCAGGGTCGGTGAGCTTGTGCAGCTGGCCCGGATTGGCGAAGGGGATCGCGATGTTGGCGAGCGCGGGGTCGGTGATGTTGCGCGACATCATCAACGGCAGCGGCGTCGTCTGGATCTTGTCGGCGAGCGTCAGCAGCCAGTTGGTTTCCTTGCCGACCTCCTCGCTCGCCAGCGAGTAAACCAGCGGGCGGGTGAGACGGATACGCACCGCCTGCCCCTTGTCGAGCGGGATGCGGCCGACCTCGCCGATCATTGCGCCGCCCCTGGTGCGGATCGCCTCGACGTCGATCGGCTTCGGCGTGTCGAACACCAGCCACACCGTATCACCGCGGCGGAACGACGCCGCAGGCGTTGTGACGGGAATCGGGAACGTCACGCGCAAGCCGTCGCTGTCGCGGCGCGCATCGACGCTGGCGATGGTCGGCTGCGGCGCAGGCTTGGTGGCTTCCTTGGTGGCTTCCTTGACCGGCTCCTTCGCGGCCTCTTCGGCAGGCGCGGGCTTGGCCGGTGCAGCCGAAGCTTCGGCAGGCGCCGGCTTCGCAGCTTCCTTCGCAACGTCCTTGGCAACGTCCTTGGCAACGTCCTTGGGCGCTTCTTTGGGCGCTTCCGGAACGTGCGCAGCCTCAGTCGCGGGCGCCGGCGCCGGCTTCGGCGCTTCCGCCTGCGGCATCGCGGCGGGTGCTTCCGGCTTCACCTCGGGCTTTGCGTCAGGCTTGGCGTCGGGCTTCGCGTCAGGCTTCACCTCGATCTTGGCTTCGCGCGCGATCGTCTCGGACGTCGGCGGCGCGATCTCGCGATGGGCGTCCTTCGGCTTCTCGGCCGCGGGCTTCTCGGGAGCCGGCGCCGGCCCGTGACCTCCGGGCTTCATCTGCGCGATCGCCGCCTCGGGCGTCGCGGCGGCCTTGCCCCGGTCGGGCTGGAAGGAGACGTCAACGACGTAGTTCTTCTCGTCGCGGAACGAATGCACGTCGGAATCGCCGATCAGCGCGATCTCGACATTGGTCTGGTCGATGTCCGCCTTCTGCTTGATCGAGGCGACGTTGGGCGGCGCGGCGACGACCGCGTCCGCCAGATCGAAATTGAGATTGGCGTTGAAGGCGAGCGTGAGCTTCTGCTCGTTCAGCACCGAGGACACGCCGACGCCGTCGGGCATCTCGAACACGAAGCGCACGAAGGTCGGCTGCACCGAGGCACGCACGCGGATCTGCGGACGCTTCTTGCTCTCGGCCGCGGCGCGCTGGGCGCGCAGCGCGCGCTCGGCCACACGGGCGCGCTCGGCGAGCTCCTTGACCACGTCCATGGGCAGGCTCGGCGGCGCACCTTTCCAGCCCTCGGGCAGGAGGTCGACGAAGGTGCGTTCGCCGGCGTTCATGGTGTTGACGGTGACACGCCGCGCCAGCGACAGGCGGATGGCGCCGCCGTCGGGATCGCGGCGCGCGGAATTGACGTAGTCGGGCGCGCCTTCCGGCACACGGTCGACGGGAACGTCGACGGGCCGGTCGAAGCGGATGATGAGGATGGAGCCCGCGGTCGTCACCTCGGAAGGCACGTCCTCGCCGAGCTTGATGACAAGACGGGCAAAGCCGCCGCCGGCCGAAAACGTCGCCTCACCCCTGACCGGATCAGCCGCCCGGCTGGGTGCACCGAGGCCGATCAGCGCGCAGACCGCCAGCACGCCTACGCTGCGGACATGACGCGACAGCCCCGGCGCCAAAGCGCGGGCTCGCGACCACAATCCATCGGCAGCCTCTAGCGCCATTGGCGGCATGTCTTCCGTTTCGACGGGTCTACGCCGGCACTGGTACCGGCCCCTGCCCTCGACTTTAAGGTTTTGCCAATTAAGGACTTCTTAAGTATGAGCCCTCAATTCGGCTTTTGCGTCGGCTTGCCGTCGATCTTGGGCAGATCGGCTGCCGAGGCCGACTGATCGCCGCCGCCATTGGCACGGCGGGCCATCTCGACGGTCAGCTTCTCGGCCGCTTCCGGCGACATTAGTCCCATGATGTCCGACATCTTGCGTGGCGCGATCGCCGAGGCGATCTCGATCAGCACGCCCATCTCGAGCCGGTCGAACACCCGTGCGGCGTCCTTGGGCTTCATGCCCTCGTACATGGTCACGAGGCCCTTCATGCGCTGGGCTTCGGCGGCCTTCTGCTCGGCCTGCGTGGCGGTGATGCGGGTTTCCACCGCCTTCATCTCCTCGACCTTGCCTTCGATGCGCTTCTCGGCCGATTTGAGCAGGCTCTCGCGGATGTCGATCTCGCGCTGGCGGGCCTCGATCTCCTGGCGGCGCGCCTGCAACCGCTCGAGGATCGCGCGCTCGGAGGCCGAGACCTGCGGCTGGCCTTCCTCGATCTTGACCGGGGTGCCGCCCTCGGGCTTGGTCTCGGGCGCGGCGGGCTTGGGCGCCTCCTTCGGCGCGCCATGGGTCGAGCCGGTGATGATCTCCGGCTCTTCGCGGCCGGTCGGGAAGTTCAGATTTTCCTGCGCCCAGGATTTCTTGGTCTGGTTCGGCTTGTAGTCGAAGACATAGCCGCCATTGATCACGAGGCCCGCCACCTTCAGCGTGGCAAGGCCCGCGACGGCCACCAGGACGACCGGGATGACGCGGATGTTACGAAAGGACTTCATACCCTGACTTCATGCGGCAAGAACTTCATGCGGCAAGCCCGTTGGATCGTCGGCGCTCGGAGAAGGCTTCGGCCGCAGCCGCCACCGCCTTCGCGGTCGAGGGCTTCGGCGCGGGCGCGGCAACCGGTTCCGGATTGGTGACGGGGCGCGCAGCGATCGCGATCTTGGACAGGCGCCGCACCACGTTGTCGGCTTCGCCGAGCTGCTTGTAGAGCTGGTCCGACATCTGCGTCGCCGCGGCAAGCTGGCTGCCGAGATTTTCGTTGACGTCGCGCACGGCGAGCTTCAGCCCGCCGATCGCGCGCTCGGCGATTTCGGTTGCGGTGATCAGCTCGCCGATCACCGCCTTCAGCGAATGCTCGTCCGCCTTCAGCCGCGTCAGGCGCTTGTTGAGCATGACGCAATAGACGATCGTCAGCATCAGCAGGATAGCCACCAGCGTCTCGATCGCCATTCCCAGGGAGTGGTTCATGGGGCCTCCATCATCTTGTTCTGCTCGTCCACCTTCTCGAACATCGCAAGTGTCGTACTTGGCTTGCGCAAGGGTTTCGTCACGCGGATCGCGACGCGGTCGCCGACCCGGCCCATCCGCCCCTCGGTCAGCGTGACGTCGCCGCAGCGCACGGTGACGTTGGCATCCGCGCGCATGTCCAGCGGCAGCGTGTCGCCGACCTTGAGCCGCATCAGCTGCTTGAGCGGGATGTCGGCCTCGTAGAGCACGGCGTCGACGGCGATCTCGGCCTGCACGATCTCGGTGGCGAAATGGCCTTCCCAGACCGGATCACGGCCGAACTTTTCGCCCATGAACATCTGGAGCAGGACGCCCCGGATCGGCTCGATGGTCGCATAGGGCAGCAGCAGCTCGACATTGCCGCCGCGGTCTTCCATGTCGATGCGCAGGCGCACCAGGATCGCGGCATTGGCGGGACGGCTGATCGCGGCGAAACGCGGATTGGTCTCGAGCCGGTCGATCGTGAAGGTCACCGGCGACAGCGGCCGGAACGCCTGCTCGGCATCGGCCAGCACCACCTCGACCAGCCGCTTGACCAGCTCGGTCTCGATCGTGGTGTAGGGCCGGCCCTCGATGCGGAGCTGGCTGGTGCCGCGGCGACCGCCGAGCAGCACGTCGATCATCGAATAGATCAGGTTGGAATCGACCGTCGCCATGCCGAAGTTTTCCCACTCCTCGGCCTTGAAGACGGTGAGGACGGCGGGCAGCGGGATCGAGTTCATGTAGTCGCCGAAACGCACCGAGGTGATGCGGTCGAGCGAGACTTCGACGTTGTCGGAGGTGAAATTGCGCAGGGAGGTCGTCATCAGCCGCACCAGGCGGTCGAAGACGATTTCGAGCATCGGCAGACGCTCGTAGGAGACCATCGCCGAATCGATGATGGCGCGGATGCCGGAATGGTCGTCCAGCGTGACGTCGCCGACGGTGAAGCCGAGGAGATTGTCGATCTCCTCCTGCGACAGCACCCGCTCGCCGGAATTCTTGCCGCTGCCGAGATCGCGGCTGCCGTCCTCGACCATGGCCGCCCATTGCAGGGCCATGGTCTCGGATAGTTCGTTTTCGGCAGCGGCCTTTGCGGCCTCCGCGGGATCCTCGGAATCGAGCGACGCCTCCCATTGGGCGGCAATCGCATCCTGGTCCATTTGCTCGTTGCCGGCCATGACGCTAGCCCGTGCCCTTCCGCAGCGTCTTCACTGGATCACGACTTCCTTGAACAGCACCGCGCTGACCTGGATCGGGGCGACCGCCGCGTTGACGCGCTTGGTCAGCTCCTCCTTGAGGCGGAAGATGCCGGCGGAACCGTTGAGGTCGGAGGGACGCAGCTCGCGCACATAGGTCTGGAAGATGTCGGTGACGCGCGGCATCGTCGGCTTGATCGCCTCGATCTGCTTCTCTTCCTTCAGCTCCAGCACGATCTTCAGACGCAGATATTGCACGCGTTCGCCGGGCGCACCGGCGAGGTTGACCATCATGTCGGGAACGTCGACGAAGGCCGGCGGCTTCGGCGGAGGCGCGGCCTCGGCATGGTGCTCGTCGTCGCCGTGACGGAAGAAGAAGAACCAGGTCGCAGCACCGCCGCCGAGGATGGCGAGCAGGCCGACGGCCATGATGATGAGCTTCAGCTTGTTCTTCGGCGGAGCGGCTTCCGCGCCCTCGGCGGCTGCGCCGCCTTCTGCTTCATTCTCTGCCATGGTCGCCGCGCCCGGATCTCTCAAAGGGGTCGAAAGAGCGAAGCCTCAAGACAGTGACGCGATACGAATGCCCCGGCGCAATGCGCTCCTCTTCATGGCAAACGCTACGGTAATAATGGTTAACGGAATCTTTCGATTGGGCCTCAGCTAGGAAAAATCTGCCGGGCAAACATGGCTAACAGAACCTTTCTGCCGCCCTCCCGCACCCCCGCAAAATCAATAATCCATTGAAGTAAATGAATTTTTCAGGTTGGCACGGCTTTCGCTGAGAGAGGGCCGAGACCGAACGGTTTGGGAGAACCAGACGGTCTCGTTCACGGGGTCGGCCGAGGCGCTTGGGAGAGCGAAATGGCAGGTCCCACTCAGGGGAGATCACCCGATGCAGAACGCGCTTCTGATCGGCTTGTCACGGCAGATGACGTTGGAACGGCAGATGGATGTCGTCGCCAACAACGTCGCCAATGCCAACACCAACGGCTTCAAGGCCGACCATTCGCTGTTCGAGGAGTACCTCAACTCGAACGCGCGTGAGGACAATTTCATCGGCGCGGACCGCCGGGTCTCCTATGTGCAGGACCGCGGCACCTACCGCGACATCGGCCAGGGGCCGATGGAGATGACCAAGAACCCGCTCGACATGGCGATCAGCGGCAACGCCTATTTCGCTGTGCAGGCCAATGGCGGCGAGATGTTCACCCGCGACGGCAAATTCTCGCTCAACTCGACCGGCCAGCTCGTCACCTCGGACGGCAATCTGGTGCTCGGCACCGGCGGCCCGATCACCTTCCAGCCGACCGACCACGACATCAACGTCGCGCCCGACGGCACCGTCACTGTGCTCGAAGGCACCGCCAAGACCGACTCGATCCGCGGCAAGATCCGCATGGCCTCGTTCGACGATCCGACCAAGCTGACCAAGCTCGGCGCCAATCTCTACAGCGCCGGCTCCGCCACCCAGCAGGCCGACGCCAAGTCCACCGTGCAGCAGGGCTATATCGAGAAGTCGAACGTGAATTCGGTCGGCGAGATGACCCGCATGGTCGAGGTCATGCGCAGCTACACCGCCATCGCCAACCTGCTCCAGCAGCAGAGCGACCTCCACAAATCGGCGATCGAGAAGCTCGCCGACGTTCCGGCCTGATTAGGAGAGAACTGACATGCAGGCGCTTCACACCGCAGCGACCGGAATGGCGGCACAGGAACTCAACGTTCAGGTGATCTCCAACAACATCGCGAACCTGCGCACCACCGGCTTCAAGAAGCAGACGGCGGCGTTCCAGGACCTGATCTACGAGCATGTGCGCCGCGTCGGCGCGCAGGCCTCGGACCAGGGCACCATCCTGCCCGTCGGCGTCGACATCGGCGGCGGCGTCAAGACCGTCGGCACGCCGCGCAGCATGACGCAGGGCACCCTGTCGCAGACCGGCAACGATCTCGACCTCGCGATGTCCGGCGAAGGCTTCTTCAAGATCCTGATGCCCGACGGCACCTACCAGTACACCCGCGACGGCACCTTCCAGATGGACAATCAGGGCCGCGTCGTCACCGCCCAGGGCAACCCGGTGCAGCCGACGATCACGATCCCGAACAACGCCTCCGGCATCTCGGTGAGCGAGCAGGGCCAGGTCTCGGTGACATTGCCGGGCTCGTCGACCTCCTCGATCGTCGGCCAGATCGGCGTGACCCGCTTCATCAACAAGGCCGGCCTGCAGCCGGTCGGCAGCAACCAGTTCACCGAGACCCCCTCGTCCGGCCCGCCGCAGGACGGCACCGCGAACTCCGAGGGCTACGGCAAGATCACCCAGGGCAGCCTCGAGCAGGCCAATGTCGACGTCGTCTCGGAAATGAGCGACCTGATCGCCGCGCAGCGCGCCTACGAGATGAACGCCAAGGTGATCAGCGCTGCCGACCAGATGATGCAATCGACCACGGCGCTGTTCCGCTGAGGTAATGACGATGATCCGCACCGCCCTCGCCACCATCTCCGCCCTTGTCGCGCTGGCCTTACCGGCAGCAGCGGCGGACGACTTCATCGCCTCGCCGACACTGCGCGCGAGCGTCACCGTGACCTCGGACGTGGTGCGGGTCGGCGATCTCATCGACAATGCCGGATCGGCCGCGCTGATCCCGGTCTACCGCTCGCCCGACCTCGGCACGACAGGCACGCTGACGACCGGGCAGGTGCTGTCGGTGCTCCGCGCCAAGCAGGTGATCGGGGTGATGACCGGCGACATCAAGGAAGTCCAGGTCACCCGCCTCGCCCGCACGCTGGCGAACAAGGATCTCGAAACCGCCGTCGCTTCGGCGCTCGAGCGCCGCTTCGGCCTCGGGGATGCCGCCAACATCACCGTCACCTTCGACCGCGGCATCACCGACATGCGGCTGGACGCCTCCAACACCGGCGCGCTGCAGCCGGTCGCAACCCGCTACGACGCGCGCAGCGGCCGTTTCGACATCGCCTTCGAGATCAGCAACGACAACAATCCGAGCCCGACCAAGCTGCGTTTCTCCGGCACGGCGATCGAGACGGTGGAAGTGGCCGTGCTGACGCGCGACATCGACCGTAACGATACGCTGAAGGCTTCCGACGTCGCGCTGGAGCGCCGGCCGAAGGCCGAGGTCACCGGCGAGCCCGCCTCGCGCGACCGCAGCATCGGCATGCAGCTGCGCCGCGCGATGCGCGCGGGCACGCCGCTTCGCGCCGCCGACATCGTCAAGCCCGACTTCGTGGTGCGCGACCAGGCCGTGACCGTCATCTTCCAGGCGCCCGGCCTCTACCTCACGACGCGCGGCAAGGCGATCGAGAGCGGCGCTGAGGGCGACACCGTCAGCGTGCTCAATCTGCAGTCCAAGCGCACGCTGACCGGCGTCGTCACCGGCCGCGGCCAGGTGACGATCCAGGGCGCGAGCCAATCCGCGCCGATGGCGCCCGCGGTCGAGCAGACCTCCTCGCTCAAGCGCGACGAGGCGCCCGCCCCCGTCGACACCGCAGCTCTCCTCCGCAACCTGGTGCAGGCCCCCGCCTCGCCGGCCCAGATCGCAGAAGCCCAGATCCCGCAAGCTCGCGTCTCGCAAGCTCAAGCCAAGTAAGAGTTCGTCATGTCCGCTTTCAGTTCGGCTTACCGTCTTCGTCGCATCGCCATCTCTGCACTGCTGCTGGCCTCTTGCGCGCTGGGTGGCTGCTCCTCGATCGACCGCCTGTCGCAGATCGGCGAGCAACCGAAGCTGTCGGCGATCGACAACCCGACGACGCAGCCCGGCTACAAGCCGGTGCAGATGCCGATGCCGAAGCCGGAAGTCGCCTCCTACAATCCGAACTCGCTGTGGCGCAACGGCAGCCGCGCCTTCTTCAAGGACCAGCGCGCCCGCCAGGTCGGCGACCTCCTGACCGTGACCGTGAACATCACGGACAAGGCCAACATCGCCAACGAGACCCAGCGCAGCCGCACCAATTCGGAAGATTCGGGGATCACCGACTTCATCGGCGCCAAGACCCTCGGCGCGCAGGCGCAGAAGGTGCTGCCCGGCCGCATCCTCACGGCCGACTCCTCCGCCTCCAGCGACGGCAAGGGTTCAGTCAACCGCACCGAAGCCCTGCAGACCAACGTCGCCGCCGTCGTCACCCAGGTGCTGCCGAACGGCAACCTCGTGGTCGAGGGCAAGCAGGAGATCCGCGTCAACTACGAGATCCGCGAGCTCGTGGTCGCCGGCATCGTCCGCCCCGAAGACATCCAGAGCGACAACACCATCGATTCCACCAAGATCGCGCAGGCCCGCATCGCCTACGGCGGCCGCGGCCAGATCATGGACGTGCAGCAGCCGCGCTACGGCCAGCAAGTGATGGACGTGCTGCTGCCCTTCTAACAATCTCCCGAGCTCCCACATCGTGTTCGCGAACCTAGGCGCGAACGACGATGTACTCCGCGGCCCTCGCTAGCTCCCCTGGCGAGGGCCGCATGTATTTTGAGGATGGCGGTACAGCAGCTGCGCATCGGATGATCCGATGAGAGCGACGCCCCATCCACGTCATTGCGAGGAGCTCTTCGCGACGAAGCAATCCAGACTGGCGCCGCGGAAAGATCCTGGATTGCTTCCGCCTTCGCCAAGGCTTCGGCGGACAAGTCGCTGCGCTCGCCATGACGGCGGAGCGACCGCGTTTCTCACGCCGCATGCGCGACCGCGCGGATCTCCAGATGCACGCCGGTTTCCGTCTGCAGCGCGTGGATCACCGCCATCAGGTTCTCGGCCGTCGGATTGCCGCGCGGTCCGAACATCCGCATCAGGCTTTTCGATGGACGGTCCAGCACCTCGCTGAGCCGATCGAAACCGATGGTGGCATTGATGTAGGTCCGCAGCGCGGTGCGGCCATAGTCGACATCTCCCTGCAGCAAGCCCTGCATTGCCTCTAGAAAAAGCGCCTCGCGAAAGACGGGATCGCGCTCTGCCCGCGCGCGAATGGTCTCTTGAAAACTGTGGGTCAATGGCATCCGCCTATCCCTCATTGCCCTTGCGCGCCTTGTAATCGCGCCACCGGCGAAGCGCGACACTGATATCGGCCTGCTGCCTCTGCTTGGTGCCGCCTCCCAGCAGGATGACCAGTACGTTGCCGTCCCAACCGAAGTAGACCCGATAACCGGGGCCACGATTGATCTTCAGTTCGGCAGCGCCCTCGCCGACCGGTTTCACGTTCGACGTGTTTCCATCGGCGAGCCGCCCGATTGCAACGGAGACGGCAGCGGCCGCCTGCGCGTCGAGACTGTCGTGCCAATCCCGAAATGGGCTGCGACCGTCGGTGCGGTACTCCGCTATCTCAATCCTTGGTACCATAATCGTTACCAATTTTCAATTTCAGAATTTTCGGATTTTAGAAATTCATGTTGACACACTCCGGCCACTTCATTATGTTCCTGTTCTGTTCCATTCCACAAGAGGGCGTATCGCGATCGTCACGAAGCGCGGGATGGAATGCGGTGGCCGCGACGGCGTCGGCGCGCATGGTGACTGCAGGGCGGGAAACCGTGAGCAGCGGCAGGCGCGATACGACACGGCGCCGACAGCGTCTTCGCATGGTCTTTACGGTGAGCGCACGCCAGCCGTGAAGAACCCAGCGAGGATGTGCGCGGACGGAGAAGTCGTGTGGTCCTGACGCCCGGGGTTCTGGCGTCAAGGCTTGGCGGAGATGCGGCGCCAACCGGTGCGCATCGATCATTCGCAAGGCGACGGGGCAATAGTGCAACGCTCCCCGAGGAGAGCACGAAGGACACCGTGAAAACCATCGCGCAGGGAAGGCCGGGCGACCGGCATCACCTGTCGTCCACCCCGTGCGCGCTTCTGAAGCACACGCGGGACTTCGGGTGCCAGCCGGCGCCCGGCCTTCCCTGCGCCTTCCTGATCTTCAGGAGGGCAAGACGATTGCAAAGCTCGGGCGAAAGCTGCCGCGAGAATGTGAAGGCGCGTCTGCGAGTGGGTCTCAATGGAAAAAGCGACACCGCTCTCACACTCCGTCATCGGCTCGTTCATCGCTCGCGTGTCCCGGACAAGGCGCCGCGCGTCAGCGGTGCGGCGCAGAGCCGGGACCCAGAAAGCTGCACACCACGCTGCTGCATGAGCCCCGGCTCTGCAGCGCACCGCCGAAGGGGCGCTGCGCTGCGTCCGGGGCACAAGACCACAGCCCTCACGTAAACTCCATCTCCACCACGCCGAGCCCGTCCAGCTCCATCCGCACCTTGTCGCCGGCCTTCAGCCACAGCGTCTTGACCAGGCTGCCGGTGAGAACGAGCTGACCGGCATGCAGGCTCTTGCCTTCGGCGGCGAGGTGGTTGGCGAGCCAGGCGAGCGCGTTGTGGGGATGGCCGAGCACGTCGGCGCCGGTGCCGTGGCCGGCCTCCTCGCCGTTGACGATGGCGCGGCCCTTGACCGCCTTCAGGTCGGGCACCGAGGAGCGCGGAACCTGGGGGCCCAGCACGCAGCCGGCCGCGAAGAAATCGTCGGCGATCAGCGTCGGCGCCCCCATCGTCTCCCACTTCACGTAGCGGTCGTCGACGATCTCGATCGCGGGGTGATAGGCCTCCACTGCCTCGCCGACCCATTCGGCCGTGAACGGCGCCTCGCCGGCGGCGAGGTCCCGCTTCAGCCGGACCGCGATCTCGCACTCGACGCCGACCCGGACATAGTTGGACGCGGCCAGCCTGGCGCCGCTGTCGTGCACGCCTTTCTGGAACACGCCGCCGCCACAGGGGTGGGGGATGCCGATATAGTCCTGCATCACCTGGCTGGTGCAGCCGATCTTGTAGCCGACCAGCGGCCCGACGTGCGGCAGCAGCAGATCGTGCAGCGCGCGCTGGACCTGATAGCCCTCGGCCTCATCCGCAGGGGGGCGTTCCAGTGCTGCGAGCGGCGCATGGTTGCGGCGCGCCAGCGCGATCGCCTTGGCGGCTTCGAGAATCTTGTCCATCGGCGCCGCCTCCCACGCTACGCAACATTGCGGCTCAGTTCAGCATTCCCGTTCGCGCCTGACAAGCGCTGGACGGCGCGATGCCGGGCCGAATACGGGGTGCTGCCACCGCTTAAGGAAAAATTGAGTTGGCCCGGTCTTTATGGAGCCACGCGCCAGGGCCCACGCGCCTGCGCGGCACGAGACGCCCGATTGCAGCGATGCGCGAAGCCGCTGCGTCGCCGTCTCAAGATGCCAGTCGATCTCGTTGATGCGACTCGCGAAACTCTCCGCACTTGAAGTGAAGGCTTTTTCTCATGTGAACTCACGTGAGCACGCAGGATTTGACTCTAGCCCATTGATCGAGATTCATTTTTCACGATCCCCGCAATCGGCATCGCCGCGACGGCGATGTTGCGGCAGAAGAGCCCGCCGCAACGCCGGGTGCAGAGCCATCGCGTCCGTCAATTGCGTCCAAGCGCATTGCGAATGGCGATCTCGACCGGCGAGTAGTCACCCTCGCTCCGCTCCAGCCGGTACGGCTCGGCCAGATGCAGCGGCGGCTGCGCCAGGAAGCGCGGTCGCGTTCCCCGATGCTTCTGCGCGGCATGGACCAGGAAGGGATGGCAGAGATAGACGGTGCCGGCCGCACCGGTCGCGAACGCGACCGGGCAGTCGGCCCCCATCTGCTCGAGCCTCATATGCGCCCGCCCTGCATCGCCGGCGGGGGCCAGGTAACGTGCCATCGGCAGGTGCGAGCCGACCCGGATCCGCGTCGGCGCATCGTCGTCACCGACATCGGAGAACAGGAACAGCAGCAGCAGCGCCCGCCCCCGCGAGGTGATGTTGACGCGCCAGGCCGAGTGATCCTGCGCTTCGCCTGCGTTCCAATCCTCGCCGGGAAAGCTGAGATCGACATGCCAGCCGGCGTCGCCGGGGTCGTCCGGATGGGGAAATCGCACCGGAAAGGTCCCGACGTCACGTCGCGGCCGCCAGCGGCCCGGCCCGACGATCCGGTCGAAGGCGGCATGGAGCCTCGCGGTGTTGATGGCATCGCGGAACGGCGGGTCGCCATAATAGGGCAAGCGCACCACGGGCCGGGTCCAGGTCGCAGGGTCGTGCTCGCTGCACGGCAGATCGCGCCACATGATGGCACGCGCCGCCTCGGCGAGCTCACGAGGGAAGGCATGGTCGATCCGGACAAAGCCGTCGCGGATGAATTGGGCAATTTGCGCGTCGTCGAGCGCGCGCGGGCTAGCAGTCATGATGATCTTTCAATTGCTCGCCAGCCCTCATCGTCCGCTCGCTGCGGACCGGCTGGCTCGATCGGTCGGGAATCCGCAAATTCAGCTTGCGGGACGCAAAGCCTCCGCTGCGGAGGCGCCTGCGCTCAGCCCAGGAAGAAGACCGATGCGATGTTGAGGGTGCAAATCATCATGGCGGCGCGAATCTACGCGCCGGACAAGCGACATTCAAGCCGCGGGCAAAATCCGGAGCGCGGTGCGAAACGGTGCACCCCACGCCACAAAACAAAAGAGCCGCACGTGGCGGCTCCGTCATTATTCGTCGCGATAGACCTTCTCGCGTTTCTCGTGGCGCTCCTGCGCTTCCACCGAGAGCGTCGCGATGGGCCGGGCTTCGAGCCGCTTCAGAGAGATCGGCTCGCCGGTGTCCTCGCAATAGCCGTAGGTGTTGTCCTCGATGCGCTGAAGCGCGGCGTCGATCTTGGCGATCAACTTGCGCTGGCGGTCGCGGGCGCGGAGTTCGATGGCGCGGTCGGTTTCGGACGATGCCCGATCGGCGAGATCGGGGTGGTTCACGTTCTCCTCCTGCAGAGCCTGCAGGGTGAGCTTGGACTCTTTGAGGATCTCATCCTTCCAGGCAAGGAGCTTCAAACGGAAGTACTCCTTCTGCCGGTCGTTCATGAAAGGCTCTTTTTCGGTCGGTCGGTAGTTTTTCAACTTTTCCAAGGGCGGCCTATCTGTCTAAGCAACGACTCGCAACGGAAACAGGGTCCGTTGAGCCGGGCCTTATATAGTGGCCTCCTGTGACAGACAATATTTCCCTGAGGGTCCGGTTACCGCCCCCAAGCCCTTGCACAGGAAGGTTTATCCTGCGGGGCCCGGGAGCGGCCGCAGGCCCTAGTAGCCGACCGTGAAACGCTGCCTCTGATGGGCCGGTTTCTCGATCTCGTCGGCCAGCGCGATGGCGTAGTCGGCGAAGGTGATCCAGCTCTTGCCGTTCGCATCTGCGAGAAGCTGGTCAGTCCCGAGCCGGAACTTGCCGGTGCGCTCCCCCTCGACGAACAGCGCGGACGGCGAAATGAAGGTCCAGTTCAGCTCCTTCTCCTGCCGCAACAGGTCGAGGAAGGCCGACCCCGCCTCCGCTTCCGCCTTGTACTGGGCCGGAAAGTTGGGAGTTGTGACCAGCTTCACGCCCGGGGCGACCTCGAGGCTGCCGGCGCCGCCGACGACGAGGTAACGGCCAACCTTGGCGTCCTTCGCAGCGCCAATCAGCTTGCGCGCGTCGCTGGCCAGGAAGTGCACGGAACTCACGGCGACGTCGTGGCCGGCCCACAGCTTGGCAAGGCCGGCCTGGTCGAGCACATCCCCCTTGGCCGGCGTGACGTTCGGCAGGACGGCGATCTTCTCGGGGTTCCGGGCGATGGCGGTGACCGCGTGGCCGCGGCGGGACAGTTCCTTGGTGATCTCCGACCCGGCCCGGCCCGAGGCGCCGGTAACTGCGATTTTCATGGATGGCTTCCTTTGCTTCTATGGTAACTAATAGAAACTAGATATCGCAAAGAATGCTGGTGTTAAGAGAGCACTTTGTGCTTACCTGATTACACAGGGGTAACCCCATGCGCATCGCAAGCGACGAAAATGAAGTCCGAGGCTCGACCATGAAACCCGATGTCTATGCAGCGAACTGCCCCACCCGCCAGATCCTCGACCGCGTCGGCGACAAATGGGCGGTGCTGATCCTGTTGCTGCTGCGCGAGGAGCCGATGCGCTTCAATCGGTTGCGCCGCACGATCGAAGGCATTTCGCAGAAGATGCTGAGCCAGGTTCTCAAATCGCTCGAACGCGACGGCCTGATCAGGCGCCATGCCATCGCGACCGTGCCTGTTACGGTGGAGTATTCGATCACCCAGCTCGGGCTGACACTCGCCGGCGCGGTCGATCCCTTACGCGACTGGGCCGAGCAGAATCTGAAAGACGTTCTCTCTGCCCAGCGCCGCTACGACGCGCAGCAGAAGGAGGAAGCGGCGTAGGCGAGTGCGAAGTCGATAGACGTCCCGTCATCCTGAGGCGCGAGTGGCGCGATGCAAAGCATCGCGCCAGGAGCCTCGAAGGATGTACGGCCGAGATGCAACTACGGGCGAATAATGCGAGGAACAGCCGGGCCGTCGCCCTTCGAGGCTCGCCGAAGAGGCGAGCACCTCAGGGTGACGGATAACTCAGGGGTGACGGATAACGATTAAGCCTGCCCGGCCTTGGCCAGCTCGACCTCGACGCGCAGCTCGATCTCCGAGAGCACGGAATCCAGTCCGGGATCGCCCGAGGACGATTTCAGGTTCGCCGCAGCATCGCGCAGGCGCAACACGGTCGACTTGTCGAGATTGCCGGACAACAGCCCCATCTTGAGATCGTCGAGCACGTCGAGCGCCGTCCTGCCGCGAGCGACCGAGCGCTTGCGCCGCTCGACCGGATCCTCTTCGACGCCTTGCAGGGCAAGCAGCCCGTCGATGTTGGCGGCGGCCTTCGGTGCGGCGGCGCTCCGCGTCTCCTGCGCCGACGAGGTGTCAGGCAGCACGAAGGTGCCGGAGCCGGTCCGCCTGGCCTGGCTGGCCGGCGTTCCAAGCGTGGTGCCATTCGGTCCGTAGATGCGCATCGGAAAGAATCCGGGTGATCGATGCAGTCACCTTCGCCGTCTTATGGTTAACGGGGCGTAAACAGCCCGGCAAAATCTGCCGGCAGGCGGCAGTTTTGCTCCTCAAAGCGAACGCCGGCTGACGCCAGTCGAAACAGATTTATTCAACCTATTCAGCGGCCTACCCCCGTCACCCCGGGTTGGCACAGCCCTCGCAAGGACAGCGCCGGACCAGCTCGACATGGGAGTGTTGAGATGGGTCCGAGATTTGAGGAGCCTTTTCAGGATCCTTGGGGAGCAGAGGATGCCAGGCGTTCGTTGGGTGAGAATTGTCGGGGTGGCCTGCGCAGCGCTGTCAGCGCTGATGCTGTCGGTCGCGTCCGCAGGCGCGACCTCGCGCATCAAGGACCTCGCCAACATCGAAGGCGTGCGGCAGAACCAGCTCATCGGCTACGGCCTCGTCGTCGGCCTCAACGGTACCGGCGACACGCTCAACAACATCCCTTTCACCAAGCAGTCGCTGCAGGCGATGCTCGAGCGCATGGGCGTCAACATCCGCGGCGCCACCATCCGCACCGGCAACGTCGCCGCCGTGATGGTGACAGGCAATCTGCCGGCCTTCGCCACCCAAGGCACGCGCATGGACGTCACGGTGTCCGCGCTCGGCGATGCCAAGAACCTCCAGGGCGGCACCCTGCTCGTCACCCCGCTGCTCGGTGCCGACGGCAATGTCTACGCCGTGGCGCAGGGATCGCTCGCGATCTCCGGCTTCCAGGCCGAGGGCGAAGCGGCGAAGATCGTGCGCGGCGTTCCGACGGTGGGGCGCATCGCCAACGGCGCCATCATCGAGCGCGAGATCGAGTTCGCGCTCAACCGCCTGCCGAACGTCCGCCTCGCACTGCGCAACGCCGATTTCACCACCGCCAAGCGGATCGCGGCGGCCGTCAACGACTATCTCGGCGTCAAGACCGCCGAGCCGATCGATCCCTCCACGGTGCAGCTGTCAGTCCCTCCGGAGTTCAAGGGCAACGTCGTCGCCTTTCTCACCGAGATCGAGCAGCTCCAGGTCGACCCGGATCTCGCCGCCAAGATCATCATCGACGAACGCAGCGGCATCATCGTAATGGGCCGCGACGTGCGCGTCGCTACCGTCGCGGTCGCGCAGGGCAACCTCACGGTGACGATCTCCGAGAGCCCGCAGGTGAGCCAGCCCAATCCGCTGTCGCGCGGCCGCACCGTGGTCGCGCCGCGCAGCAGCGTCACCGTCACCGAGGACGGCAAGAAGCTGGCCGTCGTCAAGGACGGCGTCTCGCTCCAGCAGCTCGTCGACGGCCTCAACGGCCTCGGCATCGGCCCGCGCGACATGATCAGCATCCTGCAGGCGATCAAGGCCGCCGGCGCGATCGAAGCCGACATCGAGGTGATGTGATGCAGACGAGCGCAATCAACACCCCGCGCCTCTCCACCTCCTCGGCCTTCTCGGTCGAGAGCCGCAACGGTCGGCCCGATTTCGACCTCGCTGCCGCGCTGCAAAAGGTCTCGCCGCAACAGCAGGCCAAGGCGCAGAAGACCGCCACCGATTTCGAGGCGATGTTCCTCAACAGCATGTTCTCGCAGATGACCTCGGGCCTGAAGGGCGAAGGCCCGTTCGGCGACACGCCGGGCACCGGCGTGTGGCGTTCGATGCTGACCGAGCAATATTCCAAGAACTTCGCCAATGCCGGCGGCGTCGGCGTGGCCCGTGACGTCTATCGCACCCTGATCATCCAGCAGGCAAAAACCACTCTTCGTACGGCATAAGGTCCAACGAGATGAACCAGTTCAGCGCCTCACGTCAGCCGATGCAGGCCCAGCGCCCGGCCACTGCGCCCGGCAGCACCGAGGCGCGCAAGCTCGCCGAAGACCTGATGGATGCGATGAACGCGCTGCTCGGACTGATCGAGCGCGAGACCGAGCTCGTTCGCGCCGGCAAGGTCCGCGAGGCGATGACGTTCGAGAGCAAGAAGCAGGAGCTGTCGCGCAACTACGTCGCTGCCGTCAGCCAGTTGAAGGCCAACCAGCCTCAGCTCGCGAAGTCCGCGCCGGAGCTGCTCTCGACACTGCATCGCCACCACGACGCGTTCCGCGCGATGCTCCAGGTCAACCTCACCGTGCTCGCAACCGCCCACGCGGTCTCCGAAAGCGTCGTGCGGGGCGTCAATGCCGAGATCCAGAAGCGCAACGTGCCGAACACCTATACGGCCGCGGGGCGCCGCGCGGCTCCGGGACCGCGCCACATCACGCCGCTCGCGGTCAGCCGCTCGCTCTGAGTGCACGCAAGAACAAGCGACAATTTTACGAAAAACCGCGCGGCGATCTCGTCGCGCGGTTAGGCACGTTTCCTTACCGGGTCTTCAGTCCTGGTGTTCCATGGTTGCGTATTGAGAGGGGTTGGGATTTGACTCACGTGAGGCAACCAGGAGGCTGCCATGAGTACAGATTTCAGCATCAGGCCGGTGGGGATCCCGGCCCCCGTGCAGATCGTAGCGACGTCCAACACGGCGGCGAACGAGGCTGTGCAGACTGATCTTCCGGTGAGCCAGACGGTCGCCGCGGCGGATACGAGCGCACCCGTGCGCAACGATCCGCCGAGCCACGAGAACATCTCGCGCCAGGTCGTATTCGACCAGGCGTCGGCATCCATGGTCTTTCAGGTCGTCAACGACAAGACCGAAGCGGTGGTCAACCAGTTCCCCGACGAAGCGATGCTGCGCCGGCGAGCCTATTTCCATGCATTGGATATGAAGTCGGAGCCCTCGCGTCCGCTCAGCACGGACGTCAGCGCCTGACGATCGGGCGATCGGCGACGACGCCCCGCGTCTGACCGGCACCGGTCAGCGCGAAATTCGCATTTCCGAAGACGAAAAGCCCAAGAAGCCCGTGATGCCGACCATCACGAGTTGCCGTCACGGCCGCCCGGACAGGCCCGCGGCGATGTTGCGGTTGATCTCGATCAGCGGGCGGAAGTGATCGAACTGCGGGCTCATCTGCAGCGCGGCGGTCTGGCTCAGCACGAACACGCTGATGTTGGCGATCTTCTGCCGGACGTCGATCGGCTGCGGATTGTTGTCGCGCATCGCTTCGCTCAGGAAAATGGTCCAGAGCTTGCGGTTGAACATCAGGGCCTGCATGGTCTGCTCGCTGAGCGGATCGGCGTTGTTCACCGCATCCTGGAGCTTGTTCGCGGCCTTCAGCAGGGTCTGCGCCTCGATGTCGCGAGGAGATGCGGTGGTGGTTGCAACACGCGCATAAGCCGAGGCAGCGGAATTCGACATCAATCACACCCTGGAGGTTACCTAGCGCGTTGTACGCGCTTAAGGATTTCTTTCCCAACCCTAGGCAGCACCGCTTAAGATTTGCTTACGTGTTGTGCTTGGAGGCACTCCGGATAATTACGGGTCACGGAGCTTCTCGTCAGCGCAACGCTAGATCCACGCATGCACGAAGTAAACTCGCTTCGCGTGATGCGCGCCGATCTCAGCTAATCCAGTCTTAGCGATCTCCCTCAAAAGATCGGCGGGGCGTTAGCCCCGCCGCGAAATCTCGAAGTGCCACCTTGGCTTTCTCTAAATTAGCGGAGCAGCTGCAGCACGCTCTGCTGCGACTGGTTCGCCAGCGACAACGCGGACACCGCGATCGACTGGCGGGTCGACAGCGCCTGGCTGTTCGCCGCCTCTTCGTTGGTGTCGGCGAGCGTCAGGTTGGACGAGCCGGTCTGCAGCACGTTGATCAGGTTCTTGGAGAAGTCCTGACGTACCTGCACGATCGAGAGGTTCGAGCCGAGCGAGGAGCCCTCCGAGCGCAGCCTGCTCGACGCTGCATTCAGGCTCGCCAGCACCTTGTTGGTTGCGCCGTTGTCGATGAAGTCCGTGCCGGGAACGAGATTGCTGAGACCAAGGCCGGCGGCGTTGAACACGACGCCGTTGATGCCGAGCGTGGAGCTGCCGGTCTCGTTGAAGACCAGCTTCAGCGTGTCGCCGTTGAGCAGGTTGATGCCGTTGAAGGACGAGTCCTGCGACGTCGTGTCGATCTGCGCCAGGATGTTGTTGAACTGGCTGACGAGGCTCGAACGCGCCGTCTGCGCGACGGGGTCCTGGACCGGGGGCTGCGCGGTGGTAAAGGCGAGCACGCCGGTCAGCGTACCACCGACCGCGCCGCCCGCGGCCGTCGAACCGAGGGTCGAGGAGGCGTATTCGTTGACGGTGGTGACCGTCAGCACGCCGTTGGCATCGATCGTCGCCGTCAGGTGGTTGGCCTGCAGCTGCACATTGAGCTGATCGAGCGTCTTGACGGTGCCGTTGGTGCCGTCGCCGAAGGTGACGTTCACCGGCGTGCCGCCGTTGAAGGAAGAGAAGGTCAGCGTCTTGCCGCTGACACCGCCGACGCCGGAAGTCCGCGCCGCGGTGAAGGCGGTCGCCGTTCCGGTGTTGCCGCTGAGGCCGAACGCGCTGAGCGCATTGCCGGTGCCGGTGATGGAGAGATCGGCGTTGATGCCGGTGGAGAGCGCAAGCTGGCCGCTGCTGTTGACCGACGACGGGATCTGGCCCGCGGTGGTCGACAGCCCCGCCGTGCCGTTGAAGATGCTCGCCGTCTTGACGCCGGTGGCGAGGTCGACCGCGTTGAGCAGGTCGGTCAGCGTCGCGCTCTGGAGATAGACTGTCGAATTGCCGTTACCGTCGGTGACGACGTTGCCGCTGACGCCGTAGCCGGTGGCCACGCTCGCCGCCGATTGCGGCGTCTGCGCGTTCTTGAAGGTGATGGTGTGGCCGTCGATGTTCAGCGTCGAACCGTCCTGCACGAGGGTACCGAGCGAACCCGCGGTGGTCGAGCGATTCGCCGTCACGCTCGCATTGCCTGCGCCGGTCGCGGAGGTCAGGCCGAGCTTGTTGAGGAAGTCGGCCTTGCCGGTCAGGCTCAGATCGGCGCCGGTCGAGCTCTTCAGCGTGATCTGGCCGCCGCCCGAGATAGAGGACGCTACCTGAAGCGTGCCTACCGGACCGGCCGCGCCGCTGACGGCGATGGTCGCCGCGCTTGCACTGATGGTTGCCGTCTTGACGCCGCTGGCGAGGTCGATCGCGGTGAGGACGTCGTTGACGGTCGCCAACGGCGCCGCTGCCGTTCCCTCGTAGACGATTGAATTGCCGTTGCCGTCGGTGGCGATGTGGCCGCTGGCATCGAGGCCCCAGCCGGTCGGCTGCGTGCCCGGAGCGGCGCCGGTGCGGAAGGTGATGCTCTTGCCGTTCACCGTGATGGTGTCGCCGTCGGCGGGCGGAGCGCCGAAGGTGGTGGACGCGGTGGTGCCGACCAGCGTGGCGGTGCCGCTGAGCACGGTGGTGCCGTCGGCCGCGGTCGCCGCAAATCCGAGCGTCGTGCCCGCGCTGGAGCCGAGCGAGGCGCCAAGCGCGGCGGTTCCGGTGACCGGGGTCGTGCCACCGGCCGCACCGGTATAGAGCACGTTGCTCTTGGCGGTCGCGCTGGCATAGGAGGTCGTGCCGCGCAGGTCGGCCGGCGTCGCGCCGGGAATGGTGGTGGAGACGTTCGACTTGGTGGAGTAACCCACCGTCGTCTGCAGCGCCTGGTTGGCGATCGATTTCGCGCTGTCGATCAGCTTCTGCAGCGAGGTGATGCCGGTGTTGGCCGCCTGCAGCACCTGGACACCGTTGTTGATGCCGTCGAGCAGGTTGCTGATGTCGCTCGCCCGGTTGTCCAGCCCCTGCGCCGTGAAGAAGTTGGTGGGATTGTCGAGCGCCGTGTTGACCTTCTTGCCGGTCGACAGCCGCTCCTGCGTCGTGGCCAGCAAGTCGGCCGTCGACTGCAGCGACAACAGGTTCTGGCGAACGGACGCCGAGAGAACGATGTTGGACATTGGCGAGTCTTCCTCTTGAACCGGATACGAATCGGCCGCGCGGTCTCGAAAGCGGGCTTTTGTCCAGTTTTAGGAGGTGTCCTTTAAAGTATGGTTAACGCCGGTTTAAGGGATACGGTTAATGGCCGGTGAACGCCCCTGCCCGCCCAAGGCGCAAAAAAGAGCGGCGGGGCAAATGGCCCCGCCGCCCGATTTTACTTAGGTATTTCAGCTGCTTATTAGCGAAGCAGCTGGAGCACGCTCTGCTGCGAGGTGTTGGCCAGCGACAGCGCGGAGACCGCGATCGACTGGCGGGTCGACAGCGCCTGGCTGTTGGCGGCTTCGACGTTGGTGTCGGCCAGCGTCAGGTTGGACGAGCCGGTCTGCAGCACGTTGATCAGGCTCTTGTTGAAGTCCTGACGAACCTGCACCACCGAGAGGTTCGAACCGAGGCTCGAGGCTTCCGAGCGCAGCGTGCTCGACGCGGCGTTCAGGTTGGTCAGCACCTTGTTGGTGGCAGCGTTGTCGATGAAGTCGACGCCACTGGTCAGCGCGGCGAGGCCCAGACCCTTGGAGTTATAGGTCACGCCGGTGATGCTGAGGTTCGACTTGCCGGTCTCGTCGAACACCAGCTTGAGCTGGTCGCCGTTCAACAAATTGACGCCGTTGAACGAGGAGTCCTGCGCCGTCGTGTCGATCTGGTTCAGGATGTTGTTGTACTGCGACACCAGGTTGGCACGCGAGGTTTGGGCAACCGTGTCCTGGACGGGGCTGGAAGCCGTCGAGAACGTCAGCGACGTCGTCAGCGTGCCGCCGATCGCACCGCCCGCCGCCGCCGATCCGATGGTCGAGGACGCGTAGTCGTTGGTGGTCGAGACCGTCAGCAGGCCGTTGGCGTCGATCGTCGCCGTCAGGTTGTTGGCCTGCAGCTTGGTGTTGAGCTGATCGAGCGTCTTGACCGTGCCGTTGGTGCCGTCGCCGAAGGTGACGTTGACCGCCGTGCCGCCGTTGAAGGAGGAGAAGGTCAAGGTCTTGCCGCTGATGCCGCCGACGCCGGAGGTGCGGGCCGCGGTGAAGGCGGTCGCAGTCCCGGTGTTACCGGCGAGGCCGAGCGCGTTCAACGCATTGCCGGTGCCGGTGATCGCCAGATCGGCATTGACGCCGGTCGAGATCTTGAGGAGGCCGGAGGCGTTGATCGACGAGTTGGTCTGGCCGGTGGCCGTCGAAAGCGTCGCAACGCCGGCGGCGCTGATCGACGCCGTCTGCACGCCGGTGGCAAGGTCGATCGCATTCAGCACGTCGCTGACCGTGGCGCCCTCCAGATAGACCGTCGAGTTGCCGGCGCCGTCGGTGAGGATGTTACCACCAGTGGGGGCACCATACCCGCTCGGAATGCTCGGCGCACCGGTCGAGCCCGGGATCGGCGCGTTCTTGAAGGTGATGACGTGACCGTTGACGTTCAGCGACGAACCGTCCGCGATCGTTGCACCCAGCGAGGTCGCGCTCGTGGTCCGGGCGACGCTCACGGTGGCGTTGCCGCCGCCCACGGATGTGCTCAGGCCGAGCGCGTTGAGCAGGTCGGCCTTGCCGGTGACGCTCAGATCCGCACCCTTCGAGCTGACCAGCGTGACCTTGGAGGCGGCGACGCTCGACACGGTACCACCCTGGCCGAAGCTCGCGGAGATCGTCGCAGCACCCGAACTGATGGAGACTGTCTTCACGCCGCTGGCCAGATCGATCGCACTCAAGAGATCGTTGATCGTCGCGGTCGGGGTGCCGGCGGTGCCGAGATAGACGGTGGTGTTGCCGCTACCATCGGTGACGAGGTTGCCGCTGACGCCCGAACCGGTCGGAACCGCAGTCGCCGCGGGAGCCGAGCCAGAACGGAAGGTGATGGTCTTGCCGTTCACGGTCAGCGTGTCGCCGTCGGCGGGCTGGGCCACGCCGGCGAGGCCGGTCGCCGTCGTGCCGTTGGTGGCGATCAGGGTGATCGCGCCGGTGATGGTGCCGCCGGAGCCGGCCGTGGCCGCGCTGCCGGTGAACTGGCCGATGGTGGCGCCGAGGGTGGTGGTGCCGTTCGCCGCGGTGATGCCGCCGGCTGCGCCGCTATACAGCACGTTGCTGCTCGCGGTCGCGCTGGCGAACGAGGTCGTGCCACGCAGGTCGGCCGCCGTTGCGCCCGCGATCGTGGTCGAGACGTTGGACTTGGTGGAGTAACCGACGGTGGTCTGCAGCGCCTGGTTGGCGATCGACTTGGCGCTGTCGATCAGCTTCTGCAGCGAGGTGATGCCGGTGTTGGCAGCCTGCAGCACCTGCACGCCGTTGGCGATGCCGTCGAGCAGGTTGTTGATGTCGCTGGCGCGGTTGTCGAGCGACTGGGCGGTGAAGAAGTTGGTGGGATTGTCCAGGGCCGAGTTGACGCTCTTGCCGGTCGACAAACGGCTTTGCGTGGTAGCGAGAAGATCAGCGGTGGACTGGAGGGAGAGCAGGTTCTGACGAACCGACGACGAGAGAACGATACCGGACATTGATTGTTACCCTTCTGGTACGCAACGCAACAAACTTCGATTAGGATTAATCGATGCTCGGGACGGTGAACTTTGTGGGCTAACAAAGCATGAAGCGTGTCGCGGCAGTCCTTGTCAGGATTCACCATATGAGCGATCAGAGCCGATCGGGATTCGCCGTATCGCCATGATCAGATGATGTTTTTTGGGCAGCAGCAACTCGTTTGCTACTTGTCAACCATAACTCAGAGTGAGCAATTCGCTGTACCGGATGCAGTATCCCGGCATTGCCCAGCGGCATTCTAATGCCGACGCAAAAAGAAAGCGGCGGGGCCGAAGCCCCGCCGCCGGATCTTGCTCAGCGATGTCTGCCGCGACTTAGCGGAGCAGCTGCAGCACGCTCTGCTGCGACTGGTTCGCCAGCGACAGCGCGGAGACCGCAATCGACTGGCGGGTCGACAGTGCCTGGCTGTTGGCCGCCTCGACGTTGGTGTCAGCCAGCGTCAGGTTGGACGAGCCGGTCTGCAGCACGTTGATCAGGTTCTTGTTGAAGTCCTGACGGATCTGCACGACCGAGAGGTTCGAGCCGAGGCTCGAAGCTTCCGAGCGCAGCGTGCTCGACGCGGCGTTGAGGTTGGTCAGCACCCGGTTGGCGGCGGCGTTGTCGATGAAGTCGACACCGACGGTCAGCGCGGCGAGGCCCAGACCCTTGGAGTTATAGGTCACGCCGGTGATGTTCAGGCTGGACTTGCCGGTCTCATCGAACACCAGCTTGAGCTGGTCGCCGTTGAGCAGGTTGACACCGTTGAACGAGGAGTCCTGCGAGGTGGTGTCGATCTGGTTCAGGATGTTGTTGTACTGGGACACCAGATTGGCACGCGCCGTCTGGGCAACGCCATCCTGGACGGGGTTGGAGGCCGTCGAGAAGGTCAGCGCCGTGGTCAGCGTGCCGCCGATCGCACCGCCCGCCGCCGTCGACCCGAGTGTCGAGGACGCATAGTCGTTGGACGCGGTGATGGTCAGCAGGCCGTTGGCGTCGATTGTCGCCGACAGGTTGTTGGCCTGCAGCTTGGTGTTGAGCTGATCGAGCGTCTTGACCGTGCCGTTGGTGCCGTCGCCGAAGGTGACGTTGACCGCCGTGCCGCCGTTGAAGGAGGAGAAGGTCAAGGTCTTGCCGCTGATGCCGCCGACGCCGGAGGTGCGGGCCGCGGTGAAGGCGGTCGCAGTCCCGGTGTTACCGGCGAGGCCGAGCGCGTTCAACGCATTGCCGGTGCCGGTGATCGCCAGATCGGCATTGACGCCGGTCGAGATCTTGAGGAGGCCGGAGGCGTTGATCGACGAGTTGGTCTGGCCGGTGGCCGTCGAAAGCGTCGCAACGCCGGCGGCGCTGATCGACGCCGTCTGCACGCCGGTGGCAAGGTCGATCGCATTCAGCACGTCGCTGACCGTGGCGCCCTCCAGATAGACCGTCGAGTTGCCGGCGCCGTCGGTGAGGATGTTACCACCAGTGGGGGCACCATACCCGCTCGGAATGCTCGGCGCACCGGTCGAGCCCGGGATCGGCGCGTTCTTGAAGGTGATGACGTGACCGTTGACGTTCAGCGACGAACCGTCCGCGATCGTTGCACCCAGCGAGGTCGCGCTCGTGGTCCGGGCGACGCTCACGGTGGCGTTGCCGCCGCCCACGGATGTGCTCAGGCCGAGCGCGTTGAGCAGGTCGGCCTTGCCGGTGACGCTCAGATCCGCACCCTTCGAGCTGACCAGCGTGACCTTGGAGGCGGCGACGCTCGACACGGTACCACCCTGGCCGAAGCTCGCGGAGATCGTCGCAGCACCCGAACTGATGGAGACTGTCTTCACGCCGCTGGCCAGATCGATCGCACTCAAGAGATCGTTGATCGTCGCGGTCGGGGTGCCGGCGGTGCCGAGATAGACGGTGGTGTTGCCGCTACCATCGGTGACGAGGTTGCCGCTGACGCCCGAACCGGTCGGAACCGCAGTCGCCGCGGGAGCCGAGCCAGAACGGAAGGTGATGGTCTTGCCGTTCACGGTCAGCGTGTCGCCGTCGGCGGGCTGGGCCACGCCGGCGAGGCCGGTCGCCGTCGTGCCGTTGGTGGCGATCAGGGTGATCGCGCCGGTGATGGTGCCGCCGGAGCCGGCCGTGGCCGCGCTGCCGGTGAACTGGCCGATGGTGGCGCCGAGGGTGGTGGTGCCGTTCGCCGCGGTGATGCCGCCGGCTGCGCCGCTATACAGCACGTTGCTGCTCGCGGTCGCGCTGGCGAACGAGGTCGTGCCACGCAGGTCGGCCGCCGTTGCGCCCGCGATCGTGGTCGAGACGTTGGACTTGGTGGAGTAACCGACGGTGGTCTGCAGCGCCTGGTTGGCGATCGACTTGGCGCTGTCGATCAGCTTCTGCAGCGAGGTGATGCCGGTGTTGGCAGCCTGCAGCACCTGCACGCCGTTGGCGATGCCGTCGAGCAGGTTGTTGATGTCGCTGGCGCGGTTGTCGAGCGACTGGGCGGTGAAGAAGTTCGTGGGATTGTCCAGAGCCGAGTTGACGCTCTTGCCGGTCGACAGACGGTTCTGCGTGGTGGCGAGGAGGTCAGCGGTGGACTGGAGAGAGAGCAGGTTCTGACGAACCGATGCGGAGAGGACGATGCCTGACATAACTCTGTTACCTTTCTGGTAAACGACGCTACTGTTACACGTCTGCTTGGATCGAGATTGACCCAGCGACCGGCGGACCGTGGCGCCGAGACCTCTAACGAAACATGAAATGAAACCCGGGCTTTTGCCGCGTCACGCGTGATTCGGTCCCGGAAGCAGCTCGTATCGCTGCGCCGCCACACAAACGAACCCTTGAAATGATTGGGCTTTTCAGCGCAAAGGGCGTGAATTTACAGCTCGTTAACTAGTTACGAGCGAGAATCACGTCTTGATAGGCCGCAACGAACGGTCGGTTACGAAAGCGTTGATGGAGAACAGGCAATGGCCCTCAAGGTCGAGCTCAGACCGCACGAACGTATCATCGTCGGCAACTGCGTGATTACCAACACGGACCAGCGCGCCCGCCTCCTGATCGACGGCGACAACGTGCCGATCCTGCGCGAGCGGGACATCCTCACGCCGGAGACCGCCGATACGCCGGCCAAGCTCGTCTACCTGGCGGTCCAGCTGATGTACATCTCGCCGGATCCGCAGACCCAGCACGGCACCTATTTCAACCTGGTGCGCGACATCGTCACGGCGGTGCCGAGCGCCTGGCCGATCATCGAGGGCATCAACAACAACATCCTGAACGGCGACCTGTACCGGGCGCTCAAGGATGCCCGTAAGCTGATCGCCTATGAAGAGAAGCTGCGGAGCCAGTTCGAGGCCACCCATCCCCAGACGGAACCAGCCAAAGACGACGTGAGCTCCGCCGCCTGAGCACTGGCCTCGCGAGACGACGCCGCGAGCGACGCATTCCGCAAACGACAACGGCCCCGGAGATGATCCGGGGCCGTCGTCGTTTGGACCTTGCACGCGCACTATGGCGCCGCGAGCGGCGGTGCCTCGACCTCGATCAGATCGTGGCCGCACCGTCGTCCGCCGAAGCCCAGCACTGCCGCGAGCAGCGCATCGATGTCGGCCTCCTCGGTGCGGTGGTTGACGATCGCGGCGCGGATCGCGAACCTGCCGTTCAGCGTCGTGCCCGACGGCGCCGCTCTTCCGGACTCCTGGATGTCGGCGACGATCTCGCGGTTGACCGCATCATCGGCCCGGTAGCGGAAGCAGACGATGTTGAGGTTGACCGGCGCCAGCAATTCCAGCCGTGGCTCAGCCAGCACGCGCACCTCCAGATATTTCGCCAGCGCACAGCTTCGCGCGATCGTCGCACCCAGCCGGTCGGTGCCGAACGTCTTCAGCGTGAACCACGTTTTCAGCGCGCGGAAGCCGCGCGACAGATCGGGCCCGAGATCGCAAGGCCAGACCGCGCCCGCCGCAAGCCCCCTCGCCTCGCGGCTGAGATAGGCCGCGGGCTGCGCAAAAGCCTGCCGATGCTGCTCACCGTCGCGCACCAGCAGGAAGCCGGCATCGTAGGGCACCTGTCCCCATTTGTGGAAATCGAGCGCGATGGAATCGGCGAGCTCGATGCCGCCGAGCAGCGGCGCGAGCTCGGGCGAGAAGATCGCGAGCGCACCGAAGGCGCCGTCGACGTGAAACCAGATGCCTTCCTCGCGGCACAGCTCCGCGACGGCCTTGAGATCGTCGATCGCGCCGATGTCGACCGTGCCGGCAGAGGCGACCACGAGGAACGGCTTGAACCCGACCTCGCGATCGACGGCGATCTGCGCGCGCAGCGCGGCAACGTCGATGCGGTGGTCGGCATCGACGCCGATCTTGCGAAGCGCATCGGTGCCGAAGCCGGCGATGTCCATCGCCCGGGAGACGCAGCCATGCGCAGCTTGCGACGTATAGGCCGTGAGCAGCGCACCGTCGTTGCCGATGCCGTGCTGCCGCGCCAGTGTGCCGAGCGCAGACGTGCGCGCCACCAGCACTGCCATCAGATTGGCCATCGACGTACCCGTGACGAAGATGCCGCTTGCACTGTCCGGAAACGCGAACAGGCGCCGCATCCAGTCGACGATCTGGCGCTCGACCTCGATCGGCATGTGATCTCGTCCGCCGAGATTGGCGTTGAGGCCGGCTGCGAGCATTTCCGCGAGCATGCCGACAGCGGTGCCGCCGCCGTGCACCCAGCCCATGAAGCCGGGATGAACGTTGCCGGTCGCGTACGGCGCGACGTGCTCGGCGAATTCGCGATAGACATCGGCAAGCTCGCTCGCCTCGCGCGGAACGTCGGTCCTGAATGCCGCACGGACGTCATCGGGAATCGGCTGCCAGACCGGGCGTGCCCGAACATCGGCGATGCCGTCAATCGCCTCGTCCAGCATGCGATGGGCGAGCGCGCGGAATGCGCTCCAATCCTGCGGATCGAGCGAGGTCTGCGCGATCGAGGCGTGCGCGTTGCGGATGATCTCGTTCATGCTGCACTCTCCTCGCCCGCTCCTGCATGCCGCGACAGCATCGCCACGAACGCCGCGAAGATCTTGCGCATCTGCGGCGGCTTGTAGGGAAACACGAGCGGCGAATCCATGTTGTGCACGACGGCGGTGTTGTCGGCCTCGAAGACCAGGAGCTCACCGTCCTGATTCTCGGCGCAGTCGACGATGAAATAATCGAGGCCGACGCGCCTGCTCATCTCCTCGAGCGCGCTTCTGTGGCGCTCTGCAAAGGCGCGATCGAAGTCGAGCATGAAGGCGGCTTCCTCGGCCCGCTTCTCCTCGCTGAACGCCATATAGGCGTTGAGATACCAGATGTCCCAACGGTCGGCGATCGCCATGTGGCAGGCGTAAGGTTTGCCGTCGACCATCGCGAGACGGTATTTGCGGTAGAGCCCATCGGCATTCACATAATCGACGAAGCGCGCGACGAAGAAATCCTGTTCGCCACGCTCGGCGAGATAGGCTGCGAGCGCCGCCTCATCGTCGAGCTTGGCGAGCCCGACGCCGGCATGCGAGCCGCGTGGCCGCGCGATCATCGGAAAGCGCAGCTCATCCGCAATGTCGTTGCAAGCGATCCGTCCTTTGGAGAGATCGAACAATTGCGCGCGCGTCGCGTGGATGGTCGCGGGAATGTCGAGCCCCGGCACGCCCGCGAGCAACCGATGCAGCTTGTCGCGATCGAGATTGCCGATGCGGTCAGGACGATTGAGCAGCGGCCGCGGCCAGTGCGGCGCGGCCCTCTCGATCAGGGTCAGTGCCTCACGGCATTCCTCGGAATCGGAAGCGATCACGATCGCAACGTCGTGCTCGGGCAAGTTCTCCGGCAAGCCAACGCCCTTGACCACGTAAAGTGTCAACAGCTCGACGTCGGAGCCTTCGAGCAGAAAATCGATCGGCGTGTTGCCGCCCATGTCGATGTCGGCGGCGAGCGCGAGCACGCGCAGGCCCGGCTTCGGTGCGGTGCTCGGCGTGCGGAACAATTGATGGAAGGTCAAGACTTCCGATTGGATCGCGAGCCCCTGATCCTTGTCGCCGAGAAGCTGGGTGATCAACGACAGATCCAGCCCTTCGCCCGCGAGTGCCGTGCCCGCCGCGATCCGCGCCAGCAGCTGGTCGCGCAATGGATGCAGGTCGACACCTTCGAAGGCTTGGCGCGTCAGCTGCGCAAAGCCGATGCGCTCGGCGCAGTTCGCCGCAATCATGCGAAGCGGCGCGGAAACCGGATCCAGCATCTCACACCTCGAACGCGGAGTTTACAGGCACGGCCGCGACCGCGCCACGGTCGAGCAGCAGCTCGATCTTTACCAGGACGTGGGCGATGCGATCGAGCACGTGCTGCACGTTGCGACGCGCCTCAGCCGCATCCGGCGACCAGGCCTCGGTCACGAGCCGGGCGCCGACGCAAAGGCGCAGCACGGCCTGCGGTGCCCCGTCCTGCCGCTCCAGACGGACCGGCTGGCCGATCAGGCAGCGTTGCGCGGCCACCTGCCGGTCCGCCGCGCTGCCGCTGATCCGCCCGTTCATGTCACGCGCCATCGCCCGATGAATGGCGCAGGTCTCGGCTGTCGAAACCGGTTTGCCGTCGCGCAACAGCATGAACGGAAAGATCGTGGTTTGTGCAAATTCCTCGTCATCTGCGCTGGCCGTCGCGGTCGCGGCCGGAATGGAGCGAAGCGACGGCGACAACGCGATCATGCTGTCGATGCCGGCGGCGAGCTCGGCGAGCACCTTGGCGCGGAACGCCTCGGGCACGGCGCAATAGCGACCGATCTCGGCGAGCGCCGCCTCCCAGCGCAGCCATTGACCGAAGTTCGGCCGCCGGTCGAAGCGCGACCGCAGTGCCGGCCAGGCCATCGGCCAATCGCAGCGGCCGACATAGTCGAACATGCCAGGTGCGATCCCCTCGATCCGGTCGAGCGATCGCGACAAGCCCTTCGGCACCAGCAGCGCACCGCTGAAGGCAGGCCCACCGTAGAATTTCGAGCCTGTCATCAGCACCATGTAGCCGCGCTCGAGATAGGAGCCCAGGCGGCGGCGGCCGAGCCGGGCCTGACAGGCATCGACGACGATCTGGACCTCGCGCGGCCAGCGCCGCGCGATCTCATCGAGACAGGCCGCGCTCGGCGCGCGCAAGCCGAGCTTCGAGGAATCCATGATCTGGAGCAGCACCGGCGCGCCTTGCGCGATCGTGGCCTCGACCGCATGTAGCACGGCGTCATCGGCGTCCGCGCGCATCGCGATCTCCGGCCCCGCCGCGAGCAGCGGCAATGCGAGACCGGCACCGGCGAGCCCCGCGACCGCGCCGTCCTTGCGAACCGCAAGGCCGCTCGCCGTCATGGAGCTGAAATGGTGCCCGCGCGCGGTATGGATCGTCCCGCTCCCGGTCTGGTCGGCGCCGACCACGATCGTCACCGGCGGCGCGCCGAGCACCGCACGCGCCAGGAACAAGGCGTGGAGCTGGGAGTCCGTGCCGGAGGGCGAGAACACGACATCGACGCGCGGCGGCAACCGAAGATGGCCGCGCAGCTCGTGCCGCATATCCTCGCAGCGCGCATCGAAGGCGACCTCGACCTCGTCGAACAGGCATTTGTGCATCAGCTCTTCGCGCGCCAGCGCGGCACGGTCATAGGCGGCTTGCGAGATCGTCGATGCGGTCGAGGAGGCGAAATTCCAGGTCTCCGGCTCCGGCGAGGCCGCGCAGCCATAGCCATTGAGGCGGTCGCTCGGATCGAGCGCCAGCCGCGGATCTCCGCCGGAGACGAGCAGCGTGTCCAGCGGCGTGAAGAGATCGCGCAGGCGATAACGCGAGCCGCCGTCGATGGCGCGCTCCTGTCCTGACAGACGGGATGCGCCGGCGCTCATCCCCGAAGGCTCACGCCGCATCGGCCGCCGCCCCTTTGGGCGCCGGCGCAAATTGCGAGGCAATGTCGCCGTGGAAGACCGACGGCCCGACGTGATCGAGCGAGCTCTGGATGTCGGCCCAGATCTCACCGCCGATGTCGGTCCAGCGCTTGCAGAAGGCGAAGTCCTCGGAGAGATACGTGCCGGTCGCCGGATCGATCATGCATTCGAACAGCGCGAACCGGTTCTGGCTCGCCGCAAGCGTGTCGTGGGAATGCTCACGGAAGAATTGCAGGGACGCATAGTCCGGATGGCGGCACATCGCCTCCAGCACGTGACGCCGGATCATCAGGAAGCCGGTGCCGGCATAGCGCACGCGGGTGAAGCCGTTGACGACGACGATGCGGTCGGGATCCTCGATCTCGAGCACGTAGTCGAGCGAGGCGGCCGGCACGTCGGTGCGGCCCGACTGGATCGCCCGCGCGGCCTTGTCCCAGTTGACCCGCTTGATCGGATAGCAGCCGGCGACGACGTCCGCGCCGCATTCGATCAGCCGGAACACCTGCTCCGGCTTGAAGCCGATGTCGGCGTCGATGAACAGGAAATGCGTCGCGTTGGGATCGTCCAGGAACATCGCGACCAGGTTGGCCCGCGCACGGGTGATCAGCGCGTCGCCGTCCCGCAGCAGCACCTTGAGCTCGAGATTGGACATGCCGTGCACGGCGCGCTGCAGCGCGAAGATCGAGCCGGCATAGATGCTCGATACCTGCCCGCCAAAGCATGGCGTCGCCACCACCAGTTGCATCTTGTCCGACATCGGCAGCTCCGCCCCGCTCCAATCCTCACCAAGAGGTAAAGAGGCATGGTTAACGGCGTCTTAACGCGGCCTTACAGGAACTTGACGAGCGAGAGCTGCGCCAGGTTCGAGGTCACCTGATAGGACGCCTGCAGCGCGTTCTGGAGCGACAGGATCTCGCTCGCGACCTGGTCGGGCGAAGCCGATTCCGCCTGGTCGATGATGGTCTGGAGCTGCGCCTTGGCCTGGGTCTGGCGCGTCGAGGCGTCCTTCATCGTGTTCTGGGCCATCGCGATGTCGGTCTGGATGTCCTCGATGCGCTGTTGCCCGGGCTGCTGGGTCAGCGCCTGCGTCACCCGCAGGCTCAGCGCGGAGACCTGCCCGCCCGAATACTGCCCGGTCGGCAAGGTCGAGAAGGTGCCGAACACCGCGATCGCCTGCAACTGCCGGCGGATCGCGTCCTCGTTGGCCTGGGCGCCATATTGCACGCTGATGGAATCGTCGACCCGCGCCATCGCGGTGGAGCGCGCCGAGCCGGGCCCGTCATTGCCCAGATACCATTTCACGGTGGTGGCCGAGCCGTTGACCAGCGTCGTCGCCGAGCTCGCAGGCGAGGACCCGACGCGGAGCGGCGGCTGCGTCGCGGTCACCGGCGTCGCGCTGAAACCGAGCGAGCCCAGCGCCCCCGTATTGGAGCTGGTGATGTTCAGGCTGGCCGCGTCGTCCGTGTTGATCGTGATCGAGCCGCCATGGATCGTCGACGGCTTCGACGTTCCGGTGATGCCGTCGATCTTGCTCAGCAAGGTCTGGATGCTGTCGCCGACATTCAGCTGATTGCCGGTGGCGCCCGAAGCCACGAAGGTCAGCGTGGTGCCGTTGACGGTGATGGTGTCGCCGGCGACGAAGCCCGGCGAGATCGAATCCGAGGGGCTCACGCCGGACAGCGTCGTGGCACCGCTGATCGGTGCGACCGGGGCCGCCTGGTTGGTCTTGGGAGCGCCGATCGCGGAACTGGCGGTGTTGAAGAAATTGTCGCCGGCGGTCACTGCGGAGGCCGCAACCAGCGAGGTGTTGGCGAGCTTCGTGATCGCGGTGTTCAGCGCCGTGTTGAGGTTCGCCGCGGTATTGTTCGGGTTGACCGGGACGCTCGCGTCGATCGCGAAGCTACCTTGCGGCGTCGGCGTCGCCGTCGACGCCGTCAGGTCGATCTGCTCGGTCGTGCCGTCCGGCAGGGTGAACTGGACGCTCAGCTTGTCGCCATTGTTCGGATTGACGCCGTTGAGATCGACCGAGAACGACACCGGCGAGCCGCTCGGGCCGGTGACGGTCGCGCCCGTCAGCGTCGAGGACACCGCCTTGATCTTGAGCCCGAACGGCGAACCCGCGACGTCTTCCGACACCTGGATCGAGCTCGGCGTCGGTTGCGTCTGCACCAGCCGGCCCATGCCGTTGGCGCCGAGATCAGCGGCCTGGCGCTCCGCCATCACGGTCTTGAAGCCCGCCTGCGTCGTGGTGCCGTTGATGATGTCACCGGCATCCGCGACCGACTGCGTGTTGACCGCGGTGCCCGAGAACAGATAGCGGTTGCCCGTCTGCGTGTTGAGCACGCCGACCATCGAGCCGAACTGGGCGGCGGCGGTGTTCTGCGCGATGGTCTGGCCGTTGACGTTGAGATCCTGCGCGGTGTTGGCGGAGCCCGTCTGCACCGTGCTGCGGATCTTGGTCAGGGACTGCAACGCGGTATTGGCGAGATTGATGCTGACATTGACGTTGGTGATCGTGTCGGTATAGGCGGCGATGTTGGCGAGCTGGGCGCGACCGGCGATCGCAAAGCCCTCGTTGGTGCCCATCCCCGAATAGTTCTGCGACAGCTTGCCGGTCGAGAGCTGCGTCGACAGATCGGTGAGCTGCTGATTGATGTTGCGGATCTGCGCGCCGAGAACCGACGAGGAGTAGTTGATGCTGCTGATCGACATGTTTCAGCGCCCTATACTGTTTACAATTGAGCCTGGATCAACGTGTTCATCATGCTCTGCACCACCGACATGACGTGGGCATTGGCGGCGTAGGCATTCTGAAGCTGGATCAAGTTCGACATCTCCGAGTCGAGGTTGACCTTGGAGGTCGAGTCGAACTTGGCCTGCAGCGTCGAGACCACGACGCCCTGGCCCTGCTGGAGCTGGGTGGCCTGGGTCGAGGCGTTGGCCTGGACGCTCAGGAACTGCTGGAGGTAGTTCGAGACGCTGCCGGTGAAGGGCTGATTGGCCGAGCCGAGGCCGGTCGTCGGCGAATAGGAGAACACCGCGCTGGTGAGCTGCGAATAGAGATAGTCCGAACGCGTGGTGTCACCCGCGGGCGTCACCGGCGAAGTGTTGTAGACCGACATCCTGGTCGGGTCGGCGACCAGTTGCGTGTTGACGGCGATGCGTCCGGCAAGGCCGGTCATCTGCGAGCCCGAGCCGGTGATCGCGCCGGTGTAGAGCGCCTGCCCGCCGTCGGTGAACACCGCCAGTTGCGGACTGCCCGAGGTCAGCGACGACATCGTCTTGGTGGTCGAGGCCGAATTGACCTTGGCGAGACCGGAACCGTCGTCCGTGACCCGCAGGGTCGTGGCGGTTGCCGGCGCCGGCGCCGCGGAAAAGCTCAGGTGCGACGTCGAGAGCGCAGTGTTGAGAGCAGCGGCGATCGCGCCCATGCCGCCGGAGAAGTTGACCCCGATCCGCATCGGGTTGGCGCCCACCGCATTTTGCAGCGGCAGCGCTGCCGGATCGGTCACGTTGACCAGCGTGATCTGCCGCTGCGTGTTGGTCGCCGTATCCGTGTAGGTGAAGTTCGCGGTGTTGCCCGGCAGCGCACCGGCGAGGTCGACATCGAAGCCGGCCGGCGGGCCGGAAACGGTGCTGCCGGCGGTGGTCTTGTCCGACAGCGCGCTCGACATCGTGGCGGCGAGCTGGTCGATCTGGTTCTGCGCCTGCACCAGAGTGTCGTCGCGCAGTTTCAGATCGGCCGCGATCTGGCCCGACGAGACCACGTTGTTGGCGACGACGTCGACCTTCGAGCCGTTCGGCAGCACGATGTTGAGGGCGCCGACACCCGACTTGGTCGGGTCGAGATTGTAAAGCGAGGTCGCCGACAGCGCGCCGGCGGACGCAAAGGTGAATTGCGAAGCCAGCCCGGCCCCGACCAGCTGGATGCCCGTCGTGGTGTAGAGATTGGCCTGGTTCGAGCCGTCGGTGGTGACGCGGACGTCGACATATTTCGACAGCGTGTTGATGGCCTGGTCGCGCTGGTCCATCAGCGTCGCGGCCGAGGGATCGTTGGCTGACAGGCCCTGCAGCTTGGTGTTGATGTCGGCGACCTTCTGCATCGCCGCGTTGGCGGCTGCCGCCGAGGTGCCGAGATCCTGCTCGACGTTGGAGCGCAGCGACTGGATGCCCTTGGTGGTGACGTTGAGTTGCGTCGCGAGCGCCTGCGCCGCACCGAGCGCAACCGTTTGCGCCGACGACGCGCCCGAGCTGGTCGACAGCGCCTGCAGCGCCGTGGTGAAATTGTTCAGCGCGGTTTCGAGCGTGCCGCTGTTGCCGGGCGTGCCATAGACATTCTGAAGCTGCTTCAGGATGTTGGCCATCTGATCGGCGTAACCGCTGCCGCCGGTCTCGGTGCGCAGCTGGTTCAGCACATAGGTGTCGAGCTCCCGGCTGACGCCGGTCGTCATCGCCGTCGAACCGAAATCGCCGGTGGTGACCTCGATCTGGTTCGGGGTCTGGACGACGTAACCCGGCGTCTGGGCATTCGCGACGTTCGAGGAGACGATCGAGAGCGCGGCCTGGTTGGCACGCAGACCGCTCATCGCACTGGCAAGGGCTGAACTCAAACCCATGTTGACTAGCCGCCTTTGGTTACGTTACGCGCCGATCAGCGCAATACGTTCAAGAGGTCCTGCACCATCGAATTCGCGGTCGTGATCACCTTGGTGTTGGCCGAATAGGCCTGCTGGGTCACGATCAGCTTGGTGAATTCGTCGGCGATGTCGGTGTTCGAGCCTTCCAGCGAAGAACCGCTGATGCTTCCCGATGCGCCGTCGATCGCGGCGCCCGATTGTTCGGTCGCGGCATACGCGCCGCCATCCATCGCCTTGAGATAGTTGGTGCCGTTGAAATGGGACAGCGAGACCTGCGCCAGATTGAGGTTCTGGCCGTTGGAAAAGGTGCCGACCACGAGGCCGCTGTTGTTGACGGCGACCGATCGGAGTTGGCCCGCGGCGTAGCCGTTTTGCGTGATGGTGTTGATGGTCACGGCGCCCGACGTGCTGGCATATTGCGTCAGGCCGCCGCTCGAGATGTTGAAGGCGACGGAGCCGAGCGACTGGCCGCTGACGCTGACATTGTTGATGGTGATGCCCGAGCCGGCCGGCGTGGTCAGCGATCCGTCGGCAGCGAAGGTGAAGGCCTGGCCCGTATTGACCCAGCCGACCGTGGTGCCGGTCGCGTTCGGATCGGTCTGGTAGAACAGATTCCAGCTGTCGGAGTGACCTGCGCCCAGCGAGGCGCTGTCAGTCTTGGCCCAGCGCAATTGCAGGTTCACCGGCGTACCGGCAGCGTTGTAGGCGGTCACCGCACCGCCGCTGATCGACTCCTTGGTGAAGGTCGCGATGTCGTTGCCGATCACGCCGCCGGTGCCCGCGGTGCCGCCGCCGTTACGGTTCTTGGTGATGGTCGAGGTGAAGCCGAGCGCTGCGAAGGCGGCGCTGTTGGAACTCGACACCGACAGGTTGGACACGGTGCCCGTGTTCAACGTGATCACACCGCTGGTGCTGACGGACGAGCCGGTGGCGCCGGAGAGCGCGTCGATCTTGCTGAGCAGGGTCGTGATGTTGTCGGTGATGTTGATCTGGTTCGGGCCGGACGCGCCCGAAGCCACGAATGTCAGCGTCTGGCCGTTGACCGTGATCGTGTCGGCGGGCGGGCCCGCCGAGAAACCCGAGGAGAGCACCTGAGCGCCGCCTGCCGTAGCGCTGCCGCTCAGCACCGTCGATCCCGAGATCGCGGGGGAGGACAGCACGTTGCCGCCGCGCGTCACGCTGGTGATGCCGAGCGCCGTGGCCGCGGTTCCGCTGTTCACCGCAACGTCCGTCGTGGTGCCGCTCGAGATCACGATGTTGCCGCTCGCGTTGAGCGAGGCGGTCACGCCGGCACCGCCCGCGTTCTGAATTGCGGTCAGAATGTCCTGGACCGTCGCAGGCGTGCCGGCTCCCAGGCCGATGGTCGAGTTGGTGCCGAGCGTGACGGTGTTGCCGGCGTTGAAGGTGATCGTGTTGCCGTTGATGGTCAGCGTCTGGCCGCTCAGCGCGGTGAGGATGCTCGACGCGAGATGCGTGCCCACCGCATTGTCGAGCGACGTGGTGGTCGAAGCCACGGCCGCCGAGTTGTTCTGGAGAGCGACCGAGCCGGTGTTCGTCGTCGACGAATAGGGCGAACGGAGGTTGCCGGTGGCCGCGGCGCCCGACGCGGTGTTGTTGGTGTAGGGCGCGGGCGGCGTGCCGACCGGCAGCGGGTTGGCAGCGAAATCCGATGGGTTGAGGCCGCCGGCCGCCAGCAGCGTGCCGGGCGAGGCGGTCGAGCTCGCCGCAGTGTTCGGCTGGGTCGGCAGGTTGGCCGCATACTGGATCGAGGTCGTGGCCTGGGCGGGGATGAAGTTATTCTGGAATTTCAGGACGTTCGCAACGTTGCCGGTCGGGTTGCCGGTCTTGGGGTCGACCGTGACGCCCATCAGGTAATAGCCGGCACCGTTGACGAGATTGCCGTTGGCATTGAGCTGAAAGTCGCCGCGGCGGGTATAGTAGGTGACGCCGCTGAACACCGGGACGTTGTCGACGACGCCGGTCGCCTTCTGGATCGAGAAGAAGCCGTCGCCGGTGATCGCCATGTTGGTGGCGACGGTGGAGCCGGAGATCGTGCCCTGCGTGGTGATGGTGGCCTTGGCGTTGGCCGTCACGCCGCCCGCGACCTGCTTGCTCGGGACCGAGGAGTCGGGAATGAGATCGACGAAGCTGGTGCCGATGCCCTTGTAACCGGTGGTGGACGAGTTCGCGATGTTGCCGGAAATGTTCTGCAGCGCGTAGGACTGCGCCTGCAGGCCACCCACCGAGGTGTTCATTGCATCGAAGATACCCATAACTTTGTCTCCAAATCCGATCTCGGCGGCCGGTCGACCATGGCCGCAGTCGGGGGAGACTGTCGCAAGGGCTATGCCAATGCGGGTATCTTCGTAGAATCAATGACTTGACGAAAATGCCCCGGTCGGGTGACCGGGGCACAATTGCCGGGACCGGCAACTATTGCCGGGGAGGATCGTCGTTCCGGAGCGATGCGAAGCCTCGAATCCGGAACGACATCTAACCTTAAGTCGCGGACGCGGCGGCCGGATGGAACACCAGCCCGAAACCGTCGATGCAGTAGCGCAATCCGGTCGGCTTCGGACCGTCGTCGAAGACGTGGCCGAGATGGCCGCCGCAGCGCCGGCAATGCACCTCGGTGCGCAGCATGCCGTAGGTGCGGTCCTCGGTCTTGCCGACATTGCCCTCGATCGGCTGGTAGAAGCTCGGCCAGCCCGTGCCGCTCTCGAACTTGGTGTCGGAGGCAAACAGCGGCAGGTCGCAGCCGGCGCAGGCGAAGGTGCCCTTGCGATGCTCCTTCAGCAGCGGGCTGGAGCCCGGCCGCTCGGTGCCATGGTTGCGCAGGATCTCATATTGCTGCGGCGTGAGCTGGGCGCGCCATTCAGCCTCCGTCTTCGTGATCTCGAACTTTTCCGCGGCTTTCTCACCGGCCTCGGCAGGCGTTGCCCTCAGCCAGCGAAAGGCCCCAAGGCCGAACAGGCCGGCGGCAGTCGTCAACAGGATGCGGCGGTCAAACATCTCATTCTCCGTGTGGGAGCTCCACGCCCTGAGATACGGGTTCTAACGGCCGACGTTACACTTCCGGGCGGAATTTTTCTTCAGTCTAACGCGACAAATCGGCCTCGTGCGAGGCCGGTTCCGCGGTTCGTTCTTCCCCCTCGGCCGCGGGTCTTGGCGGCGGGGCCGGCCGCGGCCGGACGCCGGGCGGTGGGCGGCGCGGACCGGTGCCGGCAGCCCGATTGGCCTCCGCGAGGCGGGCTTCGCGCTGGCGATCCCTAGTCCTGGCCCGTTCGCGGTAGCGGGCGAGCGAGCCCGCGGCGGCGGAACTCGCCCTGCCCCAGATCCCGACCAGCTGGCCTGCGACCCGCCCGGTGGCTCCGCCCGCCCAGACCAGCTCGAACGGCGAGAACAGCTTCCAGCGCTCGTCGCCCCACAGGATGCTGCGGGCGATCATCTGCCCGGCCATGGCCGAGGTGTTCATGCCCTGGCGGCCGAACCCGCTCGCCACCCACAGGCCTTTGCGCAACTGGCCGATCTGCGGCATGCCATGCACGGTCTGGCCGGTGGCGCCGCCAAAGGTTTCGGTGACCTCGACATGGCCGAGCGCGGGAAAGATCGTGCGGATCCGCCGCCTGACGGCGCCTGCAAAGCGCTGCGGCCGCGCCGCCCAGGTGGTCTCCGGGCTCTCCCACATCAGCCGGTCGCCGTCGACGATGCGGAAATGATCGACACCGTCGGAATCCATCACCGATCCCTTGAAGGCGATGATCTCGTGCACGCGCTCGCCGAGCGGCGCGGTGATGCCGGCATAGCGCCAGACCGGCAGCAGCGTTTCCGACAGGCGCCGCAACGGCGCGCCGAGATGAATGTTGCCGGCCAGCACGATATGGGTCGCGCGCAGCCGCGCCGAGGGCGTGACGATGCGCTTGCGGATACCGGAATGATCGATGCTGACGACCGGCGTGTCCTCGAAGATGCGGGCGCCTGCCCGCCGCGCCAGCGCCGCGACCCCGTGCACGTATTTGCGCCCGTCGACCTGGAACGCTTTGGGATAATACACACCGTGGAAGTAGTGATCGGTCTTGAGCACGTCGCGGACGCGATCGACCTGCCAGCCCTCGACCTCGGTGTCGAAATCCTCGTTCAGCATCTGCAACCGGCTGATCAGCCGGTCGCCGGCATCGACGTTGGAGACCTCCAGCACGCCGTCGCTTCTGGCGATCCCCGGCATGTTCTCTTCCGTGGCGTTGGCCCGGACGAACTCGGCGCCCTCCTTCGACAGCGTCCACAATTCACGCGCGTCCTCGAAGCCAATGCGCTCGATCAGCTCGGTGAGCGGCAGCGCAAAACCCGGCATCACCGTGCCGAGCTGGTTGCCGGATGCGTTCCAGCCGACGTGCCGGCCCTCGAGCACCGCGACGCTGGCCCCGAGCCGGGCCGCCTCCAGCGCGATGGTGAGCCCGGCCAGCCCCGCCCCGATGACGCAGATGTCGGCGTCAAGGTCGAACGACAGCCGCGTGCGGTCGCGAAAGCCGGCTTCTTCCTGGGACACGCTTGTGAAAGTCTCGCTCATGTCGTTTTCTTAGAGCATGATCCGGAACAGTGTGCAGCGGTTTTTCCTCGTGACGAACGCAAAATGCATTTGCGCGGAGATCATGCTCGAAACGACAACTTAAATGGACCAATCGGGCCCCCGTCACCTTGTCCTCGACCGGCGCCTGTAGATTATTCTGGACGAGGAACGATTCGAGAATGCCATGCGCCGTTTGATGCTGCTGCGTCACGCCAAGACCGAGACTGACGCGCCGAGCGGCCGTGACCAGGACCGCCGGCTCGACGACCGCGGCCACAGGGATGCTGCCGAGATCGGCGACTGGATCGCCAGCCATCCGCCCTTCCCCGATACCGTGCTGGTGTCGCACGCCGTCCGTGCCAGGCAGACCTGGGACATCGCCTGGCAGGCGATGAAGGACCGCGTCCCGACGCCGCAGGTCGAGATCCTGCCGGAACTCTACGGCGCCGATCCCGCGCAGATCCTGGATTCCATTCGCACTGCAACCGCCCCGGCCGATCCGAAGCAGCTGCTGCTGGTCGCCCATAATCCCGGCATGCACGAGGCCGCACTCATGCTGATGGGCGGCGGCGATCCCGCCGGTGCCAAGGCGCTTGCCGACAATCTCCCCACCTCGGGGCTTGCAGTCTTCGACTTTGACGTCGAGGATTGGGGGGACGTGGCCTACCGCCGCGGCAAGCTGGTGCTGTTCGTCAGCCCCAAGCTGCTTCGATCGGGATGATCGCGCGACGGGCCGGCAAGTCCTGCTGACCGAAAGATTTGGAGGCGCAGATGTTCAAGTCCATCCTCGTGCCCATCGACCTCGCCGACACCGATCTCGCCAAGCCGGCGATCGCGACTGCGGCCACGCTGTCGCAGACCTGGAACGGCCAGGTGCGGCTGCTCAACGTGCTGCCGATGACGCCGGTGATGCTGGCCGAATACGTACCGGCCGATTTCGACGAGCAGCAGCGCCAGACCTCGGAAGAGGCGCTTGCCATCGTCGCGCGCGAGTCCGGCATCGAGCCGAGCCGCATCTCCAGCGTGGTGCGCCAGGGCGGCATCTACCACGAGATCCTGGAGGAAGCCGCGCACATGAAGGCCGATCTGATCGTGATGACCTCGCACCGCCCGGCGATGCGCACCTATTTCCTCGGCTCCAATGCCGGCCACGTCGTGCGCTACGCCAAATGCTCGGTGCTGGTGGTGCGGCACTGAGGGGGTCCGTCATTGCGAGGAGCCCGCGACAAATTGCGAAGCAATTTGCGCTGGCGACGAA
>ERZ1034411.61-NODE-61-length-45292-cov-11.456551_pt1 | contig 45292 bp, 44 predicted proteins | sample MGYA00520583_ERZ1034411 | MGnify/ENA primary metagenome ERZ1034411 (study PRJEB33736, sample SAMEA104288481) | Azolla microphylla | place: Ecuador | collected 1982 | study: EMG produced TPA metagenomics assembly of the PRJEB19522 data set (Is there foul play in the...
GTGTCCAGGCTCTCGCTGGTCTCCGTCAAAAACTCCCGCAACAGATCATCCATGAAAACAGGCCTTCATACAGGAAGGGCGCGCACGAGATGTGATGCGCCAATTCGGAATGAGGCCAGCTTCACCGCAAAGCGTTTAATATTGGTTGAGTATGTGCAAAAGAACGGAACCAACAAAGAGATAAGGCGCTCCGGACAAGCCGAAGCGCCTCGTAAAGAATGGATTAAGACGTTGCGCGCGAGGCGCCGTTTACGAAGCGGTAACTGTGATGGCTTCGCCCTCCGGCGCGAGCTTCACGGTAAGCCCGCAGGCCTCTGCCAACAGCCGCGTATAATAAGGCTGGATCGCGTGCGCATCCGCGGCCGGCCCGCGCTCGCCGCTGAGCAGCTCGGAGATGTTCTGCGGCAGGCGCGCATTGTGTCCGGTCGCGGTGATGCGAAAGCTCATCGTCTCGCCCTCGCCGATCGGGTCGACCGTCAGCGTGCCGCCGCGCGGGATCGTGTGCTGGGACACGACCAGCATGTTGAGCAGCAGCTTGACGCGGTTCTTCGGCAACAGCAGCCGCGGCAGATTCCAGGTGATCGAGCACTTGCCGTCCTCGATGTGGCCTTTCGCCATGGTCTGGGCGTCGCCGAGATCGATCTGCGCACCCGAGGAGCCGGCCGCGCCGAAGGCGAGACGGCAGAACTGGAGCCGGGCGGAGGCGGTCTTGGCGCTCTTGCGGATCAGGTCGAGCGCGAACTCGCGGTCTTCGGGCTTGGGATCGTCGTCGAGCACTTCGAGCCCGTTGACGATGGCGCCGACAGGGCTGATGAGATCGTGGCAGACCCGCGAGCACAGGAGTGCCGCGAGTTCGAGCATATCGGGAGCAGTGGCGGTCGCGGGCGACGAGGCGTCAGACATATAAAGGGGTCCTGGAGGGTTCCTGGAATTGCACGGCGCTGGACGCCGCGAATCACGCATGCTTGACGGATGCTGCGGGTTCTAACATTCGCCAGCCCGCGGCAGCTAGCTTGCGATCATGGCGAGGTGGTCATAAGCCCAATCGAATCGTTCGGGCGCGAATCAGTCGAGAAGGACGAATTGCCGATGATTGAGGCATCCAGGTGAAGCGGATCATCGACGGTGCGGCCGCATCCGGCCTGATGGAGCCCTTGACGGCGCTGGTGGTGAAGGCGGGCGAGGCGATCCTTGCGGTCAACCGCGCGGCGATGCGGGTCGACGGCAAGCAGGACGGCTCGCCGGTGACCGAGGCGGACCTTGCCGCCGACCGCATCATCGCCGAGGGCCTGGCGCAGCTCGCAAGCGACATCCCGACGCTCTCGGAAGAACGGGCCCAGCTCGCCTCCCCGCCCTTCGAGGACAGCTTCTTCCTGATCGATCCGCTCGACGGCACCAAGGAGTTCGTCGCCGGCCGCGACGAATTCACCGTCAACCTCGCCCTCGTGACATCGGGCGTGCCGTTGCTCGGCATCGTCAGCGCGCCCGCGCTCGGCCTGCTCTGGCGCGGCATCGTCGGCCGCGGCGCCGAGCGCGTGAAATTTGACGGTGCAACCATCGGCACCGCCGAGCCGATCCGCACCCGCAAGCTGCCGGCGCACGGCGAGCCCTGGATCGCGGCGGTCAGCCGCTCGCATGGCGATCCCAGGAGCGAGGCGTTCATCGACGACAGGCCCAATGCGATCCGAAAGACCTGCGGCTCCGCGGTGAAATTCGGCCGGATCGCCGAAGGCAGCGCCGACATCTACCCCCGCTTCGGGCCCACCTGTGAATGGGACGTCGGGGCGGGCTCTGCGGTGGTGACGGCGGCCGGCGGCCGGGTAACCGACGGCAAGGGCGGCGAGCTCCGCTTCGGCGAGCGGCACGCGAGCGGCTTCATCATCCCGGAGTTCATTGCCTGGGGCGACCCGCAGGCGGTAGGCCGCTACTGACCGAGCTGCTCCAGCAGCGCCGGCCAGCGCTTGCCGACTTCATAAAGGAACCGCTCGGGATCGGCGGCGAAGGCATCGCGATTGGTTTCGCGGCTGAACAGGTAAAGCCGCTGCGCCACGATCGCGAAGAAACGGGGATTGCCGGCGATGGTGACCCCGCGGGCGATGTCGGCGGGATCGTAGCCGCCGAATTGCGGCCCATAAACCTCGGGATGGGCCAGGAAGGAGGCCCGGTTGCCCTCGTTGCGGAAGCGCCAGACCGCGCCCCAGAGGTTCGCCTCGAACTCCGCCGTCCCCAGCACCGCCCGGCCATCGACGAAATAGGCGACGGGGTCGAAGCCCTCGATGGCGACGCCGCTGAAGCGGTTGACGACGACACGCTCGGTGGTGGCAGCCTGTGCCGGCGCCCCCGAGCCGGTCAGCCATATGCCCGACAGCAGGCAGACGAGGAGGCCGATCAAGGCAATTCCGGGGCGCAAAGGGCTATCTTCCTGCCGTTGTGCCGTCATAGTTGCTGCGGATAACATCCGAGTCGAGGGGACATCCGGCGCAACTTAGGACCGTGCCTGTTGGCGTCAGGTTAAGGAAGCAACCGGATTCGGTACCAGGGGTTCTTTTATGACTTTCGCATCACGCCTTGCTGCGCTCGCGCTCGCCGCGATGGTCGGCTGGATCGTGCCGGCCTCGGCCCAGCAGGCGCCGCCGCCCAATCTGCCGCCGCCGCAGCGGACCCCGACACCCAATACCTACGGGCCGGACGAGCTCGTCGGTGCCGGCCACCGCTTCTTCGGCAACGTCTCGCGCGGGCTCGCCTCGATCATCGAGAAGGCGATCAGCCAATGGGGCCTGCCCAACGGCTACATCCTGGGTGAGGAAGGTTCCGGCGCGTTCGTCGCCGGCCTGCGCTACGGCGAAGGCACGCTCTACACCAAGAACGCCGGCGACCTCAGGGTCTACTGGCAGGGTCCCTCGCTCGGCTTCGACTGGGGCGGCGACGGCGCGCGCACCATGACGCTGGTCTACAATCTGCCCGCCACCAACGCGATCTACCAGCGCTTCGCCGGCCTCGACGGCTCGGCCTACATCATCGGCGGCTTCGGCATGACGGCGCTCACCGCCAACAATATCGTGCTGGTGCCGATCCGCTCCGGCCTCGGCCTGCGGCTCGGCGCCAATATCGGCTATCTCAAATACACGCCGCGCGCGACCTGGAACCCATTCTAGGCTCCCCTGCTCCATCCAGCGACGGATCAAGGTTAACGACAGAGCGGGGCTGGCTTTTTGCCGGCCCGCCATGGCATGGTCGTTGGTGAATTTTTCCTTAAGTTTGGGAGTTCTGGCCCATGGTCGAACCGATCATGTACCTGGCGATCGGTTTCCTGCTGTCGATGCTGTGCGGGCTCGCGATCGTGCCGCTGGTGCATAACCGCGCCGTGCGCCTGACCACGCGCCGGCTCGAGGCCGCAACGCCGCTGTCGATGGCGGAGATCCAGGCCGACAAGGACCAGCTCCGCGCCGAATTCGCCATGTCGGCGCGGCGGCTCGAGATGAGCGTCGACCAGCTCAAGAACAAGACCACGAGCCAGCTCGCCGAGCTCGGCAAGAAGAGCGACGCCATCAACCGGATGAAGATCGAGCTCGGCGAGAAGAACGCCACGATCTTCGCCCTGGAAGCGCGCGAGAAGGCGGTGAAGGAGCAGCTGCGCGCCACCGAAGAGGAATTCAACACCAAGACCACGGCCTTGCGGGAGGCCGAGATCGCGCTCACCGACAAGCAGGCCGAGCTCGCGAAGATCAACTCCGAACTGTCCGACCGCTCGATGATGGCAGAGAGCCGCCAGGTCGAGCTGGTCGCCGTGCGCGCGCAGATCGAGGAATTGAAGAACCGCGTCGGCGATGCCGAGAAGGAGTTTGCCGCGACGCAGGCGCGGCTCGCGCAGGAGCGCACCGAATCCGAGACCGCCTCGCGCGAGCTCGGCGATGCCCGCGGCCGGGTCGAGAATCTGAGCCAGCGCGTCACCGAGCTCGATCGCCAGCTGCTCCTGCAGGTGAAGGAAGCCGAGATGCTGTCGGGGCGCGTTGCCGACCTCGAGGGACGGCTCGCCACGCAGGGCAAGCTGCTCGCCGAGCGCGAGTACGAGAACAACCAGCTCCGCCAGGCCAATGAGGGCAATGAGCGCACCGTCAAGGAGCTGCGCGTCGAGATCGCCGGCCTCAGCGGCGGCAAATCGTCGGCCGCGGTGGAGCAGCTGCGCGCGGAAAAGACCGCGCTGGAGGAGCAGCTCCGCACCGCCCGCGACGAGCGCGCCAAGCTGCAGCGCGACATCAACGCGATCCAGCAGCAGGCCGAGAGCTCCTGGGCGACCGAGCGCATGGAGAACGCGCTGCTGCGCGAGCGCATCAACGACATCGCCGCGGAAGTGGCCAAGCTCGCGATGCAGCTCGAAGGCTCGAACTCGCCGATCGAGGCGCTGCTGGCGGCCGAGGCCGGCCAGCCTCCGAAGCCGGCGCCCCGTCCGGCCAACGACGCCGCGACCAACGGCACGCCGAGCCTGCCCGAGGGCGGCGGAACGCTGGCCGAGCGGATCCGGGCGCTGCAGGCCCACGCCTCCCGCGCCCGCCAGCAGGGCGCGTAAGCGGCCGAAACCGGCCTTTCCATCGCGCACAGCGTGGTTGCCGCAAGCTTTTCCGGCTTCGAGGCACCTGGAAACTTGACACCTCAAGCCCGCACTTCTAAATCGCGGGCTCCAATGCATCGGCCGGCCGAACAGGTCCGGCCGTCTGCGTGATGGTCCCGGGCGCATAGCTCAGCGGGAGAGCGTTCCCTTCACACGGGAGAGGTCCAAGGTTCGATCCCTTGTGCGCCCACCATTCATCTTCCTGACAACGGTCGCGGATTATGCGGGCCTGCGTGGCGGGAGTTCCGGGTCCCCCTTCCAGCGTTCATCGCTTCGTGGTCTCGCGTCGCCATTCCTCGAACGTCGTCAGCGCGGGATTGCCGGCGATGGCCGTCATTTGCCTGGCGACGTTCGCTGCAAAACCCTTGCTGATCGGACTGTCCGAGACGGTCTCGACCTCCAGGAAGCATTGAAAATTGAACGCGCTGCCGGGCCTGCATCTCTCCTCCGGAAGCCAGAACGATTGCAGCGTCACGTATTCGGCCGGCGTCCCCTTCTTCCTGAATGACAGAGTGCATCCCCGCTCGGCCTGCTGCTTGTCGACCAGAACCAGGGTCTTCTCCTTCGCCGTGATCAACGCGTCGCAGCGGGTCGCGGCCACCGGATCGGGACCGAACATATCCTCTTCCCACCTGATCCAGCCATAGGTCCGGCCGTATTCGTCCGAGAACTTCCCGTTGCGGGCGAGCGTGAGTGGAGACGGCAGGTCCATCTTGAACCCGAGCTCGTCGCGCACGCCGTCGAGATCGCGGACCAGCAGGACCTCGGTTGCCAAGGCGGCCGGCGCAGCCAGAAGCCAGCACAGGCACGCGCAGGCCCAGGCCGTCGATGCCCGCAAATGATGCCGCTTCATCCCGCTCGACTTCTCAAACATCGATCCAACACTCATGGTCTGCCACTGACATCGGAGTCCAGCCATTGCCTGACGCGCTGGCGGCGCCGCTCGTTCTCCATTTCGCGTTCGCGGGCCGTGACCGTCGCCGCGATCTCCTCTCGCTCGATCCTCTTCTCGCGAAGATCTGCGGGCTCGCCGGTTTCGCGCAGGGAATATTTCGGAACACAGCTGCCTCCGGAAGCCGAGGTCTGGTCGAATTCCTGGCCGCCTTTCTCGCAATTGCGACAGGCCTGATAGAGATCCTCCAGCTCTGCGGAGATCATCTTGCAGGACCAGCTGCGGCCGTACTTCCTGTTCAGGTTTTCGGCAGGGCACTCGCCGATGAACGCCAGCAGGGCCAGGATCGCCAAGACCGACGATAGAGCGTTCATGTGTTCCTCATGCTTCCGCAAAACCTGCAGCGAAACCTGCTCGCAAGCCTCGGTTCGATCCAAGACGCAATTCCTATCATCACGCACGCAGGAAGGTGAAGTGCAGCAAGCCGGCCGTCCGGAAGCGCCGACGTGGTCCACCACCATCGCAGAAGCCACGATCCGCGGCGCCAGGATCAGATGCAGGACCACAAGCTTCGGCTTCCGACCCGTCATCATTGTCTTTGACGGGGCTTCGGGCATGACCCGTTTGAGGCAGGCGCTTGACGGCTGGCGGCGACCATCTGACCGAAATCGCGAAAACAACCCCATGCACAGTAGCCGACGCCAGTCGGATCAAGGGGTTGCGGCTTTGCCGAATTGGACTGTCGCCGCGATGAGGTCCTGCGCGGTGCGGATCGTATGACCCCGCGCCGCCCGGCCCTAGTATTTGGCGATGATGGGACCGCCAAAGCGGTAGTTCAGCCGCACGAGGCCGATGTCGACGTCCTGGCCGATACGCTCCCTGCGGGTGAGGGCGCCCACGGGCACGCCGCCAAAACCGGTCGAGCCGGTGAAGGTGACATCGCGATGGCCGAGGAAGATGTGGTCGTATTCCACGCCCAGCGTCCAGTTCGGAGCGAGGCCGAATTCGAGACCGCCACCGATGACGCCACCCCACCGCGTTTCGTTGGCCCGATCGAACTCCACGCCGGTGACGACGTCGTTGGTGCGATATTTGTCGGCCACGACCGCGCCGCCGCCCTTCACGTACAAGAGGACATTGTTCCAGGCATAACCCACCTGGCCGGTGATCAGGCCGAACGCCTCGATATGGGACCGATTGCGAAGGCCGGTGGGTGCGAAAAGCACCGTCGAGATGTTATCGCCCGTGAAGTCGGCCCAGTTGCCCTGGCCTTCGACGCCGAACACCCAGTTGGCGGACTGCCAGCGAAACCCAATCTGCCCGCCCGCCGTGCCGCCGGTGGCATTGTGGCAGCCTTCGGGGACGATGACGCCGAGCCCGGGAGAAATGAAATCCCAGCATTTGCGAGCCGATCCACCGCCGCCGTTGACGCCGATATAGAAGCCGCTCCAGTCGTAGACGGCAGCGACCATCGGCGGCGCCTTGGTGTAGGGACGGGCCGCGAGATCGGCGGCGCCTGCACTCGTGCAGGCCATCGCGAATGCGGCAACGGACAACAGGAACTTCTTCATCAGCGTCCCCCGAATCTCATACGTCATGCAATTGGACCGATCATATCGATTTTCGGGGACTTGGATGTGATCCGCGCGCAACACCTTGGGGCCACTTTGGTGTGGCGGGCTCGCTTCACTACCTGACGTTCCCGCCTCGGACCGGGATCACCGCGCGAAACAAGGAGCAGCGCATGGCAACCATCTTCATCACCGGCAGCGCCGATGGCCTCGGCCGGGCGGCGGCACAATCGCTGCTCGAACAAGGACACCGCGTGGTGCTGCATGCGCGCTCGGCCGACCGCGCCGATGCGCTCGGCGAACTGAGGTCGCATGCCCTGGGGATCGTGACCGGCGATCTCAAGAGCGCGGTCGAGACGAGGAGCATCACCGATCAGGTCAATGCGATCGGGCGCATGGACGCGGTCATCCACAATGCCGGCGTCTACACGCGTCCCGGCCGCGGCGCGACGGCGGAAGGCCATGCCGAAACGCTCGCGATCAACACGCTTGCGCCCTACATGCTGACAGCGCTGATCCAGCGGCCCGGCCGGCTGGTTTATCTCAGCAGCGGATTGCACCGGGGCGGCGAAGGCTCGCTCGACGATCTCGACTGGACCAGGCGTCCCTGGGATGCGGCCAAGGCCTATGCCGAGAGCAAGCTGCACGTCGTCGCGCTGGCCTTCGCGTTGGCGCGGCGCTGGCCGAAGGTCCTGAGCAACGCCGTCGATCCCGGCTGGGTGCGCACGAAGATGGGCGGCGCGGGCGCCCCGGTCGACATCGCGACGGGAGCACGGACACAGAGCTGGCTGGCGGCGAGCGAGGATCCTGCGGCCTTGGTCTCGGGTCGCTATTGGCACCATCTCGCGCAGCAGCAGCCCGCGAACCAGGCGACCGATCCGAAATTTCAGGACGAGCTCATCGACAGATTGAGCGAGCTGACGGGCGTTGAGCTGCCGGAGGTCTAGCACGATGGTTCTTCGTCATTGCCAGCGCAGCGAAGCAATCCAGGCTGCCTCCGCGGAGGGATCTCTGGATTGCTTCGCTACGCTCGCAATGACGGGGGAGAGAGCGGAGCTCTACACCGCCCGCCCGGTCCGCCACGCCGTGTAGAGGCCGACAAGAGTCCCGATCGCCACCAACGCGGCTGCGAGCATCAACTGCAATTCCCCATCATCGGTGGGGCCGACGGACGACACGAGCCTTGTCACGATGACGAATAATATGCCGACGGCGGCCGCAGCCCCCGCGCAGAGATAGGCGAGCTCCCGTATCAAACTGCGGCCGAGCAATCCGAGCGCGGTGAAATACATCGCGCAGGCGTTGGGATGAACGAACAGCGCGATGCGCGCGTAAGCGCCATAGGCATCGAACAGGGATTCGCAGCGGCGCAGGGCCGCCTTCGAGGCGACGCGCTGCAGGAACGGGCGAAAGAAGCGCGCCTGTCCGTAACTGAGGACGGCACCCACGATGATGGCGAGCCACGCCGCGATGAAGACGGAGCCATCCACGGCTTTCGGACTGAGCGCCACCGACATCAGGATCAGGGCCGTGCCGGGAAAATAGCCGAAATAGGGGAATACCGCTTCCAGCAGCACGCAGACGAACATGAAGGCCGGAAACCATGCCGATCCCGTCGCGCCGTGGACGATCGCGTTGAGGTCGAACAGGCTCGTCCTGTACAGGACGAGGTACATGCACACGGCGAGGACCGCCAGCGCGTAGAACGGCAACGCTCCAGATAGAAACCGTCTCATCCAACCATCAGGCTTTGTTTGGCGGAGACGACGGCCTCGCGCTGGTCCGGATCATGCATTAGGCGAATGACACTGCTCCTGTCGATAGCGCCCTTTGCCACGCAATCCTTGCGGCGCGCGGCTCCTAAGCGATCGACAGGATCTCGATCTCCTGAGCGCCGGCCCCCACGACATCGCCGACCGCCTTGCCCATCAGCGACCGCGCGACCGGCGCGACGAAGGAGATCGATCCGGCCTTCGGGTCGGCTTCGTCCTCGCCGACGATGCGATAGGTCTGCACGCGGCCGTCAGCGCGGCTGAAGGTCACGGTGCTGCCGAAGGCAACGACGTCGGTCGCGACAGGATCGGGCATAAGCTGCGCGGTGCGCAAGCGTTCCGTCAGATAGCGGGCGTCGCGCAGCGGCACCGCCGATTGCCGGCGCTTCTCGTTGACGTCCTCGATGGCCTGCGCGGCTTCATAGGCCTCACGGGCCTGCTGAAGCTGCGTCTGCAACGCTTGCAGGCCGGCTTCCGTCACGAGGTTGGGATGCGGCGAGATCGGGCGATCCGGCAACAGCGTCTCGGACGCGGTTTCAGCGCTTTCTTCCTTGGTAAAGGCGACGCTCAATTCAAAATCCTGTCGAACTCTTCGGGGGTGGCGACGCCAGGCGCCGCCGATTGCCCCAGACTATATCTCAAGTTCGACGAAACGACGGAGCTTGAAGACGAGATCCGGCATGGCCTGGCGGAACCGGGTGGCGTTCTGGAAGCTGGTCGAGAACGGCGCGAAGGTGATCATGGCGTTCCAATGCCGGTAACCGTAGACCGTGACCGAGACGCCGGTGGCCGGAAAATCCTCCAGCTTGCGTAGCTCGCCCAGCACGAGGTCGGCGATCGCCTCGGCCGGCAGCAGCTGTTTGCCATCCCGTGTCGTGACGATTTTTGCGGGCTGCTCGACCGGCTCCGCGGCGGCCGGCGCAGCTTCAGGAGGATTTTCTGGTTTGATCGGGGTCGGCTCGACAGCGGGCGTCGCATCCGCCTCCGCTCCGTTCGACGGCACGGTCGGCGGTCCTTCGGTGAGCGGCGGCGGTGCAACACTGTCTGCGCGCTTGTTGCCTCCGAGGATGCTGCTGATCATGGCCACGAGGCCAGCATCCTTCACGTCGTCACTCATCATTCCCCCCGGGATTCGGCCTACTCTAGCATTGCGCTCGCAGACCGCCACCAGGGATGTGAAGCCGGAAGCCGCGGGGCGAAGGCGGTTCGTCGCAGGCTGTTCGGCCCGCGTCGTTCGTCGACGGGCTGTTGGTCGAAGGCTAACGGCGGCGCGAAGCCGATCACTCCGCGCCGCGGTGCGGGTCCGTTACTGCTTCTCGAACGGAATATATTGCTGGTACTGCTTGGGCACCGAGCTGCGGTAGCGCGCCGGCACGGTGCCGGTGTCGACGGAATGATCGATCTCCTGCTGCCGCGTCATCTTCTTCTTTCCCTGCTTCTTCGACGCGCTCTTCTTGGAGTCGGATGTCTGTCCGGAATTGTCGGTGGTTGCAGCCGGAGCCGTCGTCGCGGCCGGCGCGGTGGTTGTCGCCGCAGGCGCCGTGGCCGCACCGGCGGCCGGTGCGCTCTGCGCCGGCGCGAGCGACGTTTGCGCGAGAAGCGCCAGCGCTGCTGTCGCAGCCAGCAAATATGACCTTTGCATCAGAACCTCCAAAAATGAGCCGACCCGAATGAGGAAAGCGTGAGCCTTGCGGGAGCAACGCGGGCAGGTCCGGTCACGATAGGCCGGAAAGCCCGTGGCGAACTGTGGCCGAGATCACATTGCTCGCCGCGGCTTGGCGCATCATAGACGGATGTCGAACGCAATGCCCACTGCGGACACCAAGACAAGTACGACAAAGTGTCGGGCAGATCCCGGAACCTGCAGAACGAGCTGCGTGTTCCCCCATTCAACCGCTTCCGCAATCGTTCACCAATGGAGACTGAAATGCGTCGCACCATCCTCTCGCTTGCCTCGTTCGCGGCCCTGATGGCCGCCATGGCCCCGACCGCCCAGGCCCACCCCGCAAACGACAGATATTGCCTGCAGGGCCGCATGTGGGGCTATCCCGGCAACTGCCAGTTCGCGAGCTATCAACAGTGCCAGGCCACCGCCTCCGGCACGTCGGCCTATTGCGGCATCAACCCGCGTTACGCTTATTCGCAGCCGCGCTATTACTGACGACGTTGCGGCGTGCGCGCATCCCGTGCGCGCCGCCACACTTTTCACGTGCAGACGATCCGCCGCGCCGACGGCCCGGCGAAGTGACACCGCAGGAGCAAAGCTCGCGCGCGTTCGATGACGAGAATGTTATCCGTCATCGCTCCGGGAAAAATTTGCAAAGCGCGACCGCAGCTTGCTCGCCACACTCCCATCCCTGACAGCACCGACAGCGCGCGATGTGTGATCGCACCGCTTGTGCGAGCCGGATTCCCTGATCTAGCTTCGCCTGTATTTTCTACCGCGGACAACTTTAGCTCTAGTCGTATTCCATCGTGACTTTTCAGGGAGATGTTTCAATGAGCAGTCGCCATAGCATCGTTCCGCGCGGCCTGAACGCGACGCGTTCGTCGCTGTCCCAGGGCCGCTTCGGCCGCATGTTCCGCAAGCTCGCGCCGGCCAGGTTCGGCGCCCACGATTCCGACAATGTCGCGAACCTGTCGGCGCTGGCCGACAAGATGGTCGCCGGATTCGATGGGCCGAAGGACGGACCGGACGCGGAGGAGAGCGGCATTCCCGCGCTCTACACCTATTTCGGCCAGTTCATCGACCACGACATCACCTTCGATCCGGTCAGCTCGCTGACCAAGCAGCAGGACCCCGACGGCCTCGTCGACTTCCGCACGCCCTCGCTCGACCTCGACAATCTCTACGGCCGCGGCCCGAACGACCAGCCCTACATGTATGACGGCATCAAGTTCCGCCTCGGCGAGAAGCTGAGCGGCGCGGGCGTGCCCGACACCAACGACCTGCCGCGCTTCAAGGGCCGCGCGCTGATCGGCGATCCCCGCAACGACGAGAACAGCATCGTCTCGCAGTTCCAGGCCCTGATGCTGCGCGCTCACAACCGCATGGTCGACGACAATGACAGCCTGTCGTTCGAGGAGGTGCAGCAGCGTATCCGCTTCCACTATCAATACGTCGTGCTGAACGACTTCCTGCCGCGCATCGTCCATGCCAGCGTGCTGGACGAGTTGAAGACCGCGGGCCGCTACGACCGCAGCAAGCTCGCCTACTATCACTGGAAGACCTTTCCGTTCATGCCGGTCGAGTTCTCCGTCGCGGCCTATCGGCTCGGGCATTCGATGATCCGCCCGGGCTACCGGCTGAACGACGCGGCCAACATGCTGCTGCAGATCTTCCCCGATCCGAACAATCCCGACCAGAACGCGCTGACCGGCTTCCGCGCCATGGGGCCGGGCCGCGCGATGGATTGGGGTCGCTTCATCGACCTCGACACGCGCCCCTACGGCGTCGAGGACGACGACACCAATGCCGACAACAAGCGGCGGCTGCAGTTCGCCTATCGCATCGATGCCTCGCTGGTCGACCCGCTGCGCAAGCTGCCGCCGGAGGTCGCCTCCAATCCGGCCTCGCTGGCGCTGCGCAACCTCGAGCGCGGCTGGCGGCTCGGCCTGCCCTCGGGTCAGAGCGTCGCGAGGGCGATGAACCTGACGCCGCTTGGCGATGACCAGATCGTCATCGGCAAGGCCGTCGACGAGCCGGGCACGGGCGATCCGCAGATTCCGATTGCAAGCATTGCCAACGGCGTGTTTGCCGGCAACTGCCCGCTCTGGGCTTACATCCTCGCCGAGGCGCGCCAGTTCACGACCTCGGTGATGGTGCCGGCCACCGGCGCGCCTGCGAGCGGAATCACGACACCGCAGCTCGGCCCTGTCGGCGGCCGCATCGTCGCAGAAGTCTTCCTCGGCATGATGTTCGGCGACAATTCCTCGGTGCTGTCGCAGGACCCGCAATGGATGCCGGTGACCGGCCCCGGCTTCGCGCTGAAGGACCTCGTCGCCTACGCGCTCGGCCAGGGCGATCCGCTGCATTGAGCGGGTGACGAGAGATGACGAAGGCCGTCCGCTTCACGCGGGCGGCCCACCCGCCAACGCGTGACGACATCAGGCATGGAGTTGCGCGTTGAGGCCGTCCCAGTTCGATCCGCGCCTGCTGGCTTCGAGCGCGCCACTCTGGGAGTTGCGCCGAAACAACAGTCCTTTTTGACCCGAGAGCTCTCTGGCTTTGACCACGCGGCCATCTTCCAAGAGGATGCGAGAACCCGCGGTGACATAGCAGCCTGCTTCGACCACGCAATCGTCGCCCAGCGAAATGCCGATCCCGGCATTGGCTCCGATCAGGCAGCGCTCGCCGACTGTAATCCTCTCTTTTCCTCCTCCCGACAGCGTCCCCATGATCGACGCTCCGCCGCCGATGTCGCTGCCGTTCCCCACGACCACACCGGCGCTGATCCGCCCCTCGACCATGCAATGACCGAGCGTGCCCGCATTGAAGTTGCAGAAGCCCTCATGCATGACGGTCGTGCCCGGTGCCAGATAGGCGCCGAGCCGCACGCGATCCGCGTCCGCGATCCTCACGTCCGAAGGCACCACATAGTCGGTCATGCGCGGAAATTTATCGACGCCGGCCACCTCGAACGCGAGGCCGCGCTTTCGTGCCTCCAATCGCGCTTCAGCCACCCGCGTGCATTCGCACGGACCGAGGCTGGTCCAGGCAACGTTGGGCAGCAGGCCGAAAATTCCGTCGAGGTTCAACCGATTGGGCTCGACGAGCCGATGGCTGAGCAGATGAAGCCGAAGATAGGCGTCGTGCACGTCGACGGGCACGGACGCCAGGGACCCGATTTCGGTTCGGATCGGAATGATGTCGACGTCGCGAACATCGTCATGCCGCGCATATCCGGCTGCCGGCTCGCCCAACGATCCCGCAATCTCCCGCTCCGTCAGCCGAGCCGTCGCTGCCCCACCGCCCTCGGCCGTCAGGCGCAGCTGAAGAAACCAGGAGTCCAGGACGCGGCCGTCGGGAGACATGGTCGCAAATCCCTCGCCTGTTGCGCCGCTCCGCTCCATCGCCATTTGAATTGCCTCGCGTCTTGATCCACCGAACTCGGAAGTCTAGGGGATGTCATGGACGCTGACTAGGCTGGCCCCGCCCCGAGCCCGATCTCCTCCAGTCGCGTCGCGAGCCAGCGTGACAGCGGATCATCGACGGCGCCGCTGACATAGACCTCCGACATCGTCACCTGATTCCTGTCCATCACCAGCAGCACGCCGATCCAGTAGGGAAACCAGACATTCACATCGGTCAGCGCGCGCAGCTTGTGCTGATCGTGTTCCAGCGGCGTGTGATTGCTGGCCTTGCGGATTTCCACGGCGAGCAGATTGTTCGGGATCTCGCGCTGATGCACGACGACGTCAGGGTAGATCGACTTTCCCAGATGATCGTCGGTCGAGATGATGGTGCCGTGCGGCAGGTGCAGCGTGCGTTCGCCGAGCCGGTCGTAATTGCAATCGACCGACCAGCCGGCGAACTGCTTCTCCAGATACACGGCGAAGCGGTGCGTCACCGCACGCTCGCCGATGTCCTTCTCGAACAGGAAGCCTTCGTGGGCGTAGAAGTCCCTGATAGCCGCGATCACCTTGTTCAGCTCGGTCTGCATCGTGCCTCCGGGCTCGCGGCGCCGTTGACGCCCTACATCTGGACTTCGATCAGCCGTGGGCCGGGCTCGGCGACGGCTTCGGCCAGCGCCTTGTTGAACTCGTCGGCATTGGTGACGGCGCGGCCCGGCACGCCCATGCCCTTGGCCAGCGCCACGAAGTCGAGCGTCGGCCGATCGAGCCGGAGCATGTCGTTGGCGCGCTGGCCGGGTTCGCCGGCGCCGACATTGTCGAACTCGCCGCGCAGGATCTGGTAGATGCGGTTGGCGAACACGATGGTGACGATGTTGAGATTTTCGCGCGCCTGCGTCCACAGCGACTGGATCGTGTACATCGCACTGCCGTCGCCGACCATGGTGATGACCTTGCGGTCCGGGCAGGCGATCGCAGCACCAATCGACAGCGGCGTGGAGAAGCCGATCGAGCCGCCCATGTTCTGCAGCCAGTCGTGCGGCGCGGCCGCCGCGGTCGGCGGGAAGAAGGCGCGGCCGGTGGTGAGGGACTCGTCGACCAGGATCGCATTCTCGGGGATCGCGTAAGCGATCGACTGCGCGATCGAGGCATGGGTCAGCGCGCCGGTCGGCTTGATCAGCTCCTGCACCGCCTGCGGCTTGACGTCCTTGGCGCTGGCCTTGACGGCGCCGGCGAGCGCATCGAGCGCGGCGACCGAATTCTCGCCCCAGGAGGTCATGCGATGCACCTCGCACCCCTCGGGCTTGAGCATGCTCGGCTTGTTCGGATAGGCGAAGAACGCCACGGGATCGTCGGACTCGACCAGCACGATGTGGCGGAACTTGGCCAGCATCGGCAGCGCGTTCTCGATCACGTAGTGGATGCGGTCGATCGAGTAGCGGCCGCGGCCGCGCGCCATCTTGGGGCGGAAGGTCGGCCCCATCACGGTGCAGCCGGTCTTGGCGGCGATGCGCTCGGCGAGCGCGAGGCCCTGCTCGCTCAGCGCGCTGCCGGTCATCAGCAGCAGCGTGCCCTCGCCGTCGCCGTGCAGGATCTTTGCGGCCTGCTCGACCGCCTGCGGCGAATAGCTGGCGCGCTGCTGCTCGGCCGGCACCTCGGCGATGCCGTCGGCCTCGTTCCAGGCGGTGTCGGCGGGCAGGATCAGCGTCGCGATCTGGCCGGGCGCGCTCTTGGCGGCGGCGATCGCCGCGGCACCGTCGGCGGCAACCGACTTGGAGTTCGGTGAGGTCCGGACCCAGGACGACATCGGCCGGGCCAGGCCCTCGATGTCGGAGGTCAGCGGCGCGTTGTAGTCGATGTGGTAGACGGCATGCTGGCCGACGATGTTGACGATGCCGGAATTGGCCTTCTTGGCGTTGTGCAAATTGGCAAGGCCGTTGGCGAGACCCGGGCCGAGATGCAGCAGGGTCGAAGCCGGCGTGCCCTTCATGCGGTAATAGCCGTCGGCGGCGCCCGTCACCACGCCCTCGAACAGGCCGAGCACGCAGCGCATGCCAGGGACCCGGTCGAGCGCTGCGACAAAATGCATCTCGGAGGTGCCCGGGTTGGAGAAGCAGATATCCACCCCGCCCTTGACCATCGTCCGCACCAGGCTTTCCGCACCGTTCATTCTTTTTGCTCCGCAACCGGTCTTTTCAGGTGATCCGTCCGACCAATCATTGTTCGGGAGGCGCCGCCAAAGCAAGTGCCGGCATCGCGGCCCTGCCCCGCGCAGCGATGCGCCGGTGTTGTTCGGCAAATTGTGGTTGCCGATTTGGTAACGCCAATCGGCGGAGGGACCCTCCCTCACGGGCCCGTGGCTTGCGAAATGCCGGCAAATATGGCCTGTGGCCTTGGTTGAATCGATTTTTTTCTGGGGGAGACAATGATCCGGTTTTTTGCCGCGCCGATTGCCGCCATCGCACTGCTGTCGGCCACTGCGGGCGGCGCGCTCGCGGAGGAGTTCGACTCGCGCGACATCATGGGCGGCGGCCCGAACTTCTTCCGTTCCGGCGCCAATCCGATCCCCCGCACCACCGTCATGTACAACGGCAATTACGCCCCCGGCACGATCGTGGTGAACACCAGCGAGCGCAGGCTGTATCTGGTGCTCCAGAACGGCCAGGCGCTGCGCTACGGCATCGGCGTCGGCCGCGATGGTTTCCGCTGGGGCGGGGTGCACAAGATCACCGCCAAGAAGGAATGGCCCGACTGGACGCCGCCGTCGCAGATGCTGGCGCGCCGGCCCGATCTGCCGCGCCACATGAAGGGCGGCATCGACAATCCGCTCGGCGCCCGCGCCATGTATCTGGGCTCGACACTGTACCGCATCCACGGCTCCAACGAGCCGGAGACGATCGGCCAGGCGGTCTCCTCGGGCTGCTTCCGCATGACCAATGACGACGTCAGCGATCTCTACGGCCGCGTCGGCGTCGGCACCACGGTGGTGGTGCTGAACAACTGACCGGGCGCAAGCTCTCGTGGGGTGGGAACGGCGCTTCGCGCCGTTGCCCATCCTGCGGCACCTGTCGCGCTCTTGCGACAGACAACGCCGGGAACTCGCAGACCGCGTAAATCTGCGGTCTTGTGCGCGCGACGTGAATACGGCAGCGTCGTGCGACGATGAGCGCATTCACCCCGCCCTCGCTTGCCTTCCGCTCCGCCCTGCTGGCGTTCGCAGCGCTCGCTTGCGCGCCTGACGTCGCGGTCCCGGCCGTCGCGGGCGAATTGCCCGCGATCTCCTCGCGCCAGCGCGCCGAGAAGAAGAGCTTCACCGACGGCGAGATCGTCGATGGTTTCCTGAAGACGGCATTCGGCGCCGAATATCATCTCGCCGGCCGCGTCGACCGCATCCGCAAGTTCGACGGACCGGTGCGCGTCTACGCCGAGAGCGACCGCGTCGATCGCAAGGCGCAGCTGGCCAAGGTCGTGGCCGATATCGCCAAGCGCGTGCAGCATCTCGACATCGCCATGATCGCGACCTCCGAAGCGGCGAATGTGCGCGTGAAGCTGGTGCGCGATCGCGATCTGTTCCGCACCATCTCGAGCTTCTACGGCGCGGAGAAGGCGCGCGAGATCCGCTCTTCGCTCGACCCGCAATGCCTGTCCGGCTTCCGCAAGAACGACAATTTCGAGATCGAGCATTCCGACGTCATCCTCACCGTCGACAACGGCGATTTCACCTTCCTCGACTGCGCCTATGAGGAGCTGCTGCAATCGCTCGGGCCGATCAACGACACCGCGAGCGTGCCCTGGACCATGTTCAACGACAACGTCTCGATGGGCTATTTCGACATCTACGACCAGTACATCCTCAATCTCTTGTACGATCCCCGCATCAAGGCGGGCATGACCGTGGCCGAGGTCAAGGCGGTGCTGCCCACCGTGCTCGCCGACGTCAGGATTTGGGTGAAGCAGGTGAATGATCTGAAGGAGTGAAGTCGTTCTTACCCTCCCCTGGAGGGGGCTCGCATTTGAGCGCAGCGAAAATGTGAGACGGGGTGGGGTGACAGTCTCTCCACCGAAGCGGTGCCCGTGCTGAGAGATCACCCCACCCCGCTCGCGCTGCGCGCGATCGACCCTCCCCTGGAGGGGTAGGGTAAGCGCACGCTCCGCCTTTTACTGCACCAGATCGGCCACCGTCGTCGCGGCCTTCAGCCCGGTGCCGGTCAGCACCGCGACCGTGGTCTCGTTTGCCTTGATCGATCCGGCCGCGGACAGTTTCTCCAGTGCCGCCGCTGCGCTGGCGCTGGTGGGCTCGGCGAACAGGCCCTGGCGCGCGAGGCGGCGCAAAGCGGCGACGATCTCGTCCTCGGCAAGCGCGATCGTGCCGCCGCCGCTCTCGCGAATTGCGGCGATGATCTCGCGCAGGCGCAGCGGATGCTTGATCGCGGTGCCTTCCGCGATGGTCTTGCTCACTTCGCGCGCGACTGATGTATCGACGCCGGCCTGAAAGCTCGCGTCGATCGGCGAGCAGTTGAGCGGCTGTGCCGCGAACAGCCGCGGCAGTTTCGGTATCTGCCCGGCTTTCAACAGCTCGCGAAAGCCGAAGGCGCAGCCGAGCAGGCTCGAGCCGGCGCCGACGGGAACGATGACGTTGTCGGGCGCGCGAAAGCCGAGGTCTTCCCAGATCTCATAGGCCAGCGACTTGGTGCCTTCGAGGAAGAACGGTTGCCAATTGTGACTGGCATAGAACGTCCGGCTCGACTGGCGGATGGCTTCGGCCTCTGACTCCTCGCGCGGGCCTTCGACGAGCTGCACCTCGGCGCCGTAAGCGCGGACCTGCGCGATCTTGGCCGGCGAGGTCGAGGCCGGCGCGAGAATCTTCACGCGCATGCCGCCGGCAGCGCCCAGCCCCGCCATCGACGAGCCGCCATTGCCGGAGGAATCCTCGAGAATGGCGTCGACCCCGATCTGGCGCAGGAAGGACAGCATCACGGCCGAGCCGCGGTCCTTGAAGCTGCCGGTCGGGTTGAACCATTCGAGCTTGAAATGCGGGCGCAGATCGCCCCAGTTCTGCTGGACCAGCGGCGTGCAGCCGGTGCCAAGCGAAATCGGATCCTTGATCTCCACGGGCAACGCCGCGCGGTAGCGCCACAGCGAGCGCGTGCTGGTGTCGACATCGTCGCGCGATATCCCCGCTCCCGGCGTCACCAGCAGCGGCGTGCGCTCGTCCGAACACCAGCGCGGCTGGTCGAGCGGGTAGAGCTGTCCGTTGCGGGGATCGATGTAGCTGGCAGGCATGGAGGTCTCCGGGACAGGCCGATCCGGTCGATATGTCCGAATATGCAGGTTTTATCCAGTCACCTGTTTGGACCCCCAGACGCGCCGCCGCCCCTTCAAAAATCCAAATGATTACATAGATATAGAGCCTGTTGCAGCGCCGTTCGCCGAGCGGGACGAGCGTGGGAACGGGCCTTCGGGCAGCCCCCACGATTAACTTGTCTGTCGTCGCCGGCGGTTACAATATGTTGGATTGAGCTTGCGTCGCCGGCGTTCCGAGGGTGGTGCCGCAAGCGAGCCAGGCCCGTCCGAGCGGCGGGCCGTTGGCTTTTTGGGAGCCTGGACATGAGCCGCGCGAACCGTACCGACCACATCCGCCTCACCTCGCATCCGGAGCCGGGCCGCAAGTCCGCCTTCCCGATCCACTGGGGCGCGGCCGACGCACGCGCGCGCGGACCGATCATCGGCACGGTGTCCCGCGCGGGCGATCGCAACGTGATCGGCAGCCATGGCGGCTCCTATGCGATGTACCGCGCGCTCGCCGTATCCGCCGGCGCGCTCGATCCGATTCGCAGGCCCGACCTCACCAACACGTTTCCGGCGGCCACCATCGGCCCGTTCGAGCAATGGCGCGACCCCGCCAAGATCGTCGCGCTCGATCCCTGGGGACATCTGGTCGCGGAGAATTTCGGCAAGGAGATCGCAGAAGGATCCGACATTCGCCCGAGCATCGCGGTGACGCGGGCGCGGCTCGACCTGCCGGAGATCCGCGAGGCGCTGGCCGCCAAACGACTGCGCGCCGACGGCGAGGTCGTGCATGCCAATGGCAGCGTCTCGGTGGTGAAGATCGCAATCGATCCGGTCTGGTATTTGCCCGGCCTTGCCGCGCGCTTCGGCACCGGCGAAACCGAGCTGCGCCGCACGCTGTTCGAGCAGACCGCCGGCATGTTCCCCGAGCTCGTCACGCGTCCCGACATGAAAGTTTTCCTGCCGCCGATCGGCGGCACCACGGTCTACATGTTCGGCGACGTGACCAAGCTGCCCGACCATCGCACCAAGATCACCTGCCGCGTGCACGACGAGTGCAACGGCTCCGATGTGTTCGGCTCCGACATCTGCACCTGCCGGCCCTATCTGATCCACGGCATCGAGGAATCCGCGCGCGGCGCGCAGGAGGGCGGGCTCGGGCTCGTGGTCTACAACCGCAAGGAAGGCCGCGCGCTCGGCGAAGTCACGAAGTTCCTGGTCTACAATGCGCGCAAGCGCCAGGAGGACGGCGACGCAGCCGCCGCCTATTTCGAGCGCACCGAATGCGTCGCCGGCGTGCAGGACGCGCGTTTCCAGCAGCTCATGCCTGATACGATCCACTGGCTGGGCCTGAAGCGCATCGACCGCTTCCTGTCGATGAGCGACATGAAATACGACGCGCTGACCTCGCAAGGCATCGACATCGTGGAGCGCGTGCCGATCCCGCTCGAGCTGATCCCGGCCGACGCTCACGTCGAGATCGCCGCCAAGAAGGCCGCGGGCTATTACACGACCGACATCGCGCCGGAGAAGGACGTCGACGGCGTGGTCGGACGTTCGCTGGAAAAATACTGATCGCACGATGGACGCTTTGGAACGACAGGCGCGCGCGCTGCTCACGGCCCGGGCCGTGCGCGCGCGGGCGGAGCAGATGCTCGAGCTCGGCCTCGCCGGCGCACTCAACCATTTCACCATCGATCTCGACCGCATGGATGGCGTGGCCGAGGCCGTGCTCGCGGTGACGCGAAAAGCCTATCCCACGCTGGACGTGCCCTTCCACGCGCGGTGGCGGCATTTTGTCATCGGCGGCGTCGATCGCTGGACGGGCGTTGCGAATGCGGTCGCGTGGCCGGATCGCGCCGCGCGGGCGCGCGCGGAGTTCGACCTCACCATCGTCAGCGTGCTGCTCGATGCCGGCGCCGGCGCAGCCTGGCGATATCGCGACGCCGGTACGGGCGAGAACATCGGCCGCTCCGAAGGGCTTGCCATCGCGAGCCTCGACATGTTTGCGAGCGGTCTTTTCTCGGGCGATGCCAGCTCGCCATTCAGGGCCGATGCGGACGTGCTGGCAAAGCTGCCCTTCGCCTCCCTCACATCCGCCTTTCAGGTCAGCGATGCCAATCCGCTGGTCGGGCTCGACGGGCGCACCGATCTGTTGCGGCGTCTGGGCCGGCATGTCGCGGAGCGCCCCGAATTGTTCGGCCTGCACGATACGCCGCGGCCCGGCGGCCTGTTCGATCACATCGCCGCGCAAGCGGATGGCGGCGCCATAGCCGCGCCCGCGATCCTGTCGGCGGTGTTGAACCAGCTCGGGCCGATCTGGCCGTCGCGGCTCGAGCTCGCAGGCGTCGCGCTCGGCGATTGCTGGCGGCATCCGGCGATCAAGGCAGACGATGGAACGTCAGGCCTCGTGCCGCTGCACAAGCTGTCGCAATGGCTGAGCTATTCGCTGATCGAGCCGTTGCAGCGCGCCGGCTTCGAAGTCACCGACATCGACGGCCTCACCGGGCTTGCCGAATACCGCAATGGCGGCCTGTTCGTCGATCACGAGGTGCTGCGCCTGCGCGATGCCGCGGATGCCGAACGCGCGCATGCGGTGGATTCCTTGCTCGTCGTGGAATGGCGCGCGCTGACTGTGGCGCTGCTCGACCGCCTGGCGGAGTTGATCCGCACCAAGCTCGGCCGCACGCCGGAGACATTGCCGCTCGCCAGCATCCTCGAAGGCGGCACCTGGGCCGCCGGCCGCGCCATTGCCTTCGCGCGCCGCCCCGACGGCTCGCCGCCGCTCAAGGTGATCAGCGACGGCACCGTGTTCTAACCCTCTCCCCTTGCGGGAGAGGATGGCTTCGCGACAGCGAAGCCGGGTGAGGGGTTCTCTCCGCGAACCCGTCTCTCAATGGAGTTCGCGGAGACAGACCCCTCATCCGGCGCGCTTTGCGCGCCACCTTCTCCCGCAAGGGGAGAAGGAAGAAAGGCATCCCATCATGGAAGGCGTCACAATCGTCGATCATCCGCTGGTGCAGCACAAGCTGACGCTGGTGCGGGACAAGTCCATCTCGACAAAATCGTTCAGGGAGCTGATCAAGGAGATCGGCATGTTGCTCTGCTACGAGGTGACGCGCGATCTGCCGCTCGCGGACACCGTGATCGAGACGCCGCTGGCGACGATGCATTCGGCCAAGATCGCCGGCAAGAAGCTGGTGTTCGTGCCGATGCTGCGCGCCGGCACCACCTTCGTCGACGGCATGATGGATCTGGTGCCGACCGCGCGCGTCGCCCATATCGGGCTCTACCGCGAGCCGCACAGCTTTGCCGCGGTCGAGTATTTCTTCAAATCACCGTCCGACCTCAGCGAGCGCCTCGCCATCGTGGTGACGTCGGTCGTCGCGACCGCCAACACGGCGGTGGCCGCCATCGACCGGCTGAAGGAGCGCGGCGCCAAGGACATCCGTCTCGCCTGCCTGATCGCGGCTCCCGAAGGCCTCGAGCGGCTGCGCGGATTCCATCCGGACGTGCCGGTCTGGACCGCGGCCGTGGACGAAGGCCTCGACGAGAACGGCTACATCCTGCCAGGTCTTGGCGACGCCGGCGACCGCGCTTATGGGACGCGGTAGAACTCTCGCAGAGTTCGGCTCCTTAGGAACGGCTTCGATCGCGCAAGGTTCTCCTGCGTTCAGGATGGAGAGCGCGATGACGTATCAGAACAACGACCGCGAGGCCGATCGGGCACGCCGCAACAGCCCTGTGGGCTGGGCGATCGGGGCGATCTTCATCATCGCCGTGGTCGCGGCTGTCTTCTTCTACAATGGGCGGGATATCGGGCCGCAGGCGACGTCGACAAACCCCAACAACGCACCGAGCGTCACCACAGGCTCGAACGCGCCAGCCGCGCCCGCGAAGTGAGGCGTCCGTCAGGTCGGCGGCCGCGGCGGCAGGTCCTTTGCGTCGGCCGGCGCCGGATGCGCCTTCAGATCGGCGATCAGACGTTCCATTTCGCCGATCTCCCGGACCTGCGCCTCGATGATCCCGTCGGCCAGCTTGCGCACGCGGGAATCCCTGATGTGCGCGCGTTCGCTTGTGAGCACCGCGATCGAGTGATGCGGGATCATCGCTTCCATGTAGGCGACGTCGGATACGGTCTGCTGGCTGCGAACGAGCCAGAGTGAGACGGCGAACACCGCGGCACCGGCCACCAGAATGGCGATGTTCGCGGTTCGGTTCCGGTACATGCCCCACATGAAGCCCAGCATTACGACAGCCATGACGGCGCCCATCAGCAGCGCCATCCAGGTCCGCGTTTGGCTGTACCAGACATGGTCCAGGGCGAATGTGTTGAGGTACATCAGGGCGAACATGATGATGGTGGATGCCGCAATCATCGCGGCGAAGCGACCGTAGCTCATGTGGAACTTCCGTGTCTCTGCGGGTCGGAAGGATAACTTCCTTCGCAGAGATCGTTCCTCGCGGGATAGCCCCGCGCGCGGCCGCTCTAAATCTTCCCGCTGCCGCAGATCAGCTTCAGCGACTGCCATTCCTTGTCCGTCAGCAGCGGCGGGCCGGAGGCCGGGCGATCTTCCTTGGTCATGCGGGCGAGGCGGTCTTCGGTGAGCGGGTGGCTGGCGAGGATCGTCGTGAGCTTCGAGCCGCCTTCCTTGCCGGTGATGCGGTACATCAGCTCGAAAGCGGGTTTCGGCGAGCGGCCGAGCTTGTGCATGACCTCGATCGCGAACGTATCGGCGGCGGTCTCGGCCTCGCGCGAATACGACGCCTCGACCACGCTGCGCGAGGCGAAGATCACGGCGGATGAGCCGGTGACGTCGCCGAACAACAGGCCGATCAGGAACGACGTGCCGCCGTTGTAGATCAGCCCGCGCATGTTGTCGTAATGCTTGAGATGGCCAAGCTCGTGGGCGAGGATGCCGGCGAGCTCGTCGGGGTTTTGCGCCTTGTCGAGCAGGCCCCTCAGCACATAGACCTTGCCGCCGGGCAGCGCGAACGCGTTGGGCACCGCGGTCGGCAGCACGCCGGCCGTCATGGAATCGTCGTCGAGGCCGGCGGCATCGCGCAGCCGGTTGACGAGTTTTGTGAACGCAGCCTTGCCGGCGGAGTCTTCGCAAGCCTTGCCGCCGAAAATGGCTTTGACCTGGACTTCGGAGGCATCCCCGATGCGCCGCTCGATCGGCTTCGGCACCAGCGGCGCGAGACGGTCGGCGGCGAGCGGCACGCCGAACAAGACGACGCAGACGATGGAGACGGTGGCCGCGACAGACCAGCCGACGATCTTGGCGACACCGCGGCGCGAGGTCCGGTGTTCGTCGAGCCGCATGCAGCGGGCGGTCACGTCGGCCGCCAGCACCGCGTCGCGGATCTCGAGCCGCGCCAAGGGCGCAGCCGTGGTGCAGGCCAGACGCAGGATCCCGGACGGACTGTCGGCGCGGCGGATGTCGGCATAGGCCCAGCGCACCGGTGCCCCGCTCGCCTCTGTGATCTCGAGCGCATCACCGAACGTCAGCGTTACCTGCCGCCGGCGGCTCGAGGTGCCATCGAAGAAGATGGTCGGCTTGGTGGATTGCGCCGGTACCTCTGCGAATACGTCGCTCACGGCTCAGAATCCCGCAACATCGAGCCCATCGGCAAAACCTTCGCCGAGTGCGCTGGCAAGCTCGCCGCTGCCACGCACATCCGCCGCGGCTGCGATGTTGTGCACCTCGACGGTTTCCAGCACCTTGGCCCAGAGATCGCGCTGGAGATAGACGCGCATCACGATGTTGATCGCGAGCGCCAGGGCGAAATAGCCGACGACCATCATCACCACCATCGGGATGCTCTTGGCGGCATTGTCGCCGCCGAACACCTGATCGGCCGGAACGCCGCTGAGCTGGACCAGCAGCAAGGCGCCGCCACCCATATAGACGGAGAAGGCCATCGAGAGCAGCATCCACCAGCCGATCACCTTCCAGTACAGGCCATAGAAGGCGTCATGAGGCAGGTTGGAGGACAGGCTGACGCCGCCGATGCGGATGCCGTCGAGCCACCAGCGCCATTCGCGCGCCTTGAATTCGGCATAGAAGAACGGCGCGAGCGGGAAAATCAGCAGCGCGATCGGGCTGAGCAGCCACAGCCACCAGGCGCGCTTGAAGAAGGTCCAGCCGTCGCCTTCGAAATCGCCACGCAGATCGCCGTAATGGCTGTGCTGCATCTTGTAGCGTTCGAGCGCGGCTTCGCGCCAGGGCAGCGCCAGACCGAGCGTCAGCAGCACGAGCAGGCCCCACGCCATGGCGCGGAACGAATAGGCCCAGCCGGAGCCGTCCATCCAGAAGCGGACGCCGCGCCAGACCGTGCGCGTCAACCGGTAACGTCGCGCGCGAAAGATCGCGAACTGGCCGAAGGCGTAGAAGCCGAGGAACAGCGGCGTCGAGGCAAAGCCCTGCCAGCGCTCGAACTCGATACCGACAAGGAAGTAGGCGAGGTAGATCGGCACCAGGATCGCGAGCGCGAACAGGAAGCCGACCAGGAGCTCCTTGGCGCGGCCGGTATATTCGGCGGCGTCGCCGTCGATCGCGGTGTTCGCCCACAGGTGACGACGGATGTCGGTGACGAGCCAGAACCGATAGAAGCCGAAGGTGACGAGCTCCAGCATGGCACCCTTGGTGACCATTTTCCGGAATTCGGAGCGATTGCCGGAAAAGTCGACCCGCGTGGGCGGCAGCGGCGGCGGAATCGGCTCGGAGCCGATGGGGGTCCATTGCATGTCGTTCACGGCGGCAACCTCGGGATGCGGTCTTGGTCCGGCCAAACTATAGATCAGAGGTTAGTCGGCCCCCAAGATGGCGGGGTTCGATTTCCCTCGATTCCAGCCGGTTTTGGCACGATTTCACGACAAGCACCGTGCGGGGGATCACGTTGATGGAGGTATTGCGCTTTGCTCCATCCGGGCGGCGCGTCCGGCCGCGCCCAAGGGTTGGATGTGGCAAAACTCTCCCTTGCTCCGGCGCAGACAACCGGCTGTAATTGCAAATCAAATACCGCAGCGCAGAATTCAACGAGAACGCGCGGTTGATGCCAGGGAGAGCGGTCATGCATGGGACCATCGAGAACGCGGCCAAGCTCGACGCGTTGCGCGCACGCGCCAATTCACTGCCGCTGGATCAGTTCGATCCCGGCGATCCCGAGTTGTTCAGGACCGATACGTTCTGGCCCTACTTCGATCGGCTGCGCCGCGAAGATCCCGTGCACTATTGCAAGGACTCGATGTTCGGCCCGTATTGGTCGGTGACGCGCTACAACGACATCATGGAGATCGAGACCAACCATTCGGTGTTCTCCTCGGCCTCCTCGCTCGGCGGCATCACCATCCGCGACATCGATCCGGATCTGCGCCGCGAAAGCTTCATTTCGATGGACCCGCCGCGCCATGCCGCGCAGCGCAAGACCGTGGCGCCGATGTTCACGCCGACGCATCTGGACAATCTCGCGCTCAACATCCGCAAGCGCTCTGCCGAGTGCCTCGATAATCTGCCTCGCGGAGAAGTGTTCGACTGGGTCGACCGCGTCTCGATCGAGCTCACCACGCAGATGCTGGCGGTGCTGTTCGACTTCCCCTGGGAGGACCGCCGCAAGCTGACGCGCTGGTCTGACATCGCCACCACCATTCCCGGACCGGACGGCCTCGTCGCCACCGAGGACGAGCGGCAGGCCGAGTTGACCGAATGCGCCGGCTATTTCGCCCGGCTGTGGAAGGAGCGCATCGAACAGCCGCCGAAGAGCGACCTGCTCTCGATGATGGCGCATGGCGCGGCCACGCGCGACATGGACGCCAAGAACTTCCTCGGCAATCTCGTGCTTTTGATCGTCGGCGGCAACGACACCACGCGCAACACCATGTCGGGCTCGCTGCTGGCGCTGAGCCAGCATCCGGAGCAATATCGCAAGCTGCGCGAAAACCCCGCGCTGCTCGACAGCTTCGTTCCCGAAGTGATCCGCTGGCAGACACCCCTGGCGCATATGCGGCGCACTGCACTTGCCGACTTCGAGTTCCGCGGCAAGCAGATCAAGAAGGGTGACAAGGTCGTGATGTGGTACGTCTCGGGCAATCGCGACGAGGAGACGATCGAGAAGCCCTACGAATTCATCATTGACCGCGCCCGCCCGCGCACGCATCTGTCCTTCGGCTTCGGCATCCACCGCTGCGTCGGCCTGCGGCTTGCCGAACTGCAGCTCAAGATTATCTGGGAAGAGATCCTGAGGCGGTTCGACCATATCGAGGTGGTCGGCGAGCCGAAGCGGGTCTATTCGAGCTTCGTGAAGGGCCTGGAAGAGCTGCCGGTCAAGATTGCGGCGTGAGTTCGAGGTATATCCACGAGGATGGTGCGCCCCCTCTCCCGCTTGCGGGGGAGGGCTGGGGTGGGGGTCTCTCCACAAGCAAGGACCCCCAAGAGGAGAAAACCCTCACCCGGCGCTACGCGCCGACCTCTCCCGCAAGCGGAGAGGTTAGAAGAAACCAATTGGAGCAACCGCCATGAACATCCAAGCGCCGGTTAAAGTGGACAAGGCCGAACGCATGCGCCGGGCGCGCGAGGAGGCCTATGCGACGCCGCTGTCGCAATTCCACCCCGGCGCGCCCCGGCTGTTCCAGGACGACACGCTGTGGCCGTGGTTCGAGCGGCTGCGCAAGGAAGAGCCGGTGCATTACTGCACCAACGCGCCGATCGAGCCGTACTGGTCGGTGGTGAAATACGACGACATCATGCATGTCGACACCAATCACGGCATCTTCTCCTCGGACTCCACGCTCGGCGGCATCTCGATCCGCGACGTGCCGCCCGGCTACGACTATCCGAGCTTCATCGCGATGGACCAGCCCCGGCATTCGTCGCAGCGCAAGACGGTGTCGCCGATGTTCACGCCGACACATCTGGACGAACTGGCCAAGCTGATCCGCCAGCGCTCGCAGACCGTGCTCGACAACCTGCCGCGCAACGAGACCTTCAACTTCGTCGAGCGCGTCTCGATCGAGCTGACGACGCAGATGCTGGCGACGCTGTTCGATTTCCCCTGGGAGGAGCGGCGCAAGCTGACGCGCTGGTCCGACGTCTCCACCGCGCTGCCCAAGAGCGGCATCGTCGCCTCCGCCGAGGAGCGCCGCCGCGAGATGGACGAGTGCTACGCCTATATGTCCAAGCTGTGGAACGAGCGCGTCAACTCCGCGCCGCGCAACGACCTCTTGTCGCTGATGGCCCATAACGACGCAACGCGCCACATGGACCCCGACAATCTCATGGGCAACATCATCCTGCTCATCGTCGGCGGCAACGACACCACGCGCAACACCATGACCGGCTCGGTGCTGGCGCTGAACGAGAACCCGGAACAATACGACAAGCTGCGCGCCAATCCGGAGCTGATCGATTCCATGGTGCCGGAAGTGATCCGCTGGCAGACGCCGCTTGCGCATATGCGCCGCACGGCCTTGCAGGACACCGAGATCGGCGGCAAGCACATCAAGAAAGGCGACCGCGTCGTGATGTGGTACGTCTCCGGCAACCGCGACGACGAGATGTTCGAGAACCCGAACGAGTTCATCATCGATCGCCCGCGCCCGCGCACCCATCTCTCCTTCGGCTTCGGCATCCACCGCTGCGTCGGCATGCGGCTCGCGGAGCTGCAACTGCGCATCGTCTGGGAGGAGATGCTGAAGCGCTTCGACCGCATCGAGGTGGTCGGCGAGCCCAAGCGGATCTATTCGAGCTTCATCAAGGGCTACGAGACGCTGCCGGTGAGGATTCCGGGGTAGGCCCTATCCTTCGTCGCAGGCTCTTTCCTCCGTCGTTGCGAGGAGCTCTTGCGACGAAGCAATCCAGACTGCCGCTGCGGAAAGATTCCTGGATTGCTTCGCTGCGCTCGCAATGACGCGGATGGGCCTGAGCGTCCTATTGGCTGCCGGTTTCGCTGATGGCGCCCCAGCTATAAAATTCCGGCATGACAGGTCGCGCCAGATGCGAAGGCACGGCGGCAAGCTTGTGTCCTAAGCATTGACCGCACGCTCGCTGCGCTCCCTCGCCCCGCTTGCGGGGAGAGGGTTGGGGTGAGGGGGAGTCTCCACGAGGACGGTGACAGTTTGACTCGCGGAGACTCCCCCTCACCCGGAATTTGCTCCGCAAATTCCGGCCTCTCCCCGCAAGCGGGGAGAGGCGAAGTAAGGGTCAACTCAATTTGATGTCCCACACCCCGTCCTTGCGGCAGGCGGCGACTTCCTCGCGCAGGAGGGCTGTGACGGCCAGCGAGGCCGTCGAGACCGGGCGGTCGATCGGAGAAGCGAAAATGAGCTCGCGCGACATCGGCTTCGAGACGACTGCGGTCTCCAGCCGTCCGTCCGTGACCTCGCCGTGGACCGAGGACGGCGGCAGCAGCGCGAAGCCGAGCCCCTCCTCGACCAGGCTGGTCAGCACGCGGAACGAATCCGCCTCGAGCTGGACGTTGAGCTTGATCCTGCGCTGGGCCGCCGCATGCTCGATCAGCGCGCGGAGACCGTGCGAGTGAGAGGGCAGCACCAGCCGTTGCCGCAGCAGCCAGCCGATGTCGACGCTCTTCTTGCGGGCAAGGCCGCAGCCGCGCGGACCGACCGCGACGATGTTGTCACGCCCGAGGCTCTGCACGTTGAGATGCAGATCGGCGGAGCGGCCATAGAGGATGGCGAGGTCCATCTCGCCGCGGTGCAGCCACTCGACCAGATGGCCGCTATAGCTCTCGACGATGCGCAGCGAGATGCCGGGAAATTTTTCGACGCAGCGCCGCGCAAACCGCGCCGACAGCACGCAGCTCACGGTCGGAACCAGGCCAAGCACGACCTGTCCGGACGGCGGTCCCTGGGACGACTGGATGTCGTCGCGGATCTGGTCGATCTGCCGCACGATGCCGGAGGTGCGCGCGAGCAGAAGCCGCCCGGCCTCGGTCAGCACCATGCCGCGGCCGTTGCGGGTGAAGAGCTCGGTGCGCAGTTCGTGTTCCAGCAGCTTGATCTGCCTGGAAAGCGCCGGCTGCGCCACGCGCAACGTGTCGGAGGCCTTGGACAGGCTGCCGAGCTCCGCCACGCAACTGAAGGTCCTGAGCTGACGGAAATCCATGCTTGCCAATCCTGGAAGGCTACTCCATACGCTATAACAAATGAGCATAGGGGGCTGGCGTTGTTTTCACAACGCCTGAGGATCGGCCGGCGTTATCTTAACTGCCGCTGAGAACTGGAAACGCTATGAGTGAAGAACACCACACCGAAGATTACGCCGACATCCGCGACGCCGTCGCCAAGCTGTGCGCGCAGTTCCCCGGCGAATACTGGCGCAAGCTCGATCGGGAGATGGCCTACCCCAAGGCCTTCGTCGATGCGCTGACGCAGGCCGGCTATCTCTCGGTGCTGATCCCCGAGGAATATGGCGGCGCGGGACTGAAGCTGTCGGCCGCAGCGGCGATCCTGGAAGAGATCCAGCGCGCCGGCTGCAACGGTGGCGGCTGCCACGCCCAGATGTACACGATGGGCACGGTGCTCAGGCACGGCAATGCCGAGCAGAAGGCAAAATACCTGCCGAAGATCGCCAGCGGCGAACTGCGCCTACAGGCCTTCGGCGTCACCGAGCCGACCAGCGGCACCGACACCTCCTCGCTGAAGACCTTCGCGCGCAAGGAAGGCAACGACAGCTACATCGTCAACGGCCAGAAGATCTGGACCAGCCGCGCCGAGCATTCCGACCTGATGGTGCTGCTGGCGCGCACCACGCCGAAGGAGCAGGCCAAGAAGCGCACCGACGGTTTGTCGGTCTTCATCGTCGACATGCGCGAGGCCAAAGGTAAAGGTCTGGAGATCCGACCGATCCGCACCATGATGAACCACGCGACCACCGAAGTGTTCTTTACCGACATGAGAGTGCCGGCGGAGAATTTGATCGGCGAGGAGGGCAAGGGTTTTCGCTACATCCTCTCCGGCATGAATGCCGAGCGTATCCTGATCGCGGCCGAATGCGTCGGCGATGCCAAATGGTTCATCGCCAAGGCCACCAACTACGCCAAGGAGCGCAGCGTGTTCGGCCGTCCGATCGGCCAGAACCAGGGCATTCAGTTCCCGATCGCGAAAGCCTACGCCTCGATGCGCGCGGCCGAGCTGATGGTGAAGGAAGCCACGCGCAAATACGAGGCCGGGCTCGACTGCGGCGCCGAGGCCAACATGGCCAAGATGCTGGCGGCGGATGCATCCTGGGAAGCGGCGAATGCCTGCATCCAGACCCATGGCGGTTTCGGCTTTGCCGAGGAATACGACGTCGAGCGCAAATTCCGCGAGACGCGGCTCTACCAGGTCGCACCGATCTCGACCAACCTCGTGCTGTCCTTCGTCGCCGAGCATGTGCTCGGCATGCCGCGTTCGTACTGAGGTCAGGCCATGGGAGCACTTGACGGGATCAAGGTGATTGCGGTCGAGCAGGCGGTCGCGGCGCCGTTCTGCTCCTCGCGGCTGGCGGATGCCGGCGCGGAGGTGATCAAGATCGAGCGGCCGGAAGGCGATTTCGCCCGCGGCTATGACGCGGCGGCCAAGGGCCAGAGCAGCTACTTTGTGTGGCTCAACCGCGGCAAGCAGTCCGCGGTGGTCGATCTCACGACCAACGAAGGTCGCGCCGAGCTGGAGAAGCTGATCGCGAGCGCCGACGTGCTGATCCAGAACCTCAAGCCGGGCTCGATGGACAAGCTCGGCTTTTCCCGCGAGCGGCTGATGAAAGACTATCCAAAGCTGATCTCGTGCACCATCACCGGCTATGGCGACGAAGGGCCTTACGCGCACCGCAAGGCCTATGACCTCCTGATCCAGGCCGAGAGCGGCCTTGCCTCGATCACCGGCAATCCCGATGGCGCCTCGCGCGTCGGGATGTCGATCGTGGACGTCGCGACCGGCGCCACCGCGCATGCGGCGATCCTGGAAGCGCTGATCGGGCGCGGACGCACCGGAAAGGGCGCCGACATCCGCATCTCCATGTTCGACGTGATGGCGGACTGGTGCACGGTGCCGCTGCTCAACTCCGAGGCCGGCAATCCACCGAAGCGCATGGGCCTGCGCCACCCCTCGATCGCGCCCTATGGCGTGTTCACCTCCAAGGACGGCAAGGACATCCTGATCTCGATCCAGAGCGAACGCGAATGGAAGACGCTGTGCATGAAGGTGCTGGATCAGCCGGATCTGCCTGCCGATCCCCGCGTCGCCAACATGGTCGAGCGCGTGCGCAACCGCGACTTCACCGACACGACGGTGGCGAACATCTTCGGCAAGATGACGCGCGATGAGCTGTTGAAGCGGCTGTCGGACGCCGACATCGCCTTTGCCGAGGTCAACACCATGGCCGACCTCACCAACCATCCGCATCTGCGCCGCATCGAGGTCGACACGCCGAACGGACGTGTCAGCTATCCCGCGCCGGCGCCGATCATCGTCGGCGAGACCCGCGCCTACGGCGCGGTGCCGGCGATCGGCGAAAAGCCCCAAGCCAAGAAGTAACAAGAGCGAGGCGTCATGACCGAGAAGCTCGACATCGACCACTTGCGGCAATGGATCGGCCGCACCACGGAGGCCACCGACATCGTCACCGCGCAGCTTGTCATGGGACTGCGCGCGACGCTGTTCCAGGAGGTCGGCGAGCCCAGAAAGGGCGACGCCGCGCCGTTCACGGTGCACTGGTGCCTGGCGCAGCCGGTATTTCCGATGTCGATGCTCGGGCCCGACGGCCATCCGACCCGCGGCGGCTTCCTGCCGCCGGTGCCGCTGCCGCGCCGGATGTGGGCCGGCGGCGAGATCGAGTTCCTGCAGCCGCTGCAGGTCGGCGATGAATCGACGCGGACCTCGCGCATCGCCGACGTGCAGGTGAAAACCGGCTCGACCGGCACGCTGTGCTTCGTCTCGGTCGAGCACAGCATCTCCTCGCCGCGCGGCACCGCCATCCGCGAGCGGCAGGACATCGTCTATCGCGAGATGACCAGCAACGCGCCGGCGTCGGCCAAGGCCCCGCCTCCGCCGCCGAAGGCGCAGCACCGCGAGACCCATGTCTCCGATCCCGTGCTTCTGTTCCGCTATTCCGCGCTGACCTTCAACGGCCACCGCATCCATTACGACCGCGACTACGTCACCAAGGTCGAGGGCTATCCCGGCCTGATCTTCCACGGACCCCTGCAGGCCGCGCTGATCATCGAGCTCGCTGCCAAGCTGCACGGCGGCAAGGCGCCCAAGAAGTTTTCCTATCGCGGTTTGCAGCCGCTGTTCGAGGGCACGGAGTTCTCGGTGAATGCCAACGAGCTGGAGGCGGGCATGGAGCTGTGGACCGCGAACGCCGAGGGGCAGCCGACGATGAAGGGCACCGCGGTGTGGTAATGGTCTCTCCCCGTCATTGCGAGGAGCTCTTGCGACGAAGCAATCCAGACTATCACCGCTGAGGCAGTCTGGATTGCTTCGCTTCGCTCGCAATGACGGCTGGGGTTGATACGGGCGATAAACAACAGGGACGGAAACCATGGCCAAGAACGGCAAGACCGGCAGCAAGTCCGTCACCGTCAAGCAGGCGACGCTCGACCTCTTGCGCGCCTTCGGGATCGACAGGGTCTTTGGCAATCCCGGCTCGACCGAGCTGCCGTTCCTCTCCGACTGGCCCGACGACATCGACTACGTGCTGGCGCTGCAGGAGGCTTCCGCGGTCGGCATGGCCGACGGCTATGCGCAGGCCACCCGCAATGCCGGCTTCGTCAACCTGCATTCGGCGGCCGGTGTCGGCAATGCGCTCGGCAATATCTACACCGCGCATCGCAACCAGACGCCGCTCGTGATCACCGCCGGACAACAGGCGCGCTCGATCCTGCCCTTGCAGGCGTTCCTCTATGCCGAGCGCGCCTCGGAATTTCCGCGGCCTTACGTCAAGTACAGCGTCGAGCCGGCGCGGCCCGAGGACGTGCCGGCCGCGATCGCGCGCGCCTATTACACCGCGATGCAGCCGCCGTGCGGGCCGACCTTCGTCTCGATCCCGATCGACGACTGGGCGCATGCCTGTGCGCCGGTGGAAGCGCGCAAGGTCAGCCGCGAGATCGGCCCCGAGCCTGACGCAATGAAGGCCCTGGTTGCCGCACTCGGCGCTGCAAAGCACCCTGCCCTCGTCGTCGGCCCCGGCATCGATCGCGCCGGCGCGGTGGACCTGATGGTACGCGTCGCCGAGAAGGCCAAGGCCAGCGTCTGGGTCAGCCCGTTCTCGGCGCGCTGCTCGTTCCCCGAGCGGCATCCGCAGTTCGCGGGCTTCCTGCATGCCTCACCGGCCCAGCTCTCCGATGCGCTGCGCGAGCACGATCTCGTCGTCGTCATCGGCGCGCCGGTGTTCACCTTCCACGTCGAAGGCCATGCCGCGATCTTCGATGGCGGCGCGACCATCTTCCAGATCACCGACGATGCGGACGCCGCCGCGGTGACGCCATCAGGCACCAGCATCATCGCCACCATGAAGCCGGCGCTGAGCCTGCTGCTCGAGCTGCTGCCCGAGAGCAAGCGCGCCACGCCGAAGGGCCGCACACTGCCGCCGGCGCCGCAGGCCGCCGATCCGCTGCCGGTCGAATTCCTGCTGCATTCGCTGTCACAGGCGATGCCCGACGGCGCTTCCTTGGTCGAGGAAGTGCCCTCGCACCGGCCGGCGATGCAAAAATTCCTGCCGATGCGCGGCCAGGATTCGTTCTACACCATGGCGAGCGGCGGCCTCGGCTATTCGCTGCCCGCCGCGGTCGGCATGGCGCTCGGCAAGCCGAAGCAGCGCACGGTGTGCCTGATCGGCGACGGCTCGGCGATGTATTCGATCCAGGCGCTGTGGACCGCAGCGCAACGCAAGCTGCCGCTCACCATCGTCGTCATCAACAATTCCGGCTATGGCGCGATGCGCTCGTTCAGCCAGGTGATGCAGGTGCGCAACGTGCCGGGACTGGAGCTGCCCGGGATCGATTTCGTCCGGCTCGCCGAAGGCATGGGCTGCCACGCGGTGCGGGTGACGAAGGCCGCGGAGCTCGGCGAAGCGCTGAAGCGCGGCATGGCGCATGAGGGCACCAGCCTGGTCGAAGTCGTCGTGGATTCAGCGGTGCCGGTGCTTTACGGGCAGAAGCATTAGGGCTGTCGTACCCGCGAACGCGGGGACCCATACCGTGTGATCCATCGATAAGCGCTGGTGTCAGTACCGCGCGCATTGACACGACCAGTCTTCGCCAAACTGCTCCCTGGGGTTATGGGTCCCCGCGTTCGCGGGGACGACACGGAGTATGTGGCGCCACCACGCCCTACGACGCCAAAAATCCCCCGTCCGCCGCAAGCACGTGCCCGACCACGTAGGATGATGCGTCCGACGACAGCCACACCACGGCCTCCGCCACCTCCTCCGGGCTACCCATTCGCCGCAGCGGCAATCCAGCGCTGACCGTTGCGACATCGCCGACGCCGGCGCGCAGCATCATGTCGGTGACGACGCGGCCGGGGGCGATGGCGTTGATGCGGATGCCGCGCGGGGCGTTCTCCATCGCCGCCGAGCGCGTCAGCGAGATCGCGGCGGCCTTCGAGGCCGAATAGAGCGAGAAGCCGGGATTGGGATTGCGCATGCCGCTGACCGAAGCGTTGACGACGATGCTGCCGCGCCCCTGCGCGAGCATCACAGGCAATTGGTGGCGCAGGCACAGGAACAGCGCGCGCACGTTGGTGTCGAACACGCTGTCGTAGATGTCCGTGCCCTGCTCTTCCAGCGGCGCGCGGCGCTCCTGGAAGCCGGCATTGTTGAAGGCGACGTCGAGCCGGCCGCAGCGCGCGACGGCGGTGGCGACGAGCCGCGCGACCTCGTCCTCGCGGGTAATGTCTGTCTGGCACGCGATCGCCTCCGTGCCGAGCGCGCGGCACGAATCGGCGGTCGCCTCGATCTCGGCCTCGCGCCGGCCGGCGACCAGAATCGCCTCGGCGCCTTCGGACGCCATCCGCAGCGCGGTGGCGCGGCCAATGCCGCTGCCGCCGCCGGTGACCAGGCAGACCTTGCTCCTCATCCGCATCGCCGCCGGCAAAGCTTCGCTCATGGTCCACTCCAAAACGCTTGCGCGCGCCGTTGCGCGCATATAGTTGTATGATACAACTATATGCCGGGAGTCAAGATGGCCGAGCTTGCATTGATCGACGACATCCGCGCGGCCTCGCGCCTGATGGTGCGCGAGCTCGGCTTCATGGATGCGACGGTGGCGGCCTCGGACTACCCGCCGTCGGCCGTGCACACGATTCTGGAGCTCGGCATCCGCGGTCCGATGACCTCGGGCGAGCTCGGCGATTTCCTGCGGCTGGAAAAATCCAGCGTCAGCCGCCTGGTGCGCAAGCTGATCGATTGCGGCGAGCTGAAGGAGACGCCGGATGACAACGATGCGCGCAGCAAAAGGCTGTCGCTGACCGCAAAGGGCCGCCGCACGCTGGAGGCGCTGCACGCCTTCGGCCGGCAGCAGGTGCGCGGCGCGCTGGCGGCGCTGACGGAGACCGAGCAGCGCAAGGTGCGCGAGGGGATGATGCTCTATGCACGGGCGTTGCGGGCGAGCCGGGTGGAGCCTGAGGCGGTAGCCTAATTACAGGTGTCGTCCCTGCGCACGCAGGGACCCATACCGCGTGATCTATCGATAGGCGCCGGGGCAGTACCGAATAACTCCCAGTCTCCGCCAAACCTCTCCCTGTGGTTATGGGTCCCTGCGTGCGCAGGGACGACAGCGAGGATTTGGTACAAGTGCGCCTTAGGCGGGACCGCGCTACTTCCCAAACTCTTCCCGCATCTTCGCCTGGATCTTGGCCATGCCGCCGAGCCAACGGTCGTAGTTCTCGGTCTTCTTGCGCATGTAGCCGAGCACTTGCGGATGCGGCAGGATCAGGAAGGTTTCCTGCTCGAGGCCGGCGAGCACGTCTTTCGCCACCTGCTCCGGCGTGAGATCGCCGTCGCCGGATTGCGGGCCCTTGGGGATCGAGCGCAGCATGTTGGTGTCGACGCCCTGCGGGCAGAGGATCGAGACCTTGATGTTGTGGGCTTTGTGCGAGATCGCGAGGTTCTCGGCAAAGCCGACCGCGGCATGCTTGGTGGTCGAATAGGCCGGACTGCCGACCTGCGACAACAGGCCCGCGGCCGAGATCGTGTTGAGGAAATAGCCGCCGCCGCGCGCCTTCATGCGCGGGATCAGATGCCGCGCCGCGTAGACATGGGCCATGACGTGGATCGCCCAGCTGCGCTGCCACGGCTCATCCGAAGCGCCGCCGGCGTTCACCGACATCGGATCGAAGCCGCCGCCGATGCCGGCGTTTGAACAAAACAGACCAATGGGCCCGAACTGGCGCTCGGTCTCCTCAATGACGTGCGAGATGTCCTTTTCCTGCGCAACGTCGCATTTGAAGGCCGCGCCATCCACCATGGCGGCGACCGCCCGCGCATTGGCGGCGTCCATGTCCGCGACGACGACCTTGGCCGCGCCTGCGGCGTGAAAGGCCTCGCACAGCGCCTTGCCGATGCCGTTTGCGCCGCCCGTGACGACCACGACCTTGCCGGTCACCTGCATGCGACGTCTCCTCTATCTTACACCGCTTTGGACCGCGCTGCTTATGCCGCTGCGCGGAACCTGCTCAGCTCAACACGAGGTCGAGCACCGCGGTATAATGGCACGCCGCGCCGGCCAAGACAAAGCCGTGCCAGATCGCATTCTGGAAACGCAGCCGCCGCCAGGCGTGGAAGATCACGCCGAAGCTGTAGAGCAGTCCGCCGGCCAGGATGAAGCCGAGCACCAGCGCCGGCAGCGCCTGGACCACGGCGTCGTAGAGCATCACGCCGCTCCAGCCCATGGCGAGGTAGATGCCGACCGAGACACGATCGAACCGGCCGGGGCAGCAAAGCTTGAGCACGATGCCGAGGATCGCAACGCACCAGACGCCGGCGAGCAGCACCAGCGCGAATACGCTGTCCTTCACCTCGAGGATGAACGGCGTGTAGGTCGCGGCGATCAGCAGATAGATCGCCGAATGGTCGAACCGCCGCAGCAGCCATTTGGCCGGCGACACCGGCCAGAGATTATAGGTCGCCGACAGCACCAGCATCGAGAGCAGTCCGGCGACGTAGATCGAGACGCCGACGATGTTGGTGGCGTCGGCATAGATCGCCGTCAGCACCACCAGCACGGTCGCGGCAACGATGCCGGAGAGGACGCCGATCGCGTGGATGATACCATCGGCGATCAGCTCGGCGCGGTCGTAGTTCCAGCCGATCACATCGGCTGCGGCGTGGACGGAGGTCGATGCGAACTCTTTCAGTTGGAAGACGGTCATGGCAATCCGCAAAATGAGATAATGCCCTTCTCTATGGGTCTTTCAGGACCGGCGCGTCGTTCAAACGGCTGATTTCCTTGCAAAGGCGGTGGAAGTATGGAGCTTGATTTTCCTCACGCAATTGCCACTTTTGTGAACGGTCACACATCCAGCCCGCCCCAGCTCCATTAACGTTCATATGGCATTCAGTTTCCAGGATATGGTCGAAGAAGCGCGGCTGTCCGCGCAGGCGCTGATCGACTATGGCGAGCACTTCTTCAACCCGACGGTGCGGTTAGGCGTTACCGGCCTGTCACGGGCCGGCAAGACCGTGTTCATCACCGCGCTGATCCACGGCCTCACCCGCGGCGGCCGCTTTCCGGTGTTCGACGCCTACGCCTCGGGCCGGATCGCGCGGGCGCATCTCGCGCCGCAGCCCGACGATGCCGTGCCGCGCTTTGCCTATGAGAGCCATCTGCGCGCGCTGGTCGAGGAACGGCGCTGGCCGAATTCGACCGTCGACATCAGCGAGCTCAGGCTCGTCATCGACTATCAGCGCCCGAACGGCGCCGACCGCACACTGACGCTCGACATCGTCGACTATCCCGGCGAATGGCTGCTCGACCTGCCGCTGCTGCAGAAGAGCTTCGAGCAATGGTCGGCGGAGAGCCTTGCGCTGTCGCGCGAGTCGCCGCGCGCGCATCTTGCGAGCGAATGGCACGCCCATCTCGCAACGCTCAAGCCCGAGGCGCGTGAGGACGAGCAGGCGACGCTGACGGCCGCGAAGCTCTTCACCGACTATCTGCGCGCCTGCCGCGACGAGCGCTTCGCGATGAGCCTGTTGCCGCCCGGCCGCTTCCTGATGCCCGGCAATCTCGCAGGCTCGCCCGCGCTGACCTTTGCGCCGCTCGACGTGCCGGTTGGCGGGCAGGCACTGGATGGATCGCTGTGGGCGATGATGGTGCGCCGCTTCGAGGCCTACAAGGACGTCGTGGTGCGGCCGTTCTTCAGGGATCATTTCGCCCGGCTCGATCGCCAGATCGTGCTGGCTGATGCGCTCGCCGCGTTCAACTCCGGCCCCGAGGCGCTGCACGACCTCGAAGCCGCGCTGGCCGGCATTCTCGACTGCTTCAACATCGGCCGCAGCACGATCCTGTCCAGCCTGTTCCGCCCGCGCATCGACCGCATTCTGTTTGCCGCGACCAAGGCGGACCACCTGCACCATTCCAGCCACGACCGGCTCGAAGCCGTGCTGCGCCGCGCCGTCTCCGGCGCAGTCGCGCGCGCGGAAAATACCGGCGCAGCCATCGACGTGGTGGCGCTGGCCGCGGTGCGCGCCACGCGGGAAGCGCAGGTCGCGCACGGCCGCGACAAACTGCCGTCGATCCTGGGAACACCCGCCGCGGGCGAGAGCGCCGGCGGCGAGTTCTTCGACGGCAACACGGAAGTGGCGACCTTTCCGGGCGATCTGCCGCTCGATCCAGAGCCGCTGTTCAACGGCAAGGGCGCGTTTGAGGGCCTCTCGACCCAGGCCGCCGAGAAGAGCGACTTCCGCTTCCTGCGCTTCCGTCCGCCCAGGCTCGAGCGCGAGGGAACGAACGAGCCGGCCTTGCCTCACATCCGCCTCGACCGTGCCTTGCAGTTCCTGATCGGAGACAAGCTCGCATGAACGACCGATCGAAGCCACGGCGGCCGGCGACCTTCCGGCTCGACGATCCCGGCGTCGTCGTCACCGAGGCCGACGAAACCAGCCGGCTCGGCCGCGCCACCATCCAGATCACGCCGGAGCACGATCCGCAGGCGCTGCCGGTGCCGATCGCAGCCGCCCTTCCCGCGCGGCGCAGATTTCCCTGGGGCACGCTGTTCTGGTCGGGGCTCGGCGGGCTGACGCTGCTCGGCACCGGGCTCGGCGTTATCAGGCTGATCGAGGATCTGTTCGCGCGCAGCGAAACGCTTGGCTTCGTCGGCGTCGCCTTCGCTGCCGTCACCGCGCTGGCGCTCGCAGTCGTAATTGGGCGTGAAGCCTTTGGCCTCGCGCGCCTCGCGACCATCGAGAAGCTGCATGCGCGCGCGGCGGCCGTGCTCGCCAGCGACGACCGCAAGGAAAGCCGCGTCATTGTGCAGGACCTCCTCGAGATCGCGCACCAGAACCCGCAGCTCGCGCGCGCCCGCGCCGCGCTGGAGAGCCACACCGGCGAGATCATCGACGGCGCCGACATGATCCGGCTCGCCGAGCGCGAATTGATGTCGCCGCTCGATGCCGAGGCGCGGCGTCTGGTGTCCTCCGCCGCGCAAAAAGTTTCGATCGTCACGGCGGTGAGCCCGCGCGCAGCGATCGACGTGCTGTTCGTGTTCGTCGCGGCGCTGCGCCTGATCCGCCAGCTCGCTTTTCTCTATGGCGGCCGCCCCGGCGCGCTCGGCATGATCCGCCTGCTCCGCCACGTCATCGCCCATCTCGCCATCACCGGCGGCATGGCCGCGAGCGACAGCCTGGTGCAGCAGATGCTCGGCCACGGCATCGCGGCCGGGCTGTCGCAACGATTGGGTGAAGGCGTGCTGAACGGATTGCTGACGGCGCGGCTCGGATTGGCGGCGATCGACGTCACACGGCCGCTGCCGTTCGCAGCATTGCCGCCGCCGAAACTCTCGGACCTCGCGACGGATCTGCTGCGGAAGAAGGACGGGGAGGAGTAGTGAGCCGCTCTTACTTACCCTCCCCCTCCAGGCAGGGCTATCGCATATGGGAAAAAGCAAAGCGCTGTCGACACTTGTAAAGCACACGTTCGAGAAGTGTCGCTCCAGCTTCGCGGTTCGATTCCGTTTTGTTCTCGATCCGATTCCGCTGCTTGGCAGCCTCGCGCAAGCACATTGCCGGCTAAGCTCCGGAAGAGACTCGGGATTTCCACATGCGATAGCCCTGCCCCTCCAGGGGAGGGTGAAGGGACGCCGTGCTAGCCGAAGAAGCGCTTTTCAAATTCACCCGCCAGCACCTTCCACTGGAACAGCGGCGAGTCCTTCGGCGGCGACAGCTCGGGCGTCCAATCGGTGAGCTTCTCGATCACATAGGTATCCGAGCGAACGCCGCGCCAGCTTCGTTCGACCTCGCCGAGCGGCTCGCGCTTCGCCGGAATGTTCTCCCACAGCGACGAACGATCGTCCGGCTCGCGCCCGATATAGATGCCGGCGTGTCCCATGATCCTGTCCATGCCGGGATCGGCAAAGTCCTGGAAGCGGCCGCGCTCGTTGAGCTCGATGACGGGCACGCGGCCGCGGAACAGCCAGCGCATCATGGCGTAGGTGCGGTAATCCGTGGTGGCGATCCAGGTCGCGCCGGTCTCATCGAGGGCGGCCTGCGCCCGCGCGGCGACCTGCTCATAGCCAGCCTCGGCGCCGATCGGATCGATCCTGCCAAGCAGATTGAAGGGCGCAGCGACATAATAGAGGAAAACGATGACGACGAAGGCGAGGCCCGAGCCGACCGCTGTCCTGGCCCAGAACACCGACGATCTCAGCATGCGCGCCGACCAATCCTCCTTCATCATGGCCGCGAGGTTGACCGCGGCCGCGGCAAAGCCGACCGGCCACATGAACATCGGCCAGGTGTCGCCGACCCGGAGCGTCATCGACTTGAAGAGAAAGTAGGCGAACGGCACCAGCACCGCGGTCGACAAGAGAATTCCGACAGGCTCGCGCGTGCGGTAGCCGCGCCATGCCGACAGCACGAGGCCGGTCAGCACCACCGGCAGCATGACGAAGCCGACCAGGCCGAATTGCAGGCCGATGTAATCGCCGAGGGTGCGCAACGAGATGCCGTAATTGGCGGTGGCGCGAACGCCCTGGAAGCGGAACGAGGCCCAGTCGTGCTGCGCGTTCCAGATCAGCACCGGCGAGAACGCCGCAATCGTTACCAGCACCGCGAGATAAGGATACGGACTGCGCAGCCAGCGCCAGCGCCAATCCGGCACCAGCAGGAAGGCGGCAACTGCGGGGGCGAACATGATCGCGGTGAATTTCGACAGCATCGAAAGACCGGCGAACAGCCCGGCCGCCAGCCACCAGCGCCCGTCGCCGCCCTGCGCTATCAGCACCAGCGACCACATCATCGCGACCGCAAACGGGATCATCGCGACATCGGGCGCGACCTTGGCCATCAGCAGGCCGTAATAGAGCGCAGCTTCCGGCATCAGCACCGCGAGCACGACCGCGCGGACATCATGGGTGAGGCGGCGGACGATGTCGGCCAGCAGCAGCTGCGTCACCAGCATCGCGACGATGCCACCGAGGCGCACCCCGAGCGTGGTGTCGCCGAGGATCGCGGTTCCCAGGCGGATCAACCAGGCGATAGCAGGGGGATGATCGAGGAAGCTCAGCGCGCCCTCCTTCGACCAGGTCCAGTAATAGGCCTCGTCGGTGCGCAGCTCGATCGCGGAGGCATAGACGATGCGCAGCAGCGTCATCGCGGCGATGACGGCCACGGCGACACGGATGAGACGGCGTTCAGCGCCGTCTGGCTTCACGGAGATATCGGGAGCGATCGTCACGGCCGCGCTTTTCGCCAACCTGGGAGGGGGAGTCAATGCGGGGAGTGGCACCGCAAACACCGCTGTCGTCCCGGGCAAGCGTCAGCGCAGACCCGGGACCCATAACCACAGGGAGGGGTTTGGCGATGACCCGGAGTTGCCGGCTCGCCCATCACCACTCCCTGTGGCTATGGGTCCCGGATCGGCGCGCGCCTGAGGGCGCGCTTGTCCGGGACGACAGCTGGGGTTGCCGCGCATGTGATCTCGCAACCTGTCCACATCGGGAATTAACCGCTAGGCTGGCTGTTCTCCCTAGTGAACTGATACAAGCAGATCATGGCCACCGCTCCTGCACAGATGTCCGAACTCGTCCGCGCGACCAGCGTGCGGCAGGTGCGGTTGGTCTGCGGCCTGATCCTGTTCTCCTATGTGATCAGCCATTTCCTCAACCATGCGCTCGGCAATATCTCGGTCGAGGCCATGGAGGCCGGCGTCTACTACCACACACTGTTCTGGCAGTTCCTCCCCGTCGCGATCGTGTTCTACACCGCCGCACTCACCCATATGGGGCTCGGCATCTACGCGCTGTATCAGCGCCGCCAGTTCCGCTGGCGGACGATCGAGCCGCTGCAGCTCGTGCTGGGCCTCAGCATCCCCGCACTGGTCATGGCGCACGTGGTCGGGGTGCGGCTCGGCTATACGCTCTACGGTCACCAGAAGCTCTATCCGCAGGAGCTCTATCTGTTCTTCGTCGCCTCGCCCGGCCGGCTGTGGCAGATGACGATTCTGCTGATCATTGCCTGGGTGCACGGCTGCATCGGCATCTTCTTCTGGCTGCGCCTCAAGCCGTTTTTCGTGCGTGCCGCGCCCTATCTGCTCGCTGCCGCCGTGCTGGTCCCGACGCTATCGCTGCTCGGCATCTACCAGGGCGGTCGGAACGTCGCATTCGAAGCCGATGACGGCGAATGGCGCACGCACAATCTCACCCGCCGTCAGGTCGGCACCACAGCCGAGGCCGCGACGCTCGATCGCATCACCGGCGCTTTCACCGTCACCTATTTCGGGCTGCTGGGTCTGGCGCTGGCGGCGCGCGGCGTGCGGGCCTGGCGCGAGCGGCGTGGCGGCATGATTGCGCTGTCCTACGGTAACGGCAGGACGGTGCGCGTTCCTAAGGGCCTCTCGGTGCTGGAAGCAAGCCTGCGGCACAATCTGCCCCATGCCAGCGTCTGCGGCGGCCGCGCCCGCTGCTCCACCTGCCGCATCCGAGTCATCGGCGATCACGCCGTCCTGCCCGAGCCGTCGCAGCGCGAGGCCTTCGTACTCACCCGCGTCGGCACCAACGATCCCTCGATCCGGCTGGCCTGCCAGTTGCGGCCGACCTCCGACCTCTCCTTCTTCCAGCTCTTCACGCCGCAAACGACCGCGCATGCCTCGGCGCCGGCGAGCATCGGCCAGGAGCGCTATCTCGTCAGCCTGTTCGTGGACATGCGCGGCTCGACACAGCTCGCCGAGAAGCGGCTGCCGTTCGACACCGTCTTCATCGTCAACCGCTTCCTCGGCGCGGTGTCGCAGGCCGTGATCGAGAATGGCGGCCAGCCGAACCAGTTCGTCGGCGACGGCATGCTGGCGTTGTTCGGGCTCACGGCCGATCCGCAGACCGCGTGCCGGCAGGCGCTGAAGGCGGCCAGCGGCATCGCCACCCATATCGACGAGTTGAACCAGCTCCTGAGCCACGATCTTCGCCAGCCGATCCGCTTCGGCATCGGCATTCATGGCGGCGAGGTCATCATCGGCGACATCGGCTATCGCGATCACATCGTCTTCACGGCGCTGGGCGATGCCGTCAACGTCGCCGCCCGCCTTCAGGACATGACCAAGACGCTTGGCTGCGAGTCGATCGTCTCGGACGAGATCCGCCGCACCGCGGGCCTTTCCGACGATACGCTGCCGCAGCAGGAAGTCGCGATCCGCGGCCGCGACGAACCGATGGCCGTGCGCGTGGTGGCGGACGCGCGGGAACTGGCGGCGCTGGTCGATCGCAGCGAGCGCGTCGCGGCGTGATCCTTCACCTCTCCCCGCTTGCGGGGAGAGGTCGGAATATGCACGTAGCGCGTATTCCGGGTGAGGGGGTACAGGTCCCGCGGCAGTCGCACGGGTGGAGAGAGGCCCCTTGTATCTGCATGGCCATGATTTGTGCGATGGAAGCGACTTAGCGCCTTGG
>ERZ1034411.63-NODE-63-length-44447-cov-2.793296_pt1 | contig 44447 bp, 42 predicted proteins | sample MGYA00520583_ERZ1034411 | MGnify/ENA primary metagenome ERZ1034411 (study PRJEB33736, sample SAMEA104288481) | Azolla microphylla | place: Ecuador | collected 1982 | study: EMG produced TPA metagenomics assembly of the PRJEB19522 data set (Is there foul play in the...
AACACGTGGCCGTCTGCGATTGTAGTGCCATCAGGGTCGACCATCTTCCCGTCGATGACCAGACCGACATGGCAGTTTTGTTGAAATGGACCGTACAAACTCAACAAGAGGGGCGTATCCGTTGGCACCACCGTGTTCGTTTTCAAAGTGACGTAACGGAACCCCGGCATTTTTTCGGCGACAAAGGTGACGCCTTTCGCGTTCGAAGCAACTAGTGGGACGTCTTGGTCAACCCCGGATATCTGGACTTCCGTCAAAAGGTGCCCAGCTGTTTTCGGAATGCGGATATTAATTAGTCGGCAGTCTTCGAGGTCATACTTTGCCGCTGTGGAGGTCTGCGAGGTTATACAACCCACACTATCTACGTAGTAAGACGGTTCTGACTCTTGATCCAGCAAATGAACCCTTAGATAGTCATAGGCAGGAGAAATGTACAGAAGGGTCAAGAGGCCTAGCAGCAAGCGGAAAAGGTTTCTTTTGAGCAATTGCAGCAGGCCATGTGGAGCCTCCATTGAAGAAGGGCTTTGGTCGCTCATATGCCTTCACGCCGACGCCTATTTGATGGCCAAAAGTGGTTGGCCAATCCCGGTGGACAATTGTCTGCTGCGGCAACCTAGTCTCTCGTACTACGGCAACGGGAGCCAGCCTTTATTGATAAACAATTCCTAACTTCACCTAAGTAATTGATTGTGCGCGCCATCGGGAGAGCGAAAACGAGCGTTGGCAGGATGGCACTGTATGCTTTTGGCCTTACCTGACTGAATCGCTTAGCCACGATAACGGGGAAGAATCATCCATCCCCTACCCCGCCGCAGCTTTCCGCGAGCCGAGAACGGACCTCGCGCTTCCCGATCTTGCGAAGTGCTGCGATGGCAAACAGTTGGGCCGGTCGCGGCTGCGTCTTCCGATTCTCCCAGTTATAAATCGTCTGTTGCCCCACATCCAGGAGGCATCCGAATTCCACCGCATTCAAACCCAGGCGGTTGCGTAATGAGCGCAGCCCGTTCGCGCTAAAACGGACATAGGCCTGCTACCTTTGGTAATTTTGACATCCTCGAACTCGAAAGTCGGGAATGAAAGTTCAATGGGAGGGCTCCTGCTGCTTCGTGGCTGTCCTGCGGCGTCAGCTCAGTCAGGCGATAGAAATCACGCTCGACCGCCGCGTTCTTGATGTCCATGCTGAGAGAAGACTCGGCGCCCCGCCGCAGCCACCAAATCTGTCGTGCCTTGCCCTTTCTGGTGGTCCTGGGCTCCAGATATTTCTACCAGACATAGTGTTGGCGCCGGGCGTCATTGGCGGATCGGGAGCACGCTCAAAGCCTCAGGGCCCGGTGTAGCTCCTCGTGCTCGAAGGCACTGGCCATACGATTGATCTCCGCATTCCTGGCGCCGATGCCGGCTGCGACTTCTCGCCAAGTGGCGGTCGCTGTGGCCACTTCTTTGATCATCGTCCGGGCCTGCGCTAGACCAAGGCTGAAATATTCCGCTGCACTCTCGAGCAGATCCAGCGAGCAGGTCCCCTCTTCGAGGTCGATGTTGGTGGTCAGGATGCGCGGCTTGAGGTCGGTTGGCACTGGGTTGAGGTCGTAGGCCGGCGACAGCGACCACCCGCGCTGATCCAGCCAGAGGAAGGCGTGGTTGCGCAGATGATCGTCGACGTTCGAAACCATGACGTTGAACGCGACCCGGCGATACAGGGCCCTCGCGTCTTCCCGTGCTTTGGCGCCATGCGCCGACAGGGCATCGACGATATCCGGGTAACTGCCGCGCTGGCCGTCACGCGCGCCCATCATCGACATTGCGGAAAGGAAGGGGATACGGCTGGTACCCGCGCGGTCGAAGCGCCGTGACAGGAGCACCGCCTTGCCGGCGACCTGCAGCAGTTCGTGGCTGGCCGTGGTAATGCCGGCCCGCTCGGCCAGGCGTAAGGTGATTTCTTCCCAGGTCTCGATGCTGTAGTCGTCATCCTCCCTTGGAAACTTGGCGATCGAAAGCTGGCCGTGCTGGTCGATGACCGAGGCTTTGGGGCGCGCGCCGCCGAGAGAGGAGCCGGGCGCGAAGATCATCTGCAGATCGCCGTCGGATTCTTCGTCGCGCAGGATCCGCTCGGTGACCTGCAGCAGGCGTCCCAGGTCGATCAGCGCCGGGACCCCGGCGCGCAAGGGCGCCTGGAATGGTTCCTCACCCTCCCAGCGGAAGCGCATGGCGCCGAGGCGTGTCTCGTCGGAGACGCCGAGCAGGTAGTCGGACTCCATCAGGGTGCGGACCGCCCGGCCCTCGCGCTCCGCTGCACGGCGCTCTGCGCGTTGCATCAGCCGCCGTCCCCAGCTGTCCGGGGCCGAGTCGCCGAGCGAACCGAAAGTCGACATCCCGGCTGGCGGCGCAAAGACTGCGCGGCTGAGCGTCAGCGCCGGCTGGATTGAAAAGTGCGCCGGATCCGCCAGCCACACATCGGAGTATTCAAAGGTGATCGTCTCCGTCGCGCGCACCCGATTGCACCGCGCCAGGCCGACGCGGCGCAGCTGTCCTTCCAGCTCGATGTGGACTTCGATGTCAGGCACCGGACTTGCTCTTCGGGCGACGCAAGCGCACCCGGGTCGGTAGCTCGGCCGCGGCGAGGGACTGCCCCACGCTGTCATTGCTTGGATCGGCGACCTGGCCTAGTCCCTCGAGCAGTCCCAAGGCCTGCAGCACGGCTCCATAGATGCCTATGCTCACGCTGGGGTCGCCACCCTCGACACGCTGCACGCTGGCGCGTGAAGTAAAGGCGCGGTCGGCCACCACGGCCATCGGCAAGTGCCGCCGCCGGCGAGCATCGCGCATGTCTTCCCCGAGCTTGCGCAAGACCTTGCGAACCGCTGCGGGGGGGAGATGGGGGGTCGGCATAATGTAATCTTCGTGAGACAATAACCTGATTTAATGTATCACAGAGATTACGTTACATAACTATTTTAGTTATCTGGGATAACTTGTTCGATTATCCCGGATATGCCGATCTTGGATGCTCAGCCGTCCGCGCGGATCAAAACCGAGGGCGCTCTAACGGGCTGATATGTAAAAGAATTAAGCCGAGGTTGCGCCCTAGCCGTCCCCGGCCTTCACCGCGGCTTTCTTCACCAGATAAGCGCCATGCCCCAGGCCGAAGCCGGCCAGCATGGTGGAGTCGATGTCCTGTAGCGCGAACCCCTCCCCTAACTTCAGGAACGCCAGCGAATGGAACTCGCTCAACAGGAACAGCACTACAGCCGACAGGGTGACCAGAATCATCTGGAAGTCGCCGAGATCGGCATTGCCCTTATCGTTGGTGAACAGATCGGATAGCAGGTTGGCGCGAGCCGCGGGCACCTTCACCGGCATCAAGCCGGCCTGCTCGGCGGCGTCGACTTTCTGCGAGGTGATGACCTTGGCCCCACCATACGACAGCGCGCTGAGCCCGCTGAGCTCGAGCAGGTGCTCGGGGATGCTGATCCCGAACAGTGAGTCCAAGCCTAGGTAGCAGACTCTCAACACCGTCGCGGCGAAATAGACACTGGCAACGGCGCCGAACCACAGGATCAGCTGGGTCTGCGAGTTACTGTAGCGGTTATCGGTGCCGATCATGAACTTGAGCGGCTTTGCGCGGGTTGCGGCGCAGGCGGCAGCGAACAGGATACCGAAGCCGCCGATCAGCGCCAGGATTCGAAACCTGATTTCGATCGGTCGGTCGATGCTTTCGACCTTGCTAATGGCGGTGGGCGCACTCATCGAATCGACGTCGACCTTGATCCGGTCGCCAATCCGGGCCTGCGCCATGCTGTCTTTGGCTACCTGCGTATCGACCGTGAGGATCTGGTCACCGCGGGGCTTGGGCAGAGTCAGCGTCACCGCGCCATCGGCGATGGTCTTGATCGTCCCCTCGAGCATGATGGGCGGTTTCGATGCATCGGTAGTGGTGACCGGAGCTGTGCTGGCCGGCGGCGTGGCGGTGTTCGGCGTCAGGGCTTGTTCTGCTGCAGTCGGCTTGGTCGTGGCGGGAGCCTCGGATTTGGCGGGATCCTTGGCGGCCGGGAACGCTGGGAAAGCCAGGGCTGACAGCAACAGGAGAGTCAGGGCACGGGACTGGAGGATTCGCATGGTGGCTCTCCTCAAAGTGCCTTGAGCTTGAGCCAGGCCGCCAGCGCATCCTTGAAGGACTGCTGGCCGATCTCCTTGGTCAGGGTGTCGCTATCCATGCGCACCGGCTGGTTCATCACCTGGCTCCTCAGCCAGAGCTCGCAGAAGTCGGAGATGGCTTTGACCTCGCTTTGCTCGACGGCATCCATGTCCAGCTTGAGCAGGTTGGTGAAGGCGCCCTGGCCCAGGTCCGTCGGCAGCTTCCAGCCGCCCGCCCCGTCGGAGACCGGGCTCAACAGCGGATTCATGCGCACAATGCGGCTATCCACCTGCGGGATGCCGGACAACGGCCCCCCGGTCATGACGTGGGCCTGAAACGTCGCGACATCGGGCGGCTCGTCGAGGATCGAAAATGCAAGCTTGCGGATGTCGTGGATCAGGCCCTTCTCGCTCATCGGCTGCAGCAGGTACGCAGGACCTTGGCCGGGCTTGGGCCAAGGCAAGGCGGTGTTGGCGGTGCCCAGGCTTAGCGCGACGATGTCGGTCGGCTTCTGCCCCAGCGCCAGGGCTTCGGTGACGGCGGCCAGGATCGGATTGTTGCATCCGGTGATGCCGCCGTCCCAGTAACGTCCGTACGGGTTTTGGATCTCGGCCGGCTCGTCGAAATAATTGACCGGGGCATTGGTGGAGGCGTGGATCGCCTCCGCCAGCAGGGCCTTGCTGGCGCTGCCGGTGCCCCACCCCGGCGCCGTGGCGGGCGCCGAGCGGAAGAAGGTGGCGCGGTTGCGGTCGTAGTCGAAGGCGACCACCAGCAGGTGCACGTCGGCGTTAGCGCCCTTGCGCCGGATGCCGCTTGCCGCGGCCGTCATCGGCTTCAAGCCGCCGTTCGGCATCAGCCGCTCGATCGCGGCGAGCTTGGCCCCGGCGTTGTACTTTGGTCCTAGGCCGGTCAGGTCGTGCAAGGCGCGGTCACCCCAGTGCCTGCTCGGCGAGAAGATCGATTTGCGCTTGGCCTCGTCCTCGAAATAGCCGAGTAGCTCGCTGAGCGCCAGGTTCTCAACCAGGCCGCCGAGGACCAGGCTGCCGCCGGAGTTGGCAGCGACCAGATCGAAATCTCGCAGGACGTCCTGCCCCTTGGTCGTTTCGCTGTAGATGGTGATCAGTGCACGCACCTGGATCAGCGCCCAGGCGCCGCCACCGTCGAGTGACAGGATTCGATAAGCCATGTTTCCCCCGAACCGCTTCTTTCGTGGATTTAGGACCGGATCAGCCAGAGCACCGCGCCGCCGAAGCTGTCGGTCTTGGTCAGGTTGCGATCGATCTCGATGCCGTTGACGACGTCGCCGGCGACGATCCGCTGGCTCATCTGGTAGCCGCGCTCGGGCAGGGCCGGCACCGCGCTGCCCGACTGCCAGTAGTGCTGGGTCTTCAGGCGCCAAAACAGCTCGTCGCCGGAGAGGACCGCGTTGGCGCCGACGTAGATGCCGCCGACATAGCCGGCGGCGTTGACCGTGTCGAACCAGGCGTTGCAGTACGCGATCACGTCCTCGGACGCTGCGGAGTGGTTGACGCCTTCCAGGTCGAGCCAGAGATTGATGCCCGGCGGCAGGCCGACCTCCTGGGCATTGCTGGCGGCGTAGCCGCCGTAGCTGCTCCCGAGTTTCGCGGTGGGCGACCAGCCGCTCTTGCTGACATGCTGGACCGCCATCAGGCCAAGCCCGGCATCGAGGATGCCGTTGGCCTCATCGGCGCCGAGATCGGACTTGGCCTGGCCAGCCCCGCGCGTCAGGTAACGGACGCAGAAAGCGAAACCAGCCTGCTTGAACAGCTTCGCCTTGTCGGCACTGATCGTCACGTCCGCATCGAAGCCATGCAGGCCTGCGGCCGCGGATACGACCTTTCCACTGAGTGTCATACGGCTTCCCCTGTTCGAATGGTCGGATCGCCGGGCTCCCGCGCGGTCGACCGCAACGGCATTTCGTAGACGCCGCATCCTTGCTGTCACGCTCCGGTAGAGACGGAGGCGTGCGCGTCAGCGCTTTTTTGAGTCAGCAACTTCAATTCCCGGCACAAGCTAGCGCCGGGCGTCGGGTCTTGCTGAGATGCGCATCACACCGGAATCCCCGCCGCAGCTGGCTTGATCGGCAGCAGGGGGGAGATATTCACATTTGGATATGTCGCGCCGCCCGAGGCATTGCACCCCGCTGGTGCGCAGTACAGCTGTGAACTGCTTTGAAAATTTCATCTGGCAGGGCGCGCCACACGTAAGCGTCCAGCCATCCCATCTTGATCCCCACCGCCTGCGCTGTAAGCATCGTGTCCACGAATTTTCTCCGTGGACACGTGCACACTATGGCCGAAACCAGGAGCGGAAGGCGCCGCCGCCTCTACAGCACAGGATTCAAGGCTGAGCTGGTCGCCACGTGCAAGCAGCCCGGCGTGTCGATCGCGGCGATCGCACTGGCCAATGGCATGAATGCCAATGTCCTGCGCCGGTGGCTGGCCGAGGACCGCCAAGCGTCGGCAGGCACATCGGAGCCGGGTGTGCCAATGAAGGCGGTCGAGCCACGCAGCGAAGAGCCAGCCTTCGTTCCGGTAAAGGTCGAGGGGCAACCCGTACCCGACATCCGCATCGAGCTACGCCGCGTCGCGACGACGGTCACGGTGATCTGGCCGATCACAGCCGCGGCGGAATGCGCGGGCTGGATGCGTGAGCTGATGAAGTGATCCGCGTCGAGGCCGTGTGGCTGGCCGTCCAGCCACTGGACATGCGCGCCGGCACCGAGACCGCATTGGCCCGGGTGATCCAGGTCTTCGGCGCCGCCCGCCCGCACCATGCCTACGTCTTCGCCAATCGTCGCACCACCCGGATCAAAGTGCTGGTGCACGATGGAATCGGCGTGTGGCTGGCGGTGCGGCGCCTGCACCAGGGGAAGTTCTCCTGGCCGCAGAGCAGCCTGGTCGAGATGAGCATGACCCGTCCACAATTGGATGCCCTGGTCCTGGGCCTGCCCTGGCAGCGGGTCGGCGAGGCCGGCATCATCCGCATTCTCTGATAATATTCCGTACTGGGCTGATTCTGTAAGGGTTCTGACGCGATTCTTGCGTCATAATCAAGCATGCAAACCACCCCGCTTGTCGATCGCGCGCAATTGCCTGCGATGGACGAAGCCGGATTGCGCGCCCTGGTGGATCAACTCCTCCAGCGTATCGACGATGACGGCCACCAAATCCAGTGGCGAGACGCCAAGATCAGCAAGCTGAGCTTCGAGATCGCCCAGATCCGGCGAATTCAGTTCGGGCGCAAGAGCGAGCAACTGAGCGCCCCCCAGAAGGCGCTGTTCGATGAAGCCCTCGATGGCGACCTGGCGGCGCTGGAGCGCGAGCTCGATGAGCTGCGCGACACCTCCACCAAGTCCCTCGACAAGGAAAAGCAGCAGCCCAAGCGCGCACCGCTTCCCGCCCATCTGCTGCGAATCGAGTTTCGCCACGAGCCGGAAGCCACCGCCTGCGCTTGTGGCTGCGCCCTGCGGCGGATCGGCGAGGATGTCAGCGAAAAGCTGGACTACACGCCGGGCAGCTTCACCGTGCACCGCCACATCCGCGGCAAGTGGGCGTGCAACCAGTGCCAGACTCTGATCCAGGTGCCCGTGGCGCCGGACATCATTGACAAGGGCATCCCCACGCCGGGGCTGTTGGCCCATGTCGCCGTCTCCAAGCACGCCGATCATCTGCCGCTCTACCGCCAGGAAGCCATCTTCGGGCGCGCCGGCCTGGCCATTCCGCGCTCGACCCTGGCGAGCTGGGACGGAGTAACCGGCTATCGGCTGCAGCCCCTGGTCGAAGCCCTGAAAGCCGAGCTGCTGGGCTACGCGGTGGTGCAGGCCGACGAACCCCCGGTCGCCATGCTGGCGCCCGGCACCGGCAAGACCCACCGCAGCTATCTGTGGGCCTACGCCGCCGGCGAGTTCGAATCCCTGAAGGCGGTGGTCTACGACTTCACCGACAGCCGTTCCGGCAAGCACGCCCGGGCTTTCCTCGGTGACTGGAAGGGACACCTGGTTTGCGACGATTTCAGTGGATACAAGGCGTGCTTCGGCAACGGAGTCATCGAAGCAGGCTGCCTGGCTCACGCCAGGCGCCATTTCGTTGAGTTGCACGTCGCCAATCAAAGCCAGCTCGCGGCCGATGCCATCGAACGGGTCCGGCAGCTTTATGCCATCGAGGAACTGCTCAAGGATCGCCAACCCGAGGAGCGGCTCGAGGCCGGGCAGACGCGCTCGGCGCCGATCGCCGGCGCTTTCCATGACTGGCTCACTCTGCAGCGTCAACGTGTCCCCGAAGGCACTGCCATCGCCAAGGCGATCGATTACAGCCTCAACCGGTGGCGAGCCCTCACGCGCTACCTGGAGGATCCCGCGTTGCCGATCGACAACAACCACGATGAGCGGCAAATCCGAACGTGGGCAACCGGACGCAAGAACTGGCTCTTCGCCGGTTCGCTCCGGGCTGGGCAGCGTGCGGCCACGACCACCAGCCTGATCCAGTCGGCCAAGCTCAATGGACTCGATCCCTACGAGTACCTCAAGGATGTGCTGACGCGGCTGCCTACGCAATCGACGAGCAGGCTCGACGAGTTATTGCCCCACCGCTGGAGCACCAGGGCAGGGTATGAGCAATAAAACTCTGACGATGCGTATAACATCGCTTGTCGCCTTGCTCTGGACCCTATCGGCCTCCGCCGACCCAGATCAAAAGTACTATGCGAGTGTACGGGCCTACCTAGATGCACTGCCACGGAGTGATCGGCCCTTCAGCGATGGGGCATACGGCGACTTGGCAGGAGCCGGCCGTCAGGATTGGGTTGGAATCGTGCGCTTCAGTCGACCACGACCGGAAGGAGGGTCCGATCCGGAGCAGGACTACGAGCGCATCATCATCCTTACTCAGGCCTCAAATGGGGCGTACTTGGAGGCAGCCAAAAGCACTCCGATCGATGTGTACCCAACTTTTGGGTTTAATAAGGTGCGGATCGCAAACAGAAGCGCATACGTGTCGTCCGGCTCCGCCTGGCACGAATGCGGCTATTCGGAGACGCATCAATTCAAACTTTATCAGGGCAAGTGGCGGCTCATCGGGGTCAAGTTCCAGCAGGGCGGACTAACTGAAGCCGAAGATGGTTCAACCGGCCAGGACGCTGCGGAGTTCGATCGCAACGTCATCACGGGAAATGTCACTGCCAAGCTCACTCGCTTCAATCAGAAGCCAGTTGAAAGGCATTTCCGCGTCAAACCCCAAGTGATCTTGCTCGACGATCTGGCCCCAGGAGAAGCCTTTGGATGGTCGAAGTCCTTCGACACCTATCTGAAGGACTTGAATACGGGTTGCTGATCACGCCCACCGGGAGCCGGATTCACCGATAGGGAATCACCGACCGCTTACCGCCAGACGCCGGTTTGCTGGGTTAGGCTAAAGCGGCCGCAACACCACTCGCTACACCTCGAAATACAATCCGGAAGTGTTGGCTCACCGACAATTGACCATCAGAACCTCGTTTTGCTGGTCAATTTTCAACGCGCGCAAACACTAGAACAGGTCTAGAACCCCAAAAGCGGACGTCGGGGCGGCGCCAAGCCGCTTCTGTAGCTGCGATAACGAGGACAAATCATCCATCCCCTACTCAGGGACTGCTTTTCCGCGAGCTGAGAACGAACCTCGCGCCTACCAATCTTGGGGAGCACCGCGATGGCGGGCAGTTGGGCCGGACGCGGCTGCGTCTTCCCATTTTCCCAGTTATAAATTGGACATCTCCGGAAACAATGCGCGCTCGTAGCTAAGTCCGTACTGGGTCTAGTTGGCGGCGACTGTGTATCGCCAGTTGCTCGGCATCTTTTAGCAACGTGTCCGCTCTCCGCTCTAGTTCAACAATATAGCTCGCAAGCTCGCTCTTAGCCTTTGCACGGCTGTCTGCATTTTGGTTTGCTTGAGCGGCTTCAAGATTTGCCGACTTCGTATTGTCCAAAAACAAAAAAAACTCCAAGGCCAGCTTTTGGAAAGCTTTGTATGGCTCGACATCCCTATCGCCAAGGTTCGGTTCGGTATGCCGTGCCTTTAGTGCCTTTAGGTTTGTCGAGAACTTATCCAGTTCCTCGATCATTTCATCCATCATATATGAGTGGTCAGGATTGCCACTGACAATCTGTATCCGTTTGGCGCTATCTGCGACATTGCATGCCGATTTGTTCATTTCCGCGAAGAGCTCTCGTTTGCTCTTATGCATGTCGCTAAGGACGGACAATTGACTTTTTATCTCCTCGTTTTTTCGCAGCAATTCGCTCTTTAGGACCTCAAGCTCTCCGGCCAGTTTCGACTTGAGGGGCTCGATCCTATTAGGGAAGAAATAGCCACCAAAGAAGGCTCCAACAATAGCTGCTACAACCGTCCCAACTGTGTTCCATATCGAGGATACGCCTGGCGCGCCCTGTGATCGATCAAGGAGCTGCCGAGTTGCTGTAGCCTGATTGGAGAGTGCGTTCAGAATGTCAACCGGAACTTCAATTTTTTGTGCCTTCAGCGGACCGCCACCTGAGGAAGAGGTGGTTCCCCCGTTCACTGCTGCGAGAGTCGATTGTGAGGCACTGGATGTCTGCCCTGCTTGGGCACTAACCATCGCAGGTCCCGAGGTCGTCTGAGCTTCGTCAGCCAAGGACCGCACCGAAATTAAATGCACATAACATATAAGCATGATAGAAAGTCCAATCTTGTGGGTACGCATTAACTTCTATCCTCGTTTCAGATGATCGAATTCATAGAGGACGACCACCGGCGCTCGAGAGTGGTATTGAACAGAGCGCTTGGTCGCCTCAACCGCCGAACAAATCGAAACAACCTTGGGAATTTCAATATCGACCGTCTTGCTGCCGATGGTTACCGATTACACCCTCAGGATATTGAGCTTCTGGGATATGTCATGCTTAAAAGTACCTGCAGGCTGCCTGGTGATGTTTCTGCAGAGCGTCTCGACGGTATTATAAAACGTCGTATCCGGCCCACATGGAATGGTGATTGGAATATTGTCGGATGACTGGAATTGCGCTTCTGCCGAGGCGGCCAACGATGACTTTCCCACTCCCCTGTCCCCATAAATGAACAGATGCCACCCATCAGCCTGGAGCGCTTCGTCGATTCTCTGCAGTTCGGAATTTCGCCCATAGAGATATTTGATGGACCGCTCGGGCTGTGCCGCAGATACGTAGATCTTCAATGTGTTGATGACTTTATCTAGGGAGAATGATTCTATCGACACAATAAAGCTCCGCAAAGAGGTCCACCCATTTACTGCTTACGAAGTTCACGGTCGCCTTATTTTCCTGGCTCCCATCATCGAGGACCTCTGCCTCAATTCAGGCGTACTCCCAAGGCGTTAAGCGTCTCAGTAGACATTCCGCCGGTCACGCCGAGGCCGTTTTTCTTTTGGAACGCTTTCAACGCCGACCGGGTCTGACTGCTCATGGCTCCATCGATAGCCCCGGGATCGAAACCTCGGTGCATCAGGGCAATCTGGACCCGCATAATCAACAGGGTTAGTTCATCGCCGCCGGCTCCCGGCTGGGACACCAGACCATTGGCGCGTGTTGAGTTGGACGGATACGAGGACCTAGGCTGTACTGGGGCGGTTGTGGGCGCCGGCGCCGAAGAACTGCGGCTACTGTCATCCAACAAAGTTGGCGACGGGGCCGAGGAATATCCCCCACTACCCGAGTAATGCGAAGAGTGGCTCGAATGAGAGCTATGCGAACTGTGTGAGCTGTGCCCGGCATAGAGATTGTCCTCAGGGCGATTCAGCGGCGCCTGTAGGAAAAGAGGATCGGACTCTGTAGCGGGCCGCTCTAGGGCCGGTTCCGCGGTGGCCTGCGCCGGCGCATTCGCCGCGGCCCCCGCCGACACCAGGGGCACCAGCAGCCCAATCAGACGCTCAAACGGACTCAGCAATTTATGCTTCATGTCATCCCCCTATGCTGGTGGCTATTGGTGCCACCTTTCGACTCACCCATTGTTCGCTGATAGACGCGAAAAATCCCCCACATCGCGTCCGCGCGCTGCATCCCTCGCACTGTGGCAGGTAAATATTCTTCCAATCAGAAATGCTTTGCCGCGAAAAAGGCCAAAGCCGGCGGTCAAGCGTGCATAGCGGCAGGTTGTAGAAGGAGACGGCCATTCCCTGCTGGACAAGGAAGCCCACCGCCTCGACCAGTTCGTCCTGGTAGTCTGCGGGATCGATCCAAAGCGCATCCCGGTTCGCCAGGGTGAAGCCGATAGGTTCCAACCCCATTAGCGCAATGTGTCGCGCGAAGGTGAAATTCCGGAAGATGAAACGCGCCGTCTCCACCAGACGCGGAATGGATGCCTTGTGCAGAACGATCCGGATCTCGATCGCCTGCTTCATTTCCGCCAACCGTACCAGGCCCGCGCAGGTTTGCTCGAAGGCACCTCTGCTCTGTACAACATAGTCGTGCACGGATGCCACATCGGCGTACAGGGGGATGTTCCACTGAATGTCCGGATGGCCGATGTCCGCTACCCGGTCGAGGTGACTCGGGGCCGCGAACAGGCGACCGTTGCTCAGGATCTCGAGCCGGGTCCGCGGCAGCCTGCTGGCGCAGGCTTCTACCATGCGGAGTAAGCCGTCCCCCAGCAGAGTGGGCTCGCCGCCGGTGATCGCCAGATTCGGCAAGTCGTCGTCGATCAGTTCGACCAGCTGCAGGTTGTGATTGACCCGCCAGTCGTCAGCCAGTTGCCGCGGCGGCTGCGAACACATCAGGCAAAAGCTGTTGCAGCGTTCGGTTGCGAACAGGACGTTGCCTCGTTGCCCGCGGCGGTAGGCGATCCTGATGTTCGGCCGGCCGGGAACGATTTCGATAACATCCCCCGGCAAGAAGCCCGGTTCGAGCGCCGGGCGCTCGATCCAAGGTGCGTGCCACTGCGGGTTAGGCCTGCCGCAGAGCGCGCCCCATGGGGCTCCCAGGAGGCGCTCGTGGACCTCGTCGGCCAGCAATACGCAGTGCTCCGGCCGCCAGCGGCCGGCTATAAAGGTGTCGACATCGACCACCTTTAGCAACCGCGGTGACTCGAACCCCTCGGTCTTTGCGCCCACCGTAAGGGGGAATGCCACGTCAGCCACCCAGCTCAAGATCGGCCAGGCTGGGCCGCCCCGCGGCCCAACTCCGGAGCACTCGCATCTCGTCCGGGTCGCCGCACAGCAGTTTCTCGAAAAGCAGGTCCAGCATGCCCATGTGCCTGCTGCAAAATGCACTGGACGGCCGGTGGCCGATCACGTCCCCCTGCCGGGCATGGCTATCCACTGGATCGGAGCCGCAATACGGCAGGTAGGCGCAATCGGAGCAATGCGGAATGGATTCGGCGACACCGCCAGTCGCGATCAACTGCATCACCGGCGACTGCATCAGGTCAGAGTATGAATCGGAAACGTGGCCCAGCCGCAGGCTGTCATCCCGCATCTCGGCCAGCATTCGCGCCTCGTCGGAGGGGTATACGCCACCATCGTAGTTGTAGAGCAACGTACCGAAACCGGCCCCGGCAGGCGAGCGAAGGTCGACATATCCCGACGAGAAGGGGGTCCAGATGCTGCGCAGGAGCAGGCTCGCGTAGACCTCGTCCATGGCGTAGCCGGCCAGGTTGATCTCGATCAGATAGTCCAGGGCGGCGCGGTAGAAGGCCAGGAATTCGAAAGTGTCGTAGCCCAGGGTGTCGCCTTGTTTCGATGCGAAACCGTATGGGCTGAGAGGCCGCAGGAAGATCGAATGGAAGCCCTGCCGGCGGTATTCTTCGATTATGGGCTTTGGATCAGCCAGACTGCGGCGCGTCACGGTGGTCAGCGCCGATACCGCGCCATCACCCAGCACAGCTCTGGCGCGGGCCAGGCCGGCCAGAGTCTGAGCGTGGCTGTCTTGGCCTGGAGTGGGCCGATTTCGATTGTGCAGCGACTCGGGGCCATCCAGTGAGGTCGACAGGACAATCCCGTGGCGCCGCATGAACTCCAGGCACTCATCGTCCAGGTCATGCAGGGTAGAGGTGATCACGTATCGGAACGTCTTGCCCCGCTGCGTCGCCGCCGCGTCGAGTCTCTCGACAATGTGGCGGATGGTGTCAAATGCCAGAAGCGGCTCCCCGCCCTGGAATTCGACCGTGGGGTGCGACGACGGTGCCTCCAGGACGTGCTGGATCGCTTGTTCGGCAATCTCCAGGCTCATGTCGAAGCGATGCGCGGCGGTGTCTGGGCGGCGCGAGACCTGACAGTAGCGACACGAATGGTGACAGCGCAGCGTCACCACGAAGATGTGGAGCTTCGGCCCTTCAAAGAGGAACCGCTTGCGGCTTCGGTACTGCAGTGCCATGCGATCCAGCGGCAGAGCTGCGTCCCCCGGCGACAGGAAGTGGCGGCTCTCCAACAACGGGTACGCCGGGTCATCGGCGTCCATTTCGTGACGCACGAAAGCCTGGAACTGCTCGCTGTGCAGAACGGCGTGCTCACCGATCTCGTTAACCAGAAGGACGCGACTTGCATAGAAACGCCGGAAACGGAATGGCAGCAACCGGTATTCGGCAGATGGACGAAAGTCGGACGGCGGCTGAAAACGTCCCACGCCGCTCAGGTCCGAGCAGCGCGGGTGCCGGCAAGTGCGGCAGTAACCAGAGCGAGCCGAATCCCACAGGTCTCCTCGGCGATCCGCTCACGAAGCGCATCATCGACAAGCCATGTGTAGAAGTCGTCTTCAAGCCCTGCAGAGTTGAAGGAGCCGTCTCTGGCGTTGAGCCATACGGCCCACTTCCCATCGGCCCGATCCACGCGGACGGCGTGAGTAGCGGAGAAGCGGTGCGCCGTCCGCTGCACCACCGAAAGAGGGTACAAAGCGGCATCGATCAATATCGACGTTACTTGACTGGAAGCTATTTCGGCACCGGTGCCGACGTGCACCGGCGGCGTTGCTGCTCTTACCCCAGAGGCGGACACGTTTCTATTGTCGGCCATTGGCCATCCCCCCCGTTACGTCCCCTTTGGAAACTCTAGAGTATTTTGGGGTGATACGCCATGTCAGCCATGAAAGGCATGGCGCCAGATTTGCATCTTTTTGTCGCCTCAAGACGGCATCACTGAAGTGTCGGACTATAAGGGGCCAACTATGCCGCGAATGGAATACCATGCCGGAGGACCCATGCTAACCCAAGCCATCGCTGTCATTGAAAAGCACGGCCTGCCATACAAATCGGGCCTGACGCCGGTTGCCGAATACATGAGGATGTCGATGGACTATCAGAAGTACTCCGTCGAATTCCAGTGTGGCGCAATCCGACAGTATGCGGTCAGGTACAACATGGCCGTGGTCCGCACCTATCTCGATCACGGCCGAAGCACTCTCACCTATCTATCTGGCCCATGCAACAGCCCAATCTTCAACGAACGGCGCGACGTATAGGCCCGTTCAAGCGGTGCCGCAGACTCTGAAGCTGCAATAAGCACCCGGAGTCACAGGAAGGGCGCTTGAGATCAAGCGCCCTTTTTGCCAGCTAGCCACCGCACGAATAGGTTGGTCCTACCTGTGGAGCAGCTTCACGAATGCGAAGATCAGGCCAACGGCTATTAGAAATAGACTGAAGTCCACCAGGCCAGCGTGATCCATTCTCGCCATGGAATCACTCGCCGCGACTCCCAAGAGCATGCAGCCAAGGCTCAGGCCGATGGTAGCGGTCACAGAGCAAGCGCGAAGCAGCGCCGCCTCCTTCCTAACGTCTGAGCGCGTAACTTCCAAGTGGTGGTTGACCCGCGCCTCCGACATCGCTCCCAATTTAAGTGTCTGAGTGAAGTGGTCTATTTCGTGGTCATATTCAAGCTGCGCTTCCTTCGAAAAGGGGATGTCGAACACGCCTTTGTCGGCTTCAACGATGGGCGCCGACTCGCCTAGTTCCGCGATGGATTTCATTTTGCACTCTCCTTTTTTGCGGCCCAGAGCCGCTCAGTGGGGAGCACAAAGACTATGCGTGATGGCCAACGCGATACATAGGAACTCAGGCACCTTTTTTGAGCAGCCGGTGACACCAGGCCGGCCGCACTTTCCCCCAAGGTCTGCGACTGCCGGGGGTGAACTAGCCCAAAAGGGCCGGAACTTCCGGTCGAATTTGGTCGCAGGATATGGCAACGTTCGACATTGGAAGCCTGTCGAAGTCGATCGGGGCAGTTCAATGCAAGGGACTTAGAAGAGCTATGTGGAACATAGACAGAATAAGAGAAATGTGGCCCGCTGCCATGATGTACTTAGAGCCTAAGTACACCCAGGAGAAGCCCGCTGCTCCGGCACCCCTGTTTGAGAGAAATTCGTGCCGCCGGTGGCGCAAAAGCATCGTTGAAGAAGCGCTGGGACTGGGGATGATCCCGCGACTCGTCGTTGCAGTGGAAGTTTACGCGGAGGGCGAACACAAAAAGGATCTATTAAAAAACGATCCCGCCAAGGCCTTCAACACGTATATCAACGATTTTCGCAGCACTCTGACGGATTCGCACTTGGCGAAAGGCTTCTTCGAGCTGGGTTCCGACGACGCCACGCCCGGCGTAAAACAGATTGAACAAGCGCCGGAAGAGAAAAAAGAAGGTTTGATTAAGAAGCGTAGACGCTCGCTCGACAGATACCTTAAAAAGTTGGACGAGCAAGCAAACAATACAGAAACAATTTTTTTTGTGTGCCGCGCTTTAGCTGAGAACTACGAGGCAATAAAGCCTCTAGTTAGGGACCACGCATCTGCTGTTTCCTTCTTCCGGCAAAACTTCTCGTCCCGCGATGCAGTTGACCAGTTTGCACATTATTTGAAGACTGGCGATATCCGACCAGCCAGCCGCAACGATTTGGTGGACAAGGCGCCATTATTCGAGGACCCCGACGGAAATCGGGTGGCGTACATTAGCCGATTGGTAGCCGATGTGAAGGAAGCGGAGCCTGGAAAGCTAATTCATGCGGTGCAAATGCGCGGCGCTCATCAAGGACTGAAAGCTGCCGCTCAGCGTATCTATGATCTGCTCGGAAAAGCATGTCCTGATCGGCCGGTGCTCCTAATTCCTTGTGTACGCTCCATGTCCAGAGACCCGTTCCTGGGCATGGATTATTTCGTTAACACGATTCTCTACTGGCTGGACAACAAGCCGCCGGTCACTACACCCACAACTGAGGCCGCGGTCTCGCACATGTCTCAGGAGGAAATAGCGTCCAAGCTGGCGCTCATACGTAAACGTCTAGCCCAGATTCCATGCATCCTGGTGTTCTGTGGCCTAGAGGTTAGGCGTGGCCCTCTAGAGACGCTCAGACAGGTCATCGCTGACAATCCTGTGTTAGACGTGCTCGCACACCTCATATATCCACCCCTGTCGATAAAAGATCCAACAAACGCAGAGGTCTTTCGACGCACGCGCTTCATCGTCCTCGCGGATGGGCAGCTCAATGTGCTTTCTGCGCACACCAAAAATTATGGCGTGTTCCCGGGTCCACCCAAGGACCGCCTTGGAGATATTAGCATCAGATTCGTCGCTTACCGGGGAGAGAACGGTGAAGGAGAAAAGCCGGACCCACACCGAGCCTTTCGCGCAGAGGAATGGGCTAAACAGTGGTTTTCGAATCATAAAGGTGCGCCGTCAGAGGAACTACAGGCTGCGCATGAGTCGGTCGTAGACCTACTCGGGATCTCGGCCTATAACAGCATTCCTCAATCAGAGAAGGAGGTATTTCAACAGCTAGTGCAGGCTGTCACCGCAAAGACATCTCCGGGCCTCGATCTCCTGATGCTACGCGTTCTAGCTTGCTCGGAGACCGGCGTCACCTTCAGCAACCTTTGGTGGATAGCAAAGACCTGGGCTGCCATCACTGCAGAACACGTGACGCAGAAGAATGCCAAGCACATGAAGGTTGTTCGCGCGGAGCCGACGTCGTGGGGAGAGGCGTGCGAGACGTTTGTGCGAAAGTACTGGAGGCTCGTCACAATTGGACCGAATGAAGCGCATGCGGTCCTGAATAGTACATCTCATCGTTATCAGGCCTACGGTTATCCCAGAACATCAACGGGCGCGTTGGCTGAGACCCAGCTGGACGAGCGGCACAAGCTGAAGACCCTCCGCTTCATCCACCCCGGAATCGCTCAGGCGTTCGTTGATCATTTAAAGCTGGAGCCTGCACGATGGCCATACCCAACGATCAATAGGCTGGCCTGCAATTGCGTGCTCGGGCAGCAGATCATCCTGTCGAGGCATGGAGGAGCTGAGACGCAGTACGGCGCATTGCGGAGCCATAGGAAAGCACTTGAAGCCTTGCTCTACGGATTTAGAGCACTACCTGCAGCCAGAGACATCAGAGCATGCAAAACATGGCCACGAATGCCGGTATATGGGGTGTTTCCGAGAAAGCCGTTAGGGGCATTCCGTTTTTTGTACGGCGTCCTTCATAATCATGTCATCGAAGCCGGTGCCGCGCACCGCGTATCGAGGCAGTGGGGAGCAGATGCACTCAAAACCGATCTTGCCTGCCTCGCGCACTGCGCCTTTCGCGAGTATGACTACGAACCGAGTTTCTTGGATAGGCCGGTCTGGGAAATGGACCGACGGCTCAAAGGACTGAGGTCATTTTTCCAGGAGCATTATACCGCCGCGGCGATTGGCACTTACCGTAGCTACGATCTCGATCGGTGGAATCAGTTGGCCCCACTCGTGCACAAGCACCTTGAGCTCAAGGGCGGCGATAAAGGAGTTCCCGTGCTCTTGCACAGGGTCGTGTTCGACTTGGAGGCGCTTCAATATGGCCCGCTTGGAAGGCCGGGCCAGTCACTCATTGATCTGTGTCTAAGCCAACTCAAGAAGACTGGCTTCAAGACGAGTCCAACTCGCCCAGAGCAGTGGGTGAACGTGGCAATCGACGGACCGCGCATTAAGCTGGTGGGCGAGGAAAGCATCAAGGGCTATTTCGAATCGTGGAGGACCTCCGACTATCCGAAGGCCCCAAAAAACAAAGGGCGCGCAGCTGATTGGCTCGGGCGGCTCGCAGAACTACACTACCAACAGGCCGTTCTTTCATCGGACGAGGCGCCGACGACACAGACATGGTCTCACTGGATGGACAGTCTGGTGTGCGCGACTGGCGCGGCTCAGCTTCGTCGTATGGCGTTCGCAGACGATTCGAGCTACTCGAATATCCCATGGCTGCACTCGAAGGGCGCTCGGACGTTGGTTAGAGCCGCCCTCGACGCCATCGAGTATTTGCGAGGCTATGAGTCACCCAACGTAGAAACAAGTCAGGTTGCGGACACCGTGGTATACCTGGCGGACACCTGCCGTCAAACCCTCGATTGGTATGCACTTAACTACGCCAACAACCCCCCCGACCGCGTGTTGATGCTGCTCCTGGAAGCAAGGTATGTCCGGGTCGCAGGCGGATTGTCAGATGATGGTTTCTATATAGTGGAAAGCCAAAAAGCACGCGAGCGAACCAGGATTCGTTTTAGGACTGCATTGGACTTTGTGAGTGAAGCAGAAAGCACCCTCTTGACCGTCCAGTACAGGCCGGTTCTTAGGATGCGTGTTCTCGGTGAGCGTTGTGCGACACTATGTCGTTTCGCTGAATTTGAGAGCATCGCCGGCGCTCCTAGTGCAAAGTTGCGCGAGGCAGCTTTGCTTGCGGGGCTTGCGGTCCATGATGCAACCCAACTGCAGCAGCTTGTCACAGAAACGTTCGGCCGACTGGACGACTCCCGGGGTGATCGTGGCGGCGAGAGTTATGGGAGCGTTTGGCGTAAGCAGGCAAAAAGCGCATTGAGAAAAAGCCAACAGATAAATAAGGGGGTCGCCGCTTTGGTCCGCAACCGTTAATGAGAAGGCTGGTTTTGCCATCCCGGTAGCCGCGTAAACGGGGCCTTATCGCCATTAGTAATCAAACTCAAGATGCGTCAGATCGCCAAGAGGATTGGTTGCCATCCGACATCTGTTACCGCACTAGGGCGTCCTTCATAAGCATTACCTCGGAGATCGCCGAACTCGACGGCGCATCACCGCCACCAACATCCCAAACAACGCTGTTAGATCCATGGCGCCGCCGCCGCCTCCACCTTGCGATCCCGACAATCCCCCTGAGCTGCTGCTCCCACCAGTCGGGCCACTGCTGCTGCTCGATCCACCGGACGATCCGCCACCACCGCTACTCGAACTGCTGCTCCCCCCACCCGATCCGCTGCCGCTGCTGGATGAGCTGCTGGACGACGCACCCCCGGAGCTGCTCCCCGACCCGGGCTGCACGTCCACCGAAGCAGAAGTTGTACCGGTCCCGCCCGACCCGGCGCAGCTCAACCCAAACGTCACTACCCCGCTGGTCGACGCCACCACCGCCTTGCTACCACTGGTCGCTTGGCCCCCCGACCAGGCACCGCTGGCCGTGCATGCCGTCGCATCGGTCGAGGACCATTGCAGAGTGATCGATCCGCCCTGCGTCACAATCTCGGGCGATGCCGTCAGCTGCGCCGTTGCCCCCGGCGTCGCTCCAGGGCTGGTACTGATCTGGAAGTTGGCTTGCACTGGTGAGCCGCTGACCAAGGGAGGGCTTGAGGGATTGGCCAGCACTCCGCCGACGGTGACTTCATATGACGCCGCGGCACCCGCCGCCGCCGGCGCCGCGCCCTGCACCTTCAGCGTATCGCCGTTCTTGACCCAACCGCTGGCGACGAAAGGCGCATCATTGATACTCAGCAGGCCACCCTCTACCCGGGCCGGCACAGACGCGCCGGCGCCAAGTCCGGCAACGGTGATCGTGTTAGAGGTTTGCTGGGAGCCCGGAGCGGCACCGGTGATTGCAGCGAAGCTGAATGAAGACGGAGTGACATCCACCACAGGCACCTGGATCTCCGCCAAGGTGGGATTGCCATGGATATCCGCGCCCTCCATCAGGACCTGGCCGCTCCCGGTCTGGAGCACTAGTTTTGCGGGCGTGGATGAGGGTTCTGAAACAATGCCGCCGGTGCCGAAGCTCGTGTCCAGGATTCCCGCCGTGGTGTAGCGCAACAGCTCCACGCTGGTGGGCGTGACGACCGAGAGTAAAAGCTTCTGGTCAGCTTCCAGCACCATCCCCTGGGCCGAGTGGCCATCTCCCAGGTACAGGTCACCTTTGGTGCCGAAGGTGCTGTCCAGCGTCCCATTGGCCAGGTACTGGAAGACATGGTCCTTTTCGGTGCTGCAGGCCTGGGGACTCGGTGAGAGGTCCTGGTACAGCACATCGAAGCGACCACCTGGCTGCGGCGTCACGGCCAGGACGAAGCTGTTGGTGGTGGCCTCGTTGCAACTCTGGGCAAACTCATCCGGGAAGGTCAGCGTCCCCCGGTTGCCGAAACTGGTATCGAGCTGCCCTTGGGCGTTGAGCTTGGCCACAAAGGCCGCCGCCGCTAGGGCGGAGGTGCCAGTGGACACATTCAACGCGGCGGTGCCGTAGAGGAAGAAGCTGCCATCCATCACCGGCACGATGCCGGAGACCAAGACCACTTTCTGGCCCACGTCCAGATCGCCGGCTGGAAAGCTGGGATCGAAACCGCCGGCATTGAAGCCAGCAATCTGCACCGGGCCGCCGTGGAAGTTGTCTGCAGGTGCAATGGTTACCAGCCGCCCCGTGCCGGCCTGGATGGCGCTTTGCGGATCCTGGGGAATGGGCGCGGCGCCCGGCGGCTGCCCGGTCGTGGAAGCCTCCACCATCCCGCCGCTGCCAAAGCTGGTGATCAGCGCCCCGCTCGGCCCATGGGCAGAAAGGGAGCGCTGATGGTTGGTGCCGTTGCCGTATTCGTCGAAGGATCCGTCGGCAAACAGGGCCAACTGGGACGTGCCGCCGTAGCCGTAGGTAGTGCCCTGGGGATACGTACCGGAAGTGGCGAAGCTGGTATCGGGGCTGCCATTGGCCAGCAGTCGGTAAACACCGCCGTCTTCACCGCCGTAAACCAGTTTGCCGTCGGAGGTGACGAAGATGATGCTGCCAGAGTAGAGGCTTGCCGGGGTGGCGATGCCGTTGGTGCCAAAGGCCGTGTTCAGGTCGCCGACGGCGGCATCGGCCACGGAGCTGCACAGCGCGCTGGCCACGGCGGATAGCAGGGTTTTGGTGAGGCGCATGGGGACTCCGGATTCAGGAATAACGGGACCGGCGCAGGTCGGCGCCGAGGCAGGCGGTCAGGACGGCCATGAGCGGCTCAAGGGTGGACAGGGATTCGCGCCGACCGGGGTCATCTCCATCCCGGCAAGCCATTGGCCCTGGCGTAGATGCTGAATTTCCCGGCCAGCGAGATCAGCGCCCCCAGCACGGCGAATACCCCCTTCGCCAAGCCGTCGTCGGGCCAGATGGACAGGGCGATGCCATAACCCAGCGTGCCCCACAAAGCCATACCAATGAGCGCGACCAGCCAGAACGTGGCTTTGTAGGCATGCAGGCTGACGTAGGTGCCGGCGGCCAGCAGGCCGCATAGCCCCGACAGGAACGGCTGCAGGTGGTGATGCACGGCGAAGTAAGCCCAAAAGCCGATGCCGACGGCTTCCAGGAGGGTAGGAAGGTTGGCGTAGTCGGGACGTTCGACGAGGTAGACGGGTTGCGGGATCATGGCGGACTCCTGGTGTTGGATCGGGAAAAGGCAGCCGGCTCAGGGCTGCAGCTCGATCACGTGCCGGTCACGGTCGTACCAGGTGATGCCGGCGAGCTGGTAGACGACGAACCAGTCGTTGTTGGTGCTCCATGGCGCACCGGTGACTCGCTCCACCCGAACCGGCTTGAGGTGCAGCATCGCCAGGGTGGTGACCGGCGCGTTGGGCGTCGGATTGGCGTAGTGCCGGATCTTGTCGAGGAAGGCATGGGCGCTGGCCAGCGGCACCGGGATGTCGTATTCCTTGCCGAACTCGCCGCCGTTGGGATCGACCGGCGGCGCCCGGAACGCCATCGCTGCGTTGCCCGGTGCCCAGCGGGCGTTGTAGAGCTCCGGAATCATCAGGTGCAGGCCGATCTCGCTCCCCGGCTTTTCCGGATTGAGATAGCCGAACTGCACCGGCTCCTTCTCCGGGAACAACGCCGCGGTGGCCAGGGCGAAACGCACCGGAAACACCTGCCGCTGGGTGTCGTACTCGAACCACTTTCCTTCCGCCGGGATGACGTAGTCACCATCCAGGGGATAGCGCTCGACCATGCCGGCCGCCGCCTGCTGCGCAGGCGCCATGGCATCCTGGCGGTCGAGCGAGCGTGCCGAGGCGTACGTCTGGGACGCCGCCGCCAGCAGGGTGTCCTGGTCGTGCAGCAACGGCACCCGATTGGCGCGATCCAGCTGCACCGCGTTCGAGAACAAGGCCAGATTCTGCGGCAGGAAGCCCGGCGTGCCATCGGCTACCTGGTAGGCGTTGTTGTGCGGCGTGCCGGCGCGGTCCAGACGGATGGCGGCCGGCGGCAGGTCGTACTCGCAGGAGGCATAAGTCAGCATCTGGGGATCGCACTTGGCCCCCGGCTGGTTGGAATAAGGCCCGGCGGCCTGGGTCTGCTGCGGATTCTTCAGCGCCTGGGCGGCGCTGTTGAGCAGCTGGTTGAACAGCTGGGCGTGCGCCGGCAGCGCGGCACAAGTCCCCAGCACCAGGATCCGTTTCAGGTGTTTCATCGTTTCCCTGCCTGCCCGGGATACCGGGCGGTGTTGTGTGTCGTTGTGCTTCCAGTAAAGCCGACTTTCGGTGTTTTGTAAAACATGTTTTATGTTTTAGAGCGACACAGTTCACGAACCTTGGCGGATGCCCCGCCAGAAGACCTACCTCGGTGTGAAGTTCGGCCCCGTCCTCAAGCAGTTGCGGGAGGAGTCCGGGCTGACCCAGGAGGCGCTCGAGGAGAAGACCGGCTATACCCGGGTGCAGATTTCCTACCTGGAAACAGGTATCACCACCCCGACCCTGCGGACCCTCCTCATATTCGAGATGGCTTTTGGGGTGGCACCGGGCGAGCTGTCCCGGCGGGTGATGGCCGTTTTGCCGGCCGGCTGGCAGAAGAAGGGCGCGGCATTCAGTGCACCCGCGCCGGCCCACCAGGGTCGACCATTAAAGAAACGATGAAGCGGCGGCGGGGCTGGGCCGCCTGCCGTTGCCGCCCTTCCAGGGCGTCGAAATCCTCGGGGCGCAAGTACATGCGCACGTCTTCCCGGGTGCGCTCCGCGACGAGGGCGTAGGCGTCCAGCAGCAGACGCCGTAGCGCCCTGGGCGGCCGGGCGGACAGGTGCGAAATGACGTCCTCGCCCAGTGGGGCGAAGATCCGCGGCAGGTCGGCCATCTCGCGACGGATGCCCTCGTCCAGGGAGCGGATGATGGCCGGCATCTGGTCCTGGGTCGGCACCCCGACTTCGACGACGCGGACCCGGGACAGGATTTCCGGGCGGATGTCCCTGAGCCGATTGGCGGTGAGGAGAAAGGACAGCGGCCGGGCATCCAGGCAGAGGTCCAGGTTTTCGTCCCGGAAGACCTTGGCGGTGGTGGGCTCGAGCAGGCCGAGAAGTGCCAGGTCCGGCCGGTGGTAGGAGCCGCTCCGCGCCTTGTCGAACTCGTCGAGCAGCATCAGTGGTGCCGATCCCTGCGGACAGTCGGCGATGCATTTGACGATGGCACCCGGTGTCGCATCCGCCCAGGTGCCGTGGGCTCCGGTGAGCACGAAGCCGGCACTGGTTTCCGCCATGCTCTGGATGCGAAATGACATTTCCAGGGTCTCGGCCACGGCCCGGGCGAACTCGGTCTTGCCGATGCCCGGGGGGCCGAGCAGCAGAAGCGGTGGCAGTTTCAGGGCGGTTTCGGCCAGCTCGGCCAGGCGCAGGTGGCGGGCCAGGATGTCGATGACGGGTTTGAAATTGGGGAAGCGTAGGGCCAGGGCGCGCACGGCCAGGACATGGCGGTCGGCGGCCTTGGGCAGGTAGCGCCGGCCGGCGTCGGCCAGGGCCTTGGCGATCCGCTTGCGTTCGGTACGCTTGTCGGTGTCGCCGGCGCTGGCCAGGGCATGCAGCTGCTCGGGGTCGCAGACCTGCCATGCGATGGTGTCGGGTGGCCGCCTGGAAATGCGCACCACGGTATCCGGCAGCTCGGGCGCGACCTCTTTGCTTTTCTGCTCGGCGGCGGCGACCAGCGCCTCGGCATCCATGATGTCGCCGGTGATTTGTGCCTGGGTCACGGACCATCCCCTCGGATGCAGGTACAACGTCCAGCGGCGGCTCAGGACGTGGTCCAGCACCTGTCGCTCCTTCAGATCGAGCAGCCTGAAGGCCTGGGTCCCGGCATTCTCGTGATACACCGTGGCGGAAGCGTTGTACCAGCGCAGTAAGGCGAGGGCGACTTTAAGGGTGAGGGGGGGCATCGGTCTCCCGGCGCTAGAGGGCGCGCAGCGCTTCGGCGAAGCGGAGCACCACGGCCGCCCATTCGTCGTCGGTGGGGTTGCGGAACAACAACTCCGGGCTGGTCTGGGCCAGCCATTGGTGGATGGCGGTGAGGTTGTCGGGAGCGCCAAGCTTGGTCAGGCGGCCGCTGAGGTAGCAGCGCGAGTTGATTCCGAACTGGAGCACCAGGCGGCCTGCCAGCTCAGTCAGACGCCCGGTCGGAGTTTCCGGCAGCGAGACGTCGGCACCGATGCGGATGACGACGGGTGGGAGATGTTCGCGCTGCATTATTTCCCTCCGACATACAGCGCCACCACGGTGGCGTTGTCCTGGTACTCTCGCTTCGCTTCCTCGACGTACCGAAGCAGTCGGTAGGAGGCAGCCTCTGCTGTGTCGCTGGCCATCAGCACTTCCGCTACCTCGGTCATCGGCACGGTCAGCAGCCCGTCGGTGGCCAGCAGCAGCTTGTCGCCGGCTGCGATCGGGATGCCTGTTTCATTGCACTCCACCACCTTCAGTGAAAATCCAGCGGCGGAGCTAACCCAGTTGGATTCACCCTCTGGGCCGGCGATGTACTCGATGTCGTCCACCGAAGGGCGCAGCAGCAAGCTGTCACCGACACAGGCGTAGTGCAGGCGATCCAAGTCCGGGGAAACACAGGCCACCACGAGGGTGGTCGCCATCCCAGAGCACCTCCCGCCGCTGTCGGGATCCCGATGACGTCCGGCGGTCTGGCGAATACGCTTGTGGGCAGCCTCGATCGCCAACACCAGCATGTCCGTTCGCGACTCCACGGCACCCTGCTGGACGGCCTGCTCGACGTAGTCAAACACGGCGTTCATGCCGAGTTGCGCCGCACGGTCACCGCAGGGGTGGCCGCCCAGGCCGTCGGCGACGACGATGATCGTCAGGCCGCCGATCCGGCGAATCCCGAACCGGTCTTCCTGGCGCCGCCGGGCACCCTGGATCTGGGCACCATGGATGTCGAAGGTCAGCATCTCTTGCCTCCTTATTGGTCAGCCGCATGGCGGTCGCACAAGGTGCGCTGCCAGTCGCCGGATCGATGACGCCCCGGCGCACCGCAGGCACCGCAGGTCTGGGCCGACTGCTGCTTCGCCACGCGGATGGCGGCCTCGATGGCCTCCCAGGCCGACTCGTAGGAGGACGGGCGCTTGCGCGCAATCTGTCCGCTGATCACACCGCTCCCGGGCTGGATGTCGAAATGCTGCGGCCCGAAGGACCAGTAAGCCCGCAGCGTCCCGAATTTCTCCTTGATCTGCCGCCAGGCAAACGTCTGGCGCAGCTCTGGCGGCAGGATGCGGTCGACGTTGTGGCACAGCGCCTCGATCAAGGGCACCCAGCCCGGCTCGGGCTCAAACATGTAGAGCGGAAGGCTCTCCGGGAACTGGTAGGGATAGCGGGTACGCAGGTCGATGAGGGCCTGGTCGATCCGCCGGCGATGCTCCACCAACACGTCAACGCGCTGGTCGTGGTCTTTCATGCGTAGACCTCCTCGCCTTCCAGCTCCCACTCGCGACGCATCTCGGCGTGCGCGTAGGCGGCACCGACCTGGCCGGCGAGGTCCTCGCAGTCGTTGGGAGCTTCGAGCAGCTTGGCCCAGACCCAGCTGGTCAGGATCTCCAGCGGCGAGCCCTTCGGCAGCAAACCGCCGAGGACGTCGCGCAGGCTCAGCTCGCTGTTCCAGAGCTTGAGGTCCTGGAGGATCATCGCGGCGACGCAGCGGCAGACCAGCTCGTGCTCGCACTCTGGGATCTGGCCGAGATCGATGGTCTCTTTCCAGCCGGGCAGATGGATGGCGGTCATTTCTGGCTCCTCTTGTAAGGGCGCCCGCGCGAGCGGCGCTGCCAAAGGAAGGTGTTGGTCATGGGGACTTCCCGAAACGGCAGGAAGCGGATCAAGGCTTGTTCCCAGTTGGTGCGCAGCAGGTGCTGGCAACAGCGGTCGACGAAGAACACAGCGGCTTCCTCGCAGCGCAGGACATCGCTCTCGTCGAACAGGTCCCGGGTGACGTAGTCGGCACCGGCATCGTGTTGGTCGAGAATCAGGACTCGGGTCAGCCAGCGAGCGTGGGCATAGGCGGCCTCTTCGGAGCGGCCGAGCTTGCAGCCGCTGGTTTTGAGGCTGGCGACGGGTGCTTGGAGATTGAGGAGCGTGTCATTGACCGGCAGGCCCTTTGCGGCGCACAAAGCGGCCAGGGCGCAGCGGGCTGCGCGGGCAAACAGCACACAGGCATAGCGCTCGCGGTTGGTGCAGTCGTGCCGCATCTCGTGTGCGTCCGAGAAATAGGAAAGGGCGGCTTCGGCGCGGTAGGCGTATTGATCAGTGTTGGTGATCATGCGGCCTCCGCACATAGGGAATCGGTGAAGTCACCGCCCAGCCCTCATGCCTGAGACCTTGAGCTCGAACTTCATCGGCGACAGCGCCGTACGTACGATCGCGAACGTCAGCATCAGCGCGACAGTGTCGAGAAGCGACAACGACCTCCATACCGCCGGCAAGAAGCCGAAGAGGCGCGTGTCCAGGCCGCAGACCGACCAGAGCAGCCAGATCGGGACGGCCAGGAAGGTAGTCCAGAGCCAGCCTAGGCTGGCGAGCAGTGGTAGGCCGATGAACGAGGGCATGCAGGTTTCCTGGATGAGTGACATGAACAGCCACGGCCGAGCTGCAGGCGTTAGCCATGGGGGACCTCCTCGCGGGCTTTCGGGGCTAGCGTGGTCTTGGCGAGCATCTGCTCGAAGGCGCTGCCGTCTTTGCGGGTGAGGTTTGGGATGTAGCGGGAATAGACCTTGAACAGCATCTCGGTGGTGCTGTGGCCGAGTTGGCGGGCGATCCACTCCGGGTTTTCGCCAGCGCCCAGCCACAGGGTTGCGCAGGTGTGGCGGGTCTGGTATGGGCGGCGCTTTCGCAGGCTGAGGTGGCGCAGCAGCGGGTACCAGACGCGGTTGCAGAAGTTTTTGGCGTCGAGGGGGCTGCCGTCGCGGTTGCAGAAAACGTACTCGCCGCGGTGCTTGGTCAGCTTGATCTGGTCCAGCAGCGCCTGGCGCACGACAGAGGACATTTCGATGTCGCGCTGGGAGCCGTCAGTCTTGGTGTACTCCACCCTGCCCTTCGTCCAGGTTTCGCGGACCAGGATCAGGCCGGCGTCGAAGTCGACGTAGTGCCACTTCAAACCGTTGATCTCGCCGGTGCGCATGCCGGTGAAGAAGCGGACCGCCAGGTAAGAGGCGTAGTCGGTGCGGACCTTTTGCAACAGCGCCTGCACTTCTTCGAGCTTGAACGGGAAGATGTCGACGCGCTTTTCCTTGAGGCGCTTGATGCGGGCCGTGGGGTTGGAGATGGGGTATCGCAAGCAAGCCTCAGCCATGACGGTCGAGAGCAGGCCCATGGCCTCGTTGACGGATTTGGCGGAGCGCTGGTTGCCATTGCGCAGGCGGTGGGCCGCGAACTTGGCGCGGGCGCTCAGGATGTCGTCGCGGGTGATCTCGCCGAGGGGCTTTGGGCCGAATTCCGGGTAGAGGTAAACGTCCAGCAGGCTGCGATAGGCTTCGCGGGTGCTCTCACGCCAGGTAGGAGACATCTGGTCAAACCATCCGCGACTGAAGGCTGCAAATTCGGGCGTTGTAGGCTGCGCTTGCGGAGGATTCAGAGCCAACCCTTGCTGTGCAGCAGAAGCTGCGATGGCCTTTGAATTGCTAAAAGGACCGAATTTGATCGCGTTCTTGCTTTCGGGAAAGAAGGCGGAATAGTTGAAGGTGCCGCTTGCAATCTCCCGTTCGATCGCTGCTAACTTGGCCTCCATATTGGCTCTGTTCTCGAGCGTATCGTCGAGTTGGGTGTACTCACGGCACCGCCGCTTGCTGTACTGAAAATCCCAATACAATTTTCCGTTTTCAGGCCGACGCCGCACGCTGGACATGCTATTCGGCCTCCATCGGAGCGATGGAAGCCGACGCGAGTTTCATATCGCGCTCAATCGTTTCCCAGACATAGAGGATCTTGCGGCCGCCGAACGGACGGAAATAATGCTGGCCTTCGATTAAGACCGAATCCTTCAGGACGTTTCTGATGGTCCGCGCATCGTAGTGAATCCGCGCGGCCAAACCATCTGTCGTGAGATAGGTATTGCTCATAGCCCAGCCTCATGTTGAATTTATAACGCATCATATGATGCGTTTAGTTATCACATGAAGCCGATTATATGCTTCGCTCGACGCTTGTCAACTGCGTTTGATAAGTTTGCGCATCAACAAACCAGATCTGTCCAAATGATTCGTTTCCGCGTCAAAGAGTTGATGGCCGAAAAGCAGTTTCGAGATGGAAAGATCGTTACCCTAACCGAGGTGGCTCAAGCAACCGGAATTCATAGGATGACGCTCTCGAAAATAGTCAACGAACGCGGCTACAACACCGGCAGTGAAAACCTCGATCGCCTCTGTAAGTATTTCGGCTGCTCCCTCAGTGAACTTGCCGAATTTGTAAATGACTAGGGACGATGCATTGCGAAGTGAACTGAAGAATTGAATGAACTTCTTTGATTGGCGCATTGGTGAATATGTACACACCCTCTGAATCAGGTATGCGCTCATCTTTCGAGGGATGTGTATCTAAATGTCCGTTAACTGTCCGTTACCTCGGGCGCCTCAAAAAATTGGCCCCTTGGAAGGCACATAAGATGCGAATCGGCGACGCATAACGTGGCCCTAGACGACGCATAATCCTTTGCTTCGAATTCAGGCGGTTGCGAGCCTTTCCCTTCCGCCGCAGCAGCTTCTTTCCTGGCATTTTTCCGATTAATCCAAATCTTCACCCGGTTTCTCAGCGACACATAATGCGAAAAGCGCTCAGCCCAAGACACATAAAGTGAAAACCAACATGAGCCGGCGACGAACTTCCGGAACGGCGATCGAGCGCGCAAGGTCGTGCCATGAAATACGTATAGGGATCCCCTGCGCTTACGACGGATTCGAAGCATGCGGTAGAACTTCTCCAGTTGACGTCGCGCGCCGCCTGACCACCTTGCGTGGACGACGGTCAACTATGCGGTATTCGCTACGTCCGGAAAGATCACGTCGTACTCCAAACTGAGCTGGTGCAGTAGATCACGCAAGGCCCCCTCGCAAGCTTCCGATGACGACGCCTCCACTGCTCGGCTACTAATCCAATTCGACGACCCTTCAACAGGAGTTCGTTGATAGATCCTGAGGCGCCAGAAGAAGGGCGCCCCGCGACAATTAACGACGGTAAAAAACGTCAGAAAAAGCACAACCATTGTTCGGGATCACTTAGTGTCACGAGAGGCGCAACATTAATCACGCTGCACCCGCCTTTTGAAACATCCAGAACCTCGTGACACGAGAACCGCAATTTTTCAGATCAGCGCGACGCCAGAACCGCGTATTTTCCGCAGGCCAGTGAAAAGACAATACCGACGTGAGCTTTGAACTGACGGGATTGATCGCACGCGTCTAATGTGACGCGAGGCGCGACGCCAAAATCGCGAATATTCCGAAGGGCGGCGTCACGACAACACCAGCGTGCGCGTGGAACTGACAGGATAAGCGCGACAATAGCGGCTCACCACCTCCGGCCTGTCGGCGCCACGTATCGACCCAAAGCTGCGACGGTCCGCCAGGCACCGGCTACTTGAGATAAGTGCTGAACCGCTTTCACATAGTCCTGTTTAACGGGGCGACATGAAAACACTTCCGCGGGACGGCGGCCTGGAACAGGGCGCCAGACTGGCAGACGCCCCATTTTGAGGCACGCACAGTGAGCGCTGCATCGTGCCGGTACTTCGCGTGACGCACTTCGCATTCGTCACGGCACGCGAGCGCGTATTGACACACATGCGTCAAATTCTACGAGCATCCTCAAGCCGCTAGGACTGGATCGCATTAGGCGAACCGCGGCACCCGAACGGAACATCGGACAGGCCGGCACCGACCCGTACTCGCGGAGCGCTCCATGTCCGGCATCCCGGAGACCAGCCGATACCAGCACCTACACCGTGCAGGTTCGGCAATGCGCTGCGCGATAGCACCACCATCGCCCACTGTTGCCTCCGGAGAACATCGTTATGAGCGACGCTCAAGCAACCCCTCCTGCCTGCCCCCCTGTCCCCAAGCGCCTCAAGGAGGCGATGGAGAGCACCCCGCCTCTGGTAGTCCCGTTTCTTGGCGCTGGCGTCTCCACCGCTCTTGGCTTCCCCGGCGCCATCGACCTCATCAAGCACTTCCGCAAATTTGCGGATGACGATCAGGTCGCCGAGACCAAGCAGCCAGACTGGACAAGCGTCGAACAATCGCTTGCTGCAGGCGATCCTGATTCAGCGGCGTCGGCAATTCGATCCGCTGTCGGCCGTGATACCTACATCAGCTGGCTTCGCCGACTACTCTCGAAGTGGGTGCCGGAGCCGTCGCAGGCGCATACGCTGCTCAACCTAATCTCGTTCCAGTTCTACCTGACCACCAACTACGACCGGGTGCTGGAAACCACGCTGTATCCACCGCCCGAGGTGCTCACGTATCGCGAGTTCCGGGAGGCGAAATGGTTTATGGACCACGGTGAGCGCTTCGTCATGAAGCTGCACGGCGACATCACTCGGGTCTTCACATTGCTGCACGGCACGGCCTTGGCGCAATCTTCCGGCGCCGGCATTACTCCGCCGCTTCAACAGCCGCCTCCCGAGGAGAAGCTGCCCGAAGCGACCTGGGATCCGGAACTGCGTGAGAAGTTCTTGTTCGAGGTCTTCACGACGCGGAGCGTGCTTTTCCTCGGCGTGTCTTTCACGGACAAAAACGAATACGACGAGATCATGCTGAAAGCCGCCGCCGCGGCTACGGACAAGAGCCCCGTGCACTATGCCCTGGTGGAAAGGGCACGAGCTACGCCGGAACTGGCAAACAAGCTCTCGCCACTCCGTATCGAAATCCTGCCTTACGACCCGGTCAAAGACCACAGTGAAATTTGGCAATTCCTCGCCCAGCTCAAATCCGACGACAACTTCGTGCCGGAGCACGGCAAGCCGCAAGGTGCATTCTTCTCAACCCTACGCCGACCCGAATATCTGAACCAGCAGGCGGCGTTGGAGCGGCGCGCAGGCGCGTTCCGCTTCCTGACGCCCCGCGTCACGAATGCCCTCGCTACCATGGAATTCCTCGAAGAGGACGCCGCGAAGACACTTCCTACCTTCTTTCAGTGGCTTCCGGCGGACGAAAAGCCCGACGAATGGCGCAAAAGGGTCATTCGCGAGATGCACCACCGTCGAATAATTCTGGACATGAAGCTGCGCCAGGGCTACGAGGTGCGCATTCTCGCCGAAGTCGACAAGACCCGCGAGCAAGCCCGTACCGCCAGCGAACCCATGAAGGCGCGCTACCGCCGGATTATCGAGCTCATCAAGGACCAGGCTCTCGACGTTGAGCTCCGCCTCACCGATGGCGTGTTCTCCGAACACGGGGTGGCCAGCTTCGGCCTGGCGCTGACCAGGCACGCTACGGGATCCGACGTGGCGGTTTCGTATTCCACCCAAGCCAACGTCAACGACTTCAACGTGCACATCATCCAGCAAAATACGGAGTTCGCACGGTCGCGCCTGCTCATCTTCGAACAGGAATGGGTCCGTGCATACCCGGAAAATGAGAGCCTGGCGATTCTCGAAGAGCTGTTCGCCTAGATCGGTGATGCTTACCCCGGAGCCGGCGACGTCACCGCCGGCTTCGGGATGCCGAGCGCTCGACCTCGGTCTCCACCAGCGCGCGGCTCGCAGCCGCCCCCAGCGCAGCGTTCCAGTAGCGCTCGAATTGGGCCACTCTTGAGAGTGCCTCAGGTGTGTTCTGCGCAACCAGCTGGCGTCCCGTGAGCCGCGGACTGGTTGCCTGGGCTGCGCTGGCGACTGCCACGTCGGCCTCGGCCGAGCCCCGACGCAGGTTGTAGATCAGTGCGAAGCTGCCGCCCGCCTTTTCCAGCAAGGAGGCGTTCAGACGGGGAATCAGTCGAAAAGACAGGACGCCCTCCTCGGCGAGCTTCAAGAGCTGCCGGTACCGAGGCAGGGCAAGCTCCGGGGCGGCGCGTAGGTCTCGAGCCAGATGGTCCTTCAGGAACAGTACCCGAACATGCACCTGCCGAGCGGCCAGTCGGCGCATTAGCTGCGCGTGGCGCTGCCGCATACGGTCGTAGACCTCATCCCGAATCGCATCCAACCGCCCGGCCGGGATGATTTTTCTCATCCCCTCGGTGAGCCCCTCAAAGATCACCCCTTCCAGGTGTTCCACGGTCGTAACCGCGTTACTCAGCGCGGGGGTGAGGAAGCTAATCTCAACAGCGGTCTTCTCAAGATCGCGCTGCAGCGCCAGGTACGCACCACGCTGCGCGGCCGGAAAGGCACGCTGCCAGCGGGGAGCCCGCGGATTGAACGGTTTTGGTGAGGGCATCGGTTCCTCGGCTCAGAGCTGTCCTAGTCGGGACCGCATCCGGCCCCGACGGGTTCCCGAAACCCGACTGAGTCGGGCACCGATCAGTTGTAGCGCAGATCAGTGGCCACCGCCAACGTGCACTTCCCCCATTGGGGCAGGGCCGACGTGCGCACCAGCCCTCTCCAATTCGATGAGTTTGGCCTCCAAACGCTCGGATTCTTTCTCTACACCGCTTTGAATCCAATCCAAGCTTTGGATTAGCTGATCGAGCTTGTCGCTGAGATCGCGAATCAACGCCGGCCGGGCGTCGCTTCCGGGATCCTTGGACATGTCGAGATTGTTGAACAGGCCATCGAGGTCCTTGAACCAGCGAGCATCCGTAGATTCCTTCCGGGCGTCCGGCGTACCAAATCGGTCGATAAACGACCGGAACCCCAACACCTCGTAGCGGCGCGTACCATTGGCATGCTCGATCAGCACCATGTCGCCGATAGCTTGCTGCGTATCGCGATAAATCAAGGCCTCGTGGATGCAAAGGCGATCGACGACCGCCACAGCGGACCCGAGCGTAAGGTCTGGGATCACCGCCGTCGGCAGGATTGCGCGGACACCGGAAGCCAGAACCTTGCAGAACTCCAGCTTCCGCTCCGGGGGCAACTGCCGCAGCTTGACGTAGTCGCCCTCCCAGTGGCGCGCCCGATTGATCTCGCCGTCGATCATCCAGCAAAGCTTCTTGTGCTGGTCACTCTTGTGATCCAGTTGGGCCAGCTTCCAGTCTTTGATCAGATTGTCCGTGCGCTGACGCTCTACCGGCTGTCCGTCAGCAAGCGTTCCCTGAATGCCCTCGATCTGCTTTTTCAGCCTCAGCTCATTGCCGACGTTGAATGGGTCCAGTCGGGCTCGATCGCGATGAAATGCCCGGAGCCAGCCCAGGAACACTGCGAGCCGGAAGAGGGTGCCCACATACTTGTATTCGATGAATGGAGACTGCGGTTCGCCTACTTTGAACCAAACGCCTCGCTCCTCGCTTGCGGTGAATTCCTTTAGTCGAGTTTGAAGGGAACGCGCCGCGGAAAGCAGGGGGTCTGCGTAGAGGCGATACACTGCGAAATTATCAGACAGCTTCTTCAGCGCTTGATGCAGCCGTGTTACCTCTGCCGCCTTCTTTGCATCTCTCAGATGCAACGCCCGAAACAGCAACGAGCCACCGATGCCAAAGCTCGCGCTGATGACCGCGCTCAACAGAAGGAATATATGGTCCTTCTCCAAGACCTCTTCGAACAAGTTACTGAGGGCTTCGACCTGATTGGTTAAAGCCACGACCTGCGTCGCCGCGTCACTCATCTCACCGACCCCCGAGTTGGAATCAATCCCGTGCGCTAGCAAAATTATTCGATGCCTGCTCCCGTTCTGCCATCGTAAAAGCACACTACGTAACAGATCCGTAATACTCGACGGTCCTGCAACAAACGGACCTGATACCAAGTGGATTCCCAGTTCAAAACATCTAGATCACTGCACCTTTGGCGCAGTTCGTGGAAACGGAGAACCAGGAGGCCCGTCGGGGACGGGATTTTCGCTCAAGAACAGTAGATATTCGGCAAAGTTCTTGAAGATGAACCAGCACGCGTTTCCCTTGCACTCACCCCGCGGCGGAGCGCGCTACATCGTCTGGGATGACGCCAACGAGGTCATCGTCGGTGCTTCAGCACAGACAGGCACGCTGGTTGATTTCAACGAGTCGCGCCGAAACTGGCGCTGGACCGATAAGGTTCGGCCTGGGGTTGACGGCAGCCAATGGTTCCATCGGACTATCCAGCCCAGGCTCCGAAGCAAGACGGGCAAGCGGATCCTTACTCTCATCGGCGCGGGGGTCTATTCGGCGTCAGCAGCAATGCTGGTTGTCCCCATTCTCTCTGCTCTGACGATCGGTGCGACGTACTGCCTGCGTGGCGCACCGACGTCAGTCGTCGAGATTCGCGACGTATCTGAGGTCGCTGGTTTGTTGGCCGTAGTTACTGCATACGGGGTCCTCGGCCATTTCACCGCCGAGCTGGCGAACCGCTACGAAGCTGCAGCTCGCCTAGTCGACCTTGGTGCCGTATAGCTCAGGTCATGCTCAAATATCCGGGTTGACAGACCAGGATCCGTCCAGTGAGCAGGAACGAAATCGATTCGCTGTTTAGCCCAGAGTCCGAGCTAGCCCACCACTTCGTCGGACGCGATGCGGAGCTGCGATACTTGGAGCGACAGCTCCTCGGTGGCGGTCGCGGTGTAGTTCAGGTGGTCGGTGAGTACGGTACTGGAAAGACAGCGCTCGGCTGGCATTTTGCCCAACGCCATTTAGACGATTTTCCTGCAGGGGTCTACCACGTCTATGCGCATCCGGATCAGAGTCTGACAAGCTCAATCTCTGAGCGGGTGAGTCACCCCAACGCACCCTACCTTCTAATCCTCGACGAGCTGGATCGGCGACCGCCGGCGGAGTTGCCCAAAGAAATCCTTGCCGTAAGAAAGGAGCGTCGCGCCGCCCGCTTGCTCTGCATTGGCAGGGATGTGGATGTAGGCAAGATTGGTGGTCCACCGCTCAGACTTGAAGGCTTTTCTAGCAGCGTAGAAACGATGCTGCAGATGCTGCTTGGCAGCGAACGAGGCGGCGTCGGTCCCGCCTTGGAGACACTCGAACGCAGCAAACTATTCGCCGATGAAACCTCCAAGCTACTGCAGGACGGCAGGCTCACACCCCGCGAAATACTGCTTCGGCTGCGTCGATCAATCGCCTATTTCGGGCTAGTCGGACCAGATGGCAAACCCCTGCGCACCGGCGATGACAAAGAGCGCAAGATCATCGCCGACGTGCAGCTCGTCAACGACGACCTGCTGCGTGAGGTTCAGAGCGATCCATCGCTTCTTAACCGAATCAGCTCACGCCGCTTCGAGGAATTTGTCGCAGAGGTGCTCGATCGCCTTGGTTATCAGGTCGAGCTAACCCCCGCGAAAAAGGACGGCGGCTTCGACATTTACGCGGCCAAGAGCGATCACCTCGGGAGATTTCTCTATCTTGTGGAGTGTAAACAGCGCGCGTCCAATAAGCGCGTCGGTGTGGAGCTAGTTCGGGCACTGAACGGTGTGGTTAACGAGAAGCGCGCCAACGCAGGCATCCTAGTGACGACATCCAGTTTCACTCGAGGTGCGAAGGAATTTCAGCGAAAGTTCGAGCATCAGATGAAGCTCACCGACTACCTCACATTGCAGTCGTGGTTGACGTCCGCCTTGTCGAATAGAAGCCGCGAGGCCGGGCTCCCTGAGGGCTAAGATCCGTTGGAGTGAAAGATCGCTCAAATATCGACCGATCCGGGCTTATTTCCAATTGGCCAAGTGGCTAGAATGAGCTACACGCGGGCGCCTCGGAGCCAGTACGCGCCGGCCTGGCTCGCAGTGGGGTATCTAAAGCGATCGAGCACGTTCTACGCCTTTGGGGAAGGAAATGAACACGCCTGTGAAGCGCAAAAAGGAATCGAACAAGGATTCGGGAAAGGTGACTCCGGACCTCACCAGCAGTCTGGTGGTCCTCCTTGTTTCAACGGCGATCGTAATATTCATCTTCTGGATTGCCTCCCAATTCCTGCAGGTTCCTAGCTTCCAGAAGTTACCGGACTTTATTTCAGGCACTTACAAAGGATTCTGGAGCACTGCGGTGACCGGAGGCGCCGGGATCGGACTAGCAATCGTTCGAGCGTTTACCCACCGAAATGAGCCGCATCCGGACTACCTCAATTTGATTCTGAAGGTAACGGCAGTGCTGCTCGCCGCAGTGATTCTGATCATTTTCCTGCCAGCCATGGCACCCAAACCGGGGCCGGTGCAGCAACCCGCTCCAACTCCCGGCTCGAGCGGAGGGGGGCTGCCGCTCCCCGCGCCAACCGACCTCAAGCCCAGGGAAATCATTCACTACCACGGAGTCGAAGAGATCGGCTTGGATGACCTTCCTTGTGGCGAAGCGTGGATGTACATCGGTCAATACAACGGCAATCCGATCTTCCGATGGGATCAGAAGTTCTTTCGCTATGTAGATACCAACATGGTGGCACTGGCGGTTCCGTCCGCTGGCAATGTCATCACCACCACGAACGAAACGACGCTCTACGTCGACAAATTCCAGGTCAACGGCAATGACCACAAGTGTGACAACGTCAGAATCATCCCCTTCAATTCAGTCCCGCCGCAAAGCCACGAATCGTACGCTGGACATATTGGGCCGAATATCGCGGTGCGTGTCGTAGAAACTCAAGCCGAACCGTTTCCGAATGCGAAGCCTTCGTATATCTGGGTCCGCATCACCGCTGACACAAAGAGCGAATAGTCGGCCATCACCACTTGCAGGCGAAGAGCACGCGAACCCCAAAACCATCGCTCCGATGGCTGCCGTCAGGCGCCATCCGGGAAACTCGTTTAGAGGGCGCGGCCGCAATTCAGGCTTGCCGAGACGTGCGAGCACCTCGGCCTGGAACGCGTCGCCCCGACGCGTCAGCTCCTCGATGAAGCGATCAAATAGATCAGGTTGGAGCGGTTCCTCGGGTGGATGGTCGCGATAGTCGACGATGGCAAAAGCTCGGTTAGATACGTGCACGATGACGGCAGGATAGATCGCACGTGTCGGGTAGCGCTTGGCGATCGCAAAATTCCGATCCACCTCAATCTTGGCCAGAGCCACGCGGTAGCCGTAGCCCTCGAGCCGGCGGACGGCATGCCGCAGGTTGAGGCGCGAGAAAAACGGCAAGCTCAGCGCACCGGGCCGGGAACTGATCACCGCGAAGACGACCTGATATTGCTTCGAGGTGGGTGGCTGGTCCGGGTTTGCCAGCCGGTGGCCAGTGGGCAGCACGCGGTTCAGCTTGCGGCGGAATTCGATGTCGGCCTGGAACAGTTCCCCGGACACGGTACCCTGGCTGAACAAATGGCTGAGGACACTGGAAGCGCCGTGTCGCTTGACGTGGATGATGTCCTGCCCGCGGGCGAACAGGTCGCAGACCTCGATGCCGTTGGTGGCGCCGCCGTGATACACCAGCTTGGTATCCATCAGCGCGTACCGCCTGACATCGGCCTGAGCCACTCGCTCGTTGTACGCCCCCTCCGTCTCGTCCTGGTATTGGGGAAGCGGCTGGTCATATCTAGGTATCGGGTCGTAGGCGGCGTTAACGTCCCGCACGAACTGCTGCGCCAGGCAATACCATTTCCCGTCACTGAGCAGGTAGGACTCACCACCGAAATCGATCTGGTCCTGAACGCAGCGATAGGTAGACCACGAGTCGAGCTCGGTGCCGTCGTCGTCGATGCACATCACCTTGCGGGCCTTCAGATGCTCCAGGCTCAGGTCATCGGGATTGGGCAAGGACTCCAGAAACCCCTCCAGGTCGACATCCCGTCGATCCGGTTGCTTCCTACCTGGCCAGCGAAAGCCGCTGACTTTCTCCCATTCCAGTGCATCCGGCGGCGCCATCCAGATACCATCCTGGTTGCCATCGGTGATGCGTCCGACCAGTTGGGAATTGAGCGCATCGATCAAGCCCGGGCTGGCAACTTCGGCGATGTGCTCCACCCATGGGAAACGCTGCTTGTAGCTGTCGTCGAGATACTTCTTGTGGTACTCGACGAGCAGCTCGTGGAGATCCTCCAACGTCGCCGGCACGCTCGCATGCAGTGCGTCCATGCCGGACATCCGCTTCCCCAGCTCCGATTCGGTTGGCGTACCTGTGATTGCCCGCAGCAGATCCTGCTCGATATCCAGTTCGAAATCGCGCGCGGTGGCCTCGCGGCTGGCCTGTTCGCGGGAATACCGAGAAATAGCGTCGAAGGTACGCTTTTCAATGCTGCGGACGTTGTTCTCACCCAGAGAGTTCAGCGCCACACGCAGGCCGAATCGCTCCACCCTGAGCCCAGGCGATTGCCTTCGGCAGCAGGGTGGGCAGGCGCTGCACCAGCGGCAATGACGTCATATGGCGGTCTCCACGATCTGCTTCACTAAATATCTCTGCCAATGATCGGGATTGACCGGGGTGCGAAAATGGCGGGCGGCCATCAGGTCGATCCCGCGGGGATCACCGGCGCCCCAGCCCAGAGCCTCAATCGGCAGCGTATACCCGGTCGCCTTCAGCTGACCAACCCGGCTCCGGAACTCATCCATCGACTCCGGCAGGGAGATTGGGGCCTCGGTCGTGCCACTCTCCCGATGTGCAGCCTCGTGATACAGGAATCGCCCGGTGTCCTGGTCCGGATACCAGAGCTGAAAGCAGACCTTCTCCATCATTTTTCCGCTTTCCTGGCCACGAACCAAGCTGTCGTAGGACTCCGTCGCCTGCAGCAAGGCAGCCCATTGGGCCAGCGCGGGCAAGAGAGTGGAGCATTCTTGCAACTTGTCCATACGCTCGCCGATTCCGTTGATTGCAATGTCCACCTGGTCTTCAAACGAGTCCGAGCAAATCGGCAAGCCCCGCCCCACCCTTGCAGCCTTGTAGATGCCGTGGACCAGTTCATCGATCCAAGTGCGTGCCGCTTCGTCGTGCTGCGTATAGATCATCAGCAGCAACGCCATGCTGATCTCGATCATGTGCTCGTCATAGCTGGGCGATGATGACACCGGGTTGTTCTTGATCAACTCAATCATCACCTGGCAGACCGCCCGGCCCGGATCGACTCGGCCCTCGGGATGCTCGGTAGGGACATTGGGCAGTAGCATGATGCCGATGCAGGCGAGGATGCCGATCTGCTCGAATACCTGCTCCGTGACGATAACCGACTCCCCGGAATAGACCGACAAGGCATCCCGTACCAGGCAATAGGGCCTGAGCTTGGCGAAATATGCGGTCGCGATCGCCCCGAATGTACCCAGGATGCGCGTGTACGCCGTGATCGCGTCCTGGTCAGCCGCCAGGCCGCTTCGCCGAATCGCCTCCCACCCCCACAGCGCGCTGCGCTCGGCGGCGAGGTAGGCATTGCGTAGGGACCCCTCGCTTTCAGCCCATCGAAACACGATCTGCAGCGCAAGATTGGCGGAGTTGAGGCCCTTAATAAGTGGCTTTTTCGCGGTGGGCGCCGTCGCCGGATCGAGCTCTTCCTCAAGACTCAGCTGCGCCCGCAACAGCTCATGAAAATGCCCGAGGTCGTACTCCGGTTCCCCCACGAGCGCCAGGGTCTTGCGAAGAAGTGCGCGCGACTCAGCCGGCATCGCATACTCATCCAGCAAATAGTCCTCGATGAGCCCGGCCACGGTGGCACCGTTCCAGAGCTCGTAGTCGATCTTTCCGATCTTGCGGTTGTTCTTGACGTAGCCCGCCCACGCCACGCTACGGGTTTGCTTCAGGTCCCCGGTGGTGCACAGCACGATGACTTTCGGCAGCTGCTGGTGCTCGGGCGAAACACGCGAGTGCAGGTATGCGTTCTTGACGTCGTTCAGCGTCGGCATGACGGCGTTCGGCCCGCCTTCCCAGTCCGTCCGGCCAATATCTCCGCGCTTGATCACGAACAGGTATAGCGACTCCTTGCCCTTTTTGTTCTTCCCCACTGCGGCGACATCGACGCCGTCCTGGACGGCGCCGGCCTGCGCTCGACTGATCACGGTCATGCCCATCGCGGTCAGGACGTCGGGCAGGAGCTGATCGAACTCACCCGATTCCTTGAGCATGGACAGGTACTCCTGGATCACGAGCTTCATCAATCCCCCCGCTGGCAGGTGCGGAACTCGGAGCGCTCGAACTGGGCGCCGACGATGTTCAGCGTGGCGCTCCTGGGCATGGCGAACTCACTCGACAATTTCTTGAGGAACATCCGCTCGCCATACTTGCCCTCGAAATACGAAAAAGAGCTCTGACCTCCCTTGAGGGGGATCTTCATCGCGATGCTGGAAAATACGGACTTCGCTTCCGCTTCCTCCCGATACTTGCCCGTTTGCTTCCAGCGCGCGACGGCGAACTGCATCGATTTCTGGTGGGACGGCGCGAGTTCCTTCAGCCGCGGCAGGGCGCCGATGGCGCCGAAATAACGGTCCATCTGCCGGAGAATCTCAGTGCACAGGTCCTTGATCGGCTGACTGGCTCCCTCGGCATCCCGCTTGTCCGCCAGGAACTTTCGGGTTCCGGCCGGGAAGTCGTAACCCATCTGGCGAACGAAGGCTTGCAGAACGAAGCCGAACGCTCGCTTCTCCGCCTGCTCGGTCTCGGTCAAAGACCAGAACATCGACCTGAGCAGATATTCGCCAGTGACGTATCCGAGGGTGCGTCTCACCAACAGCAGGATGTCCTGTGAATCCATGGCATCGACCAGGGCTTTGTGAAAAACCACGTTCCGAATCTTGCCGATCTCGGCAAGCTGCAGCAGTTGGTCGACCATCAAGGGATATCTCAGGTCTTCCTTTATCAACCAACGGGTCACCAGTTTCGACAAGGCCTCCGGGCGATTGAGGATCTCGCGAAAGGACGCACCCATGGCTCCTCCTCCCTCCCATTCCTTGATCCGCTCGAGGTCTTGGGCGCCGATCCAGCGTTCCAGCCAATCCAACACCTTGTCGTCCCGGCCGCTGGCGACCCATGGGGTCAGCGTGACGTCCATGCAGCCAACGGCGTTGGTGTGTGCGGCCGGGACGCACAAGAAGACCAGATCTTCGAACCAGGCTTGGTGGCCGTGGTGCCTCTGTTCCGACATCAGGAACTGAGACACAGCTTCGATCGCCGGTGGAGCGCCGGTCCGCGCTAGGTCCGCGAGGTGCGGGTTCAATTCCGGGCGTTGCCTGACGATTCCGGTCAAGGCCTGCGCCGCCCTGTCAAACAGCGGCGACGACGGCGTCCTAGCGGAAGCGAGAGCGCAGTCCAGGGCCAGCGCAAACGCTTTGTCGCTTGCATCCTTCCACGTCACGAATCCAATAACGTCCATGGCCGGCTGCATCACATGCTCCACGCCGCCGGTCGCGAGCTTCACGAGCTCCGAAGTCTGAGCCTCGGGTTCGCTTTCCACGACGCGGACCATTGCAACGCGAAAGAATCCGGCGCTGTGCTCGCGCGGCACGGCGAGGTGGCGGCGCACTATATCTCGGGCTTCGTCGGCGTGGCTTCGCAGGCGCCCGGACAGTGCGCCGCTCAGCACCCAGCTGGCGGTGTCCCCGCCCGGGACTGCGGCCTCTGGTGACGGCAGAGCCATCAGCGAGTCGATGTTCAGGGTGGTCAAATAGGGCATCGCCTTCGACAGCGCGTCCGTCACGTCGTGCCGGTCGGCGCCACTGCGAAGTGCGTCCGTGCCCAGCGCTATCACATCGACCGCTTCAGGCATCTCTGCCAGGAACGCCAGCGCTCGGCCGCGAAAGTCGCCCCCCTCCTGCATGCGATTGGCGCGGACCAGGTCGAAGTAATCGTCCCGCATCGCACCGAACAAATCTTTCGGAAGGTGGAGCAAGGGACGGAGCACCGAGGTCGCGAAGTGCCGTACAGCACCATCCAGCAGCGCCTGTGAATCAGCGAACTCAAAGGATTCACCATCTTGCCGAATCATGCCGGCACGGACAGCATCGGCTACAGCGACAACCTTATCACCGGGCTGTGCTGAATCGAGCGTTGGCCCCCTCTTCCAGAGAGAGTAGGCGAGCCTATCGAGATCCGCGCTCAAGCTGAGCATTCCACGGCAATGGCTCCATCGACATTTGGCTAAAATGTTGCCAGATAACTGTATTTTTGTACAGTATATCCATTCATCTCATCACCCCCGCCAATCTGCGGTAATCCAGCTCCAATAACGCATCCGATGGGCATGATCTGCCTTGCCCCGGCATTCAGCGCCCGCGATAGCCCGGGCCCAGCGTGAGCGGATGCGGCCACTCAAAATGATACGCATGGACAACACACTGCTCATACGTCGAGGTGAGCACCAGCTGGCCCGCCAAGTCCGCGACGACGTCAGTATGAGGATGATGGTTCCCCCTGGAAGACGTCGGAATGCAATGCACGAATGCCGGTCCCGGAAACAATGCAGCGTTTCCGCGTTCCCACGAGTGCTGTGACCCGTGATGTGGGACCTGAGCCACGGCAATTTCGCGCCAGCGCCAGTCCTGAAAGTGGCGACGCATTTCCGATATGGATTTCGGATTCAGCGCGAGATCGCCGGTTAAGAGAAGCGCTCGAGGCTCTTCAGGTACGACCGGAACTTCCCAGACCCAGATCCCCTCGCCCAGGCTGCAACCTGAGAAAAGACCACATTGCTCCACGTCATTACAAAACGGCCTCACAAGCACACAAAGCGAGATGTTGTTTCGCTCGGGGCCGCCGCTTCCGAAATGCTTTTCATAGCAGGCCCTCAGGCTTTGGCGCCAATCTCTCTTTGGCGATTGCGTTGGATCGAGCAACCGATAGCGTTGCAGTACCGTCTCGACGTCGGCCCGGATCTCCGGCAACGTCGCCTTTGACCGATTCGCCACGGTGCCGGGTAGCGCCG
>ERZ1034411.67-NODE-67-length-43393-cov-11.513706_pt1 | contig 43393 bp, 39 predicted proteins | sample MGYA00520583_ERZ1034411 | MGnify/ENA primary metagenome ERZ1034411 (study PRJEB33736, sample SAMEA104288481) | Azolla microphylla | place: Ecuador | collected 1982 | study: EMG produced TPA metagenomics assembly of the PRJEB19522 data set (Is there foul play in the...
GTGTTGGGTGTGGAGAGACCGTCACCCCACCCCGTCACGCGATCTCGCTTCGCTCGATCTCGTGCCGACCCTCCCCCTCCAGGGCCCTCCAGGGGAGGGTAAAAGCGAGCACCCGCTTCCCCGGGCTGGCGATTCGTCAGTATCGTTGTTACATTGCCCCGGCGAGGCTGCGACGCGCGTCAGGAGCCATATATCCCCGGGGCCTTATCGATCCTTTAGGGAACTGTCCCTGGCCGGGCCCGTGGGCCCGGACATATGGTGCCCACCTACTTTCGTAGGGAACTCCGGGATCGAGTGCTTCAACGGCGTACGCGGCTTCGCACTGTTTCTTCCGTCTGGTTCGTGCCTGTCGAATTGCGTCCCCAACACGCTTACGGCCCAATCACTCTCGGTGTCATGCCCCGCCTAGTGCGCAATTGCGCACGGGGGGCGGGGCATCCAGTACGCCGCAGCGTCGAGGTTCAAGCACTGGCGTCTCTGGAATACTGGATCGTCCGCCCCAGTGCGCAAGGGCGCACAAGGCGGACGATGACGGCGGGGCAAGGCTCTGCCTTCGGGGGAAATCCGCACATGCCTAACACCAAATCCGAACTCCGTGCCAAAGCCCTCGCGGCGCGCGATGGGCTCAGCGAGAAGAAGCGCAGCGCCGCCGCCGCCAAGCTCGCCAAGCGCGGGCTGCCGTTCAAGCTGCTGCCGGGCAGCATCGTCTCCGGCTACGCGCCGATCCGCAGCGAGATCGATCCGATGCCGCTGATGAGGAAGCTCGCGGAGGAGGGCGCGAAGCTGGCGCTGCCTTGCGTCACCGCGCGCGGCCAGTCGCTGATCTTCCGCCTCTTCCATCCGAACGACCGCCTGATGCTCGGCCCGCTCGGCATTCCCGAGCCGTCGCCGGCAGCGGCCGAAGTCATTCCCGACATCATGCTGACGCCGCTCGCCGCGTTCGACCGCCTCGGCCATCGCATCGGCTATGGCGCCGGGCATTACGATGTCACTTTCGCACATTTGCGGAAAGCCAAGAACATCGTCGGCATCGGGCTCGCTTTTGCAGCGCAGGAGATCAAGGCGGTTCCGGCACTATCGCACGACGTCGCGCTGGATTATGTGCTAACGGAATCCGATGTGTTCGATTTCCGGAGTTCTGAAGTTGCGCATTCTCTTCGTGGGTGATGTCGTCGGCCGGGCGGGGCGCAACGCCATCGCCGAATATCTGCCCGGCATGGTCAAGGACTGGTCGCTCGATCTCGTCGTCGTCAACGGCGAGAATTCCGCCGGCGGCTTCGGTATCACGGAAGCGATCTACCAGGAGTTTCTCGACGCCGGCGCCGATGCGGTGACGCTCGGCAATCATTCATGGGACCAGCGCGAGGCGCTGGTGTTCATCGAGCGCGCCGACCGTCTGGTGCGTCCGGCGAATTATCCGCGCGGCACGCCCGGCCGCGGTGCCGCGCTGGTCGAAACCAAGAACGGCAAGCATGCGCTCGTCGTCAACGCTTTGGGGCGCGTCTTCATGACCCCGTTCGACGATCCCTTCGCCGCGCTGGAGCGCGAGCTAGGGGCCTGCCCACTCGGCGTTGCCGCCGACGCCATCGTCGTCGATTTTCATTGCGAGGCGAGCAGCGAGAAGCAGGGCATCGGCTTCTTCTGCGACGGCCGCGCCAGCCTCGTCGTCGGCACCCACACCCATGTGCCGACCGCCGATCACCAGATCCTCAACGGCGGCACCGCCTATATGACCGACGCCGGCATGACCGGCGATTACGACTCCATCATCGGCATGCAAAAGGAGGAGCCGCTGCGCCGGTTCACCTCGGGGATTCCGTCAGGACGGTTCGAGCCCGCCGCAGGCGTGGCGACGCTGAGCGGCGTCGCCGTCGAGACGGACGACGCGACGGGCCTCGCGCTCAAGATCGCACCGGTGCGTGTCGGTGGACGGCTGGAGCCCGCGACGCCGAAATTCTGGTTGAGCTGAACGGCGAAGCTTCACCTTTGGTGTCGTCCCTGCGAACGCAGGGACCCATACCGCGTGATTCGTCGATTGCGGATGGTCGCAGTACCGAACGACGACTTTTCGCCAAACCCAATCCTGTGGTTATGGATCCCGGATCTGCGCTTCGCTCGTCCGGGACGACGGCGGAGATCGACGCGCAATCACGCATCCATCTCAGGTGACCGCACCGCGCGCCGCGATCGGCCAAAGTGCCTCCACGCGGGCATTGGGCGTATTGAAGCCGCGGACGCCGACGTACCAGTCGTAGAGATTGACGGTGGGGTCGCAATGGCCGGGGATCAGCGTCACCTTGTCGCCGATCGCCAGCCGTGAGGACGCGCTGTCGAAGTCGAGCAGGCCATGCTCGTCGGAGGGCCTGTGATAGCGCAAATCGGGGCGGCCCAGCACGGCCGGAAATCCGCTGTCGTTCGACAGCGCCTTGTGGCCGGCGTCGATGACGGCGCGTTCGCCGGAGCCGGTGCTCATCACGGTCGCGATCACGAACAGCGCGTGCTCGAACGCCCTGGCGTTGCGCGTCCCGTCGGCGACGTTCTTGGCGTAGTCGGCGTCCATGAAAATATAGGAGCCGGCCTGCAGTTCGTTCCAGATGCCGCTCGCGCCTTCGAGCTCGAACGTTCCGGTGCCCGCACCGCCGATCGTCCGGCATTGCAAGCCCGCGTCCTCGAGGGCGCGCAGTGTCTCGCTGGTCGCGTTCGCGGCGCTGGTGATGGCGGCGCGCCGCTCCTCCGGCGTGCGCAGATGCTGGGCGGAGCCGTGATAGGCCTGCAAGCCGCCGAACGCGAGGTGGCGCGAACCCGCCACCTGCCGCGCCAGGCCAGCCGCCGTCGGGCCCGGTCTGACGCCGCAGCGACCGGCGCCGACGTCGATTTCGACCAGCACCTCGATCTGCGACCCGGCCCGTTCCGCGGCGAGCGCCAGCTGCTCGACCACGGTGGAATCATCGACGCAAACGCTGATGCGTGCGTGGCGTGCCAGGGAAGCTAACCGCTCCAGCTTCCGCAGGCCCACCACCTCGTTGCTGACGAGGACGTCGCTCACGCCGCCCGCCACCAGGATCTCGGCCTCGGCGACCTTCTGGCAGCATAGGCCGACCGCGCCGCGCGCGATCTGCTTGGCTGCGATGATCGGCGACTTGTGGGTCTTCGCGTGCGGACGCAACCGGACGCCGAGCTTGCCGACCGCTGCCGCCATGGTGTCGAGATTGCGCTCGAAGGCGTCGAGGTCGATGATCAGCGCCGGCGTGTCGATCTCGGACAGCGGCGCGCCGATTTGGGCGGGTGGAAGCGACATCGAAAACCAGGCCGATTGTGTTCGGGTCCGCGCCCCGAATGTGCGGCGGCCTTTTTACGGCAGCATCGGCCGCCGCACCAGCGCAGGGCGCGACGGGAGCATCGTTCTCCCGCAGCATCCCCCTGAGTATCAATCCGCCGTCTGCCCCCTCAACTCCGCCACATCCTTCGCCGTCAGCTTCGAGCCTTTCGTCCCGAACCGCGCCGTCACGTAGTTCGCCACCGCCGCGATCTCGTCGTCGGTGTACGCATTGCCGAACGCCGGCATCGACAGCGCACCCTCCGGTGTATGCCGCTTGGTGCCCGAGATCACGATCTGCGCGACGTTGGTCGCCGCGGGATCGTTGACGGCCCAGGTGCCGGTGAGGGTCGCCATCGGCGAGACCGGGCTCTCGCCGCTCCAGCCGTGGCAGGAGGCGCAAGCGCCGGCGAACAGCATCTTGCCGCGGGCGTCGGCCGTGACGCCGTCCCTGTGTGAGGCGGGCGCGACAGGGGCCGTGGTAGCCGGCAGGTCGGGCGATGGCACGGCAGGCACGCTGCGCAAGTAAGCAACGATCGAGCGGATGTCCTCTGGCGCGAACTGGCTGAAGCTATGATCGACGGCTTCGCCCATCGGGCCCGACGCAGAGCCGTGGCCAGGGGCGTGGCCGACCGACAGATAGGAGATCAGATCCTGATCGCTCCAACTGCCGAGACCCGTCGCCTTGTCGGAGGAAATGTTGAAGGCACGCCAGCCGGCCGTAATGGCACCAGCAAACTTCCTGCGATTGTCCAGCGCAAAGCCGAGATTGCGCGGCGTGTGGCACTCGCCGCAATGCGCCAGCGCTTCGGCAAGATACGCGCCTCTGTTCCACTCGGGGCTCTTCGAGGTATCGGGCGCAAAGCGCGTGTCCGGATTGAACACGGCCGACCAGACGATCATCGCCCAGCGCTGGTTGAACGGGAACGACAGCGTATTGTCGGGCGCTTTGGCGCGCACCGCCGGAAGGCTGAACAGATACGCCTTCACCGCCAGAACATCCTCGCCGGTCATGAACGTGTAGGACGTGTACGGCATGGCCGGATAGAGGCGCGCGCCGTCGCGGCGCTTGCCGTGCTGGACCGCGTTCAAAAAATCCCGGTCGCTGTAATTGCCGATGCCGGTGTCCTTGTCCGGCGTGATGTTGGTCGAATAGAGCGTGCCGAACGGCAGCTTGAACGCGAGGCCACCGGAATAGTCCTTCTCGCCCGGCTTGGTGTGGCAGACCATGCAGTCGGCGGCCTTGGCGAGATATTCGCCACGTTCGACCAGGCCAGCTTTCTCCAGCTTGGCAGGCACGCCGGTCGGCTTGCCGGCGCGGTAGTCCACCAGCGCCACCTTGGTGCCGCCGGCAAAATCGAGCGGGCCGGGCCCGCGGATGACGAAGACGCCGATCCCGATCGCCACGATGGCGATGACGACGATGCCAGTGAAGATACGCATCTTGCCGCTCATGCCTTCTTCCCCACGGCCAGCAGTTTCCGGTCAATTGGCAGGCGCCGCAGCGTCACGCCGGTCGCTGCGAGAATGGCGTTGCGCAGTGCCGGCGGCCCGGCATTGACGCCGGCTTCGCCGATGCCACCGGGCGCTTCGCCGCTCTTGACGACGATCACCTCGATCTTCGGCGTCTCGTTGATGCGCATCATGCGGTAGTCGTGGAAGTTCGACTGCTGCACGCGGCCCTTCTCGATGGTGATCTCGCCGTAGAGCGCAGCGGTGAGGCCGAAGATGAGACCGCCCTCGATTTGCGCCTTCACCGTGTCAGGATTGACCGCGATGCCGGTGTCCACCACCGAAGTGACGCGGCGGAGCGTGATCTCGCCGATGTCGTCGATCTCGGCTTCCACCACCGTTGCAATGAAGCTCGCGAAGGACGGTTGTACGCAGACGCCGCGCCCGACGCGCGGCGGCAATGGTTGCCCCCAGCCGGACTTCTCCGCGACCTGGTTGAGCACCGCGAGCATGCGCGGGTTCTTGGTCAGCATGGACTTCCGGAATTCGATCGGGTCCTTGCCGGCTTTGCGCGCGAGCTCGTCCATCGCGCATTCGACCGCGAATACGTTGTTGTTTGGGCCGACGCCGCGCCAGAAGCCTGTCGGCACCGACAGCGGCTCGGCGCGGACATATTCGACGTGGAAGTTGGCGAAGTCGTAGGGCGCATCCACCGCAGCGTCGACTGCGTCGATGTCGATGCCCTTCTGGAACGCCGGCGGCAGCCAGCGTGCCAGCACGGCTGAGCCGGCGACCTTGTACTTCCACCCCGAGACCTTGCCGTCGACCAGCGACGCCGTGATCTGGTCGCGATAGACCGGACGGTAGACGTCGTGCTGGATGTCCTCCTCACGTGTCCACACCACCTTCACGGGGTAGTCGACCTGTTTGGCGATCTTCACCGCCGCCACCACCATGTCGGGCTCGAGCTTGCGGCCGAAGCCGCCGCCGAGCAGGTGATTGTTGACGATCACCTTGTCGATTGGCAGGCCCGCGGCCTTCGCCGCCTCCGACTGCACGCGCGTCATGATCTGCGTGCCCGTCCAGATTTCGCAGGAGTCGGGCTTGACGTGCACCGTGGCGTTGATCGGCTCCATCGAGGCGTGCGCCAGGAACGGCAACTCGTAGGCGGCCTCGAACCTGTCGCCGCTCGCGAGCGCCTTGGCGATGTCGCCGTCGGACTTTGCGACCGCGCCGTCCTTCTGGCTGGCCTTGCGCAGATCGTCCCAGATGTCCCTGGTTGTGATCCCGGCGTTCGGGCCCTCGTTCCACGCGATCTTGAGCGCTTCGAGGCCCTTCTTCGCCGCCCACATGTGATCGCCGATCACGGCAACCATGTCGTCGAGCACGACGACCTTGCGCACGCCGGGGAGTTTCACTGCGGCGCTGTCGTCGACCTTGCCGACCTTGCCGCCGAACACCGGGCAGGCGGCGACGGTGGCGAACTTCATGCCGGGCAGGATGGCGTCGATGCCGTAGACCGCCTTGCCGTTGACCTTGTCGGGCGTGTCGAGCCGCTTCAGCGGCTGGCCGATGATGACGAAGTCCTTGGGGTCCTTCAATGCAACATCCTTCGGCGGGGTCTGGCCTTGGGCCGCGAGCGCCAGCGCGCCGTAGGCGAGCTTGCGGCCGCTGGCGGCATGCGCGACTTCGCCCTTCGACGCCGTGCAGTTGGCGGACTCGACGCCCCATTCCGCGGCAGCCGCCTGCACCAGCATGGCGCGCGCGGTGGCGCCGGCCTTGCGCAGCGGCGTCCACCAGGCGCGGATCGAGTTGGAATTGCCGGTGACCTGCAGGCCGAAGGTCGGGTTGCCGTAGAGCTTGTCGTTCGGCGGCGCGTGCTGCACTTCGACCTTGCTCCAGTCGGCGTCGAGCTCTTCGGCGAGCACCGCGGAGATCGAGGTGTAGGTGCCCTGGCCCATCTCGACCTGCGGCATCATCAGCACGGTACGGCCGGTCTCGTCGATGCGAATGAAGGCGTTCGGCGCGAACCTGCCGTCGGTCGTGTCGCGCGGCTGCACCGGCTCGTTGACGGCGGCGCGCAGCGGCAGATGGAAGGCGAGCAGGAAGCCGGCGGCGAGGCCGCCGGTCAGCAGCGAACGGCGAGAGAACCTATCGAGTTCATTCATGGCGGACCTCACGACTGCCGGCCGTTGGCGGCCTGCTTGATGGCCTCGCGGATGCGCACATAGGTGCCGCAGCGGCAGATGTTGCCGGCCATCGCAGCGTCGATGTCGGAATCGTCGGGATGGGGCGTTGCGGCTAGCAGCGCGGCGGCCGCCATGATCTGGCCGGACTGGCAATAGCCGCATTGGATCACCTCGGCCTCAAGCCAGGCCTTCTGGACCTTGGCGCCCGCGGGCGTGCTGCCGACATGCTCGATGGTGGTCACAGTGCGGTTCGAGACGGCGCTGACCGGCAGCACGCAGGAGCGCACCGCCTTGCCGTCGACATGCACCGTGCAGGCGCCGCACTGGGCGATGCCGCAGCCGAACTTGGTGCCGGTCATGCCGAGAATGTCGCGCAGCACCCACAGCAGCGGCATGTCCGGTGGCGCGTCGAACGATTTCGTTTCGCCGTTGATGGTGAGAGTTGTTGCCATGTGCATCCCCTTGCTCGACGAACGCTTGCGGCGCTCGCCGATTTGCGCGCGACCATAATCATAGCGACGCGAAACGATGAAGCTTCCAAATTCGCAGCAATGCATATTTGCGCAGCTGAAGCGTCAGACCATGACGTTCACGAATTTGTGCGGCGATCGCTGCAGCGATTATGGGCTAAATGATATGATAATCGTCATGTTTCGACGCATTTTCGTCGCGAGAGTCGTCGATCGCCGCAGACGATCGTGCGAATGCGGAAAATCGTGCGATGACGAAAATCGTGCGGTTTGGAAAGTCGGGTGGCGAGCGCGCTGACAGTTGTTGTGCCCCTCTCCCCTTGTGGAAGAGGGCGGCGACGTCAGTCGACCCGGGCGCGTTGCGGTGAGGGGTATCTCTCCGCGCACATTGCCCGCGCAGTCGAGTGTGCGGAGACGAACCCCTCATCCGGCGCTTCGCGCCACCTTCTCCCACACGGGGAGAAGGGGAGAGTCGCATAACGAGTTCGGAATAATCGCATTATGCGCGTGTTTTGCCCGACGAGTCAAAGAGGGGCGCAAACTGTCGGCGTAAGCCGTTGATTCCGCATGCCCCGGCTACTGTGCATGGGGTTGTTTTTCGATTTTTTGAGTCAGGACGCGCCGCGGGTGCCCGTCAGCCCTGCCGGAAACCCATCCGGAAGGCGCCCCAGTGCTTGCCGCGGATCATGATCGGCGAGGACAGGTCCTTCATCAGGACGAACTGCCCGCCGCCCATGTCGCGGCGATAGGTCTGGAGCAGGAACGGCTTGGTGTTGGCAGCGACCTTCTTCACCGTGCGGTCGTTGAACAGGCGGCGGTTGCGGCAATTGGCGTTGTTCCAGACCGGGTCCTTGCCCTGCGGCAGGCGGTAGTTCGGGTTGTGGGTCGGCAGATAGCCGCTCCGCGCCCAGGCGACGCAGTAGACGATGCGCGGATCCGATTTCTGGATCGGGTCCTGGATCGCCGGCAGCACGCGATCGGTGAACTCGACGTAATTGGTGAGATATTGCTTCGGGTCGGTGCCGGGAATTTCGCGGTAGGTCTCGTCGAGCAGCTGGTCGAGCGTGATGTCGCCACGATCGAGCGCGGCTTCGAATTCGATTGAGATCCGCTTCGCGGTGTCGACCACGATCCGGATCAGCGGCGTGTCCGACGTCTCCACGCCGCTGTCGGCGATCAGCGCGATCAGGCCCTCGGACGTGTCGAGCAGCTTCGCCACCCGCTCGTCGGCGTTCTTGAGGTCGCGCGAGGAGAGATCGACGCCCTTGGCGAGCTCGTTGAGCTCGCTGATGACGGTGTCGCAATGTCCGAGATTGGAGGTCGCCGCGCGCGTGACGCTGTCGATCTCCGCTTCCACGGAGGCGAAGCCCTGCTGGACGCGCGAGATGATGCCGGAGATCGCTTGCGCGCCTTCGCCGGCGGTCTTGGCACGCTGCGAGGCGTCGCTGCTCTCGCCGATCAGGCCTTCGATCTGGCCGTCGAGATCGCGCACGGTGTCCGAGATCTGGTGCGTGGCCTGGCGCGTGGCTTCCGCGAGGTTCTTCACTTCGCTTGCGACCACGGCAAAGCCGCGGCCGGCATTGCCGGCGCGGGCGGCCTCGATGGTGGCGTTGAGCGCGAGCAGATTGGTCTGCTTGGCGATCGCCTCGATCGAGCCCGAGACCTTCGCCACCTGCGCCAGCGCCGAGCCGACCGCGCTGAGGCGCGCCTCGATCCGCTCCACCGCTGCGACGAGCTCGGAGATGTGGCTGACGGCGGTGTCGACGGCGCTGCGCGACTGCGCGATCTCGCCGACCGCGGCCGACGTCGTGGTCTGCACGGCCTGGGAGGCGTTGGCGATGTCGTGGTTGGCCGAGACCATCGTCTCGGCTGTCTTCTGCAGATGGTGGAACCGTTCCGACTGGTTTGCGACGCGGCTGGCGACTTCCTGAACGTTGCCGGCGATATCGGCGAGTTCCACACCAAGGCCGCCGATGCGGTCGGCAAGCTGGTCGATCAGCCGCTCGGCCAGCGTGCGATTGGAGCCGGTGTCCATGACTGCAAGTTGTACGACGGACATGTTCGATGAGTCCTCCAGTCAGAGCCGCAACCCGGCTCACGGCGGCATTCCCATTCCAATTCAGCTTAAAAGGATGATTCGCGGCCGGCGTCTTGCCTGAGCGTGCACTCGGGCGAAATTTGCGCCTTATTTCTCTATTTCGAGCGGAGGCCGCTTGAAAAAATGCGGCACCCTTTTTGAGATGTACTCTAGAGCTTGTAAGCCGTGCGGAATCCACCCCAGTGCCGGCCCTGCACGCGGATCGGAACGTCGATCTCGCGCATCATCACCGTATTTCCATTCCCCATGTCGCGCGCATAGCTCTGGACCAGGTACGATCGCAGGTTGCGCGCGGCGGCGAGCCCCGCCGGATCGTTGAAGATCCGCCTGTTGCGGCTGTTGGCCGTGTTCCAGGCGACGTCGCCCGGCCGTTGCGGGTGCGAATAGATCTTGTTGTGCACCGGCAGGAAGCCGTTGCGGTCGACCATGGCGCAGAACGCCATGCGCCGGTCCTTGGCCAGAAAGGCTTCCTGAAACGGCGGCAGGGCGCGGTCGGCCCAGTCGAGATATTTCGTGCGGTATTGCTGCGGATTGGTTCCTGCGATTTCGGCATAGTCGGTGTCGAAGAGGTCGTCGATCTTGACCTCGCCGCGGGCAATCGCCTGCTCGAAGATCCCGGTCAGCGCGTTGCCTGCCTCCATGGCGCGGGTGACGAACTCGGTGTTCTCTTCGTGGATCGACCAGAGCTTGTCCTCGATCTTTTCGCGGAGCTCGGCATTGGGGGCGACGAATTGCGCGCGGGCGCCGGCCTTGGATTGCTCGATCACGCGCAGGCGACAGGCGCCGACGTCTTCCAGCGTGCCCTCGATCATGGCTTGCGGTGCGAGCCGGCCCGCGTCCGCGCCGCCGATCAGCACACCGTCCATCGAGATTTCATAGACCGGCATCGCGCCGCGCGCGCTCTCGAACTTGAGATGGCACGGCAGCCGTTCGGTCTTGCGGCGGTCGTCATGCTCGCTCTGGCGGAGCAGCACGGCGCAGCGCGATTTCAGCTTCTGGGCAAAGGTGGTGACGGCCTTGCCGGCACTGGCGACACTCTCGCCGTGGGTCTCGGCGGCCTTGGTCGCCGCATCGATCTCGGCCGCGCTCTCGCCGACCGAGACGATGAACTCCGAGGCGCTGGCGGCGTTGCCCGAGACTTCGCTCGTGGTGGCATTCTGCTCGGCGACCGCGCCGTTGACGGTCTCGAACACCGGGCGGATCGCCTCGATCGCCTGCGAAATGCGGTGCACGGCATCCGCCGAGCCTGCGGCGTCGCGCTGCAGCGCATCGATCTTCTTGGTGATCTCTTCGGTCGCGCTCTGGGTCTGCACCGCGAGGGCCTTGACCTCGGTGGCGACGACCGCAAAGCCCTTGCCTGCGGCACCCGCACGTGCGGCCTCGATGGTCGAGTTGAGCGCGAGCAGCGTCGTCTGCCGCGCGATCTGCGCGATCAGATTGACGACGTTGCCGATCGCGGCTGAGGATTCGCGCAGGCGGTCGACATTGGCGCGGGCTTCCTGCGCCGCGGCGCTGGCCTCGTCGGCGAGCTTGCCGGCCTCGCGAACCTGCGTCCCGATGCCTTGGGCGGACTGGGTGAACTTGTCGGCGGCATGGGCGAAGGTCGAGGCCGTCGATTGCGCCGCATTGGTCCGGCCCGTCAGGGCATCGGTGCGGTCGCGGATGGCGGCAAGGGTCGCCGCGGTCGCCTCGGCGCCGCCGGCCACGGAATTGGCGGCGCGCTCGAGCTGGCGGATCATGGCACCCAGCTCGAGTTCCAGCAGCTCCAGGATCTCCCGGGCCGAATCAGTTTCGGCCACGGCAGCGGGCTCGGCATGGGCCGCCGGCTGCGGAGCCGCCGGGGCGGTCGCAGGCGCAGCCAAATCCACGGCCATGTCCGGCAGACGCTTCCGAAATAGTCCGAACGCCATCAGCTCTCTCTTGTCGGGGAACGGTCGGGCGCTATTTTCGCAGTCCGGAATGAAATCAGGGTTAACAATGCCCGATCTCTAGGCACGGACCATTACGGCTGCGACCTCTACAGTGCTACCTTGAGGCCACCACAGCCCTTTGATTCCGGTGGGGCGGCGGCCTATAAGGCCGCGCTTCCCACCCCCATCGGCGACCATTTCGAGAGACCACGCATGGCCGGACATTCCCAATTCAAGAACATCATGCACCGCAAGGGGCGGCAGGATGCCCAGAAGTCGAAGCTGTTCGGCAAGCTGGCGCGGGAAATCACCGTCGCCGCCAAGCTCGGCACGCCCGATCCCGCCATGAACCCGCGCCTGCGTGCGGCCATCATCGCGGCGCGTCAGGAGAACATGCCGAAGGACAATATCGAGCGCGCCGTCAAGAAGGCGCTCGGCAATGAGGGCGAGAACTATGACGAGATCCGCTACGAGGGCTATGGCCCCGGCGGCGTCGCCGTCATCGTCGAGGCGCTGACCGACAACCGCAACCGCGCCGCCTCCGACATCCGCTCCTTCTTCACCAAATCGGGCGGCAATCTCGGCGAAACCGGTTCGGTCTCGTTCATGTTCGACCGCACGGGAATCATCGAATATGACCGCAGCGTCGCCGATGACGATGCCGTGCTGGATGCCGCGATCGAGGCCGGCGCCGACGACGTCGTCTCCGGCGAAGGTGGCCACGAAATCTACGCCTCGACCGAAAGCTATCGCGACGTCGCCAAGGCGCTGGAGGCCAAGTTCGGCGAGCCGCGCAAGGCCGCGCTGATCTGGAAGCCGCAGAACACGGTCGCGGTCGACGACGAGACCGGCGAGAAGCTGCTCAAGCTGATGGACCACCTCAACGACCATGACGACGTCCAGCAGGTCTACGCCAATTTCGAGGTGTCGGACGCGCTGATCGCGAAGATGGGCGGGTAGGCTGGGGAGGGGATTTTGCCGCTACCGCGCGAGCATTTGCTCGATGAGCTAGCTACGGCCTACGTGCAAACCATAGCAGCCGCAGCCGGTGCCGTGATTGCTGTAGGCAGGGACTACGGAGTAGACGGGACGCTCAATCGAATAGTGCAGGTGCGGACTGCGCACCGGACGCGGTTCGTCCCGTCTGGGTTTCCCGTAGAGTTTCAACTGAAAGGGACTACAACCGCGTCAATTCGTGGCGATCGGGTCCATTACGACTTGCAGGCCAGGAACTATGATCTCATTGTGGGGCGGCACAGGCAGGCGGTGCCATGCTGCTTGTTTCTGATTTGTTTCGAGAATGAGCCTGAATCGTGGTTTGCGCTTCAGCCGCGCGAGCTTATCTTGAAAGCGTCTGCCTTCTGGTGGAGGGAAACAGGCTCTACAACGTCAAATTCTGGGACCGTTCGGATTAGTGTACCTCTTGAGAATCGCCTCACTCCAGGCGCGATTGAGCTGATGCTGCAAGCGTCGAAAGAAAGGTTTGAAGAATGATTGATGCGACAGCCAGTTTACGGGCGGCTGAGCGCATCTCCGTGCATGAGTTGGAGGCTTATTTGCACGCGACGGGATGGTCCTCACGTCCATCTCGCGTTGACGGCGTCGAAATATTTTCCAAACAGATAATTGGGACTGACGATCTGGTGCAGTTCATTCTGCCGGTCGAGCCGGCATTTGCCGATGGAGTACGACGCGTTGCCGACGCCCTGCGGACGGTGGCGCAAGTCGAGGGGTGTTCGGAAGAGCAAGTTGCAGAGAGCATAGGACGGGTTGCCCGCCAACATGCCCAGGAAGATATTCACGATCAGGGTGGCCGTGTCTATGTCGTCGCCGACGACGATTCCTTCCGCGCCACGATCGAGCAGGAACTCAGACGCGCGGGCTACGAAGTCGCGACTTATCCGTGGGCTCATCAGTTGCGCGATCGGCTCGATCGCCTGCCGGATGAGAGTGATCGCAGTTGCATTCTGCTTGACGTTCGGATCCCCGGCTTGAGCGGACTGGACATCGAGCATTCTCTCAACGAACTAGGTTCTAGGCTCCCGATCGTGTGCCTTGCTGAGGTTGCTGATGTGCCGACCAGCATTCGTGCCATCAAGGCGGGCGCAGAAGATTTTCTCGTCAAGCCGATCGAGCAAAGGCAATTGTTCGACGCCATAGAGCGTGCGTTGGCGCGGCGCGCGAATGTATCCGACAAGCGGCAGACAGCTGAGGAGATGCTGGCGCTTGCTATCACGCTCACCCCGCGCGAGCGGAAAGTTCTTGAATTGGTCGTCCGCGGCAAACTGAGCAAGCAGATTGCGCAAGAACTAGGGACAAGCGAGCGCACTGTCAGGGTTCATCGTCATCACTTGATGGAGAAGATGAAGGTGCAGTCGCTGGCAGAACTAGTGGCGATCGTGGAGCGGTTCGACTTAGTTAGCCAACGGAAATTGTTGTCGCCTCGGCCAAAGCGCGATTTGCACCGCTCTTAAAATCCCGTTCGTGGTTGCGGATCCTTCGCACCGATTTGCGAAAAGCCTTCGGGGGATGGGTCGTTGTTTATGTTTCGTTCACGCTGCTATGGCGCTATCACTGGCCCATGACCGCACTTCCGATTCGTGGCCCCGTCCGCATCATCGGCATCGACCCCGGCCTGCGCCGCACCGGCTGGGGCGTGATCGAGGCTGAGGGCAACCGTCTGATCTATGTGGCCTGCGGCTCGGTGGAACCGCCGAACGACCTGCCGCTGGCCGGCCGGCTGCTCGCGATCCACGAAGGGCTCGCTTCCGTGCTCTCGAACCATCAGCCGATGGAGGCCGCGGTCGAGCAGACCTTCGTCAACAAAGACGGCGTTGCGACGTTGAAGCTCGGCCAGGCCCGCGGCGTCGCCATGCTGGCGCCCGCAATGTTTGGCATCCCGGTCGCAGAATACGCGCCCAACCAGGTCAAGAAGACCGTCGTCGGCGCCGGCCACGCCGAGAAGGCCCAGATCGCGATGATGCTGAAGATTCTTCTGCCGAAGGCCGATCCGCCGTCGGCCGACGCCGCCGACGCGCTCGCCATCGCCATCACCCACGCCCATCACCGCCAGAGCACCGCGCTCAGGCTGAAGGTGGCGAGCCTCTAATGCGCGTTGTGAGGCACAGATGAGCCGCATGGACGGTGTGCTCCCTCCCCCCTTGTGGGGGAGGGGCGGGGAGAGGGGTAGCCGCAGGGACGGTGCCGCCGTCGTTGAAGAGTCTGGCGCGCAATCCGTCCACCTTCGAGACAATCCCCGTGTGGCACCCCCCTCCCTAACCCTCCCCCACAAGGGGGGAGGGAATGGAGAGGCCATGCCGGGCGGCCTTCAAGCAGTGGGTGCGCAGAGATGATCGGCAAGCTCAAGGGCCTGATCGATTCCTACGGCGAGGATTTTGTCATCCTCGACGTCGGCGGCGTCGGCTATCAGGTGCACTGCTCGACGCGTACGCTGCAGCATCTGCCCAAGCCCGGCGAGGCCGCCGTGCTCTCGATCGAGACCTATGTCCGCGAGGATCAGATCAAGCTGTTCGGCTTCCGCACCGACCAGGAGCGCGAATGGTTTCGTCTGCTGCAGACCGTGCAAGGCGTCGGCGCCAAGGTCGCGCTCGCCGTGCTCGGTACGCTGGCGCCGTCCGACCTCGCCAATGCGATCGCGCTGCGCGACAAGGCGGCGGTGTCGCGCACGCCGGGCGTCGGCCCGAAGGTGGCCGAACGCATCGTGACGGAATTGAAGGACAAGGCCCCGGCCTTCGCCAATGTCGATCCCGCCGTGGTGCATCTGGCCGGCGCCGTCGACGACCAGCGTGCGCCGCGCCCCGTGGCGGATGCGATCTCGGCGCTGGTCAATCTCGGCTACGGCCAGCCGCAGGCGGCGGCCGCCATCGCATCGGCCTCGCGCAGCGCCGGTGAGGGTGCCGAAACCGCGCAGCTCATCCGGCTCGGCCTGAAGGAGCTCGCGAAGTGAGCGACCCCAAGGCAGATCCGAAGGCCAACCGCATGGTTTCGCCCGAGCGCCGCAGCGACGATGTCGGCGACACCGCCTTGCGCCCGCAATCGCTGTCCGATTTCGTCGGCCAGGCGCAGGCGCGCAAGAATCTCTCGATCTTCATCGAGGCGGCGCGCAAGCGCGGCGAGGCGTTGGATCACGTGCTGTTCGTCGGTCCCCCCGGCCTCGGCAAGACCACGCTGGCGCAGATCGTGGCGAAAGAGCTCGGCGTCGGCTTTCGCGCCACCTCGGGTCCCGTCATCGCCAAGGCCGGCGATCTCGCAGCGCTCCTCACCAATCTCGAAGAGCGCGATGTGCTCTTCATCGACGAGATCCATCGCCTGAGCCCGGCGGTCGAAGAAGTGCTCTATCCCGCGATGGAGGATTTCCAGCTCGACCTCATCATCGGCGAGGGCCCGGCAGCGCGCTCGGTGAAGATCGAGCTGTCGAAATTCACCCTCGTCGGCGCCACCACGCGCGCAGGTCTCCTTACGAATCCCCTGCGCGACCGCTTCGGCATTCCGGTCCGGCTGAACTTCTACACGATCGAGGAGCTGGAGAGCATCGTCAGCCGCGGCGCGCGCGTGCTCAATGTCGGCATGAGCGCCGACGGTGCCAACGAGATCGCGCGCCGCGCCCGCGGCACGCCGCGCATCGCCGGCCGTCTGCTGCGCCGCGTGCGCGATTTCGCTTCAGCAGCCAATGCCGACACGATCGACCGCAAGATTGCCGACCACGCGCTGAGCGCGCTCGAGGTCGACGCCGCGGGCCTCGACGCCATGGATCGCCGCTATCTCACGACCATCGCGACGAACTATGGCGGCGGCCCGGTGGGCGTCGAGACGATGGCTGCCGCACTGTCCGAGCCGCGCGATGCGATCGAGGACATCATCGAGCCCTATCTGATCCAGTGCGGGTATCTCCAGCGCACCCCGCGCGGCCGCCTGCTGACCTCGCACGCGTTCCGCCATCTCGGCCTCGCCGAACCCTCGCGTGATGCGGCCGCACAGTTCGGCCTGTTCGGCACCGACCAGGCCGAGGACGATTGACGGCCGCAGCCGGTGAACCCTCAAGTCCAATCCCGTCACTAATCCGAACGCGCGGCGAACTTCGCCGTTCATGCCGATGGATTGGAGTGGGAAGAATGGAGCCGACGGGAGACGCTGGATTGCTCGAGGTGATCGCGGCCGCGCCGCAGCTGCGCACGCCCGACGAGACCGAGGCGTTCCTCGACTCCCTGGCCCTCGATGAGCTGGCGTCGATGTGGTGTGCGCTTCAGCGCGTCAGCCGCCGCGACCAGGTCAGCAGCGTCTGGGCTCTCAAGCTCTATTTCGATCATCTGCCGCATCGCAGGCCGCAAGCCGCGCTTGATCTCGTGCTGGAGGTGCTCAGGACCGAGGCCGACAAGCCGACGGTGATGCAGCTCGACGACAAATTCCTGCCGGTGCTGCTCCATGCGCACGACCCTGATTTGATCGCGCGTATCGAGCGTGAGGCCGAACACAATGACCGGCTGCGCTGGCTGCTCGGCGGCGTGCATGTCGCGCCCGACGATCCCTCGATGTCGCGCATTGCAGGACTTGCCGACAGCAAGGCCTGGCAGGCCGACCATCAGGCGCAGCGCACGCCGCGCGAGCCGCTCGATTGCGCCGGCATGTCGGTGGCCGCGCTGGCGCGGGCCTGGGTCGAGCAGTATTCCAGATCCGAGCGCGACCAGGACGACAATCTGTTCGCGCTGATGGATTTCGAGCACGAGCTGTGCGAGGACGATCCCGACAAATTGATTGATCTCGTCCTTGAGATCCTGAAGATCGAAGCCAACCCGGTGCTGCTGTCGCTCCTGGCCGCAGGTCCCCTCGAAGACGTGATCAGTACCGCCACGATCGATCGCATCGAGCGCGAGGCGCGGAGCAACGAACGTTTTCGTGATCTGCTCGGCGGCGTCTGGTACTACCGCGCGTCCGACGAGCTGAAGGCACGGCTCGATGCGCTGGTCGGCGAGAGCCGTTGGTAATCCCTATGCAGACCGTCTGCACGCAGATGCTGGCCATCTGCACGATCGTACCCCAATTCCGCTCCAATCCGATCTCATCGAGATCATGTAGCTGAAGCGGGTTTCCATGATCACGCGCCGTCACTTCATCCGTTCCATTGGCGGTCTGTCCGCCCTCGGCATCTCGACCGCCGCCTATGGCGTCGGCGTCGAGCCGGTGCTGCGGCTTCGCGTCACCCGCTATCATCCGACGCCGCGGCAATGGCCGAAGGATTTCCCGCTGAAGATCGCCGCCATCGCCGACATCCATGCCTGCGATCCCTGGATGTCGCTGGAGCGGATCGAGGGCATCGTCGACCGCACCAATGCGCTGAAGCCTGATGTCATCGTGCTGCTCGGCGACTATGTCGCCGGGCTTCACCACGTCACGCGGCTGATCCCGTCGCGCGAATGGGCGAGGGTGCTGGCCGGCCTCAAGGCGCCGCTCGGCGTCCATGCCGTCATGGGCAATCACGATTATTGGGACGACCTGACCGTGCAGCGGGCCGGGCACGGGCCGACCATCGCGCATCGGGCGCTGGAGGGGGCCGGCATTCCCGTCTACGAAAACGACGTCGTGCGCCTGACCAAGGACGGCCGTCCGTTCTGGCTCGCCGGGCTCGGCGATCAGCTGGCCTATTATCCCTCGAAGCGCTATGGCCGCGCGCACCGGCTGGGCGCGGACGATCTCTCGGGCACGCTGGCGAAGGTCACCGACGATGCGCCGGTCATCCTGCTCGCGCACGAGCCCAACATCGCGCCGCTGGTGCCCGCGCGCGTCGCGCTGCAACTGTCCGGCCATACCCATGGCGGCCAGGTCCGCCTGCTCGGCTGGTCGCCGGCCGTGTCGCCCAAGAACGGCATGCGGCTCGCTTATGGCCACTTCCGCCTGAAATGCGATCTCATCGTCTCCGGCGGCCTCGGTTGCAGCATCATGCCGGTCCGCGTCGGCGTGCCGCCTGAGATCGTCGAGGTGACGCTGGGGCGGGCACCGGTGATGGTGTAGTGCACTGCCGCGGACTGTGCAGCAGCGGTTGGAACTGCTAGCATTGCTTGATGGAGCCACGTGTCGAAAATGTCGAGAAGCTGTGCGCGCTGAGATCCGCCATTGATGAAGGAATGGCGGACGTGGCTGCGGGCCGCGTTGTGTCCTGGAACTTGAAAGAGTTTCTCGAGGAAGCTCGCAAACAGAAAATCGATAAGCCGAAATGACTGCCCATCTCGACGGCGAGATCCGCGACGGCCGCCACCACATGCAGGTTCGCGTCTATTACGAGGACACGGATTTCTCCGGCATCGTCTATCACGCCAATTATCTGCGCTACATGGAGCGCGGCCGCACCAATCATCTCAGGCTGATGGGCGCCGAGCAGCAGGCACTGTTCGATCAGGCCGAAACGGAAGGCACGGGCTTTGCCTTCGTGGTGCGCTCGATGCATCTGGATTTCCTCAAGCCCGCGCGGATGGACGACGTGCTCGACGTCGTGACCTGGCCGGTCGCGGTGAAGGGCGCCTCGATCATGCTGGCGCAGGAGGTGCGGCGCGGCGACGACGTGCTGGTGAAAGCCGAGGTCCGCGTCGCTTTCATCAGCGGCGGCCGCGCGCAGCCGATCCCGAAATCGATCCGCACGCTGATGAAGGCCGATCTGATTTCGTGATCGCCCGATAGGGGACGGCCTCTCGACTCCGTGGCGTGCGGCGATAGATTGCCGCCCACTCCAACCGATGAGGCCATCATGTCGCGCCCGCCGCTTCCACCCTTCACCCGTGAAACCGCCGCGCAGAAGGCGCGCATGGCCGAGGACGCCTGGAACTCGCGCGATCCGGTGCGCGTCTCGCTCGCCTATACCGAGGACAGCCGCTGGCGCAATCGCTCCGAGGTGTTCCAGGGCCGCGAGGCCATCGTCGCCTTCCTCACCCGCAAATGGGAGAAGGAGCACGACTACCGCCTGATCAAGGACCTCTGGGCCTTCGACGAGAACCGCATCGCGGTGCGCTTCCAATACGAATGGCACGACGGAAAAGGCCAGTGGTACCGCTCCTACGGCAACGAGCAGTGGGAGTTCGACGAGCACGGCCTGATGAAGCGGCGCGAGGCCTCGATCAACGACATCATGATCGCGGAAAAGGATCGCCGGTTTCACTGGGCGGCGCCGGGGCCGCGGCCGGCAGATGTGCCGGGGTTGGGGCGCGATCCGTTTTGAAATTCATCGCAAGCGGCACTGTTCTTACTTCTCCCGCAAGGGGCGAAGGTAAGAGCAGCCGCGGATTCGTCGCCTAAGCCGCCGTGCGCCTCGCCAGAAACCGCGTAATCGCTCCACCGAGCTTCGCGTTATCCATCGGCTGCGCCAGCGATGCCCTTGCTGTGGCAACGACGTCATCCGGCGCCTTGCCATCACGCAGTTCGCAGCACACTTGCGCGAAACCGACGTCGAATTCCGGGTGAGGCTGCACGGTCAGCGTCGCGCCGTTGGCGTAGAGCAGGCCGGCATGCGGGGTGAAGTCGGACGACAGGATGGTCAGCGCGTCGTTCGGCGGCTCGATCACCTGGTCCTGATGCGAGGCGGCGATGGCGACCGCCTCGCCCTCGACGACGCCGTTCTCGGGCAGCACCCGATAGACGTGCCGGCCGATGCCCCAGCCCTTCTCCGACTTGCGCACCGTGCCGCCGAGCGCCTGCGCGATCAGCTGATGGCCGAAGCAGACGCCGACCATCGGCGTCTTGTTGGCGTAGGCGGTGCGGACGAAATCCTCCAGCGGCGCGATCCAGTCGAGCCCGTCATAGACGCCGGCCGCCGCGCCGGTGATCAGCACCGCCTCGAGCTTGCCCGGATCGGGCAGGGGATCGCCGTTGGGGATGCTGACGATTTCGACCGTGGCCGCCGGATCCTCGGCGTGCACCATGCGCACGAACATGTCGGGAAACGAGCCGTGGCGCTCGCGATATTCTGAAGGGACGAGCCCGGTCTCGATGATGGTGATGCGTGCCATATGCCCTGCTTCGTTTTCATATCCATAACACTGCGCCCATGGCCGCCGCGTCAACCGCCTTCAGACGGGCTCTCTGTCTAATCCTCGAAGCTGTCGAGCGCCTTGCGCATGGTTTCCACGAGATCGAGCGCCACCGGCGACGGACTGCGCTGTGCCGGGAAGACGGCGGAGAATTCGAAGTCGATGCGCGGCAGGAAACGGCGCGCGACCACGCCGCGGGTGGCGAATTCCCGCGCGGTAAAGGGATCGCAGATCGCAACGCCAAGCCCCGAGGAGACCATGCCGCACATGATCTCCGACAGCGTGGTCTCGACGCGCAGCACGCGGCGGACCTCGTGACGATTGAAGACCTGGTCGACGAGATGCCGGCTCGATGATCCCGCCGACAGCGAGATGAACGTCTCGCCCTCGAAGTCGCGCGGCTCCAGCACCTCCTTTTCCGTGAGGCGATGGCCGGTTGGCAGCACCGCGACGCGGGCGGGCGCCGGCAGTCGCAGGCTCGGCAGGCCGGAATGGGCGATCGGCACCTCGGCAAAGCCGATGTCGCATTGATTGTTCAGCACCCAGTCGACCACGATCGGCGAGATCACGCCGAAGAAGGCGAGGTTGAGGTTCGGCCGCTCCTGCAGGAAGTGTCCGGCGAGACGCGGCAGATAGCCGTTCGCCAGCGCCGGCAATGCCGCAATGCGCAGCGAGCCGGTGCGGCGGCCCCGGATTTCCTCGGCCGCGGCCGTGATGCGTTCGAGGCCGACGAAGGAGCGCTCGACCTCGGTATAGAGCGCCATCGCCGCCGCAGTCGGCACCAGGCCGGTGCCGCGCCGCTCGAACAGCTCCATTTTCAGCAGGGCCTGGAGGTCACGCAGCAACCGGCTCACCGCCGGCTGCGTCACCACCATCAGCTTCGCCGCCTCCGTGACGCTGCCGGTCAGCATCATCGCGCGAAAGGCCTCCACCTGCCGCGAATTGATCCGCGCCATCTCGTAGTCCAATCATAACATTTTGGCATGCAGAGGGTGCCATTATTCATTGGACGATGGAAGTATAGGTCTGCGATCTTTTTCATCAGGGCTGGAGCCAGCCCGCTTTTTCGGCAGATTGGAGGGGTTCAAGCCTCCAAATCGCGTCAGAACCCGCTGACCAGGGGCCGGAGTCCTGGTCGGAGTGGGGACTGGCGCGGAAGGAAATGCGGAAGGCGCCCCAGCCGGACGGCACGTCACCTCATTCCGGTATGGAGATCGGTCCACATGACAACTTTTCGCCTTCTGACCGCGGTCAGCATCGCAGCGCTCATTGCCGCCCCGTCGGTCGTCTCGGCCCAGCAAAAGACACTCTACATTGCCGGCTATGGCGGCTCGTTCGAGAAGACCATCCGCGACGAGGTGATCCCGGCCTTCGAGAAGGAGAACGGCGTCAAGGTCGAATACGTCGCCGGCAACTCCACCGACACGCTGGCCAAGCTGCAGGCGCAGAAGGGCAACCAGCAGATCGACGTCGCCATCGTCGATGACGGCCCGATGTACCAGGCGATCCAGCTCGGCTTCTGCGGCAAGCTCGACGGCCTGCCCGCCGATCTCTACGCCGCCGCGCGCTTCAAGGACGATCGCGCCGTCGCCATCGGCATCGTCGCGACCGGCCTGATGTACAACACCAAGGTGTTCAAGGAGAAAGGCTGGGCGCCGCCGACCTCGTGGAACGATCTCAAGGACACGAAATACGCCAAGCAGCTCGTGATCCCGCCGATCAACAACACCTATGGGCTCGAAGCGCTGGTGATGCTGTCGAAGATGAACGGCGGCGGCGAGACCAACGTCGATTCCGGCTTCAAGATCTTCAAGGAACAGATCAATCCGAACGTGCTCGCCTATGAGCCGTCGCCGGGCAAGATGACCGAGCTGTTCCAGTCCGGTCAGGCCGTGCTCGCGGTGTGGGGCACCGGCCGCGTGCAGAGCTTTGCCAATACCGGCTTCCCCGTCGACTTCGTCTATCCCAAGGAAGGCGCCGCGACGCTGCTGACGACGGCGTGTCCGATCAACAAGCCGAACGCCTCGCCGCTGGCGGTGAGCTTCGTCAAGATGCTGCTCGATCCCAAGATCCAGCTCGTCATGCTGAAGGACTATGGATACGGCCCGGTGCTGAAATCGCTGGTGATCCCGCCGGAGCTCGGCAAGATGGCCCCGATCGGCGAGCGCGCGGCCAAGCTCTACAATCCGGACTGGACCGTCATCAACGAGAAGCGCGAGGAGTGGACCAAGCGCTGGAATCGTGAGGTCGAGCGCTGATCTGATCGTTCGCGGAGACAGCGTATGGCCTATCTCGAGCTCGACCGGGTCGCAAAACAGTTCGGCGCGCAGACTGTGGTCGACGACTTCAGCCTGTCCGTGGGGAAAGGGGAGTTCATCTCCTTCCTCGGCCCGTCCGGCTGCGGCAAGACCACGACCTTGCAGATGATCGCGGGCTTCCTCGATCCCTCGCGCGGCGCGATCCGCCTCGAGGGCAAGGACCTCACCGCGATCCATCCGGCCAAGCGCGGCCTCGGCATCGTGTTCCAGAGCTATGCGCTGTTTCCGCACATGACGGCGGCGGAGAACGTCGCCTTTGGCCTCGAGATGCGCAGTGTGCCGCGCAACGAGCGGGCCGAACGCGTCCGTGCCGCGCTTACGATGGTCGGCCTCGCCGGTTTCGAGGACCGCCACCCCCGCCGCATGTCCGGCGGCCAGCAGCAGCGCGTGGCGCTGGCGCGGGCGCTGGTGATCAAGCCGAGCGTGCTGCTGCTCGACGAGCCGCTGTCGAACCTCGACGCCAAGCTGCGCGAGGAGATGCAGATCGAGCTGCGCCAGATCCAGCGTACCATCGGCACCACCACGATCCTCGTCACCCACGACCAGAACGAGGCGATGTCGCTGTCCGACCGCATCGTGGTGATGAGCCAGGGCAAGATCGAGCAGATCGGCACGCCGCAGGAGACTTATGAGAAGCCGGCCTCCGCCTTCGTCTCGCAATTTCTGGGCAAGACCAATGATTTTGCCGGAACGATCGACCGGACCGTCGCGCCGACGCAACTGGTGGCGGGCTCCTGGCGCGCGCCGGCGCCGGCGGGCGTGAGCGGCCCCGTCATTGTCAGCATTCGCCCCGAGCGCATCGGCTTCGGCGATGCCGGTCTCGGCGCAAAGATCGTCACGCGCATCTTCCAGGGCAATCACTGGCTGTTCCAGTGCGACAGCGAGTGCGGCCCCGCCATCGTGATCCGCCAGAATGACGGCCAGCCTCAGCCGGCCGAAGGCGAGGCGGTTCACCTCACCTGGCGTCCGGAGGACATGAGCGTGCGCGCGAGGGCCGGCGCATGAGCATGGCCGCCGAGGAGCGCAGTGCGCGCGCGCCATGGGCGCTGACAGCACCCGCCTTGATGCTGTTCGTCGGCGTGCTGCTGATTCCGCTGGCGATGACGGTAATGCTGTCGTTCCACGATTGGGGCCAGTACAAGGGCATCGAGCCGGTCTTCATCCTCAAGAACTGGCACGAGATCGCGACCGATCCCTATTATGCCGAGATGTTCTGGCGGACCTTTCGCATTGCGATCCTGACCACGCTGCTCACGGCTCTGCTCGGCGCACCCGAGGCCTACATTCTCAACCGCATGAGCGGCCGCTGGAAGAGCTTCTTCCTGCTGGTCATCCTCGGCCCGCTCTTGATCTCCGTGGTGGCGCGCACGCTCGGCTGGGCGCTGCTGTTCGGCGGCAACAACGGGCTCGTCAACAAGCTCCTGATGTCGCTCGGGGTGATGCGCTCGCCCATTCCCTTCATGTTCACCGAAACCGGCATGGTGGTCGCGCTCGCGCATGTGATGATGCCCTTCATGGTGCTGTCGGTGTGGGCGGCGCTGCAGCGGCTCGATCCGCAGATCGAGAATGCCGCGATGTCGCTCGGCGCCGGCCCCGTCACCATCATCCGCCGCATCATCATGCCGCAGATCATGCCCGGCGTGCTGTCAGGCGCCATCATCGTGTTCTCGCTCTCGGCCAGCGCCTTCGCGACACCCGCGATCATCGGCGGCCGCCGGCTCAAGGTCGCCGCGACGCTGGCGTATGACGAATTCCTCAATACCCTGAACTGGCCGCTCGGCGCCGCGGTCGCCACGCTGCTGCTGATCGCGCTGGTGCTGATCGTCGTCGGCAGCAATGCGCTGATCGAGCGCCGCTATGCGGAGGTGTTCCGATGAGCCGGAACGGCCCGCTCGCGCTGATCTTCCACATCATCTTCGTCATCGTCATGGTGGCGCCGATCCTGGTGGTCTGCCTCGTCGCCTTCACGCCCGAAGGCTTCCTGTCGCTGCCGACCAACGGATTTTCGCTGCGCTGGTTCAGGACCATTGCGAACTACCCCGAATTCATCCACGCCTTCTGGGTCAGCCTCGGCCTCGGCGCGCTCTCGTCCTTCGTGGCGCTGCTGTTCGCGGTGCCCGCGGCGCTGGCGATCGCACGCTATCGCTTCCGCGGCCGCGATGCGCTGGCGGCGCTGTTCCTGTCGCCGCTGATGATCCCGCATGTCGTGCTCGGCATCGCCTTCCTGCGCTTCTTCACCTCAGTTGGCATCGGCGGCAGCTTCGCCGCGCTGATCATCGCGCATGTCATCATCGTGTTTCCGTTCGCGCTGCGGCTGACGCTGGCGGCGACGACCGGCATGGACCGCACGGTGGAGATGGCCGCCGTCTCGCTCGGCGCCGGCGGCTGGACGCTGTTTCGCCGCGTGACGCTGCCGCTGATCCTGCCCGGCGTCATCAGCGGCTGGGCGCTCGCCTTCATCCAGTCCTTCGACGATCTCACCATGACCGTCTTCCTCGCGGCCCCCGGCACCGAGACGTTGCCGGTGCGCATGTTCCTTTATATCCAGGACAACATCGATCCGCTGGTGACGTCGGTCTCGGCCTGCGTGATCGCCGTGACCATGACCGCCCTCATTCTGCTCGACCGTTTCTACGGGCTCGACCGCGTGCTCGCCGGCAAGGGCGACACAGGACGATAGGAGAATCCATGTCAGGAGACTACGACGTCGCCGTCGTCGGCGGCGGGCTGCTCGGCTCCGCCATTGCCTGGGGCCTCGGCCGGCTCGGCAAGAAGGTTGCCGTGCTCGACGAAGGCGACATTACCAAGCGCGCCTCGCGTGCGAATTTTGCGTTGGTGTGGGTGCAGAGCAAGGGCCTCGGCATGCCCGCTTATACGGTGTGGACCGTGCAGGCGTCGCAGGCGTGGGGCCGGCTTGCGTCCGAGCTGAAGCAGCAGACGGGGCTCGACGTTTCGCTCCAGCAGAATGGCGGCTTCCATCTCACGCTCGGCGAGGACGAATTCGGCCAGCGTACCGAGCTGGTCAAGCGCATGCACAACCAGGTCGGCGCAGCCGACTACAAGATGGAGATGATGTCTGCCGCCGAGGTGAAGAAGTCGCTGCCGTTGATCGGGCCCGAGGTTTCCGGCGGCAGCTATTGCCCGCTCGACGGCCATGTCAATTCGCTACGCACGTTCCGCGCCTTCCACACCGGCTTCAAGGCATTCGGCATCGACTATTTCCCGGAGCGCCCGGTCTCGGCGATCAGCAGGAGCGGCGGCGAATTCCGCCTGACCACGCCGAAGGGTGAGCTGCGCGCCGCCAAGATCGTTCTGGCCGCCGGCAACGCCAACCAGACGCTGGCGCCGATGGTCGGCCTCTTCGCGCCAATGGGTCCGACCCGCGGCCAGATCGTGGTGACCGAGCGCACCATGCCGTTCCTGCCGCATCCGCTGACCACGATCCGCCAGACCGACGAGGGCACGGTGATGATCGGCGACAGCAAGGAGGACGAGCTCGACGATCGCACGCTGAAGCATTCGATCAGCGCGGTCATGACCGATCGCGCGCAGCGCATGTTTCCGCATCTGTCGCGGCTCAACGTGGTCAGGAGCTGGGCCGGCATCCGCGTCATGCCGCAGGACGGCTTTCCGATTTACGACCAGTCGGAGACGCATCCCGGCGCCTTCGTCGCCTGCTGCCATTCCGGCGTGACGCTTGCTTCCAACCACGCCTTCGATATCGCGCGCATGGTGGCGCAGGGCGCGCTCGAGCCCGCGCTTGTCGGCGCGTTCTCCGCCAGCCGCTTCGGCGGCGCCGGCGCGGCGAACAACAGCGGCTATTAGGGATTTTGAGGAAGCCAGGATGTTTAGACGATCCGAACAGGACAAGCGGCCACAGGTGCAGATCTTCGTCGATGGCGTCGCCGTCGCGGCGCGTCAGGGCGACACCGTTTCCGCCGCGCTGCTGGCCTCCGGCGTCGACGCGCGGCGCGGGACCGCGGTGAGCGGTGCGCCGCGTCTGCCTTACTGCATGATGGGCGTGTGCTTCGACTGCCTCGTCACCATTGACGGTGTCGGCAATCGCCAGGGCTGCCTCGTGCCGGTCGCCGAGGGCATGCAGATCGAAATCCAGAAGGGCAAGCGGGAGATCGGACGATGAGCGTGGCTCCCAAGCGCGAAGACTACGACGTCGTGGTGATCGGCGCCGGGCCGGCTGGCCTTGCCGCTGCGGCGACATCTGCCAGCGCAGGTCTGACGACGCTGATGCTCGACGAGAACATCGGCCCCGGCGGCCAGGTGTTTCGCGCGATCTCCTCGACCCCGGTGACCGATCGCGATCAGCTCGGCGCGGATTATTGGGTCGGCGCCGATCTCGTGCAGGCGCTGCGCGCCGGCAATGCCGAGGTGATCCATCGCGCCACGGTCTGGAGCCTCGACCGCAATCTCGATATCGCCGTCTCGATCGGCGGCGCCTCGGCCTTCGTCAAGGCCAAGCGCGTGATCCTCGCGACCGGCGCGCTGGAGCGGCCGTTCCCGATTCCCGGCTGGACGCTGCCGGGCGTGATGACCGCGGGCGCCGCGCAGACCATGCTGAAATCCTCGGCCCTGGTGCCAGACGGTCGCACGGTGATCGCGGGGCAGGGGCCGCTGCTCTGGCTGCTCGCCGCGCAGATCCTGCGCCTCGGCGGCCGCATCGACCGCATCCTCGACACCACCGAGCGCGGCAATTATTTCGCCGCGCTGCCGCACGCCTTCGCCTTCCTGACCTCGCCCTATTTCGCCAAGGGCCTGGCGATGATGCGCGAGGTCAAGGCCAAGGTGCAGGTCGTCTCCGGCGTCACCGAGCTTGCTGCCGCCGGCGACGGCCAGCTCGCCAGCGTGACCTATGTCGCCGGCGGCAAGCGTGAGACCATTCCGGCGGATCTGTTGCTGCTGCATCAGGGTGTCGTGCCCAACGTCAATCTGGCGATGTCCGCCGGTGTCGAGCATCGCTGGGACGATCTGCAATTGTGCTGGTCGCCTGTGCTCGATGCGAGCGGCAATTCGTCGGTATCAGGCATTGCGATCGCCGGTGACGGCGCCGGCATCGGCGGCGCGAATGCCGCCGTGGTGCGCGGCCGGATCGCCGCGCGTGCGGCGGTGGAGGCGCTGGCGCCCGCGTCTGCCGTAAGACTTCCCGCGATGGCCACGCTCCGTTCCGATCTCGCCAAGGCCGAGCGCGGCCGCGTCTTCCTCGACACGCTGTTCCGCCCGGCGCCGCAGTTTCGCATCCCCTCCGGCGATACCATCGTCTGCCGCTGCGAGGAGGTCACCGCCAAGGACGTGCTCGATTCCGTCGCGATCGGCGCGACCGGGCCGAACCAGCTCAAGGCTTATCGGCGCACCGGCATGGGCCCGTGCCAGGGCCGACTTTGCGGCCTCACCGTCACCGAGCTGATGGCACAGGCGCGCGGCAAGACCCCGCAGGAGATCGGCTACTACCGGCTGCGCGCGCCGGTGAAGCCGATCACCCTTGCCGAGCTCGCCGCCGTGCCGAAGAGCGAGGCCGACGTCAAGGCGGTGGTGCGCGGATGACAACAAACGTGGATGCGATCGTCATTGGCGGCGGCATCCACGGATGCTCGACCACGCTGCATCTGTGCCTCGCCGGCCTGAGGCCGGTGCTGATCGAGAAGGACTATGCCGGCCGCCACGCTTCGGGCGTCAATGCCGGCGGCGTGCGCCAGCTCGCCCGGCACATCCCCGAGATCCCGCTCTCGATCCGCTCGATGGGGATCTGGGAGAGGATCAACGATCTTCTCGACGACGATTGCAGCTTTGAAAGCTACGGCCAGGTCCTGGTCGCAGAGAACGAGGAGGAGCTCGCGGTCTGCCGCGCGCGTGTCGCGGAGCTCAATGCGCTCGGCTTCATCCATGAGGAATTGATCGACGCGGCGGAGTTGCGGCGCCTCGTGCCCGCTGTCGCCGAGACCTGTCCCGGCGGCGTGGTCTCTCGCCGCGACGGCGCGGCCAATCCCGCGCAGACCACGACCGCGTTCCGGCGCAAGGCCCAGCAGTTAGGTGCCACCGTGCGCGAAGGCGTGGCCGCCACGAACATCCGCTATAGCGACGGCCTCTGGTCCGTCGATGTCGGCACGGAGAGCTTTGCTGCACCCGTGCTGGTCAACGCCGCCGGCGCCTGGGCCGGCAGGATCGCAGCCGATCTCGGCGAGCCCGTGCCGGTCGAGACCGTGGCGCCGATGCTGATGATCACCTCGCGCGTGCCGCACTTCATCGATCCCGTCGTGATCCTGCGCGGCCGAAAGCTGTCCTTCAAGCAGTTCAAGAACGGCACCGTGCTGATCGGCGGCGGCCATCTGGCCACGCCCTACCAGGACCGCAACGAAACGGTGCTGGACTGGAAGAGCCTTGCGACCAGTGCGCAGACCGTGTTCGAGCTGTTTCCGGTGATGCGCAGCGCCACCATCGTGCGCGCCTGGGCCGGCATCGAGGCGAAGATGAAGGACGACATTCCCGTGTTCGGCCCGAGCAGCCGCCACAGGGGGCTCTACCACCAGTTCGGCTTCTCGCTGCACGGTTTCCAGCTCGGCCCCGGCGCCGGCGCCGTGATGGCGGAGCTGATCGTCAACGGCGGCACGCAGACCCGAATCGGCGATCTCGGTATCGATCGCTTCCATCCCTCCACGCTCTAACCACAAGAGGAACTCATGAGCATCACCCGCAAAATCCGCACGCCCATCCAGCACCGCGCGGTCGAGGCCAACGGCTTCGTCTTCATCGGCGGCACCATCGCCGACGACATCAAGGGCTCGATGGGCGAGCAGACCCGCAATATCCTCGGCAAGATCGCCGGCTATCTGAAGGAGGCCGGCACCGACAAGTCGCGCGTCGTCAGTGCCTCGATCTTCGTGACCGACCTCTCCAAGAAGAACGAGATGGATCCGGTCTGGACCGAGTTCTTCGGCGACAATCTGCCGACCCGCGCCACCGTCGGCGTCGCCGATCTCGGCGGCGCGCTGATCGAGGTGGTGGTCACCGCGCTCAAGGGCTGATCGCGCCGCGCGGCCATGAAGGGCGGCAGCAACGCTTGCGCTGCCGTCTCCGCGCCTTGATCTCGCCCCCTGATGGGGCTACCTAGAGAGCTCCTCAATCAGGAACTTCGCAGCCATGGATTTCAACCCGATCGCAAAGCCCATCCGCCTTGCTCACGGGGAATTCCATGCCTGCTTCAATCATCCTGTCGAACCTGTCGCTGTCCACGCCTGACGGCCGTCCTCTTGTCTCCAACGTCGATCTGACATTCGCGGCCGAGCGGACCGGTCTCGTCGGCCGCAACGGCGTCGGGAAGAGCACGCTGCTTGCCTCGATCTCGGGCGACCATCGTCCACACTCCGGCCGCGTTCTCGTCAAAGGCAGCGTCGGACTGCTGCGCCAGGACGTGCAATTGCCTGCAGAGGCGAGCGTGGCCGACCTGTTCGGCGTACGGCCGGCGCTGGAGTTGCTGCACCGGGCCGAGCGCGGCGATGCTTCGGTCGACGACCTCGCTGAGGTCGACTGGACACTGGAAGCTCGGCTTGAAGCCGCATTGGCACGCCTGGGGTTCGATCCGTCTCCCGACACGGAACTGTCGTGCTTGTCCGGCGGCCAGATCACACGGGTTCGGCTCGCTGCGCTGATCTTCGCCCAGCCCGACTTCCTGCTGCTGGACGAGCCCACCAACAATCTCGATCGGGACGGGCGCAATGCCGTCACCGATTTGCTGGGGGCGTGGCGCGGCGGCGCGATCGTGGTCAGCCACGACCGGGACCTGCTCGAAACCATGGATGCGATCGTCGAGCTGACCTCGCTCGGCGCAACGCGATACGGCGGCAATTGGACCAGCTTTCGTGCGCAGAAGGCCGTCGCGCTCGCGGCTGTCAGGCACGATCTCGCGCATGCCGAGAAGCGTCTGTCGGAGATCGACGGGAAGGCGCAGGAGGCCGCGGAGAAAAAAGCGCGCAGGGACAGCGGCGGGCGGAAGAAGCGAGCCAAGGGCGACATGCCGCGCATTCTCGCCGGCGCGCGCAAGGATCGCAGCGAGGATACCGGCGGCAAGACCACGCAGATCGCCGAACGGCGGCGGGCGGAAGCGCTCGAGGCCGTCGATGCCGCGCGCCGGCGCGTCGAAATCCTGCAGCCGCTGTCTGTGAAGCTGCCCGCGACGGACCTGCCGGCGGGGCGGGAGGTGGTCTCGCTCGACGGTGTCTGCGCCGGCTATCAACAGGAGCGGCCGGTCTTGCGCGATCTGTCGTTCTCGATCGTCGGCCCCGAGCGGGTCGCACTGGTGGGGCCGAACGGCTCGGGCAAGACCACGCTGCTGAAGCTGATCGCGGGCGAGATGCGGCCGCTCGCCGGCATCATGCGGGTCCGGCCTGACTTCGCGCTGTTCGATCAGAAAGTCAGCTTGCTCGATCCCGGAATCTCGATCCTCGGGAACTTCCAGCGCCTTAATCCGATGGCGGGAGCGAATGAATGTCATGCCGCGCTCGCGCGGTTCATGTTTCGCGCCGACGCTGCCTTGCAGATCGTCGGCAGCCTGAGCGGCGGGCAGATGTTTCGCGCAGGACTGGCCTGTGTGCTGGGCAGTTCAGCGCCGCCCTCGCTGCTGATCCTGGACGAGCCGACCAATCATCTCGACATCGAGTCCATCGAAGCGGTCGAAGCAGGCCTGCGGGCCTATGACGGCGCGCTGCTCGTCGTCAGCCACGATGAAGCGTTCCTGGAAGCGATCGGGATGACGCGGCGGATCGATCTTGCCGCCGAGGCGCTGCACGATGGCGGGACCGTCTGATCCCGCCTGGCGATTTGGATGTGGCAGTGATTTTCAAAAACCCGACGCCCTGCCCCCAGCGCGTCGGGTGGAAAAAATGAGTATCAATCCGTGATCCCAACGCGTTTGTTGTGACGCGTGCCGCATCACTTTTCTACTCCGGGAAACTACCGCGTTGGAACCGGGCCGCGTCGTCGGTGAACGGGCCTACGAGGCTACGCTTCCACCCGGTTCCAGTGCTTCGCCGATCTCCAGCGGATGCGCCATGGTCTCGTGCAGCGCCTCGCGGTCGAGCTCGCCTTCGGAGATGCTGATGACGACACAGGCAACACCGTTGCCGATCAGGTTGGTCAACGCGCGGCATTCGCTCATGAATTTGTCGATGCCGACCAGGATCGCGATCGACTGGATCGGGATGTCGGGCACGATCGAGAGCGTCGCCGCGAGCGTGATGAAGCCCGCGCCGGTGACGCCGGAAGCACCTTTGGACGTGATCATGGCGATGCCGAGAATGCCGAGCTCCTGCCAGATCGTGAGATGGGTGTTGGTCGCCTGCGCCAGGAACAGCGTCGCCAGCGTCATGTAGATGTTGGTGCCGTCGAGGTTGAAGCTGTAGCCGGTCGGAATGACGAGGCCGACCACCGAGCGCGAGGCACCGAGATGCTCCATCTTCTGGATCATCTGCGGCAGCACCGTCTCCGACGACGAGGTGCCGAGAACGATCAGGAGCTCGTCCTTGATGTAGGCGATGAAGCGCAGGATCGAGAAGCCGGCGAGCCGCGCGATCGCGCCCAGCACGATCACCACGAACAGGATGCTGGTGAGGTAGAACGTGCCGATCAGGGCGGCAAGGTTGAGCAGCGAGCCGAGGCCGTAAGCGCCGACCGTGAACGCCATCGCGCCGAAGGCGCCGATCGGGGCGACGCGCACGATGATGCGGATGATGCCGAAGAACATCTTCGCCGCCTTGTCGATCGCATCCGCGATCGGCTCGCCGGCCTTGCCGAGGAAGGCGATGGCAAAGCCCGACAGGATCGAGATCAGCAGCACCTGCAACAGGTCGCCGCGCGCGATCGCGCCCAGATAGCTGTCGGGGATGATCGCCATCAGATGGGCGACGATGCCCTCTTCCTTGGCCTTGGTGACGTATGTTGCCACCGATTTCGGATCGATCGTGGCGGGATCGATGTTGAAGCCGTGGCCGGGCTGGAGGATTTCGCCGACCAGCAGGCCCACCGCGAGTGCAACGGTCGAGATCGTCTCGAAATAGATCAGCGACTTCAGCCCGACCCGGCCGACGCGCTTGAGGTCGCCCATCGAGGAGATGCCGTGCACCACGGTGCAGAAGATGACCGGCGCGATCATCATCTTGATCAGCGCGATGAAGCCGTCGCCGAGCGGCTTCAGTGACTTGCCGAGATCGGGATAGAAGTAGCCAATCAGCACGCCGAGCGCGATGGCGATCAGGACCTGCACATAGAGGATCTTGTACCAGGGCTGGTACCGGCGATGGACGGCTGGCTGGATCGCAACTTGTGTCATAGTGTGGGCCCTGGAACGCATTGATCTTGCAAAGATTTGAATCTTTGCATCATGTGATGGTCACCGCAGAAGCGACAATCACATTTTTGTCGGATCGCACGACAATCGATCGCTGCACCGCAACTGGGGGGAACATGTCGACAGCAACCGGCTCGGACGAGCAAGCACAGAGCTATTTTCCGCGTTGGACGCTGAAGACCTCGGGGGTGATCATGCCTGAGGAACGGCTGTCCTGGGGCCAGACCGTCGTCTCCGGTCTTCAGCATTGCGTCGCGATGTCCGGCTCGACGATCATCGCACCGTTGCTGATGGGGTTCGATCCCAATGTGGCGGTCCTGTTCTCCGGCGTCGGCACGTTGATCTTCTTCGTCATCGTCGCCGGGCGCGTGCCGAGCTATCTCGGGTCGAGCTTCGCGTTCATCGCCGTGGTCATCGCCGCTACCGGCTATGCGGGGCAGGGAGCCAATCCCAATATTTCGGTGGCACTCGGCGGCATCGTGGGAGCCGGCGTGCTCTACGGGGTGATTGCGCTGGTCGTGATGTGGTCCGGGGTCGGCTGGGTCGAGCGGCTGCTGCCGCCGGCCGTCACCGGCGCTGTGGTCGCTGCGATCGGCCTCAACCTTGCGCCGGTGGCGGTCAAGGCGGTGAGCGCCAACACGTTCGACACGGGGATCGGGCTTGCCACCGTGCTGATGATCGGCGTGGTCGCGGTTGCAGCTCGCGGCCTGTGGCGCCGGCTGCCGATCATCCTCGGCGCCATCGGTGGATATCTCTTGTACCTGCTGTTTGCGAACGGCCTCGGCTTCGGCAAGCCGATCGACTTCGCAGCATTGGCGGCTGCGCCGTGGATCGGCTTGCCGAACTTCACTGCGCCGACGTTCCAGGCTGATGCGATCTTCCTGATTGCGCCGGTTGCGATCATCCTCGTCGCCGAGAACCTCGGTCACATCAAGGCCGTCGGTGCCATGACGGGCCGGAGTCTCGACGCCTATCTCGGCCGCGCGCTGTTCGCCGACAGCCTGGCGACCATCGTCGCAGCCTCCGGCGGCGGCACCGGCGTCACCACCTATGCCGAGAACATCGGCGTGATGGCCGCGACCAAGGTCTATTCGACATTGCTGTTTGCCTTCGCCGCCATCGTGTCGATCCTGCTCGGCTTCTCGCCGAAGTTCGGCGCGCTGATCCTGTCGATCCCCGGGCCCGTCATCGGCGGCCTCTCGATCGTGTTGTTCGGACTGATCGCGGCGATGGCGGGCCGGATCTGGGTCGAGAATAAGGTCGACTTTGCAAGCCCTGCGAACCTGATCACCGTTGCCGTGGCGCTCACCGCAGGTGCCGGCGATCTCACGCTCAAGTTCGGTGCGTTCACGGTCGGTGGCATCGGCACCGCAACCTTTGGCGCGATCATTCTCTACCAGATCCTGACCTCGCCGCTCGCGCGCCGCGCGGATTAAATCCTGGCAAGGCGCCGAAGTGATGGAACAAAGAGCGCCTCTCGTCGATGATGAGGCACCCGGAGATAAATCATGCCGCACCCCGATCGCTCGACTTCGTTCCCCTCGCGCCTCGTCGGCCAATACGCGCTGGTGACCGGCGCCTCCCAAGGCATCGGCCGCGCCGTCGCCATCCGGCTCGCCCAGGAAGGTGCGACCGTCGCCATCAATTATTTCGAGCACGAGGATCGGGCGGCGGAGACGCTCGCGCTCGCGCGGGCAGCTTCGCGCGATCGCGGCCACGGCGAGGGCGATCATTGCATCGTCAAGGCCAATGTCGCCAACGAGCAGGACATCGCCGCGATGTTCGAGGCGATCCTGTCGCGCTGGAAACGTCTCGACTGCCTCGTCAACAACGCCGGCTTCCAGCAGGAATCGCCGAGCGAGGCGCTCGACGTCGAAACCTATCGTCGCATCATCGACGTCAATCTCAACGGCGCCGTGCTCTGTGCACAGAAGGCGCTCGCGCATTTCGTGGCGCGCGGGGGAGGCGGCAGCATCATCAACTGCTCCAGCGTGCACCAGATCATCCCGAAACCCGGCTATCTCGCTTATTCCATCAGCAAGGGCGGCATGGCCAACCTGACGCGCACGCTGGCGCTGGAGTTCGCCGGCCGGGGCATCCGCGTCAACGCCGTCGGACCGGGCGCGATCGACACGCCGATCAACGATGCCTGGCGGGATGATCCCAAGAAGCGCGGCGAAGTCACCAGTCATATTCCGCTCGGCCGTGTCGGCACGCCGGAGGAGATCGCCGCCGTCTTCGCCTTCCTCGCCTCGGACGATGCCAGCTACATCACCGGACAGACCCTCTACGCCTGCGGAGGCCTGACGCTGTTTCCGGAGTTTCGCGAGAACTGGGCGAGCTGAGGGTGATCTGGCAAAACCGGCCGTCGCGGACTACATCTGCGTCATGGCAAGCTCCCTCCTCCAGGACTTCGTCGACCGGCACGAAAAGCTGTTCGTGCTGACCGGCGCCGGCTGCAGCACCAACTCCGGCATTCCCGATTATCGCGACAGTCAAGGCAACTGGAAGCGGACCCAGCCGGTCAACTTCCAGGCCTTCATATCGGACGAGCCCACGCGCCAGCGCTATTGGGCGCGCAGCCTGATCGGCTGGCGGCGGTTCGGCCAGGCCCGCCCGAACGATGCGCATCATGCGCTCGCACGTCTGGAGGCGAACGGGCGCTGCGGGATGCTGCTGACCCAGAACGTCGACCGGCTGCATCAGAGCGCCGGCCACCGCGAGGTGATCGACCTGCACGGCCGGCTCGATCTCGTCCGCTGCATGGGCTGCGAAGCGAAGACGCCGCGCGAAGAATTTCAGCACGCGCTCGGCCACGCCAACGCGAAATGGCTGACGCTCGATGCCGCTGATGCACCCGACGGCGACGCCGATCTGGAGCACGAGGATTTTTCGTCCTTTCAGGTGCCGGCTTGCGAGGCCTGCGGCGGCATTCTCAAGCCTGACGTGGTGTTCTTCGGCGAGAACGTGCCGCGCGAGATCGTCGCCACGGCGCGGGATCATCTGGCGCAGGCCGACGCCATGCTGGTCGTCGGCTCGTCGCTGATGGTCTATTCCGGATTTCGCTTCGTGCAGGCTGCAGCGCAGCGCAATATTCCGATTGCCGCGGTCAATCTCGGCCGCACCCGCGCCGACGATCTCCTGGCGCTGAAGGTCGAGGAGCGCTGCGAAGCGGCGCTTGCATTCCTGCTCTGATCGCGCAGGCCGCGAACACGCCTTGCCTATTGCATAGGTGCCAAGCAGAATGGCCGGGCGCGGCGTCGTCCTTGCCGTCCATGGCATGGAAATTGCTGCGCTTTCGACCTCAGTCTTGACGATCAGCGCGGAGAATTTGGAATGCTTGAGGGAGCCGAGGTGCGGCTTGCCGTTGATATCGGTGGCACGTTCACCGACATCGTGCTGGACGTGGGGCAGGATCGCAAGACGCGCAAGGTGCTGACCACGCCGCAGCGTCCCGAACAGGCCGTGCTGGACGGCATGCGCCTCATCCTCACTGACGCGCGTGCTCATATCAGCGACATCGACGTCTTCATTCACGGCACCACGCTCGCGACCAACGCGATCATCGAGCGCCGCGGCGCCAAGACGGCCCTGATCGCCACCGAAGGCTTTCGCGACGTGCTCGATATCGGCACCGAGAGCCGCTACGACCAGTATGATCTCGGCATCGACAAGCCGAGGCCGCTGGCGCCGCGCTCCCTGCGTTTCACCGTGCCCGAGCGCATCGACGCGCACGGCGCCGTCCGCCTCGCGCTCGATGAAGCCTCCGTGCGCGCACTCGCGCCAAAATTGCGCGAGCTGGGCGTCGAGAGCGTCGCCATCGCCTTCCTGCACTCCTACGCCAATCCCGAGCACGAGCGGCGCGCGGCCGCGATCCTGGCCGAGGAGATGCCCGGCATCTCCGTGACGGTGTCCTCTGCCGTCTGTCCCGAAATTCGCGAGTATGAACGCACATCGACTGCGGTCGCGAACGCCTATGTGCAACCCCTGATCGACGGTTATCTCGCCCGCATGGCCGATGCCTTGCAGGTCGAGCAGTTCCGCGGCGCCATCTATCTCGTCACCTCGGGCGGCGGCGTCACCTCGATCGAGACGGCGCGGCGCTTTCCGGTGCGCCTCGTCGAATCCGGCCCTGCCGGCGGCGCCATCTTCGCGGCGCAGATCGCGGCAAGGCTCGGTGAAAGCAAGGTGCTGTCCTTCGACATGGGCGGCACCACCGCAAAGATCTGCCTGATCGAGAAGTACCAGCCCGAGACCTCGCGCGTGTTCGAGGTCGATCGCGCCGCGCGCTTCCTCAAGGGCTCGGGCCTGCCGGTGCGCATCCCCGTGATCGAGATGGTCGAGATCGGCGCCGGCGGCGGCTCGATCGCCCATGTCGACGCGATGAAGCGCGTTACGGTGGGCCCGGAGAGCGCTTCGTCTGAGCCGGGGCCGGCCTGTTACGGCCGTGGCGGCCAGCGCCCCGCGGTGACCGATGCCGACGTCGCGCTCGGCATGATCGATCCCGACGCGTTTGCCGGCGGCACGATCAAGCTCGATCCGGAGTTGTCGAAGCAGGCGCTGCTGAGCAGCGTCGGCGAACCGCTCGGCCTGTCGGCGGAAACCGCGGCCTATGCCGTTCACGAGGTCGTCTGCGAGAACATGGCGAGCGCGGCGCGCGTCCACGCGGTCGAGCGCGGCGCGGTGGTCGGCCAGCACACGCTGATCGCGTTCGGCGGCGCGGCGCCGCTGCACGCGGCGCGCGTTGCCGAGAAGATCGGCGTCTCCCGCGTGATCGTGCCGTCCAATGCCGGCGTCGGCTCGGCGGTCGGCTTCCTGGCCGCGCCCATCGCCTATGAGCTGGTGCGTAGCCGTCACGTCCGGCTCGACGATTTCGACACCACCGCCGTCTCTGATCTCCTGCAGGAGATGGTGATCGAGGCGCGTGCGCTGGTCGAGCCCGGCGCCGCCGGCGCGCCGGTGCGCGAGCGCCGCGCCGCCTTCATGCGCTATGTCGGCCAGGGCCACGAGATCAGCGTCGAGCTGCCGAACCGGCCGCTCACGTCAGCCGATCTCGCCGGGCTGCGCCAGAAGTTCGAGGCGGACTATGCGGCAATGTTCGAGCGCCCGATTCCGGGCGCCGCAATCGAGGTGCTGAGTTGGTCGGTGCTTGCGACGACGGAGGCGCGTCATCCGTCTGCTGTCGCCGCGGTTGCGCGCAAGCCCGCGGCCAAGGCGGTCGGCAGCCGCAAATTCTTCGACGGAAGGGCGGGCGAGGTGATCGAGATCCCGCTCTATCGTCGCGAGGACATGGCGCCGGGCGCGACCATCGCCGGGCCCGCCGTGATCGCGGAGGACGAGACCTCGACCTTCGTCTCCACCAGTTTCGACGCGCATATCGACGGTGCCGGCAGCATCGTCATGGAACGGAAGGCAGCCTGATCATGAGCAAGACGAATGGCGCGAGCCTGATCGACCTGCAGATCATGTGGCACCGGCTGATCGCCGTGGTCGAGGAGCAGGCGCAGGTGCTGCTCCGCACCGCCTTCAGCCCGATCGTGCGCGAATGCGGCGACCTCTCGGCCGGCGTGTTCGACCTCAAGGGGCGGATGCTGGCGCAGGCGGTGACGGGCACGCCCGGTCACGTCAATTCGATGGCGGAATCGGTCAAGCATTTCATCGACCATTTCCCGATCGAGACGATGAAGGAGGGCGATGCCTACATCACCAACGATCCCTGGATGGGCACCGGCCATCTCAACGACTTCGTTGTCACCACGCCCTGCTTCAAGGACGGCAAGGCCGTCGCGCTGTTCTCCTGCACCAGCCACCTCATGGACATCGGCGGCATCGGCTTCGGGCCCGATGCCACCGACGTGTTCATGGAGGGGCTCTACATCCCCATGCTGAAGCTGATTGACCAGGGCGTCGTCAACGAGACGCTGATGGCGATGATCCGCACCAACACGCGGCTGCCGATCGACACCGAGGGCGACACCTATTCGCTCGCCGGCTGCAACGACGTCGGCTGCGAGCGCCTGGTCGAGATGATGACCGAGTTCGGCATCGACACGCTCGACGAGCTCGGCGACTACATCTGCGACCGCTCGCGCGAGGCGGTGCTGGCCGAGATCGCCAAGCTGCCGAAGGGCAGCTGGCGCAACACCATGGTGGTCGACGGCTATGATGCGCCGGTGACGCTCGCGGCAACGCTGACGATCTCAGACGAAGGCATCCACGTCGATTTCGACGGCACCTCGGCCGCCTCGAAGTTCGGCATCAACGTGCCCTTGTCCTATACCACCGCCTACACCGTGTTCGGCCTCGGCTGCGTCGTCGCCTCGCAGATCCCCAACAATGCCGGCTCGCTGTCGCCTCTCACGGTATCGGCACCTGCAGGCGCGATCCTCAATGCGCCCAAGCCTGCGCCGGTCGCCTCGCGCCACATCATCGGCCAGATGCTGCCCGACGTCGTGTTCGGCTGCCTGCGCCAGATCATTCCCGAGCGTGTCCCGGCCGAAGGCACCTCGTGCCTGTGGAATCTCAACGTGCGCGGCCAGACCCGCTCCGGCGTCGGCGGCAATTACGGGTTCTCGATGGCGGTGACCTCCAATGGCGGCACCGGCGCGCGCTTCGGCAAGGACGGCCTGTCGGCCACCGCTTACCCGAGCGGCGTGCGCGGCACGCCGGTCGAGATCGCGGAGACGCAGACGCCCCTGATCTTCTGGCGCAAGGAGCTGCGTCCGGATTCCGGCGGAGCAGGACGCACCCGCGGCGGGCTCGGCCAGATCATCGAGGTCGGCAGCGGCGTCGATGCGCCGTTCGATATCCTCGCCGCGTTCGATCGCATCGATCATCCGCCGCGCGGCCGCGACGGCGGCAGGAATGGCGAGGCCGGCTATGTCGGCCTGAAGTCCGGCAAGAAGCTGCGCGGCAAGGGCTTTCAGCAGGTGCCGCCCGATGATCGGCTGGTGGTGCTGACGCCGGGCGGCGCCGGCATCGGCGCGCCCTCGACGCGTGATCGCGCGGCGGTCAAGGAAGACATCGAAAGCGGGCTCGTGTCCGCTGACAACGCAGTTGCAGTTTACGGCTACGCGCGCTGATGCGTCGGCGCGCGTGATAACAAACGGAGGGGCTCGATGATCACACGTAGGAACTTCACCGCGGGTGCGGCAACGCTGCTCGCTGCCGGCCACATCTCCACCCGCGCACGGGCGGCGACGACGAGCTGGGACATGTCGACGGTGTGGCCCGACGGCAATTTCCACACCCAGAACGCGATGGCCTTCGCCGAGGAAGTGAAGAAGCAGACGGGTGGCGCGGTCGCGATCACCGTGAAGGCGGGCGGCCAGCTCGGCTTCAAGGGCCCCGAGCATCTGCGCGCCGTGCGCGACGGCCTGGTGCCGCTCGCCGACGTCCTCAACATCCAGCAGGTCGGCGACGAGCCCTTCATGGGCGTCGAGAGCATCCCGTTCCTGTGCGGATCCGTGGACGAGCTCAAGGTGCTGCACAAATATGTGCGGCCCGAATACGAGAAGATCGCCGCGCGCAACAACCAGAAGATCCTCTACATCGTGCCGTGGCCGACGCAATATCTGCACCTCAAGGCGAAGGTCGCCGACGTCGAGGGTCTGAAGAACATCAAGATCCGCGTGCCCGACAAGAATGCGGTCGACATGCTGAATGCGATCGGCATGGCGGCGGTGATGATCCCCTGGGGCGAGACGATCCCCGCGCTCGCCTCGGGCGCGGTCGCCGGCGTCTCGACGTCGTCGGTGTCGGGTGTCGACGGCAAGTTCTGGGAATTCCTGAAATACGTCTACCCGACCAATCACGTCTGGTCGTCGCAGATGCTCACCGTCAATCTCGATTCCTGGAAGGCGCTCTCCGCCGATCAGCAGAAGCTCGTTGCGGATATCGCGGCGAAGATGGAGCCCGGCTTCTGGGCCAACTCGCTCAAGGCGGACGTCGACAGCCTGAACCGCCTCAAGGAGGGCGGCATGGAGGTGGTGCCGGTCTCGGACGCGATGATGACGGAAATCCGCGCCAAGACCGCGCCGCAGCTCGATGCCTTCCTCAAGCGCGTGCCGGCCGCGGACAAGCCGGTGCGGTCCTATCTCGCCGAAATGAAGCGCGGCTGAGGGCGGGATAGTGGCGAGCGTTTCGTCCGACGCACCGCAGAGCCTCAATGCAGCGGCGCCCGCGCCGCTGCGCATCCTGCTTGACGGCATCGACCGGCTCGGCCGGCTCGACGGCTGGATCGGCGGCGGCTGTCTGCTCACGCTGACGCTGCTGATGCTGTGCGAGGTCGCCACCCGCTTCCTCTCGAACTTCCTGCCGTTCTTCCCGCCGACCATCTCGATCGCGTGGGAATACTCTTCTTATTTGATGGCGGCGTCCTTCACCTTCGGCGCCGCCATGACCTTGCGCGTCGGCGGGCACATCCGCGTCGTGCTGCTCCTGAAGAACGCACCAGTGCCGGTGCAGCGCGCGCTCGAGATTCTCTCGGCGGCGGCCGGCTTCGCCTTCATGGCGTTCCTGACCTCAGCCATGGCGAAGTTTGCCTTTGCCGCCTACACGCGCGGCCAGGTCTCGACCTCCAGCGACACGCCGCTGTGGTTTCCGGAAGCCGTCGTCACCTTCGGCATGCTGCTGCTGACGCTGCAGTTCCTGGCGCGCGCGATCCAGGCCGTGCTCGGCCTGGCGCTGGAGGATCACCGCATGAAGGCGTCGCCCGTCGAATGACCGTCCTGCCCGCACCTGGATCTAGGATCGCATGACCATCGAAGTCGTTGCCCTGTTCGCGATCCTGTTTGCGCTGCTGGCCTGCGGCGTGTGGATCGGCCTCACGCTTGCGCTCACCGCGACGCTGCTGCTTGCAATGTTTCGTTCCATCCCGCTGGACAAGCTGCTGCCGCAATACGCCTGGAACATCCTGACCACGCAGGAGCTGCTGGCGTTGCCGCTGTTCATCCTGATGGGCGAGCTGCTGTTTCGCACCCGCCTGTCGCGCTCGCTGTTCCAGGGCTTGGCGCCCTGGGCGGGGTTGCTGCCGGGCCGGCTCCTGCATGTGAACGTGATCGGCTGCACCATCTTCGCGGCGATCTCGGGCTCCTCGGCGGCGACCACGCAGGTGATCGGCCGCATGTCGCTCACCGAGCTCACGCGCCGCGGCTATTCGCGCGACATCGCGATCGGCTCGCTCGCCGGCGCCGGCACGCTCGGCTTCCTGATCCCGCCGTCCAACATCATGATCATCTACGGCGTGCTCGGCGACGTCTCCATCCTCAAGCTCTTCACCGCCGGCGTGCTGCCGGGATTCCTGCTTGCCGCCACCTTCATGGCCTGGGTGATGCTGCATACGAGCCTCAAGCCCGCGATGGTGCCGGAGACGGAAGCGAAACTCTCCGAGGTGCCGTGGAGTGAACGCTTCGCGGCGCTGAAGGATCTGGCGCCGGCGCTGTTCCTGATCGCCTGCGTGCTCGGCTCGATGTATGGCGGGCTGGCGACGCCGTCGGAGGCCGCCGCCGTCGGCGTGCTCGGCGCTGCCTTGGTTGCCTGGGCGCAAGGCGCGATGTCGCAGCAGGTGGTCCGCGACGTCCTGATCGGCTCGGTCGTGACATGCTCGATGATCGCGTTGATCGTGTTAGGGGCCTCGATCCTCGGCAATGCCGCCGCCTTCCTCGGCATCCCCCAGGCCGTCGCGGCCTTCGTCAAGGGGCTCGGCCTGTCGCCCTTCATGCTGATCGTGGTGCTGGTCGTCTTCTATCTCGTGCTCGGCTGCTTCCTCGACGGCTTCTCGATGATCGTGATGACGCTGCCGATCGTGCTGCCGATCGTGAAGGGCGCCGGCTTCGACGAGGTCTGGTTCGGCGTCTTCCTGGTGCTCGCCGTCGAGATGGCGCAGATCACCCCGCCGGTCGGCTTCAACCTGTTCGTGATCCAGGGCCTGACGGACGACGGCCTCGGCTACATCGCGCGCGTCACGATGCCCTACCTGATGATCATGGTCGGCTTCGTGCTGCTGCTGACGCTGTGGCCAGGCATCGTCACGATCCTGCCGCGGGTGCTGTACGGGTAGATTGCCGAGCCATCGCATTTGAGGGAGAGCGTGGCGCAGATTCTCGTCTGCGGCCATCCTTCGAGACGCCCGCCTGCGGCGGGCCCTCAGGATGAGGGCGGAATCCACAACTGCAATTTTACCGTATGAGTGCTGCTTAGCCTCACCCTGAGAGCTTGTGAAGCTTTCGGGTTTCGCGGACGTTTTCATCTGCAGGC
>ERZ1034411.68-NODE-68-length-42455-cov-24.666887_pt1 | contig 42455 bp, 43 predicted proteins | sample MGYA00520583_ERZ1034411 | MGnify/ENA primary metagenome ERZ1034411 (study PRJEB33736, sample SAMEA104288481) | Azolla microphylla | place: Ecuador | collected 1982 | study: EMG produced TPA metagenomics assembly of the PRJEB19522 data set (Is there foul play in the...
CTAAAACAAAGACAACCGCCTATTTGAACATAAAATTAATTCTGCAAGAGGTCTAATATTTTCTTCATGCGCCTTAGAAGTTTGTCCATTCCATTGGGGAATGTTATTACTTTCTAAAAGTTTTGTAACTGGCTCTTGAAAATCTTTCAACCATTTGCTTAGATCAAGACTGGAATATATATATATTCTTTGTCATTAACGGTAGGCGTTCCCTGTTTTTTCTTTGGAAATCCTACCTTTTTTTTCGACCACAATACCCGTCTGTCTCAACTTCTCTCATCTGATAAATTTATTTAAGTAATTTACTTAATATATATGTATACGATATTTGAATCGTACGGTAAATGATTTTTATCGATGCCTGTTTTCGGTTTAGCGAGCGCACACTTACTTTTTACCCCACCTCACAAAATCCCGTTGCGCCCTTTTCTCACATACTTGTCGGAAGAAGATACACAGAAAGTTTTATATTAAGTAGGTGTCCGGAAAAATCTATAACTATGTCATGGCGAATGCAGCAAAGGGGAATCAAGCAATACCAAGGGTTTCAAGTAATTTATATTTTCTTACATAGTTATGTTTATTTGTGTCTACCTACTTATTATTAAAGCGAGATTGCTAGTTTTGTCCATAACCAGATGGAAAAACATTTCTGGGAATATCAAGTTGAGTATGAAGTCAAAATCGGCAAAGGTTTTACAACCCTAAAAGAGAGTGCTTATACTACAAATGCGAATGATTTTTTAGATTATAGAATCTCGCCTCAAGATAAAAGTAATATGTCTAAATATCTGTTTACAGGTTTTTCTAAATGCCTTTATACAGAACAAAAACTCCAATCCGAAGCGGAGAGGGTATTATCTATAATTTTGGAACGAGATGCAATAAAATGGTTTAAACCAGCAAGGGGACAATTTCAGAGTTATTACAAATGGGATGGAGATTACTTAGAATATCAACCGGATTTTGTGGCAGAAACAGAAGAAATGATCTATATGCTTGAACCTAAAAATCGAGATGAAATAGATCATCCTCAAGTGCTTGCTAAGAAAGATGTAGCGGTTCAATGGTGTAAATATGCTTCTGAATATATGCTAAAACACAATGGTAAGCCTTGGGTTTATGTGTTTATACCTGATGATGCGATCACTCAAAATATGACACTTAAAGGACTAGGTGCGCGCTCCAACACAAAGTGACAAGTGACAGAGGAATAGGAGAGAATTATCAATCCGCAATCCCCAATCAACGATTTTTCAACACCTTTGACTTATACTTGTCTCCAAATCACCAGGATTCATAAGTTCAAACTTTTCAAAGGGTTGATGAATCCAGGGGTTACTAGCTAGATAGTCAGTATAGTAATCTGGGGTAATAACTGAACAGGCTTTATACCAAATTACAGCAGTACGGATTTCCTCAATGGGAAACTCACTATGTTCTTTTAGCCAAGGAACTGTTTGCTGTAGAGTTATCCCAGAATCCACTAAATCATCTACCAGGAGAATCCGGTAACCTAACTTGTCGGTACTCATCGTTAAGTGAGTGGAAATTACTAAACTGCCCCTTTCTTGTTTACCCACACCACTGTAAGATGATGTAGCTAAAATTGCCAGAGGTTGATTATATATCCGGGAAAGAATATCTCCTACTCTTAGTCCCCCTCTAGCAAGACAGACAATTTGATTGAACTCCCAACCTGATTCATAAATCTTGAAAGCCAATTGTTCAATTTTATGGTGATAATCTGACCAAGAAACGTGAAGGTCTGACATAAAACTCAGGGAAGTATTTTTTAGTTAGCACTGAAAGCAAATACCAACTATTTTAATATGAGTGTAAGTAATTATGAACGATTCCAATAGTGAAAAATTAGCCAGTAAAAAGTTAGATTTTAGAACTAAACTTGCTTATGGCGCTGGAGATTTAGGTCCAGCTATTACTTCTAATATTGCCATATTTTTTCTGCTGGTGTTATTTACCAGAGTAGCAGGTATTCCTGCTGGTTTAGCTGGCAGTATTTCAATGATTGGTAAAATTTGGGATGCTGTTAATGATCCATTTGTAGGATTATTGACCGACAAAACTAAATCTCGTCGCTGGGGTCGTCGTTTACCTTGGTTGTTATATGGTCCTATTCCTTTCTTTTGGGATTTTCTTCTTCTTCCAATGGATTGGACCACAATTTAACCCCCAGCAAAGTAGTAATATTTGGCCATTGTTTTGGTATTACGTTGCTATTGGGGTCATGTCTCAAGTGTTTTTTACAGTGGTCAATTTGCCTTATACGGCAATGACACCGGAACTATCTCAAGATTACGATGAACGAACTAGTTGAAATAGCTTTCGCTTTACTTTTTCCATTGGTGGCAGTATTTTATCGCTGATTTTAGCGCAAATGATTTTTTCTCAGATTACTAATCCTCAACAACAGTATCTAGTATTAGCAGCAATTTGTACTGTGATTTCGGTTTTATCCTTATATTGGTACGTTTATGGAACACGCGATCGCATCCTCGCTTGTGAAGCGAAACGCATTAAATTGGCAGAACCTCCAGAAATTCCCTTCCTTGAACAGATAAAAATTGCCTTCAGCAATCGACCTTTTCTATTTGTTATCGCTATCTATCTTTTCTCATGGTTAGGTGTGCAAATTACAGCTAGTACTATTATTCCCTATTTTGTGATTTATTGTATGGGGATGAAAAACTCAGAAGTTCCCACAGTCTTGATAGCAGTTCAAACAACAGCCTTATTAATGTTATTTGTGTGGAGTAATCTAAGTAAAAAATTTGGTAAAAAACTTGTTTATTGTTTGGGAATGAGTTTATAGATAATTGCCGCTGCTGGACTATTTTCTCTAAAATCTAATCAAGTTGGATTAATGTATGTGATGGCTGTAATGCCAGGTTGTGGAGTTTCTACAGCTGATTTAATTCCTTGGTCAATGATTCCCGACGTAATTGAATTAGATGAATTGCAAACAGGACAAAGAAGAGAAGGAGTTTTTTATGGTTTAATGGTCCTATTGCAAAAATTTGGTTTATCTTTTAGCTTATTTTTAGTAGGTAATGCTTTACAAGCATCTGGTTTTAAGGAAGCTGTAGTTGGACGAAATACCCTACCTATACAACTAGATTAAGCATTATTAGTTATTAGAGTTGCCGTTGTACTTATACCGATAATTTGTTTAGCGATTGGCTTTATTTTGACTTTCTTCTATCCTATTAACCGTGAGATGCACGCGGAAATAATATTGAAGTTGCAAGAAAGACAGGAAATTGGAGGATAAAGAATTTTTTATATGCAACAGGGTGCAGAAATAATATTATTCTCCCTGTTATATTCACAGTAGATTTCTAAAGACTTTCATCCTGATTAGGTGTTAAACATGAATTGGTAGCTTGATATTTACATCTACAATTTCCTGATTCACCCAAAGTTATACTTGATTTTATTGAAGAATATCTGCTCCTAATTCCTGGTAAGTAGCGATATTTTTCTGATAAGCTTTTTAAAGCTGCTGATAGTTATGTTGTTCTACTTTTGGAGGCAGTACAACAATTGCAATTGGAAAATTAGTTTCGCTACTCTTTACATCTGAAATCCGCCAAGGAAGTGCATCCTGTAATCTATCGGGTACATCAACTTCAAAAGATATACCATCTGCTGCATAGTAAGGTCTACCATTAGGAACAACAACATCGAATTTATTATTTTCTAGCTTACCAGGAATTTCATAATCACTTTTCATTAAGTCTTGAGCTTGTTCTCCAAATGTCTGCTTTAAAACTTCCCGTGTTTTAGACTTGATAATTTTTGCAGCAGCTTGACGGTCACGCATCTTAAACCCAGGAGTGGATTCAGATACTAGTTCACTCAAATATTTATTAGCAATATCTTCTACTAATGCATCCATAGTATCAAGTGAACTGCGAGGTTCTGTCAATTGAATACTATTTATCCATCCCTTTGCTATCTTGAAAAGTCGTTCTTAGTTTGGTACTTCATCAGGTTTGTTTGGAGCAAAAATAAGCGCTTCTTTAGCTCCGTTTTCCATGCGATGAGCAAAATCTTTCAGGAAGTCAATTTCTTCCATACCAAAATGACGCACTCGCTGCGGATTTTTTACAAAGCGTATTCTGACAACGTTGTTATTAAAAGCAATCACACCAATATTAATCCTTTCATCTGCGATCAGATTGGGAACATACTGAATTAGACTGTATCTACTTACCATAGCGCCTACATCACACATTAGATGAGGAAATCTTTCAAAATTAAAATAGGAGTCCTATATTTTTAAATCAGTTATTAGTATTAGACATAACCTAAAATTGAAACACCCCAGCCAATTAAACTACCACCCAAAACTAACCAAGCAGCATTGATACGGTAATGAATAGCTAAAATTACAGAAATTAAGAAAATAGCTAAACCAAAAAAATCTACATACGGTGTTTTTATGAAAGTGAAAGTCGTTATTCCCAGTTGTAATGTAGTCACTACCATTAACGCTACAGCACTGACATTGACAGCATCTAAAAAAGCCCTTGTCCAAAATGAGGCACGTAACCGAGGAATGAGAGGATTTAAAATAGGAACAAATAAGAATGAAGGTAGAAAAATTCCTACGGTTGCCACAATTGCACCAGGGATATCGGCAATTATATAACCTATAAATGTAGCAGTAGAAAGCACTGGTCCAGGAGTAAATTGACCGATAGCAACAGCATCTAATAGTTGTTGCTGGGTTAACCAGCCATATTCATGTACTAATCCTCCTTGCAGAAATGCTATTAGTAAATATCCACCACCAAATAAGATACTACCAACTTTGACAAAGAATAAACCTAATTTCCACAAAGGTACAGATACTGCTGTTATAGATGTTCCTTGCCAAGTTGCACCAATAGTTAGACCAGCTACAACTAAGTTAGTTCGATGACCATTTCGTAACCAAACCATTCCTATTATTCCTCCTAGTAATAAAGCTATAACTTCATTGACTTTAGCAAACCAAGTTATCAAGCCTACTGCTATAGCAATTATTAGTAATTGTCGGGTTTTTACCGCTTTTTTAGATAACCCCCAAAGGGCATTGATAATTATTGCTAGAACGGCTGGTTTTATCCCATACAGTAAAGGTGCAAATTGGGGTGAAGTACCATAGTTAACATAAACCCAAGCAAATATACCTGTAATTAAAACGGCAGGTAAGATAAAACAAACACCTGCAATAATTAAGCCTAACCATCCTGCATAAATGTATCCTATATGAATGGCCATTTCTGTAGAATTGGGTCCGGGAATTAAGTTAGTCGCACCCAATAAATCCAAAAAATATTCTCTTGTTAACCACTGACGACGCTTAACAACCTCATCTTCAATCATGGCAATATGGGCAACTGGTCCCCCAAAGCCGATAATACCCAGTTTAAGAAAGAGTTTGGCAATTTCCCCTAAACGATTTAATGGCAAGTTATTCATGTTATTTCTGACTATGTTTATAATCTAAAAGATAGACAAGAGATTTAGAATAGGTTTTGAATTACAAGAAAAGTAGCCAAGTATACTAAACAGATTGATTTAGTGTAGTAAAATGCAAATTCCGATTAAAAATCTAGTGGCTCTTTCAGTAGTAGCACTTGGTAAAGTGTGCAGAATTGACTGTTGGCATTTATGGTTGACAGTCAATTTACTCTAAAATTGTGAATAGTAATTTCTCTTGGTTACAGCAGTATCAGTAAACTCACTAAATACGCCATCTATACCTAAGTCGAAAAAGATTTTATATTCATCTTGGGGATTGTTTTTAAAATTTAATGGCAGGAATAAATTTTCATTACGAAATGTCCACGCATAAACTAGTAAACTGGCTTGATGAGCATCTCTAATTAAGGATGTTGGTAATTTTAATTTACCATTTTTATCTCTGGGAATCAATAAATTTTTCTTCACTCCTATTGCTTGTGCATATTGAGAAATTTGTTTTAAACCTGCTGGCTTAATTAAATCTTGATATGTGCGATAATTATCCCTGGTAATAAAATCATAAGGTTTACCAGAATCATAAATTAACGGCACTAAAGGTAAATCTGTTTTCTTGGCTAATTCTTCCAGATTTCTAACTTCGAATGATTGAATAGATATAGGTAAATCAGTTTTTTGCAAAGTTATTAATAGATTTTATTCTAATGGCAAGCCAATAGATTTCAAGTAAGTTTGATGTTTTGTCTCTGGATAAATTCCAAGCATTTGACCAATTTTTCAACTTGTGTTTGTGGCTAAATTAATGATTTATTCGAATGTGGGAATTGTAAAAGATCCATTGTATTTTGTATTTTGTATACGTATTTGGGGAATGCGTTCTTTCGCGGTTAAGGTTTTTAATTCTGCTAAGGTAAAATCTTCTGTAAACCAGCCTGTTTTAACTTCCCCATCAATAATTTTTGTGGTTTTAAGATGAACGAATTCAGGATGATTAGCAATATCTGTAGTTTCAGAGATTTCATTTTCATGACGATCAATTAAAACTCTATCTTTGGTCAGGTAATAACTAAGTCTAGTTCAATATAGTCAGGACCTAAATCAATTGCTAATTGATATGCTGCTAAAGTATGTTCGGGACGGTATCCACTAGCACCTCGATGAGCGATAACAATAGGAGTTTGGTTGGTAATTTCTTTAGTCATAACCTAACACAACAGTCTATTGTATCTGTCTTATTACGTAAGAGTCTATGTTTGCAGAAATTAAATACTACAATTTTTTAAAGTAAAATCTTTTACAAGGTTTAGCTATTTAAAATAAATATATACCATAGATAAGTGAGAGTTTCGTTACAGTTATGACAAATAATAATATAGACAAGTAGTTTTCAGCTTTGATACAACGGGTAGTATGTATCCTTGTTTAACCCAGGTGTGGAAGAAAATCAAAAATACTGTTACCAGACTGATGGATGAACTTCCTTTGATCAAGATAGTAATTATAGCTTATGGTGACTATTATGATGCAGCTTTAACCTATGTTTCAAAAATATTGAATATCTCTAGTGATGTTGATGAAGTTTGTGATTTTTTCCAAAATATTGAACCGACTGGTGGGGGAGATGCACCAGAATATTATGAGTTAGTATTACATGAAGATCAATCTTTATCTTGGTCAAAATCTGCAAATACAAATAAATCATTAGTTTTAATTGGTGATGATATTCCTCATGCTCTAGCACATAATCCCCAAAAGCTGAATTGGCGTAAGGAATTAGATAAGTTAGGTGATGCTGAAATTACTTTTTATGGAGTTCAAGCACTAAATCGCTCTCCTGCTACACCTTTTTATCAGGAAATAGCCGAAAAGTCAGGTGGTTTTCATATCACTCTTGATCAATTTTCTTATATTACTGATTTATTTTTAGCTGTTTGTTATCAACAATCATTAAATAAACAACTACAGGCTTATGAACAAGAAATAATTCAACAAGGGCAGATTAGTCGTGGGTTCAATATTTTATTTAACACAATGATGAAACGAGAAGGAGTTCCCTATTATGAATCCACTGATTTAACGGCAGTTTCTCCGGGAGGTTTTCAAGTTTTACATGTTGACCAAGATATTTCTATTAAGGCTTTTATCTTGGAAAATGCCTTAAGATTTAAACTAGGTAGGGGTTTCTATGAATTCACAAAAATAGAAACTATCCAAGCCAAAAAAGAAATTATTTCAATGGATAGGGAGACTGGTGATTTATTTGAAGGTAGTTCAGCTAGGGAAATGTTAGATCTACCAATGGATGCCACGATACGGATAAAACCTAGTAATCTAGAAAAATACGTGGTATTTTTGCAAAGTACGTCAGCTAATCGCAAGTTGATTGGTAAAACTAGATTTTTATATGAAGCGGAAGATTGGGATAATTGAGGATCAAGATGCTGTACTTATAAATCCGTAGGGGAGGTTTTGTTGATAAATGACTGTTTGAACAGAAAATTTATCTGCTAAACCCATCCCTAGAGGAGTCAGGTGTTAGCTTAGATTTGTAAGATTAACAATAGAGAGGACGAATGCTGGAAAAAAACTAAGCTACTATTTACTCAAGGAACGTTAATTCCGTATTTTAGATTCTTAGGTATATTGGTAAGCATTCAGCTAATGCCTAACGGCACGCTACGCGAACAGGCATCTTTCTTAAAGATTCTGATGACTCCTGAATTAATTATTACGTATATTGTATTCTGAGTCTTGTATTATTTTGTTTGATTATATGTTTTCGTCTTTACTCATGATGCAAATTACTTCTGAAGCCCAGCTTGTACGAGAATTGCGGCTGTTATTACAACAAGCCAGTTATGCTTACTATGTTCTTGATGCACCAGTTATGGAAGATACGGTTTATGATAGACTGTATCGAGAATTACAAGAACTAGAAACGCAATACCCATACTTAGTCACTCCTGATAGTCCAACTCAGCGCGTGGGTGAACGACCTGCAACCCATTTCACCTCAGTACGGCATAACATACCTCTGTATAGTTTGGAAAATGCTTTTAATGTTGAGGAATTACAAGGTTGGGATAGACGTTGGCGAAGACACTTAATGCCTCAGTATTCTCCAGTAGAAGTTGACTATGTTGCAGAATTGAAAATTGATGGTGCTGCTTTGGCGCTAACTTACCAAAATGGTATTCTGATGAGGGGTGCAACCAGGGGTGATGGGGTGATGGGTGAAGATATTACCCAAAATGTGCGGACTATTCGATCAATTCCACTACGTTTGAATTTTGACGGTTTGGAAAATATCGAAAAGGTGGAAGTACGGGGAGAAGTATTTTTACCTTTGGAGGTGTTTAAACAAATTAATGAGAAAAGACAAAAAGCAGGTGAGCAGTTATTTGCTAACCCGCGTAATGCTGTGGCTGGTACACTTAGGCAGTTAGATTCCCGCATTGTCGCACAGCGTCAGTTGGATTTTTTTGCTTATACTGTGCATATTCCGGGGATGGATGATGCGAGTATTGCGAATACTCAATGGGAAGCTTTGGAGTTGTTACAAAGGCTCGGTTTTCGTGTTGATACTAACCATAGGCTGTGCCATTCGATTAGGGAAGTTGCTGAATATTACGAATATTGGGATACTGAACGGCTGAATTCTCCCTATATGACTGATGGGGTGGTAGTAAAATTGAACACTTTTAAGCTGCAAGAACAACTAGGGTTTACACAGAAGTTCCCTCGTTGGGCAATCGCTCTTAAATACGCAGCAGAGCAAGCACCTACGCGTGTAAAAAATATTACTGTTAATGTGGGCAGAACGGGGGCTTTAACTCCTTTGGCAGAAATGCGTCCCGTACAATTAGCAGGTACTACTGTCTCTAGAGCTACCTTACATAATAGCGATCGGATTCAGCAATTAGATATCCGCATTGGTGATACAGTCATTGTCCGCAAAGCTGGGGACATCATCCCGGAAGTCGTACGGGTAATTAAAGAACTCCGTCCGTCTGACACTGCACCATTCATTATGCCTAGTCATTGTCCCATATGTGGTCAACCGGTGGTGAGAGAATCAGGGGAAGCGGTGACAAGATGTGTAAGTGCTTCCTGTGCGGCTATTCTCAAAGGAGAGATCGAACATTGGGTAAGTCGGGATGCCTTGGATATTAAAGGTATGGGTGAAAAACTGGTGCATCAACTGGTAGATAAAGAGTTAGTGCTTTCTGTGTCCGATTTATACAAATTGATAAAAGAAGAGTTATGTGCATTAGAACGGATGGGTCAAAAATCTGCACAAAAATTAGTGAATGCGATCGCCCAATCAAAAAATCAACCTTGGTCTAGAGTATTATACGGTTTAGGGATTCGTCATGTTGGCAGCGTTAACGCTCAACTATTGACTGAAAAATTTACCACAGTGGAACAGTTAGCAGCTGCAAAACAATCAGATATTGAAGGTGTTTACGGTATAGGTGCAGAAATTGCTCAATCAGTTTATCAGTGGTTTCGTACCCCTGCCAATCAAACTTTAATTTCTCGTCTCCAAGACATCGGATTACAATTAGCCAACACCGCAGAAACAAAGCCAGTAGGTGAAATTAATCCTAACTTGGCTGGTAAAATTTTCGTAGTCACAGGTACATTACCCACCTTAAAACGTGAGGAAGCAAAAGCACTAATTCAAAAAGCTGGCGGGAAAGTAACTGATTCCGTAAGCAAAAAAACTGATTTTTTGGTTGTAGGTGCAGACGCAGGTTTTAAGGTACAAAAAGCGCAATCTTTGGGAATTACTCAGTTAAGTGAAACAGAATTATTAAAGATGTTGGAGGTTTCAGACAACTAGAGTTTACCTAATAACCTAAATTGCAGTTGATCAAGATATTTAGCATCACCAAACTGCTCATCAAAAGTATCACTTCTTGAATCTGAATTGTAAGCATTCGGCTAATGCCTAAGGGCACGCTACGCAAACAGCACTCATCTTTTTCAGGCTAACACCAACTGACTCCTGACTCCTGAATTCTTACTCTGTATTTTTGAAATACAGTTTCCTTTACAACATTTCAAACACTAACTGATGACTGGTAATAAAATCATGAGTAAAATAATCGAGTACATTCGTATCACTTAATCCCAAATTATAAAAATCCACAAACTCATGGTTACAATATGGACCGGCGTGCCAAGTTCCCACCTCTAATTTAATAAAACAATTCCCTGGAATGCGGAAAGCAGCAAGTTCTTCTAACACCGGGTTATCAATATCATTATAAGGTGGACAAACTACCATTAACCAATCCTTACCTTCCAAAGAACCCAAACATTAAGTACATCTTTCATGACGAGTAATTTTGTGAAACTTTTATCCTTTATTATGCAATCGCATAATATAAAAACGAGGAATACCACTTTGTACATTTAATTGTGCATCTTCCCCATTAAAAACCTGACCGTCTCCACTAGGAAATATCACCTGTCCGTAACGCTGAAAACTTTCCGGTGTCATCCGATCCATTCTGCTTTTAACTGTTGGACTGTATAGGATACACTCATAAGAAATCCTCTTTATATACCTGGCTTAATTATTTCATAAAATTTCTTGACAAGCGAAGAAATTCTTATCAATCTAATTCATTGCTTGTGTTTCCTCATTTGAAAGTTTAGCAATTCCAAGCAATTAACCCCAATTCAAAATTCAAACTTAACAAAACCCGACATAACAAGGGTTTGCAAATGTGTATCTGTCGCATTCTTTTTGAAATTGGTATAGAAAATCATTAACTTAAAACTCCATGAACTTAATACCAATTTTCAATGAGTTAAATCTTTTTGAATTTTGAGTTTTGAATTTTGAATTGGTATTATTCTTTCTTCCAGAAGATGGCACAGAGTCCCATCAGCCTACTACTGAATTCCCATTTCTTGCAACTGGGCTGCTTGCTTCCACAGCATTAATTTCATCAATCACCCGCCAAATTTCCTGTAACATAGGCTCTAAGCCAGTGCGAGTAACAGCGGAAATTATGAAAACAGGTGCATAAGAAAGTTGATTCAATTGCCTAGCTAACTTCTCTAAATCAACAGTTTCCGTATCAACAGCATCAATTTTATTCAATGCTAAAATTTGTGGACGTTTTTCTAAACCCCGACGATATGCTTTTAGTTCTTGTTGGATAGTATGGTAATCACCAATGACATCTTCACTTGTGGCATCAATTAAATGTAATAAAACCCTGGTGCGTTCAATATGGCGCAGGAAATCATGTCCTAAACCGGCACCGTGAGAAGCACCTTCAATTAATCCTGGAATATCTGCAAAAACTGTACCATCACCTGTAGGTTTTCTCACTACACCCAAGTTAGGAATGAGAGTCGTAAACGGATAATCCGCAATTTTAGGACGTGCAGCAGATAAAGATGAAATTAAAGTGGATTTACCAGCATTTGGTAAACCAATAATTCCCACTTCTGCTAACAATTTCAATTCTAAACGTAACATTTTCCTTTCTCCTTCCAGACCAGGAAGTGCATATTCTGGCGCACGGTTGCGGTTACTCAAGAAATGTTGATTTCCTAAACCACCTTTACCACCTTCAGTAATGAGACAAGTTTGTTCAGGTTGAATTAAATCACCTAAAATTGCATTGGTTTCCGCGTCATAAATCACAGTACCACAGGGAACTTCGATAATTAAATCCTTTCCTGATGCACCTGTGCAATTATTCGGTCCACCACGACCCCCGTTGTCGGCTTTGAACAGATGCTTGTATCTAAAATCCAGCAAAGTTTGCAGATTTTCCACTGCTTTAAAAATTACCGAACCACCCCGTCCACCATTACCGCCAGAGGGTCCACCCGTAGGAATATATTTTTCCCGCCGAAAGGTGACAATACCATCGCCACCTTTACCAGATTCAACTTCAATTAATGCTTGGTCAATAAATTGCATAATTTAGTCAGTTGTCAGTTGTCAGTTGTCAGTTGTCAGTTGTCAATTACCGTAACAATTAACTACTAACAACTAACTTAAATATAATCTGAAACATCTTCACCACATTCATCTGTAAGGTAGGAAAGGGCGCGAAACCATAAACCTACTAATTATTCATACAAGGGATTAATTTTACACATGGGCGGAATAAATATGAACTATTTTCCGTATTCATCTGTAAGGTAGGAAAGGGCGCGAAACCGTAAACCTACTAATTATTCATACAAGGGATTAATTTTACACATGGGCGGAATCAATATGAACTATTTTCCGTTCAAAGAAGCTTACATCCCGTTCACAGGGGTATTGAGAAGGAATCATTTTACACAAAAACTTGGCTACTCGGGGATCATGAATTTCTAAACCGTCCAACCAGTCTCGCATCTGATGAAGTATATCTGATGGATATATAGTAGGATCTTGTCCTTGTTCTGTATCTTCTAGGGTATGACGTAGTGCTGTTAAGGCTTTTGTGTCTAGTTCCAGAACTAGACAAAACTGTTGTAAAATTTCCTCTTCGCTGAGAGAATATACTCCATCTGCGAGGGCTACCATCACCGCAGTCCGCAAAAAATTTTCCCCTATTGCTGTACCTTGACCCAACAGAGACACTAATTCCTCTAGTGTAATAATTTCCAGAGAATCCCAGTCAATACAACGCGCTAACTCATCCTTGGTAATATTGGTAATTATATCCTGTTCTTGGGCATCAAAATTACCATCAGCCTAAGCAATAGTTAGTAGCCCACGTAACCAAACCGCAATTTGTTCGCTACTGTAAGGGTTTTGAACAGCACTTGTCATAAAAACTCACGCCTCACTTTTTTCCAAATCAATACTAAACTACCTTAACCGTCAGTTTTGCGTTACAATCCCTTTGTCCATAATTATTGAGAATTCTTTCTATTGACGATATGTTTTTTTTCGGAATTGAACATGAAGTCGCATTCCTTAACCATGAAGGAAAGTTAGCGGATTTCTCATGCACAACATTTGCTGATTTTCATCAAATTCTTGAGAATTTACCTCTATACCCTAATGACTACCCACAATTAAGGGTCGGTGATGCTGGTATTAAGAAGAAGCGTTGGTATATTGAGGGGTTTGAAAGATTTGCTGATTCAGAAAAAGTAATTGACTGTCTAGCTAAAGGCATCGAAATCAGAACCACTATCCACTCCACTATTCAAGGTGCAATTGATGAATTAACTACAAGTTTTTCTTTACTGCGTGAGGTAGCGGGAAGTTTTGGATTTTCACCTGTTTTACTCAGTTTCAACCCCTATACTAGTATTTTCGAACCCCAACCACCATTAAATGATTTTGAAATCCGGCAGTTACAAGCCTATCCTGATGAACAAACTGCTTACATTTATATGGTTTCTTATGGACCAGATTTAAATATTTCTGTAGCAGATTTACCTATTGAAAGTGTCATTGATATTGGTCAAAAATTAACTTATTACAGTCCTTATATTGTTCCTTTCAGTTATAGTTCTCCCTTTTATGATCGGAGTTTATGGGAAGGTTTATCAGTCAGGACATTTATCAGAACTGGTAAAAGATCAGCAACACTTGTATTTGTGGAAAAACCAGAACAATTAATTAAAAGTGTCCCTTCATTAACAAAAATTGCCCGCATTCCAGCAGAAATAGGACGCATCGAATTTAAAGCCTGTGATAGCTGTGATGATTTTTCTATTTATGCAGGGTTATTAGCATTATTAAAAGGTTTAGCATTAGATAAAACCTTACATGGTCGAGCTACCATACCTGATGCTAATTTACACCAAATTTCCGCCAAATTAGGATTTGATAATGAAGAAATTTTACTGAATGCAACTAAAATCTTACAAACTGCTGAAGATGCTCTAGGAAATCATCCAGACATTGAATTTTTAACACCATTAAAAGTTATTTTGGCAAACAGAAAAACCAAATCACATCAACTAATTGAAACCTTCCAAAATTTAGGCTCAATTGAAGAAACACTCAAAAGAACTTACGTTTAGGGAATTGGGGACTGGGGAAGATGAGGGATATGGGGAAGATGGGGAAGTAATTTTCCTAATGACTAATCACCAATCACCAAGTACTCATTTTTTAGGGGAAATCTTTTCCAATGGTATGAGGACTTCCATTACAGCTCTCACAATTGGTGCGGCTACGGTTCCACCATAGGCGTTTTCCCCTTTGGGTTCATCTACTATTGCTAAAACTACATAACGGGGAGCTTCTGCTGGCACAATACCTACAAAACTAGTAATTCTCGCTCCTGGAATATATCCACCGTTGGGACTGGCTTTTTGGGCTGTACCTGTTTTTCCTGCAATGCTGTATCCGTTGATTTTTGATCCTTTACCCGTGCCTTGAGAAACAACAGTTTCCATCATATCTACTACCTTTTGGGCTGTTGTAGAAGAGAAAATTTGGCGTGGTCTTGGTAGTGTAGGTGAATAATGAATTTTGCCTTGGCTATCAATTAGTCCTTGAACTACATGGGGTGTTACCAATCTTCCACCATTAGCTAAAGCGCCGTGCATTTGCACTAGCTGTAATGGAGTCAAAGAAAAACCCTGACCAAAGGAGGTGGTTGCTGGTTCTATGGTGGAGGACAGAAATTCTTCTTGACTTTTAAGTCTACCACCGACTTCAAATGGCAAGTCTGTATCAACTTTTTGCCCTAAACCCAGTTTTTCTAGCCAGTTATAGTACAGTGTTGGGCGCATACGTTGAATGATTTGTACCATGCCCACGTTGCTAGAAGTTTGTAAAATCTGAGCAATGTTAATTCGTCTGTAACCGTTTCGTTCTGCATTTTTGATAGTGCGGTCAGCAACTTTAATTGTACCTGGGTCGTTAAATGTATCATCTGGTTTAATCGCGCCACTTTCCAGTGCGATTGCCACATTCAAAGGCTTGAAAGTTGAACCCGGTTCATAAAGATCCGCTACAGTCCAGTTTCTAAATAGTGCAATATCAGCTTTGGAATATTCATTGGCATTATAAGTAGGCTGAGACACCAGAGCTAGTAAGGAACCATCCATCGCATCCATAACAATGACCGCCCCCCGCTTGGCTTGGAACTTATCAACTTGTTCTTTCAGGGCAATTCTGGCAGCCCGTTGTAAGCGATTATCAATAGTTAATTGCAGTTTTAAATCATCAAAATGCAGAAAACCCTGCGGTGCATGATCTGGCATCAGTGCGCCATTACCAGCCCGACTCAGACGCACTGTTTGGACAGAACGTTCTAGTAACTTCTCTTGACTATATTCCACCCCAGCCTGACCACGTCGGTCAAGGTTAACATAGCCCACCACATTAGCTACTAAATCATCTTGTGGGTAGAAACGGGAATATTTTTGAATAAATTCAAAGCCATTCAAGCGAAAAGAAATCAGGTGATCGGCAATATTCTCAGCCACACCATCAGCCAGAAGAATCCCACTTCTTTTACTTTGGAATATCTTAACCAACTTACCAGCATCTTTATTGAGAATGGGCGCAAGTTGCTGTGCCATCTCCTCATTAGATTTATCAAACAGCTTGGGATGGGCGTACAAAGTATATACTGGACGGTCAATAGCCAATATATTGTTATTGCGATCGACCACAGGGCGACGAGGCATAAAAGGGCGCAAATTTACCATTTGCTGATTTCTTGCCCTTTGTGTCAACTTTGATCCCTCAATAATTTGCAGCCGATACAAATTTAAGGACAACCCCAACCCAGCAGCCATCAAGACACCCCAAACTATGAACAGTCGAGACCTCAGACTTGCTGCTGAAACTATCGTTTTAGGAGTACCATTTTCAGATCCAGTTTGTCTAGGAAACTTCCTCTCCCTTGTAAACTCTAAATTTGGTAAATTTCTGAATTTTGTTCTACTTGGTGACTTTTGCATTGGGGTATGGGGCATTGGGAATTACTTTCTTTTCCTCCTAACTCCTGATAGACCAGCGTGGCAATCGCCATACTCCTGACTCATTAATATCCCAGAGGTGTGGGAGCTTGAGGTTGTGCTTCAGAACTGGGAATTGTATTGGAAGATGCCGAATTAGGATTATGAGAAGTCGGTGGCAAGAAAATTGTCCCTCCAGGATTGGGTGATACTAATCCTGCAGCTGGCTGTTCTCCCTCTTCAGCCATTTTGCTAGTTAGGGTAGCATTGGTTGTATTTAACTGACGCTCATTGCGTTGTAGACTTTGCAGGGTACGGTAAGCTTGACTCCAAAGCTCTTGAGAATATACCGTCCAACCATAAACCACCAATGTTGCAGACACAAATAAAAAGGCTGCTGCTGACGAATAACGATAAACGGTATACAAGCGTAGTAACCACACAGGTGCAGCCCTAGCAGTAGACATCATCGGTAAGCGTCCGCTGGACTTTTCAGGAATATTAGCTACTGCTTGTTTGCCAGAGTCCTTAACTAAGTTCTGTTTAACTGCCTCCTTTATGGGAGAAAATGATAAATTCCTAGAAGAATTCACTCTTCTCCTGGAGCGCACTGCTGTCGATTCACTTCCTAGTGTAGAGGTGCTTTGCATAGGTTTACCTAGGCTCTCAGAGCGCCGCTGCTCCGAAGGCAAGGTAGAATCACGCCTGAACCAAGAACTTTTTGTAGAAACCGCCGATTTGCGGGCAACAGCCATAATTTTTGTAAAACGTAGATATTGTCTTTCAGGTTGCTTCATTCTATATCTCTAAGATTATGGCAATGTGGCGCAGTCAGAGGCAATACCTGAATACTGTTTTTCCAGGCAGATCCTTCCCCTACACCCACTCCTAACCCCTGATTTTTCACATTAATGCTGAAGTTTGCCTTAGCTGAAAAAATAGGTTTAAATTTCTAATCTCAAAGCATTTAACAAAAATCAACAAATAAGCTATCGTATTCAACAGGAGCAATATTTTTATTGCCTTTATTTTGGTGAAAGAGGAGTTATGAAAACAAAAATCTTCGGTTTGGCTCTCGTTTTAAGTCTCGCTAGTATGCTCAGCGCCTGTGAAGGTGGCAGCGAACCTGCTGGTACTGGTACCCCCGCTGCAACACCTGGTGCGGGTGAACCTGCTGATACTGGTACTACCCCCAGTACTACCACTGCACCTGGATCTAGCCCTGCTGCGACAACTGCACCTGAAACTAGCCCTGCTGCGACAACTGCACCTGAAACTAGCCCTGCTGTGACAACTGCACCTAAAACTAGCCCTCCTGTTAGCCCTGCTGCTACTCCGACTAAGAAACCCTAATAACTAGGACAAGCGATATTCACTACATCGCTGTCACCTACATTTGCTCAGGTATCGATTAAACAATTAATAGTACTCTCGGTTTGAGAGTGCTAAATTTTTGTTTAATTTAATTAAAGCAACAAATAACTGTAGGACACGAGAAAAACCGGTTTCTACGGCTTCTCAGTGTCCATATATCAATTGAAACTAACTAGTTGAAACTGGCTAAAATTCCTTTCCTTCCTTAATAAATAAGTAGCTTTATGTTACTACTGCAATTTACTACATCTCACTATTGTCGTAAAGCTCGCCTAGCACTAGGCTATAAAGGAATTCATTACCAGGTAGAAAATCTTACTCCTGGCTTGCATATCCTGAAACTGAAGCCTCTAACTGGTTTGACTACTCTGCCTGTCTTGTTACCCCAAATCGAAGGACAACCGCAAGCCATTGGCGATTCAACCCAGATTTTACGCTTCCTAGAATCTTATCAGCCAGAACCTGCACTATTTTTAACCAACCACGAACAACATACAGAAGCTTTGATGCTCGAAGATTGGTTAGATGAGAGCATTGGCACGGCAACAAGATTTGTATATTATCACTTCCGTGCTGATGCAGGTAAACAAATTGACCCATCATTATTTAGTCAGATAGTGATTGGTGTGATTAGGAAACAGTATGGTATTAACAATACCAGTGTAGAATTAGCTACTAAAAGATTAACTATAGCCCTGGAAGAATTATCTAGCCGCTGGCAAAAAAGTGAATATTTGGTGGGTGATCATTTGAGTGTAGCAGATATTGCCGCAGTAGCTTTACTGAGTCCCTTAGCACTTATTCCTCATTACCGTCAAGGATATCCATGGTTGTTTGAGCGTATTGTGCAGATTCATCAATTGTGTGGAGAGCAACTACCACCGGGACTTTAAAAATTCAAAATTCAAAATTAAAAAATGAAATGTATAAAATTCTTGGTTTTGAGTATTAGTGCCACTATTTTTCTGGTCGTCAGTAGCTATTGGGGAACAAAGGTGATGGCATTACCACCAGTAGAAGATATACCAGAGGAAATATTGCGGACAGAGATTATTACTGAAGCGCGATCACCTATTGATGGTACACGCCTAACCGCTGCCGAATATGCAGAATTACAAACACAACTCCAAACAAGTCCACCGCCAAAACTCAATTCCCAAATCCGACAGAAAATATTTCTGTTGCGGATACGTAAGGCATTATTAGAGCTATTCCCATTTCTAGTTATTTAGTCATTAGTCATTAGTTATTAGGAACATTACTTCCTCATCTCTCTCATATCCCCCAATCCGCAGTTCCCAGTCCCCAATCCCCAATAAGATACATTCTGATGTAGGATAACCGTGACGACAAAAATGCAAATAAATGTAAAGAATATATATAGTAGTTATAAAAAACTAAATTTAGTTAATCACCTTATTTTACGTAGGTAGCTTCATGTCCATCAGCGCGATCGCCTCTGAGCAAGTTAACCGTATCGTTTGGAATCAGCATCACGATCCATTTGAAGTACTTGGTTCACATCTCATAGAACAAAATGGGAAAAATGTCTGGGCTGTGCGAGCCTACCTACCAAATGCCAGTGCCGCATGGGTGGTAGTTCCAGAAAACAGAAAAGAATACCCCATGTACACAGTGCATGATCCCCACTTTTTTGAATGCACAATTGAAACACCAGAACTTAGCAACTACCAATTACGGATTAAAGAAGGGGAACACGAGCTTGTCACTTACGACCCTTACGCCTTCCGTTCTCCCCATCTCACCGACTTTGACTTACATCTGTTTGGAGAAGGCAACCATCACCGCATTTACGAGAAACTAGGAGCGCACTTAACAGAAGTAGATGGTGTCAAAGGTGTGTATTTTGCTGTTTGGGCTCCTAACGCCCGTAATGTTTCTGTTCTGGGAGATTTTAACCGATGGGATGGACGTAAACACCAAATGAGGAAAGGAGATACAGGCGTTTGGGAATTGTTTATTCCCGAACTCGGTATGGGAGAGCATTACAAATATGAAATCAAAAATTTTGAAGGACATATTTACGAAAAATCTGATCCCTACGGTTTTCAGCAAGAACCACGTCCCAAAACAGCATCTATTGTCACTGACTTAAATTCCTACACTTGGAACGATGAAAACTGGATGGAAGTGCGGCGGCAGACAGACCCGCTCACCCAAGCAATTTCTGTCTACGAAGTCCATTTAGGCTCTTGGTTACACGCTGCCAGTTCAGAACCCGCTAAATTACCTAATGGGGAAACTCAAGCAGTCGTTCCGGTTTCTGAACTGAATCCTGGGGCACGCTTTCTTACTTACCGGGAATTAGCAGAAAGACTCATTCCTTACGTCAAAGAATTGGGATATACCCATATAGAATTGCTGCCAATTGCCGAGCATCCCTTTGATGGTTCTTGGGGTTATCAGGTAACTGGTTACTATGCTCCCACTTCCCGATTTGGTAGCCCTGAAGATTTCATGTATTTTATTGACCAATGTCACCAAAACGGCATTGGTGTACTGGTAGATTGGGTTCCCGGTCACTTCCCCAAAGATGGCCATGGTTTAGCATTCTTTGATGGTACTTATCTATACGAACATGCTGACCCCCGCAAAGGTGAACATAAAGAATGGGGGACTTTAGTATTTAACTACTCCCGTAACGAAGTTAGAAATTTCTTAGCAGCCAATGCCCTCTTCTGGTTTGATAAATACCACATTGACGGGATTCGTGTGGATGCTGTGGCTTCCATGCTTTACAACGACTATTGCCGTAAAGAAGGAGAATGGTTGCCCAACCAGTATGGTGGGAGAGAAAATCTAGAAGCTGCGGATTTCTTACGTCAAGTAAATCACACCATCTTTAGTTATTTTCCTGGTGTACTTTCCATTGCTGAAGAATCTACTTCCTGGCCTATGGTATCCTGGCCTACCTATACAGGTGGTCTGGGCTTTAACCTGAAGTGGAATATGGGCTGGATGCACGATATGTTGGACTACTTCAGCATGGATCCTTGGTTCCGCCAGTTCCATCAAAATAATATTACTTTCAGTATGTGGTATAACCACAGCGAAAACTTTATGCTGGCTCTGTCCCACGATGAAGTGGTACATGGTAAGAGCAATATCATCGGCAAAATGCCTGGAGATAAATGGCAAAAGTTAGCTAACGTGCGGGCTTTATTTGCCTATATGTTTGCTCACCCTGGCAAGAAAACCATGTTTATGAGTATGGAGTTTGGCCAGTGGAGTGAGTGGAATGTGTGGGCTGATTTGGAATGGCATTTATTCCAATATGAACCACACCAACAGTTAAAGGACTTTTTCCAGTCTCTCAACCATCTTTACCGTTCTGAACCTGCTTTGTACACCCAAGATTTTGCACGGGAAGGATTTGAGTGGGTTGACTGTAGCGATAACCGTCACAGTGTAGTTTCTTTCGTCCGACGTGCTAAGGATTCTGATGAGTTTATAGTTGTGGTTTGTAATTTTACACCTCAACCACATTCTCACTATCGCATTGGCATACCTGAAAAAGGATTTTATACTGAGTTGTTCAACAGTGATGCACGTCAATATGGCGGTAGCAATATGGGCAATTTAGGCGGTAAATGGACTGATGATTGGTCTTTACATAATCGTCCTTATTCCTTGGATTTGTGTTTACCACCTTTGGGGGTTTTAATGCTCAAGTTGGATAAACAAAAGATGGCTGAGGTGATGAAGTAATAGTTTAAGTTGTCTACTTAAATTGGCAATTTGTAGGGACATAGCAATGCTGTGTCCTTACTTTGTGGATAGAAAAATCTATTGACAAGGATTTTTAATTTTGCGCAAAGATGCAAAATAAGCAAGAAATAGAGAAAACTTGAGTGTGGTAAAAATAAATGAAAACTGTTTTAACCCAACCTAGATTTTAAATTGTATCGGGATCAATATTTAATTCCCGCAATTTTGCAGCTAGACGTTCGGCTTTTCTAGCTTCTTGTTCTGCTCTCTTATCTTGTATTTCTGCTTCTCTAGTTTCCTGTTCTGCTCTTTTAATTTCTTGTTCTGCAGTTTCTTTAGGTGTCAGGACTAGTTTTCCTTCTGGTGTGAAATACCTCAATCATCCTTTATGAATTCCTAAAAATAAACCTAGTTGTTCACTCCATAAATGTCATTTTCCATTTAGTTCTATGGCCTGGTATTTTCCATCTACTAAATGAAAACCTGCAAACTCTAATGTATAAGGATCGAACCAAAGATAATCCGGTGTGGGGAAAGTATCTTGATATAGTTGTTTTTTAAATTCTCTATATGTATTAGTTGTAGTTGGTGAGAGGATTTCTAAAATGAAATTAGGATATTGACCGTCTTCTTACCAAACTACGCAACTTTTGCAAGTTTTTCGTTCAGTTACTAAGACTACAAAAAAATCTCAATCCCAGAAATCTTCTGTTTTTTTTGGTTAGGACTATAGTAAATAGTGAGGTTTACCGCAGCATAGAAATCATATCCATCTTTCCACAACCATTTGATACATTTAACTAAGAACATTATTTGCTCTAGATGCAGTTCTGTTTCCACTGGAGGTTCGTCACTATATAAATCACCTGGGGGAAAAATTATATCCTGGGAGATGTTTTGTTGAGATTCTAATTCTTGAGCAGTGATCATAAAATTGATATGGCATCAAGTAGTTATTTGTTGATTGTAAAATTTATTGTCTGATAGCGTAGCGTAGCGTGGCTTACGCCACGCTACGCTATCAGACATTTTCACGGCTTGATTAAAGATTCCTCATACTGACGATATTTAGCAATTAACTTGCGTCTTTTTAGAGTGCATAAAACAGCATAGAAAGTGCAGGTAAACCTCTTCCAGTAAGTCCTAACAAAATACAGGGACTAAGAAAGCCTATTATTATTCCCGTTCCTACACAAATTCCAAAACCTGATATTAGTAGTATCAGCATAGTCGTAAATAATTTGGAATACCAGGATGTTCTATAGGACTCCTATTTGATTTTTGATAGCTTGCGTGGCGTAGCCATACAAAACTCGGTACAACTAAATTCTCTACAATCCTCTTGGTTATTGACTTTTGCCTCTTGCCTACCTATGCAAACAATTTCAGGAATAAAATTTGATAGCCTTGTTCTTGGAAATCAGGGTAGCTGCTCATATTTCCAGGGATGGGGATAAGAGTGATATTGTAGTTTTATTTTACCTTAAGAATACGCTTAGTTTAGATAAGCGTTTTTAAGATACTACTTTTTCTGGAGATGCAATACGTTTATTAGTTTGATGAATCAATGCTAAGTATAAGAACTTAGGGGCATTTCATAAAATGTTTCTACACTAGCTGGATTCTATAAATTCAACAAACTCTCAGATGGAACCATTCCAGCATCCAGGCAAGTTATAATCTTTTTGCGGAGCAACTTTACAAAAATTTATGAGTAATCCCCTTGTGCAAGCCTTTTTTGTAGGCAGAGCAGTAGCAGAAGTGATCAATGAGCGTGTAGAAGTCGCTTTGACTGATGCTTTGAGTGAATTGGGCAAGTTTGATGCTGAAGCCAGAGAACAGCTACGCCAGTTCACAGCAGAAGTGATAGTACGAGCTAACCATGCGGTAAAGGCAGCGGAAACTGGAACAACTACCAGTAACAGTTCCTCGGGTGGTGATTCAGTGGATTTACAGACAGAAATCGATGAATTAAGGGCAGAAATAGCTTTACTGCGAACTGAATTACAAAAGTATCGTAATACGGCAAAATAGAAGTAAGAGGCAAGAGGCAAAAGGCAAAAGGCAAAAGTGATTTTGAATTTTGAATTGATTTCTCACTTTGCCTCTTCCCCAAATCTATTTTTAGTAATTTTATTACAGATGACTCCGTGACAAACCGGCGGTATAAAGAAAATATGGAAAAAGGTTATTCAGATAAAGCATACCGTTGGAATCGGGAACATTATTCTAGCAAACGTCGCTTTGTAGATATTTGGTCTTTTGTTTTGACTTTAATCTTTAAGCTTTGGCGCTATAACAAAGCTTGGAGTTATCCAGGTGGTATGACAGAGCCTAAACAGGCTACAAGACGTAAAGTTCAAGCTATTTGGATTAGAAATACTGTTTTGGATTTGGGTCCGACTTTTATTAAGGTGGGACAACTGTTTTCTACTCGTGCGGATATCTTCCCTAGTGAATATGTGGAAGAACTATCTAAGTTACAAGATAGAGTTCCAGCATTTAGCTATGAGCAGGTAGAAACGATTATTGAAGAAGAATTAGGTAAAAAAGTTCCCCAATTGTTCCATAGTTTTGAACCTATTCCTTTGGCTGCTGCTAGTTTGGGACAAGTTCATAAAGCTGTGCTGCATTCTGGGGAGTCTGTTGTTGTGAAGGTACAACGTCCAGGATTAAAAAAACTGTTTGAAATTGATTTAAAAATTCTCAAAGGTATTGCTCGTTATTTCCAAAATCATCCTAAATGGGGACATGGACGGGATTGGATGGGTATATATGAAGAATGTTGTCGCATTCTTTGGGAAGAGATTGATTATCTGAATGAAGGCCGCAATGCTGATACTTTTCGTCGCAACTTTCGTGCTTACAATTGGGTGAAAGTACCACGAGTGTATTGGCGTTATGGTACTTCTAGGGTAATTACCTTGGAATATATGCCCGGTATTAAAGTTAGCCAATATGAGGCTTTAGAAGCGGCAGGTGTAGATAGAAAGGCGATCGCTCGTTATGGCGCACAAGCATATTTACACCAATTACTCAATAATGGTTTCTTCCATGCTGATCCTCACCCTGGTAATCTCGCGGTTAGTCCCGACGGAGCTTTGATTTTCTACGATTTCGGGATGATGGGGCGAATTAAATCCAATGTCCGCGAAGGACTCATGGATACGCTGTTTGGTATCGCTCAAAAAGATGGCGATCGCGTGGTACAGTCTCTAATTGATTTGGGTGCGATCGCACCAGTCGATGACATGGGACCTGTACGTCGGTCTGTCCAGTATATGCTGGATAACTTCATGGATAGGCCCTTTGAAAACCAATCAGTGTCCGCCATCAGTGAAGACCTGTACGAAATAGCTTACAATCAACCTTTTAGATTTCCAGCAACTTTCACCTTTGTCATGCGTGCTTTTTCTACTTTAGAAGGAGTAGGTAAAGGTCTAGATCCAGAATTTAATTTTATGGAAGTTGCCCAACCTTATGCAATGCAGCTTATGAGTGGTAAAAATGGTTTAGAGGGGAATAGTTTCTTGAATGAGTTAAGTCGTCAAGCAGTACAAGTCAGTAGCACTGCTTTAGGATTACCACGCAGACTAGAAGACACACTCGATAAAATCGAACGTGGAGATATTCGTTTCCGAGTTCGTTCCGTGGAAACAGAACGCCTAATACGCAGACAGAGTAACATTCAACTCGGAATGAGCTATGCTCTTATAATTAGTGGTTTCACAATTGCAGCCACAATTCTCCTAATTGGCGAGTATTTGTGGTTAGCAGTTTTCACTGGTTTAATTGCAGCAGCAGTATCATTCCTGTGGATTCGTCTGCTTTTACGCCTTGACCGTTATGATCAAAAGTATTAATTGTTGCTTGAAAATCTATGAAACTTAACTTCACGGGTTGTACTGATCCGGGACTTATTCGTTCTAATAATCAAGATGGTTTCTATATAGACCAAGAAGGGCGATTTTTTATAGTTGCTGATGGTATGGGTGGTCATGCAGGAGGTGAGGAAGCAAGTCGCATTGCTACCCAAGAAATAACAGCTTATTTGTTAGCAAACTGGGAATCATTCCAATCAGCAACACAATTACTAGAACAGGCTTTGTGGTCTGCAAACAAGGCAATTTTACAGGATCAGGAAAACCATCCCGAACGTGGTGACATGGGTACAACGGCGGTTGTCGTTGTCTTCCGTTCTCAAGAACAGCCTTTATGCGCTCATATTGGTGATTCCCGTTTATATCGCTTTCGAGAATCACAACTACAACAAATCACAGAAGATCATACTTGGATAGCCAGAGCTATCAAAATTGGTGATATCACTGCTGATGAAGCTAGAGTGCATCCTTATCGTCATGTTCTATCACGCTGTTTAGGACGTGAAGACTTACACCATGTTGATTTGCAACCACTAGATGTAAAAGTAGGAGATCGCTTGCTTTTGTGTACTGATGGACTCACAGAAGAACTCGTTGATCCAAAGATTTCCAGATGCCTTCAAGATACACCAGACCTAGATAAAATTGCTATCTCTCTAGTAGAAGCCGCAAAAGAGGAAGGTGGACACGATAACATTACCGTAATCCTTGTTGCTGTAGAAGAAAATTTTTGATTTAATCATTGGTCATTAGTCATTGGTCATGGAACAAAGTAGGTAGAGAAACCAACTAAACATTCAAAAAACTCACTTTTACCACTGAGAACTGACAACTGACCACTGACAATTAATCAATCGAGTAAATATACTCAGCATTTTGTTCAACTTGAGCATTTTTCCTATTTCTAAATTGATTCAAATATCTTTAAGCCTTTCAATTCACCTAAACAGGCTAAATTTACATAATCTAAGTGCAGAATCCCTGATCACAAAGATTAAGATTAGCCAAAAGACACTGGGCATTTTGTAAAACAATTGTTATCTTTCTTAATACGGAGGTACAAATGTTTATGGCAAATATCAGCCCAGGCATTACAGCTTTGGCTTTTCTGTCACACATACCTCTTTATAAGTGTTGTTTTCTCGGTTTTAACTATGAATCAACCAATTGAGCTTTCCTTAGAACAGCAATTTAGCATCCGTTCATTTGCCAACCAAGTCCAGCAAATGAGCCACGAACAGGCACAAGACTTTTTAGTCCAACTCTATGAACAGATGGTTGTACGCGAAGCCTCCTATAAGGAGCTTCTCAAGCATCAGTGGGGATTAGATTCAGGTTTCACTATGGCATAGAGTAGCTTTGCTTTTGTCGCAGTGGGCGACCTCCTTCTCTTGCTTTGTTCCAGGAAGGAAAAGAGCTGGGGATGTTGGGGCGTCAACTTCGATCACCAATAATCACCTACTAAAACCCACAAGGTTTATTCAGGTAATCAATCCACTATCTAATGACTGGGAATTTATCTGTTGCTTAGACTTGCTGCTGTGGACTTTGGATTGCCTATATTTAGAGTATAGCCTGACTTCAGCACTTAAATCATACCAGATTGGTATGTCTGTTTTTTTCAAGCTTTACATTTTTTATATAACTATAATTTCCAAGCATAAAGATATTTCGTTTAAAAAACTTTACTTTATTTGAGTGAAAACTCTAGTTAAAAATTAAAAATGAATAGGGTGTAAGCTTTTCAGAGATTTGGAATAGTTTTTTATTTCCGCTGTATTGTAATAGTGCTCATCATAACATGTATCTTATAGGTATATAACCTAACCTGACAGATCGAAGGGTGAATCAGTATCAATTGTTTGTAGTTTAGCTAGTATTTGCGGTTTAAGCTTTTCATATTCTTGTTTTAACAGAGTTTTACTAATTTGAGCATTCATGGATGTGGTTGTAATTTTGCTAATTTCCATCCACTCTTGTAGTCGTTGACACTGAATGGGAGGAATCGTCGAAATCAGAACATGGCTACAGCGAGTGGGTGTTTCTCGCTCAAAGAATAACAAGCGATAATAACCTTTATGTTGCAATAGGCGAATGATTTCTTGACCAGAATTGGTTTTCAGATCAAGGTAGTAAGGTAGCCATTTAGCTCCATGTTCGCGGTTGTAGATAACTGTAATCCATAACACTATTGGATGGGGAACAGAAATAAACAAAAATTGATTGTAGCGATTACAAACTAAACGTTTTTGAATTTCCTGTTGAGGTAGCATCACCCACAAGGCTGGTAAAAAGTCGCCACTGTTATAAATGGGTTCGGGAAAAACAATATCCGCAATTGGTTTATTGGATGGCCAAGAAGTTAGACGAGTAATATCATCATTGATTGCAGATACCCGTAGTTCAGTTTTGACTGTTTTTTGAACTACTGGTAATACCCGTTGTTCATCTTTTGTCTTATTTTCAGGTTTGGGGTTAATTTTTAATTTCTGATTACTGGGAGGAATATTTGGATTATTCTTTTGCTGAAGTTTGTTTTGTTGTTCTGCGAGTGCTAAGACATTGATGATTTCACTGATTGTTTGGGGGCGATCACTTGGCCTTTTTTCTAAACAACTCATGACCATATCTTCTACTGGCTTTGGTATTTTTAATGTGTAATTAGCCTCAGCTATAGACATTGGTTTTTGAAATTTATGGGTTTGATACCATGCTCCAAATGAATGGGAGGATGGTATAAGCGGCATTTTGGTTGTGAGCATTTCAAACATCATCACACCCAAGCTATAAATATCAGAGCGATTATCTAGTTCTTTCCCCTCAATTTGTTCAGGAGAAGAATAAGCCAGAGTACCCAAATAAAATTTGGTCTGATCACTATCAGACATGAGTAACTTGGCAATTCCAAAATCTAAAACCTTGACCAATTCCCAAAAACTGGCATCTTGAATCACTAGCACATTGCTAGGTTTAATATCACGATGAATAATTGGGTAGATTGCTCCATCTCCATCTAGGGGGATACCATTGTGAGCGCACTGTAAACCCAGACAAATTTGCCTGGCCATGCTCAGGAATCTGGATAAAGAAAGATTTTGGTTGCGGATAATAGCACTTAAGTTTTGTCCTTGCAAGTATTCCATAACGTAGTATGGAGTACTATTTTCATCTACTCCATAGTCCATGACGCGGACAATATGAATACTTTTTTGGCCTAATAAGGCACAGGTTTTTGCTTCTTGTTCAAAACGTTCTTGTAAACGCATTTTTTGGTTTTGAATTGGTAAAGCAAGAAACTTAATGGCTACGGGGACACCTGCCAACAAAGTATCCTTCCCACGATAAACCCGTCCCATTGCTCCAGTACCAATTAATTCTTGAAGCTGGTAGCGTTTGCCGAGTAAGCGACCAGTGTTGGGGTCTGACATAAGAAATTCGACTCCAATGTTCAACAATACTTGGTATATGAGTTTATGTGTTGCCTTTGATTTAATTCAAGGTGATTAACAATTAACAGGATTCTGCTATGTAAAAAATAGACAACCCTAGATATTTACTTATTACCTCAACGGGAACATGGGAGTAATTATCCCGTAAGTAATTAGTCTTCTAGCTTATTAAGTTATCTATATTAATTGACGCTCCAGGCTTGCTTCCATTGTACTAGTTAAGAAATGACCAGCTAAAATACCGCTAGTAAGGTAGTAGTTATCGTCAGAAACCTGATGTAAGGTTTCAAAACCGCTACGACGTTCGCGATCACCTAGTACCCAGTAACGCTGCACAATAGTATCTGGACAAATCCAGCCTTCACCTTCTATTTGCCCTAAGATATTGTGTTGCAACAGAAAAGTATATTGGCGATCGCCGTCATGGAGTCTGCCTTTATATTGACAAGATATTTCCGAGCGCTCACTACCAGGAAATACCAACCTTGTTGCCATAGAAAACCAGTCATCACGATTCCAAACCACCAAAGTCATTCCTTTAAAGCTGATCGGCATACTATCGCGTTCCAGCCAACTTCCTTGCATAATCCAGCGTCCTGGTTCTAACAAAAAACTGTGAGCCACCTTGTAAATTCCTTTGAGTTTTTAAACACAGCAATAATTACTAGGAGGTCAGGAGTATGGCTAAAGACACGCTGCGCTATCAGTATTTCAGTATTTCAGCATTTCGTTATCTCAGTATTTCACAAGTAGGAAAAAATTCTTACCTTTCACCTGTTACCTGTCAAATGTCACTTATTACCTGTCACCTGATGCACTTCTCCCAACAGCATTTCTTGATTTCCTCCAGTTGCAGTAGGGAGATTGCCAGGAATACCTAACTGTCGCCAGTAGGCCAGGATTGCGAAGGCGATCGCTTCTTTAAATGTCGCACTCAAACCAACTTCATCTGTAGTTAAAACTGGCACTACTGCCAATAATGATTCTAACCGATGTTTTAAGTATAGATTCTGACTACCACCCCCACATAATAATACCCGTTCTGGCATTTTTCGTAAATAAGTATGATAACTGTGGACTATAGAAGCCGCTGTTAGTTCTGTAAGTGTTGCCAGCACATCTGCGGGGCTAAGTTGATAGATTTGTGCATCTTGTAAACAATCATGTAGATAACTAACACCAAATAACTCACGCCCGGTTGATTTAGGCGGTGGTAAATGGAAATAATCTTGATTCAGCCATTCTTCTACCAAGGTATGGCAAGGAGTACCACTAGCAGCCCAACTGCCGTTTTCATCGTAACTTTTAGCCCCATTGGTAAAATGCTGCACTGCCAAATCCAACAGACTATTTCCAGGGCCAGTGTCCCAACTGCGAATTTGGGAAAGCCAGTCATGATTTCGGGGTGGTAAATACGCAACATTAGCAATACCACCTATATTTTGAACACATCTGCTTTCCTGGGGATGACTGAGCAAAAAAGCATCTACTCTAGGAACTAGTGGCGCTCCGTGACCACCAGCGGCGATATCAGCTACACGGAAATTACTGACCGTAGTGATATCTGTCAAGTGAGCAATAACCGCCCCTCGACCAAGTTGTAGACTGTAACCGAGTGATTGGGGACTGGGTAAAATATTTCCTGAGCCGTAAAGACCTGGTGGTCTATGAAAAACGGTTTGACCGTGGGAACCAATTAAAGTCGCTGGTGGATGACCGATTTGAATATTGTGGGCTGCTTGGGCAAAAACAATGGCGATCGCATCATCTAGTGCTGCTAATTCTGCCATTGATATCGCTTCACCAGCACAAATACCTAAAATGCGCGATCGCAGTTCCGTCGGATAAGGGTAAGTTTCCCCTGCTAATAATTCAACTTTTATATCTAAATCTGTACCGATAATATCTACTAAGACAGCATCTATACCATCCACCGATGTGCCACTCATCAATCCTATAACGCGATTTTGTTGCATATACAAAGATTTTACTGTGATTTCAACAGGTAGTTTAACTCAAATGTTACTCAAATTAACATCAAAAGATGCCACTTTTAATTCTTAAACACTGATTTTTTTTCAGTGGCAATAATGTGGAAATCTATGTTCTTGAGCAATCTCACCAATTGTTGAGTTAGAGAATCTTTAAAAAGAAGTTTCCAGCGAGAATGTTGACTTTCGCCAATCACGATTTGAGTAATATGATATTTTTATTTTTGAGCAACTTCCGCAACTACATAAGCAATATTACTGAGATTCACCCGAATAAAAGTCCCTGTAAATTCTTGACATAATTTTTCACAAGTATGAACGTGCAAACTTTTTTCCTCAGTGAGAAACCGATCAGGACTAGCGACAAACAAAACATACAAAGGAGCATTTATGTAGCCAGCCAACCTAGCACCCCAGCGTAAAAGTTGCATCGAATTAGGGTTAATTAGATATGCACACTAAAACTCGTTCTTGAATACTATAAAATTGGCCTTGAGGTGCAGCAGCAATTGCATCTTCTTCCACATTATCTCCCACTTCCCGTAAAGCCAACTCTCTCAAAGCGATTAAGTTACGGTGTTGAAAGAAGTTATCTAAAGCCTGTTGGATATTTTGGGGTGCATATATTTTTCCTTCCAGTAATCTTTACTTGGAGAGTATCCGGTGTGATATCTACTAATATCACCTCATTAGTAGCTTCCAGAATGCGGTCAGGAATTCGCTCACGCACAACTACATGTGTAATTCTAGCTACTAAATAATTCAGACTTTCCAAATGTTGAACATTCATGCTGGAGTAAACATAAATACCCGTATAAAAAATGATTTCTACATCTTCATGAGGTTTTGCTCGTAGACAAGCAGAAACATTAGTATGAGCAAGTTCATCAATTAAAACAAATTGGGGCGATCGCTCAATCACTGCTTCCGTATTCATGTCCGGTAACATTACATCCCCATGAGTCCATAACTGTGGCGGTATCACCTCTAAACCCTCAGCCTTTTCAGCGGTTTCCTTCCGTCTGTGAGTTTCCAATAATCCTATAACAATATCAATCCCTTCCTGTTTGAGTGCGTGGCCTTCTTCTAAAATTCTGTAGGTCTTACCCACCCCAGAAGCCATACCAATCAATAACTATTTTGTGTTTTCCCCTTCTTTGTGAATACATATAGGATTCCTATTTGATTTGATTTGATAATAATCTCACTTTTTCCCGTTGCTCCCGGAGCAGAGGGGAAAAATCTCATGCCCAATGCCCAATGATTAATTTTGATTACGGTTAAACTCCTGCAAATCAAGAGCATAATTTAACCGCAAAACATTGACACCTGGTTCACCAAAAATTCCTAAAAATCTGCCATCTGTATACTTATTAATGAGAGGAATTATTTCATCCTCTTTTATCCCTCTTGCCTGTGTAACCCTTGCTAACTGCTGTCGTGTAGCTTTCAAAGAAATATGAGGATCTAAACCTGATCCAGAAGTGTAAATTAAATCAGGTGATGGCTGAATACTTTCATCCTGAAATTCAGTAGCTTCCTCAATAATTCTAGTAGTTAGCTCTGGATTACTAGCAGCAAGATTACTTCCTCCAGATATACCTGTAGGCTTGGCTTTTCTTCCCTGACTATATTTCACCACACTGGGACGACTATGAAAATATTTATCTGATGTAAAAATTTGACCAATCAAAGACGAACCTATTGGTTGAGCTTCTATATTTAAAAGAATGCTGCCATTTGCGGAAGTTGGGAAAGCAAACTGACCAAATGCCAGAATAGCCAGAGGATAGATTATTGCTGTTAATAACCAAAGTAATAAAGTCACACGAATCGCTCGGATAGCTTCTCGAATAAACATCATAATTTAATTATGGTAATTGGTAATTGGTAATTGGTAATTGGTAATAAAATAGTTATTTTCCTCCTGGAAAACCTTAAATTCTAGACATACCTAGACATACTGATATGGCTTGCGCCACCCTACGGTATCAGAAAATTTTCCCTGCTCCCTACACCCTATTCTTAATTAAGCTAAACCTGCAAATGTAATCAACACATCTATGAATTTAATGGCAATAAATGGAATAATAACCCCACCCAAGCCATAAATAAGAATATTGCGTTGCAGAAGTTGATTAGCAGTCCAGGGTCGAAATTTTACACCCGTCAAAGCTAAAGGGATTAAAGCTGGAATAATTAAAGCATTATAAATCAGTGCTGACAGTATCGCAGAGTTAACACTGGTTAATTTCATAATATTTAAGCTGTTGAGATTAGCAGCAGCAAAAATCACCGGGATAATGGCAAAATACTTAGCTATATCATTGGCGATGGAGAATATGGTCAATGCTCCACGAGTAATGAGCAATTCTTTACCAATGCTGACAATATCAACTAGTTTTGTGGGATCAGAATCCAAATCCACCATATTAGCAGCTTCTTTAGCGGATTTAGTGCCTGTGTTCATGGCTATTCCTACATCAGCCTGCGCTAAAGCGAGTGCATCATTAGTGCCGTCTCCGGTCATCGCCACCACTTTGCCTTCTGCTTGTTCCCGTTGAATAATGCTGACTTTATCTTCTGGTGTGGCTTTGGCTATGAATTCATCTACTCCAGCTTCTTTAGCAATGACAGAAGCCGTGATGCGGTTGTCTCCAGTTAGCATCACTGTTCGGACTCCCATGCGTCGTAGTTGATCAAAACGTTCATGGATTCCAGGTTTAACAATATCTTTTAGATAAATGACACCATAGATTTCATTATCTAGGCAAACCAATAGGGGTGTACCGCCTTGGTGGGAAACTGCTTCATAAGCAGTGACTAGTTCTGGGGTTTCATTTCCATTGCGCGATGCTCCAGAAGAGCCCCTACGCGATCGCACAAAACCTTTAATTGCTCCCACTGCGCCTTTCCGTACTTCGTGTCCGCCTGGCAAATTAGTGCCACTCATGCGAGTTGTCGCTGAAAATTCCACACCTTGGCATTTTTTGCGATCGATATCAAATTTTGCGCCACATTTTTCTGCTAGTCGGACAATAGATTTACCCTCTGGAGTATCGTCAAATATACTAGCGCCTAAAGCAACGTTAGCAATTTCTGCCATTGAGTGAGCATTGATGGGAAGAAAGGCTTCTGCTAAACGGTTGCCCAGGGTAATTGTACCTGTTTTATCTAAAACCAAAGTATTGATATCCCCACAGGCTTCCACCACCCTGCCAGAGGTGGCAATCAGGTTAACTTGGGCCACTCTATCCATACCTGCAATACCAATGGCACTGAGTAAGCCGCCGATGGTGGTGGGGATGAGGGCAACTAACAAGGCAATTAGTACAGGGATGCTGACAGGACTTTTAACATAGTAGGCAAAGACTGGCAAGGTAGCGACGACAATGAAAAAGGCGGTGGTAAGAACTGCTAGTAATACTGTTAAAGCAATTTCATTAGGTGTTTTAGTACGTTCTGCCCCTTCGACCAAATCAATCATCCGGTCAATGAATCCTTTACCGGGGTCAGCGGTAATACGAATAATTAATTCATCGGAGATGATACGTGTACCACCTGTAACCGAACTGGAAACGTCTGAACCTGATTCCTTGAGGACTGGGGCTGATTCGCCGGTAATTACTGATTCATCTACAGAGGCGATACCCAGAATTACTTCGCCATCGGCGGGGATCATATCACCAGCAACGACGTAAACAGTATCACCTTGTTTGAGGGTGGTGGAAGAAATTTCTGTGATTGTGCCATCAACAACAATTTTTTTGGCGATGGTTTCTGATCTGGTAGATCGTAATGCATCTGCTTGGGCTTTACCTCTTGCTTCTGCTAAGGCTTCGGCAAAATTGGCAAAAATAACTGTCGAAAACAAAATTAGTGTTAATAAACCATTGAATAGTTGGGGGTTTTTCTGGGTGACTGGCCCAAATAATGGTGGGTAAATTGTAGCGGCTAGGGTGGTAGTTGTTGCTAACCAAACCAAAAACATGACGGGATTTTGAATAGCATATTTGGGGTATAGCTTGATAAAGCTATCTCTAATTACTCTGGTATAGAGTCGTTTGGTACTGACTCGGACTTTTTTGCGTTTTTGACGGCGATCGCTAGGACGAGAACGGGGTGACTTTGGTCTAGGAGTAGTTGTAGCGGAATTCATAAACGGGGATTGGTGATTGGTGATTGGTCATTGGTCATTGGTCATTGGTCATTGGTCATTGGTCATTGGTCATTGGTGATTGGTCATTGGTCATTGGTCATTGGTCATTAGGAAAATTACTTCCCCGTCTTCCCTATATTCCTCATCTCCCCCAGTCCCCAGTCACCAGTTACCTAGCTTCCAGCAGCTAGTTTAAAACCTTCGGCTATGGGTCCTAAAGCTAAAACGGGGAAGAAGGTGAGGAGTCCCAAAATAATAGTTACGCCAGCGGTGACGGTGGTAAACAGTAGGGAATCGGTTCTGAAAGTACCACGGGTTTCTGGTGGTTTTGGTTTATGGGACATACTATCAGCTAAGAGGAGCATGGCCATAATGGGAATGTACCGCCCTGCTAAAATGCTGAAACTTGTGCTTAAGTTCCACCACAAAGTGTTATCTTTTAATCCTTCTAAGCCAGAACCGTTATTAGCTGAGGCTGAAGCATATTCATAAACTACTTGAGAAATGCCGTGAAAGCCTGGGTTGCTAATTCCTGATAGGGAAATAGGATATGCTAGGGCGATCGCACTGGGAATCAAAACTACAATCGGGTGAATCAACAAGACTATGCTGGCCAGGACAATTTCTGGTTGTTCAATTTTGCGCCCGAAAAATTCCGGGGTGCGTCCTACCATTAACCCGGTGATGAAAACAGTGAGAATTAGGTAAATAAATAGGTAGGCTGTTCCTGTTCCTTGTCCACCCCAAATAATTTGGAGGAACATATTAAATAAAGTCGAAAATATGCCAGAAGGCATCAGGGAATCCTGCATTCCATTCACAGCACCACACATAGTAGCGGTAGTGGCAACAGCCCATAATGCTGTTTCTGCCCAGCCAAGTCGTAGTTCTTTACCTTCTAAATTTGGTAATTGTACACCCAAGGCATTATTAATTAGGGGATTTCCTTGTAGTTCACCTGCTGCTGTAATCCAAATTAAAACTACGAAGATGATAAATACCGTCCAAAACAGCAACCAAGTTTGTTTCAGATTATTGGCAAATACGCCGTAGGTATAAATTAAGGATGTCGGAATAGCTAACATGGCGATGATTTCTATCAAGTTAGCAGCACCATTAGGATTTTCAAAGGGATGGGCAGAGTTCGCACCAAAAAAGCCGCCTCCGTTTTCACCTAACATTTTAATCATTTCAAAGGAGGCTACTGGCCCTCTAGCAATATATTGGGTTCCTCCTTCTAAGGTTTGAACAACCAGAGTTTCGTTTAATGTTTGTGGTACACCAAGGGCTATAAGTGCGATCGCCCCAATTATGGAAAGGGGTAATAATATCCGGGTAATAGCACGGGTGATATCAAAATAAAAATTCCCTAACTTTCTTCCTGTCAACCCGCGAATAAAAGCTATACCTACGGATAAACCAGTCGCTGCTGATGTGAACATCAAAAAACCTAAAGCTGCTGTTTGGCTAAAGTAGCTTAAAGTTGTTTCACCGGTGTAATGTTGCTGGTCAGTATTAGTTAAAAAAGATATTGTCGTGTGTAGCAATATATCCCATGTAGGCGTACCAAATCTGTTAGGATTCCAAGGTAATAATCTCTGAAAAGAGATTAATGCATACACAGAAATACCCATGACTAAGTTACTATATATTACTGCTCGAATATACTGCCAAACAGTCATTTCCTCTTTCTTACGGACTCCTGCTAGTATATAAAGAATCTTCTCTATCGGGTTCAGTATCAAGTCAAGTATTGTGTTTTCTCCCAAGAAGACACGGGCTATGTATCTACCTAATTGGGGAGTAATTAATACGACAGTAGATAGCGTTAACGCAATTTGTAAAAAACCTTGTCCCATGTACTTTCTACTCGATTAAACTTAAATTTTATAAAACTACTGCAAAAGATATTAGTTCCTAGTCAGCACTATGGCTATAGCTTACGTGACAACGTAGGAGTCATCAGCCAAGCTGTGCTATCAGAAGGAAAAAGGGTACATTATTTACCCCTGCAACGGGAGCAACTCTGCACCTGTGCAACCCTACACTTTTGAATGGGGTTGTAATGGCGATGACTGCTGTAATTATACTTACTCTCACCTCAATGATTGAAAATGATTGAGGTGAGAGTAATTTTCTGATTAATCAGTTTTTTTACTTACTTTCCGTAGTTTCAGTAAATTTAGATAAAATTTTATGCTACTTGATTTATTACCTCAACAGTTAGATATTTTGACACAAGATCTGCAATTAAATTAATTAAATTGCTCGTTAGATATAATTTTTGATTATTTTCCATACATATTATTAGTGTCAATCTATACATACGGGTGTAAAACATAATATTTGCACATATAAATTATATAAATTATCGGAAAAGTATGATCATGGCATTGACACTCTCCCACTAACCTAGCGGTATAGATAGCGGTAGTTAAGAGTGCGACATTTAAGATAGAGAATATAGCTGGATTTGTAATAGTTTACGTGACGTGGCTATACTTACTCTCTAAGAGACGCTACGCGAACGTAGAGGCTTTTAACAAGGAATAGGGAACAAGAAAATAATGTGTATAATTAATTCATGGAGAGAGCAATCGCCACCCACACAGGATTATTTATACCAGAGCTTATTGGTTAATTAAACTGGATTTAGAGCCTATTTATAAAATAAATATTAAGTAGGGTGTGTTACTTACGGCTATGTCAGGATTTAGGAATTTGAGAGAGTAAGAATTAGCCATAACACACCCTAAAATTTTAGGAATTAGGGTTTTTGTTTATTTTCAATGGTTGGTCTCTTTACGCTGTACTGTACTAAATATCACTGAATGATGCATCAAACTTCCGGTCGCTGGCGTTTAGGCCTAGGTTTATCCTTAGTAACGGTTTTTTTATGGGGTATTCTACCAATTGCCCTCAAGGTAACGCTACAAGCACTAGATGTCTACACTGTCATTTGGTTTCGCTTTTTCATGTCGTTTGTATTGCTGATGATTTATTTATATGTGCAGCAAAAATTACCAAGTTTAGAACAATTACAGACTAATTCTCGCAAATTATTAGCAATAGCAACAATATTTTTGGCAGCTAATTACTTTTTCTTCATGCAAGGTTTAGCGTTAGCAGGTGCTGTTAATGCTGAAGTGATAATTCAGTTAGCTGCTGTTTTATTAGGTTTTGGTGGTTTGGTAATTTTTAAAGAGCGTTATACATTACGGCAATGGTTTGGTGTTAGTGTCTTAACTTTAGGTTTTATGCTATTCTTTAAAGCTCAATTAACGAATTTAATCACAGCACAGGGACAATATCTTTTAGGCAGTGGATTAATAGTCATAGGTGCAGTAGCATGGGCAATTTATGCCTTGATACAAAAGCAGCTATTACAATCTTTTTCATCCTCTAATATCATGCTCATAATTTATGGTGGATGTACTTTATTATTCACTCCTTTAGCGAAAATAAATACAATTTTTACCCTTGATATTCTTCATTTAGGAATGCTGCTGTTTTGTGGATTAAACACTCTCATTGCCTATGGTGCTTTTGCTGAATCATTAGAACATTGGGAAGCTTCAAGAGTGAGTGCTATATTAGCTTTAGCTCCTCTTGTAACTTTAATATCAGTTTGCTTGGTTGCAAATATTTTCCCTACTTTAATTACGCCAGAACATATAACATTAATAGGAATTGTTGGCGCATTGTTAGTTGTTTCTAGTTCGGTAACGATTGCGTTGGGTAAATCTGAAGAAAACGGGACAGGGGGATGAGGGTAATGAGGGGGATATTCTTGTAAGCATTCAGCTAATGCCTAACGTCATGCTACACGAACAACCATCAGCAGTTAGCTTTTTCCGGCTAACGCCAAAAATACCTATTTGATAATTAACCAGTTTCTCAAACATTCTGACTCCTGACTCCTGACTCCTATATCGTCACATAAGCTATCGCAATAGTTCTGAATTCCTACTATATGTCAAGTTATTTGATATCATCCAAAGCTACTAAATAAACACTGAGGTAAAGCATTTTTTAGTTTGTTAGGATCTTAAGGTGAGAAATCTCAAAAACATCCAGAAATATCAGGGAATATATAGTATATAAATAATTAATCAATATAATCAACAGGGTGTCTGAATAACTACCAAATTTAACGCCTCGCTAAACAACGTCACTGAAACATTTGAGCGATGAATAGTTTGTTTGGTAATTGGGCCAGCACCCTGAGAAAAAACTCTCTATTGCTGGTACTTTTAATGCTGCTGCCAACATTGGGAATTAGTAATTCTGTCATGGCAGCCGAGAAAATCTATGCTTCTTATTCTATACTAGAAATTCCCATTCCCGTGATTAGTTTGGAAACTTATGTAAAAACGGGAGTAATTGATGATGAGTTAGCAATTTCTAAACAGTATATTTCATTTAAAAAACTGCAAGAATTACGACAAATTTTACTAAGGTCTGTAAAAATTAGTCCGGCTATTGCTGCACAATTTCTCCACACGCAACAAGGAGAATTCCTACTGCGACGTCTAGCAGAAGTAATAAAAACTAAATCTTTGCTACCTGAATCAGAATTCGATGCTTTACGTGATGCGATCATTGCTGCTTCTGGTGAACCGGAAGGCTTGACTTTATTGAATGTGTTACGGAACTATCCCAGCAGCACTGTTCATGTTAAGTTAGCTGATAGTTTAGAAATAGCTGGTAAACTGGAACAACTAATTAGTGAAACTGATAAAGCGATCGCAGCAATTCAACAATTATCAAATATCGAAGCTGGTAAGATCCAAAATGTAAATCTATCGCCATTGCCAGATTTACAAACTGAAGGAAATTTTCAATCAAATAAGTACACGCTGGAACTTTTTGACTCTACCCGTAATCGCCGTTTGTTTACAGATGTTTATATTCCTAACGTTCCCCACCCCACACCAGTAATTGTGATTTCTCATGGCTTAGGTTTAGACAGCAGTAACTTTCGTTATTTAGCTCATCATTTGGCTTCCCGCGGATTAGCTGTTGTCGTTCCTAATCATCCAGTTAGTCAGGATCAACAGCCACAACAGCAATTTCTCATCAAGAGAAATACGCGTGAAGTTATAGAGGCTGGTGAATTTTTAGATCAACCTTTAGATATAAAATACATATTAGATCAACTCCAAAAATCTAACCAATCTGATCCAATTTTTAAAGGTAAATTCAACTTGGAACAGGTGGGAGTATTTGGTCAATCTTTTGGTGGTTACACTGCTCTAGTTTTAGCAGGTGCAAAGATTAATTTCGAACAGCTAGAACAAGATTGTCAACCAGATGTGCTGCGAGATACCTGGAATATGTCTTTACTGCTGCAATGTCGCGCTTTAGAATTACAAACGAAGTCCATACAAAAATATAATTTTAATTTACGGGATGAAAGAGTTAAAGCTGCAATTGCTGTTAATCCCATTACTAGCTCTATTTTCGGTCAAGTTGGCTTGAATCAAATTCAAACTCCTGTCATGTTTTTTAGTAGCAGTGAAGATACTGTTGCACCAGCTTTATATGAACAAATTTTACCGTTTTCCTGGTTAACTCATCCCCAGAAATATCTGGTTATGCTTGTGGGTGGAACTCATTTTTCTAGTATTGGTAATAGTAATACTGGTAGTCAGCAAGTCCGATTACCTACAGATATGATTGGTAATGCTTCCCAAGCGCGTAGTTATATAAATGCGTTTAGCTTGTCGTTTTTCCAAACGTATGTTTCTCAAAAGCCACAATATATTCCCTACCTGAATGCGGGTTACGCTAAAACTATTTCTAGTCAGTTTTTGGGGTTGAGTCTTGTGCAGTCTTTGAATAGTCACGAATTCGCCTCAGTATTAGGTAGTAATATTCAGGAAGTGATCCCCGGGAAAAAAACTTCCTACAACCATAATCAGGTTTGGATTTTGGATTTGAGATATTGGTGTATCCTTGCTTCATGTCATGATTTTTTTGTGATGTATTTTTAATCTATTCATCTTGCTCACTCCATCGAGTATAATTAATTACGAATTACGAATTACCAATGATTTTGTGCAGGGCTTTCTGAATTTAAACAAACCTTATGGCTGGACTTCCCACGACTGCGTAGCGCGGGTACGTAAACTCTTGCGTCTAAAACGGGTGGGACACGCAGGAACTTTAGATCCAGCAGCTACTGGGATTTTACTGATCGCTTTGGGTAAAGCTACCAGGTTATTACAATATTTACCTGGTGAAAAAGCTTATCAAGCTACTGTTCGCCTTGGTGTACGTACAACTACTGATGATTTAGAAGGGGAAGTGATTACTTCTCAACCTTGTGCTGGGTTAAGTTTGGCGGATATAAAAACAGCACTTTCACAATTTATAGGTAAAATTGAGCAAGTTCCTCCCAGTTATAGCGCCATTCAAGTTGATGGACAACGTTTGTATGATTTGGCACGAAAAGGGGAAATGGTGCTTGCACCAACGAGAACAGTAGAAGTTTTAAATATAGAAGTTTTAGACTGGCGTGATGGGGATTTTCCAGAATTGGATCTGGCGCTCGCTTGTACTGCAGGAACCTATATTAGAGCGATCGCTCGTGATTTAGGTGTAGTTCTAAATACGGGTGGCACTCTCGCCGCTTTGATAAGAACAGAAAGCAGCAGTTTTTGCTTACAAGACAGTGTAACCCTGACAGATTTAGAAACCCAACTTCAAACCGGGACATTTCAACCCATACCCGCAGATGCAGCTTTAAAAACGTTACCATCTGTCAATATATCGGGAACATTTGCCAAAAAATGGTGTCAAGGTCAGCAAGTTCCTCTAGATATTGATTTGCTGGGACTGGTAAGAGTCTATGAAGAAGCCCGCTTTTTAGGTATTGCCCAAATCCAAGACCATATCTTGATTCCCCAAATGGTTTTTGAACCTATTTCTTAGTTTCAAGGTAAGCATTCAGCCATAAGCAGTCAGCTTTTTCAGGCTAACGCCAATAATACCTAATTGATAATTAACAAATTTCTCAAATATTCTAACTCCTGATTCCTGACTCCTGACTCCTGAATTCTTACGTTTCAAGGAAAATACCATTTGCAGAAATCCGATTTGATTGATTAAATTACTTGTGGAGAGTGGAAATTCTGTATTTCCACCCTATCAGCAGCCATATTTTTATATAACTACGGAATTGGCTTTTCTAAATGTGGATTTTAAATAAAGTATTAAGGGCTATTTTAGTATGATGAATTTCTAAAAGTATATTAATACTGTTTTAAAAAATGTAGTCGGACTTTCTCCAGCCCTGATAATTTTATCAAGTTTTTGTTTACCAACATTAGACCTATCAGGAAAATTAACTTGGTGTGGAAAAAATGGTAGAAGGGAATTTTGAGGGTGTACCAAAAGGAAAAATCCACTAAATTAACTATATTCAAGAATATCCACATCGTAGAAAACAAATACTGGGAATAACTAACCATCAGTT
>ERZ1034411.70-NODE-70-length-41644-cov-23.638222_pt1 | contig 41644 bp, 41 predicted proteins | sample MGYA00520583_ERZ1034411 | MGnify/ENA primary metagenome ERZ1034411 (study PRJEB33736, sample SAMEA104288481) | Azolla microphylla | place: Ecuador | collected 1982 | study: EMG produced TPA metagenomics assembly of the PRJEB19522 data set (Is there foul play in the...
TAGGGAGCCCAAAGAACACCAAAAATACATAAAATCTAAAACTCTCTATCATACCCCAGAAACAATTTTGCATGAGGTCTACTATCAATAATAGCTACTTCACTTAAAATCAGGTTGCCTTCCGTATCTAAAACAACAAAATCCATACGATCTTACTTCTAAGTAATTTTTTTGGTGGTTGTCATAATTAGATCATAATCTATAAAATACTAAGTAGGCAATTAAACAGGCAATTATTACGACTTATCAGGTACAAAATAATACCTGTACAGATGCTAATATTCTAATTAATCTAAATAAAGCTTCATAGCCCTTATCTTTCTCTTTGCGTCTTTGATGCTTTGCATATTTGCACGAAAAACCTTACGAATCATCTAAAATAGCGTATCAGTTCAGCAACAGACCAAGCTTGAGCGATCGCCCCCCTGGATATATGCGGTGCATCACCATCGAAAATCTCCGAAATTGAACCCAGACAAGCACTAGATAAGAAGTGATCTAAAAGCGGTTGCCAGTCAAAAGGTATGGGTACTTCCGGGTAAAAACGCTCCCAAGACCGGACATAAGAGCCAATCAACCAAGTCCAAACGGTACCTTGATGATAAGAGCGATCGCGTTTATGGGGACTACCCTCACATTTTCCTACATATTCTGGATCACTGGGATCTAAACTACGCAAACCGTAAGGAGTCAATAATCGAGAAGTTGCCAAATCCAAAACTTGACGACCTTGCTCTTGAGAAAAACCGCAATGATGTAAAGATAAAGCCAAAACTGCATTGGGGCGAATTTGCGAATTCCGGTGATGATCTGGGTCAATGAAATCGTACAAATAACCTAGTTGTGGATTCCAGAACTTTTGCAACGAATTTTTTGCCTGTTCTGCTTGCCGTGCGTAGCGTTGTGCTTGATTAGTCAAAGGTAAAAAATTACCTGCATCTATTTGGCTTAATCGTTCTGCCCACTGACTCAACCAACATAAAGCCGAATACCACAGAGCATTGATTTCTACTGCTTTACCGCAGCGGGGTGTAACAGGTAATCCTTCCACCAGTGCATCCATCCAAGTCAAAGCCACACCATCAGCATCCCAAGAAATTAGCCCATCAATGGCATCAACTTGGATATTGTAGCGAGTACCACCAATAAAAGCTGTGTGAATTTGCTGCACAACTGGAAATTGCTCTACCAAAAACTGCCAATCTTGAGTAGCTTCTAAATAAAGTCCTAAAGTTTCAATCCACCACAAAGCAGCATCAATACTGTTATAAAAAGGTTCGCTATCAACATCGGGAAAAGCATTGGGAATCAGCCCATGACGACAATAACGGGCAAAAGTTTGTAACAGTCCTTTTGCTATTTCAAAGCGTTGTGGAACTAGTGTCAATCCCGGTAAAGCGATTAAAGTATCTCGTCCCCAATCACCAAACCAGTGATATCCCGCAATCACCGTAGGGCCAGCTATAGAATCTCGATAGACAATAAATTGATCACTGGCTTTAAGTAGGGTTTGCTGAATTGGGGACTGGGGACTAGGAAATGAGCGATTTTCTCCTCTGCTCCCTGCTTCTTCTTTCCAGCCGAAAATTTGAGTAAGTCTTTCTTGTTCTGCGTCTACTGCTTCTGCAAAACTATCAGGGGAAAGAATTGCTGGTTGAGAGTCAGGTAAACCTACTTGAGCTTCTAGGGTGACAGTATCTCCTGGTTGGAGGTTAACTGTTAAAGAACCGGGACTATAAAGGTCTTGGTGATCGCCTAATCCCCGTTTTGTTTCTTCGGGTAAACTATAATTCCAATACCATAATCCATCGGATTGATACTCTCCTTGTGTCCAGCGCAGATGCCAAGGTGTACCAAATTGACCACCATCATTTATTTGCAAACAAACCATCTGTTGATTGACCAATTGAGAAAACTGTATTTCTTTACAGCCAGTTTGTTGATGATGAAAATTGCAATCGCCTATAAACAATCTTAGTTTTAAAATCCCTCGCTCCTTACCCTCATACCGATATTGAATCAAAATTCTCTGGGTATTGGGAAGTGGTAATTTATTCTTCCCTGCTCCCTGCTCCCTGCTCCCTGCTCCCCTGCCTTTCCCAGTTCCCATTTGGCATCACCAACTGTCTGGTTAACTGCCAGTTATCCCCACTCCAAACCCATTTGGGAACAGGGTTAATATCGAAATGGTGCAGGAATTTATAGCCTCTGGGTTCAATTTCACCACTACCCCAAATATTTGTTCCCAGTGCTATTGCTTTTCCAGTGATTTCTAAACTTGCTTCCAAATGGGAAAGTAAGAATTTTCGGACAGAAGGTGGATTCGTAGCCGCAAATAACCAACCATGATAAGTCCTTGTATGCACATCCGAAACTGTACCACTGGCAAAACCACCGAAGCCATTGGTTAATAACCATTCTCTAGTATCTAAATCCGTCATTGGCTACTCAAAATCGTAATGACTATGATATAGTTGTAACAGATCGTAATTAAACTGTCAGAAAGCCCACTCCTGAAGGCGTGGGCTTGAAAAGCCCTAATCTGACCAGACTAAGTACCTTGTTGGGTACTACGTTAGAGGTAAGAGTTCAAGACCTACCAAGGGATGTGAAGCTAGTCCTTTGCTCTAGAACCGAACAGTTAAACATCTAAGGGTTAAGGAAGTGCTGTTTGGATAGTTACCGACCTCTAACATTATCAAAGCTAACTTTACCGGAGAACCGCGAACCTACGCGCTAAAAAATGGATATAAGTTGAAGGAGAACTAGGTTAATGACGCTCACTTACGGAACAGAAGGATGCCTTCGCGTTGGTCAGCAGGCTCCCGACTTTACAGCAACTGCTGTTATGGATCAGGAATTTAAGACAATCAAACTTACCGACTATCGCGGTAAGTATGTCGTCCTGTTTTTCTACCCTTTAGACTTTACCTTTGTTTGCCCCACTGAAATCACAGCATTTAGCGATCGCTACGAAGAATTCAAGAAGCTTAACACAGAAGTTCTCGGTGTTTCTGTTGATAGCGAATTCTCACACCTCGCTTGGATTCAAACAGATCGTAAATCTGGTGGTGTAGGCGATTTAAATTATCCCCTAGTTTCCGATATCAAAAAAGAAATTAGCGCTGCTTACAACGTTCTCGACCCCGCAGCTGGCATTGCTTTGCGTGGTTTGTTCATCATTGATAAAGATGGTGTAGTTCAACACGCTACTATTAATAATCTTGCCTTTGGTCGTAGCGTTGAAGAAACTCTGCGTACATTACAAGCCATTCAGTACGTTCAGTCTCATCCCGACGAAGTTTGTCCTGCTGGTTGGCAACCTGGAGAAAAAACAATGATTCCCGACCCTGTGAAGTCTAAAGTTTATTTCGCAGCAGTGTAGGTTACTGGGGACTGGGGACTGGTGACTGGGGACTGGGCAAGAGTTTTTCCCAATCACCAATTACCAATCCCCGATTAATTATTAGCTTTTAATTTGTAATATTTATTTATGCTGACATCCACATATTTTACTGGCTTATTTAATGAGCGATTCTTCCGTAATCTTTTACCAAAACCAGCATTAGATGATTTCAGATTGGGAGTAGGAACACCAGACTTTAAATTATCAGATATCACCAATAATCGTACCTTAAAATTATCAGATTATCGCGGTAAACAACCTGTTTTACTTGCATTTACCCGAATTTTCACAGAAAAACAATATTGTCCATTTTGCTATCCCCATATTAAAGCTTTGAATGAAAATTATGAGGAATTTACAAATCGGGGAATAGAAGTCTTAATGATTACTAGCACCGATAGAAAGCAAAGTCAAATAGTTGTGCAAGACTTAGGTTTGAAAATGCCTTTATTGAGTGATCCTAGTTGTTATGTTTTTCGGACTTACAAATCAGGACAAGCATTAGGAGCACCTTTACCAGGGCAGTTTGTATTAGATAAAGATGGTAAATTACTTTACAGGCATTTATTTTCTTTTTTAGATCATAATGCTAGTATAGAGACATTACTAGAACGATTCAATTCAGGAAAAGTGGATAAGCTATCGCGCATTTAAAGCTACTTGATATTAATTATTTCCCTGAAAACCTGTAGGATAGGAATTGATAATTAAATTTGTGAGATTTAATGATGCTCACACTTTATCATTTGCCAATTTCTCAAAATTCACGCCGAGTCTGGATTACATTAATAGACAAAGGCTTGGAATTTGAACTGGTAGAAGTTCAACTAAGTCGAGAACAGTTTAAACCAGAATTTTTAGCAATTAACCCCTTCCACCACATTCCTGCTTTGGTAGATGACGGTTTTAATGTAATAGAGTCTTTAGCAATTTTGGACTATTTAGAAGTTAAATATCCAACTCCTGTGATGTTGCCAAAAGATGCCGAAGATTTAGCAATTGTGCGAATGGTGGAAATGGTCAGTGTGAATCAATTATGACCTGCTATTACTCCACTGATGCCAGTAATATTAGATTTACCAGGAAAAAATGCAGAAGCAATTGAGCAAGCTAAGACAAAAATTAGTACAGCATGGAATTTTTTCGAGAATCAACTGGATGACCGTCCCTACTTTGGCAACGAGAACCTAACTTTAGCTGAAATTGTAGCGGGAAGTATTGTACTCTGGGTGCCAAGAGGGGGGATTTCCTTAGATGACTATCCAACATTAAAAGCTTGGTACGATCACTTAGTTCCGCGTCCAGCATAGCAAACTACCTAAGCAAGACCAGAGATGATAGAAGGTTTTCGGAAACTGTTAATGTCCAGAACAGGATAATATGAATTCAACATTCAAAATAGTTGCTCCAAGAGGCTACGCCAACAAAGTGGGGAAGTAGAGAAACTTGTTTTTCCTCCCCTATACCCCTACACCCTTTTTTTATAATTTCACCTGTACCAAATGACTGCGGGGGTTGTAAGTACGGATAGCCCGGATTTTTTCATAATATTCCCTCTCTTGTGAGCTGAGGTCTTTTGGGGGTGCGATCGCCACCTTCACCATCTGATCACCACGTCCACCTTTAGCTAGAGGCCAACCCTTACCACGTAAGCGCAGAGACTGACCAGAACGAACTCCCGCAGGCAACTTCACATTTACATTCCCATCGGGTGTAGGTACATCAATAGCAGCTCCCAAAGTAGCTTCATCAGGAGTGATTAGCACTTCACACACGAGATTATCACCTTCAATTTGGAAAAAAGAATGGGATTGAAGTTCCACCTTTAAATATAAATCTCCCCGTTGTTGAGTCATGGGGTTAATTGGACCCTTACCCCGCACCCGCAGACGAGTACCAGTTTTTGCACCTGCGGGGATGCGAACATCAATTGTTTCGTTACCTAAATTGAAGCGTTTTTGAACTCCAGCGAATGCTTCAGCAAAAGTTAAGCTAATTACAGCTTCGCTATCTTGGGCAGTACCAGCAGCAGCATCTGGAAAACCAAAATGGTTAAAGCCGCCACCTGGTCTACCAGTGGAAGTGCGATAAGAGTAATTTTGTTTCCTACCCCCAGGTGCTGCACCACCGAACAAATCATTGAGGAAATCATTAAAACTGCCGTATTGACTGAAGTCAAAGCCACCCATATCTGCCCCAGCACCACCAGGGAAACCTTCACCGACCTGCTTCCAGTATTGACCGTATTGGTCATATTTTTTGCGTTTATCCGGGTCAGAGAGAACTTCGTAAGCTTCGTTAACTTCTTTAAATTTTGCCTCTGCTTGCTTGTTACCAGGGTTAACGTCAGGGTGGAATTTACGGGCTAGTTTACGAAAAGCTTGTTTAATATCTTCTGGACTGGCGGTTTTATTGATTCCTAAAATTGAGTAATAGTCTTTAAAGTCGGTTGCAGCCATCTACCAGCCTCCTGTAAAAATTTTTATGTTTTTTTCTAAAAAATCAGATTTGCTGTTTGCCCAGCCTAATGCCAGACAACAAGATTATGCTATTAAATTAGCAAAGGATATCAAAAATCTAGTGTGGTTGTCGCTCATAGTGCCAGCGAAATTACCGTACTCATGCAATTGGGGAAAGCAAGTCAGCCTATCTAGTCCATCGTCTAAGCTAGGGGGAGCATCCCGGAGTTCGTGGTGCATTTGCAAAATAACTTCTTCAGGAACTTGTCGTTCGCGCTGTTTATTACGTCCTAAACAGAGCCAAAGAGGAGTTCTTACCCATAGCCCAGTAATGTGATTAAAACCGAAATCAGGGGCTAATTCTATGATTTTCCGGCGATTTCTTCTGTGGGCGTTGGTAGCATCGAAAATAGTGGGGATAGCTAGAGTAGTGGCTTGCTGAAATTGTCTTTCTATTTCCCGCCAAATCAAGAACCACGGTCCTTGAGTTGCTTCGGAACCAAAGAGTTGCCCCCGGATCGCATCTGTAGAAATTAGCTGCATCTGGGGGCATTCTGTCAGTAATTGTTTTGCCAACGTTGACTTGCCACTACCAGGAAGACCAATCAGCAAAAGTAGTTTAGTCATTAGTCATTGGTCATTAGTCATTAGCTATTTTGGGTTGATTAATTAGTTTCGACAACTGACAACTGACAACTGACAACTGACTAAATGATTGTACCATCAGGAATTACAGCATTTTTGAGAACGACAACAATTCCACTACGGATGAAAAAGCCTTGTTTTTCGCGTTCGGCTTCTTGGACGTTATCTTTATTGATAATTTTGACATCGTGACCGATACGGGCATTTTTATCAATGATTGCTCTGCGAATAATGGTGTCTGTACCAATGCCTACAGGGATGTCACCTTGTTCTAAGCTACATTGGCGTTCAACTGATGGCTGATAATAGTCAGCACCCATGAGTAGGGATTCTTCAATTACACAGCCTGATTCAATCCGCGATCGCACTCCCAAAACTGAATGCTGAATTCGGCAATTTTTCAAAATACAACCTTCGCCAATCATTGATTCTGTAATATCACAATTCAACAATTTAGAAGGAGGTAAATAACGAGCGCGGGTGTAAATTGGTGCTGCTTCATCATAAAAGCTAAAAGGCGGCATTGGTTGTTGAGTAAGGGCTAAATTAGCATTATAAAATGCTTCAATTGTCCCAATATCTTCCCAGTAATCATCAAACAAGTATGCCTGAACATTGTGATCTTGAGCTGCATCAGGAATAATTTCTTTACCAAAATCAGTCCGCTCTAAAGATTCTTTCAACAGTTTGATCAAAACATCTTTTTTGAAGACATAAATCCCCATCGAAGCGATGTAGGGTTGTAATTCAGCCTGTTCTTTTGTTAACCCCAACACCGTAGTATCGACACGCATTTGCGCTAAAGCTTCACCTTTGGGCTTTTCGCTAAAGTCAATTACCCTACCAGAGTTGTCGATTTTCATCAAACCAAAATCTGAGGCGCGATAATCATCTATGGGGATCACAGAAAGGGTAATATCCGCATTGGTTTCCCTGTGACGCTGGATAAACAGACGGTAATCCATCCGATAGAGGTGGTCTCCAGAAAGAATCAGGAATTCGTCCACGTCCCAATCTTGCAACATCCAAATGTACTGACGCACAGCATCAGCTGTACCTTGAAACCAATTGGGGTTTTCTGGTGTTTGCTGTGCTGCTAACACTTCCACAAAACCATCACTGAAACCGCTGAAGTTGTAAGCACGGGCGATGTGACGATTAAGGGAAGCGGAGTTAAACTGTGTGAGGACGTAGATTTTAAAGATTTCTGAATTGATGCAGTTGCTAACAGGGATATCTATGAGACGATACTTCCCAGCCACAGGTACTGCGGGTTTAGCGCGGAGTTTGGTTAGCGGATAAAGCCGAGTACCCGCACCCCCACCAAGTATGATTGCTAAAACTTTTTTCACAAAATTTCTCCAGACTGCCTTTCAACTCTCACCTACAGTTTAGGACTATGAGTGGCAGCTGATAAGGGGGGATCAAAGAATCTTGGGAAGGAATTTTTGAGATGGGGTTTAGGTAGGTAAATATAGAACTCATGTATTAATGATATTAGAGGTTAGGATGCTATACTAAAAACTGTTTAAAAGTAGTGTCATTCTGAACGTTCGGGGAGAGTCTCTGAAAGAGATAGTAAAGAATCTCCGAGATACTTCGCCATCTCTTTCAGTATGACATAAGTCCAAGTTTCACTCGTTTGCAGTATAGTACAGTACGGGGTCAATAAACCAACCATTCCAAATCTCTGAAAAGCTCACGCCGTATACATTTTGAATTTTGTTGGCGCAGCCTGCTGGAAGCACTATTTTGTTAGGGTAGCTCTTCTGCAAGAAGCATTTTGAATTCACGGCGGTACGAGACATTCAGCTATTAGATGGCAATTGATTAAATATACTCCATCTTGCAAATATGCACAAGATGTCTAATCAGAAACTTCCAATGACTATAAGTTACCCGTGGTAACGTTTAGGCGAACCATCAGCATATACTTATAGTGGCACTAACTCGGTTTTGCCATTAACTTTTACTTGGGAGTAAACTACTTTGATCAATAGAGCATGATTTTTGTTGTAACGTAAAGACATCATACATCCTCTCTTTTAAGTTACAAATTGTACTTGCGATGAAAATCATTTAAATATATATTATATAATAATGAATGTAAAAAATCTGATTTTGAGTATGTCACCTTGAAGAGTTGTTTTGTTTCTTCTGCTTTAGTAATAACAAAAAAAAGCTTAAGATAGGGGAAAATTTATGCTAAAGAGAGGAAAATTTGAAGAAATAATTCAAGTGGGTTTTGGGTGAATACTATTAAATATAATTACTGAAGCGATATTTTTGTTGACAATTGAAAAACTATAAACAAACACTAAACCTGAGAGGATTTTTTAAAAGTCTCAGGAGGTATAGTTTTGTCATTCTGAGCGGAATGAAATCGAGATGACATTATAAAGACCCTTTTAAAACATCCTCTGATGAGTAATTTACTCATCGCTATCATTTGATTTTCTTCACCGCTACAGGGTTACATTTGCCTAGCAATTCCCAACCAACTTATGAAAACACCTACAGCATTGACAACTCGGCTGGATGTCTACTATCAACAAATCAAGACAATTATTCTGTCTCGCCAAAATCCGATTACTGGTTTGCTACCAGCGAGTACAGCAATTACCGCTCATGGTGATTATACAGATGCTTGGGTGCGAGATAATGTTTATAGCATTTTAGCAGTTTGGGGATTAGCTGTTGCCTATCGCAAGTTAGACAATGATGAAGGAAGAACTTACGAACTAGAACACAGCGTAGTCAAGTTGATGCGTGGGTTACTTTTCGCCATGATGCGACAGGCTCATAAAGTAGAAACATTTAAACATACTCAATTTCTACTAGATGGACTGCACGCAAAATACAACACAGCTACTGGTGATATTGTTGTTGGGGATGATGAATGGGGACATTTGCAAATTGATGCCACATCAATATTTTTACTGATGTTAGCGCAAATGACCTCTGGGAGTTTGTCAATTGTTTATACACTGGATGAAGTCAATTTTGTTCAAAATTTGGTTTATTATATTGGACGCGCTTACCGCACTCCTGATTATGGTATATGGGAAAGAGGTAATAAAATCAATCATGGTAGTGCTGAATTAAATGCCAGTTCCATAGGTATGGCAAAAGCAGCTTTAGAAGCTATGAACGGGCTGAATTTATTTGGTATACATGGAAGTCAAAATTCCATCATTCATGTATTACCAGATGAAATCGCGAGGGCGAGAATTACACTAGAATCTTTATTACCAAGAGAATCAGGTTCTAAAGAAGTTGACGCAGCACTGTTGAGTATTATTAGTTATCCGGCGTTTGCTGTAGAAGATGTGAAGTTGAGGGAATCTTCTGGTGAGACATTGCGCGAGCGCACCTTCAACAAAATTATCAGAAAACTGGCAGGTAAATACGGTTGTAAACGATTTCTCCGTGATGGACACCAAACAGTTTTAGAAGATCCCCACCGCTTACATTACGAACCTGGAGAACTCAAGCAGTTCGAGAACATCGAATGTGAATGGCCATTATTTTTCACTTATTTAGTTCTTGATGGACTATTTCGTGATCAGCAAGAGCAAGTTAAAAAATATCAAACACTATTAGAATCATTGCTGATAGAAATTGATGGCATAAAGTTATTACCAGAACTGTATTATGTCCCGGCTGAGAACGTCGAAGCCGAAAAATTAGCACCACAGACTCAAAGCCGTTTACCTAACGAAAATATCCCCTTAGTGTGGGCGCAAAGTTTATATTTACTTGGTCAAATGTTGAGTGAAGGATTACTCGCTATTGGAGAAATTGATCCTTTAGGCAGGCATTTATGTGTAAACAAAAAACGCAAATCATTAATACAAATTGCCTTATTAGCAGAAGATGAGGAATTACAAGCAAAACTACAAGTTCACGGAATTGAAACTCAAACTCCTACCCAAATCGAACCAATTCAAGTTAGAAAAGCAGGCGAGCTTTCCCAAATTTATACACAAATCGGACGCAATGATAAATTGGGTTTAACTGGTCGTCCAATTCGGCGGTTGCGGAGTTTGACAACATCAAGAATTTTTAGAATTTGTGGTGAAACAGTTGTATTTTTGCCATCCTTCCTAGATTCACAGCAGTTTTACTTAACTCTTGATTACCATTTTCTAGTAGATCAACTCAGAAGTGAATTAGCCTACATTGAAAAATATTGGAGTGACTTAGGTCGTCCGACTCTCACCTTAATGTTAACCCACACCATGTTAGAAATTGGTTCCCAAGTATTATTAGAATTGATGCAAGAACTGAAAGATGGTATTTGTAACGGTGTGCAAGTAAAATTAGGGCGACTAAATCAATTAATGCTAACAGCAGGAATCCAAACGATTGATTTTCTTCCCAATGGAGAATTTGCCCAATCAGCTGTTAAGAATGCTGGTATACGTTGCTATTACTTAGCTTATCATCCTGAAAAAAATTGGCGGTTAGGACATACCCAAGAATTCCAAATGGAATGTGAAACCAACTTGGGAGAATTACTCAGACATTTGCGGACATCAGAAAATATATATGAGCAAATCGAATTACTGCAAACCTTAAAAAGATTACAGGGATTAGAATTTGATACAGGATACGGAGGTCCAGGACATCCTGTAACAGTATCAGAGTTACTAGATGAAGTTTACACAAAAGCCGGGGATTTTGGGATTTGGGCAGTAGTGCGTCGAGCTGCTGGTTTACGCCAAATGGTGGATATTGGCTTATCTGATGCCATCACCAGTATAGTGGTACGAGGTAAACAAATTGCAGTGGGTCGAGCTTATAGCAAAGCTTCCCTGATTGTTTTACCCATGTCCCACAATGAAATTGCCGAAAAAATTAATAACTTCTGTCGTGAGGATATACGCGATCGCGTATTGACACAAGAAATTTTAATTTATTTGGGAGTATTAATCAAATCAGAACCGGAATTATTTCAAGGATTACTAACCCTCAGAGTCGGCTATCTAATTTTATTAATTACCAGCGAACTAGCTCAAGAAATGGGCGTTACGCAAGACGAAGCCTATGATTACTTAATGCAGCTTTCGCCATTTGAAGTAAAAACACGCCTACATCAAGTATTAATAGGATATACAGGCGTTAGTGGTTTATTGCGTCAACAAGAATCATTGCACGTCAAGCAAAAAGAAAGTGATATTGCTTGGGTAGTTCTACCAGCAATTAACGAAGAAATTGAAACTCCTCCCGAAAATTGGCGCAGATTCCGCCAAGCAGAAGGCACACTTAACCGAGTTCCTAAAGACTTTTTTAAACAAGTTTGGCTATTAATGCAACATTGTAAAGGTCTAGTAATTGGCGATAAACTAGAACGACGCAACCGCTTAGATAGTGAAGTCATGCTATCAGAAATGACAGCAGGAGAAAGAAACTTTGCTTTATTAGTAGAGCATTTACTAAATAAAATTGAAGCTCCAGAATACCGCCAAGTTAACCTAGAAGCCTTATTGGAACTAGCAGCAATAGCCGCTAATAACCCCAGCTTGCAAATTGAAGAGTATATAGTTTTAGATGTGTTAATTGGTCATGCTGTGCGGTTAACATGGCTAGAAAATCATCCCCATCGCATTCATAATTATGATGAAGATAAAGGTTTAGCATGGCCACATTTTTATAACACCTCTCCTCAAAATTCAGCTAACTATATTTTGAAAGCATTTAGATACTTGATAGAGTTTGGAGAACATATTTAACCGCAGAGGAACTTTTCGCTGCGATTACCTCCGGGTTCCTCTACGTTAAAAAAATCACTTCACAGAAACAGCATCCACATCAACAGTATTGTCTGTAGGTGTAGACTCATTAACACTAGTTTCTACATTACCTTTTTTAGTTTTCCAACCATCAATTACTAATCCAGAAACTTCCGAAACTAACAATGTCAAAAGCAAAAGATCATCAATTTGTCCAACCACAGGTATAAAGTCTGGAGCAATATCTATGGGGCTGAGAAGATAAGCTATGGTCCCAAGAATTACCCACCAACGGTACTTAGGATTGCGCAGTACATTGCCATACCAGGCATAAAGCGATTGAATTGAGAAGTTCATATTTTTAACCTCTAGTTAATTCTAATTTTGCCAAATCATCCTCTAAACTCCCGGTGGGAATAACCGTCCTATTTATTATGTGTGTATAGATGATGGTAATCGTCATGCTTTGTTAACTGCTTGTATAGCGATAGAGTAAGTGAATATGGTAATGGTGAATTAATCTCTAAAATTAAAATGCTTTGCCATTGTTGCTCTAGTAATGGAGGGAGGAAACCTACACAGTGGATATTTTAGATTTGTTTCATAAGGGCGGCCCAGCAATGTGGCCTCTACTGGTGCTATCAGTCCTGTCTTTAAGTGTCATTTTTGAGCGTCTTTGGTTTTGGTTGCGAATTTTAATGCAAGAAAAGGAAATAGTTGAGCGCGTCCTTGATGCTGCTACTGAGAATTGGGAAATAGCTACGGAAATAGCTCAAAAAGCTGTGGACCAACCGATTGGACGTTTTCTCTATGCACCCCTACGCTTGCAAAAAAGCGATGCAGAAACCTTTAGACTAGCTCTAGAGTCCACAGCCGCTGAAGAAGTAGCTGGGATGCGACGGGGCGAAAAACTTTTAGAATCTGTGATTGCTCTTTCGCCGCTGTTAGGATTGTTGGGTACGGTTTTAGGTTTGATTCAGTCTTTGCGTTCAATCCGCATTGGTGATTTGGGTAATGAATCTACAGCAGGAGTAACGACTGGGATTGGAGAATCTCTAATTAGTACGGCTGCTGGTTTAATAGTTGCGATCGCTAGTTTAGCATTCTATCGTCTGTTTCAAGGTTTTGTTGTTAAGCAAGTCAAAGTTTTTAATAAAGCCGGCAATGATTTAGAGTTACTTTACCGTCAGTCTCCACCAGACCCCAATAAAAGTACATCAACGGTACGGGAATATACTCTAGAAAGCTTTAGTTCACCCCGTAAACGTCGTAAAAATAACTTGAATACAACAACCCCCGAACCTTCTTTAGAGGAAACAGCCCCAAATCCCCATCCTAACTCGTCACAAGAGCTAGAAAATGAAAGTTAACCTACATACTCCCATTGAAGAAGTCCAAATTCAAATCATCCCCTTAATCGATGTCGTTTTTTGTATCCTGACTTTTTTTCTGTTAGCAGCGTTGCAATTTACTCGGCAACAAGCAATTAATGTTGATTTACCCAAAGCCACTACAGGTACAACTTCTGGTGCTAGTTTACAGAAAGACATATTGCCTGTAACTATTGATGCTGTTGGTCAAATTTACATTGAAAAAGAACCTATCCAACGTGATCAGTTGGAAGCACGATTACAAGAGTATGTGGAAGCAAATCCTAATGGTATTTTGGTGCTGAATGCATCACGGACATCAACTTACAACGATGTCATTCAAACCTTAGATTTGCTCAGACAAGTAGGAGGAAATCGTGTGTCTTTGGGAATTATTCCCGGTCCATCTCAACCACTCACAAATTCTCCCAACTTTTCTACCACCCCGATTGTTCCCATACCTAATACCGTGCCAATTCCAGGGAGTGATCTACAAAATAATTTTAACCCTTCTCTACCCTCAGCCCCAAATCCATTTCCTGCTCCTGGGCAAGGTATCAATCCTAATTCACCAATAGTTCCTAATGACAGCATACCTCCAGTTCCTGTAGCACCAGAAAACAGTAATTCTGCACCTAAAAGGTGAACTAATTTGTCTAAAATTTTATAGGTGAAAATTCCCTCTAGCCCTTATCAATAACAAGAGTTTGGGGGAATTTTATTTTTACCAATATCAAGAAAAATTAGATAAACCTAAAGATATCTAAAATAAATTACCGTTCTAGAAAAAACCTCTGCTAATTTATAAATAATTGGTTAAGCTACAAAGATTGTCTGATCAACCTCCGTCGGGAAAGGCAAGAGGGAAGAGGCAAAAGGCAATAGTTTAGATCCTTGGTTGAGTTCTGAGTAATTGACTCTTCCCTCTTCTATTGGTCGCTGGCGTTGGCAGGCTTAAATTCCCCATCATACGCTTTCTAATATTGCCTTTAGCCTTTTTCCTTTAGCCTTTGCCTTATCAATAGACCAAGTAATTTATCGCCAATCGCCATTTACGTTTCAAGGGTTGCGGCAATGAATATTGTGACACTGTTAATTGTTTGGTTAGTCACTTCTATCAGCTTGTGGATTATTAGTAAATTACCTTTGGGAGTTGAAATTGATACTCCAGGTAAAACCATCTTTTCCGCAGCAGTGCTTGGTATTATCACAGCATTAGTTAGACCAATTTTAGGGTTTGTATTTACGATACCAAATTTAGTCACCTTTGACTTATTATCTGGTATCTTTACATTCATGATTGCTGTTGTTTGTTTTAGTATTGCTGCCTGGTTAGTAGAGGGTTTCCGCTTACGTTATGGTATTTGGAGTGCTGTTTTAGGAGCGTTCACACTCACTATTATCAACAACATAATCTACAAATTACTTGCTGTGTAAATAATTCGTAATCGCTAATTCGTAATTCGTAATTTAGTGTTTACTAAAATGTAAATTGGCTGAATTGTAAACAAGTTTACTGTTCATCTACAATCTTATGAGCTGCCAGCTTTAATTACGAATTACGAATTATAAATTCTAAATTATTCGTTGTTACTAGGAGGAGCTAGCGGGGCAGTCGATTTTTGTTGACGCTGATCGCGTTTTTTCCGATCGGCTGCCAGCATATCTGCCATTACTATCAGTGCTTGTGCCAATTTATCTAGGTTAGAGCGATATAACTCTAAATCCTTGGTAAGTTTTTCTTCAGATAAATGTAAACCCTGGGCGATCGCTTTTAGTGCCTGATTACGTTGCTTCTCATCTTTGACAAGTTCAGAATCTACCATTTCTAATAATGAGAACAGACCAATGGCAAACAAGCGGCTGTATTTAAATTCAGCATTGTTAGCTATCGCTTGCAGTTGTGCTTGCAAATCACGATCTTGATCTAAATAAGTAGTTTGACTCAACCACGAAATTAAATCTTTAGTTAGCAAACTTTGAGCTACAACTTGTAATCTAGCCGCATCTTGTCGATAGCGTTGCGGATCTTGCTCTACAGCCTGAATTATGGCGTTAAAAATAGATGCTTGATCTTGTTCTGGTTGGTAGCCTTGCATAAAGCGGTCAAAAGCTGTAACTACGCCTAGTGCATAAATTGAATTGTATCTAAAATCCACATTTACCGACAATAGGTGCATTTCCACCATCAACTCCTCCACTACCCGGCGGTAAATAGTGTTGATTGGGCGAGTATGAAGATTATAGAAAGTTCGTTTTGTATCAGAGACAGTACGGACGTTATTCACAAAGAAAATGTTAAGGGCGACGTATTCTTATTTTCTCGTTTAAAGGCTACTTTGCCAAGTTATGTTAAGAAGACAGGAGGCCGAATTCCACAAACAAGAGTTAGGGTGTGGGGTGGAAAGCATCAAGAGCTTACAAAAAAATTGGTAATTCGTAATAGTGCCTCCGATCCAGCAAGGTATACGTAATTACTACCCTGTTCGCTGTTCCCTGTCACCTGTTACTTATCACCTATCACCTGCCATAGTCTCTGGAGTATTTTGGGGAAGTTGGTCGAAACTATTATTTTCTTTATTAACTGAATTGGGGAAGATTGTTGTTAATGCTTCTTCTTCAGTTTCAAAGATTTCAAATACCGTATCCATCATTGTCACTTCAAACACAAGTTTGGCATCTGGATGGATATTGCAAATGCGGAAACTACCCTTAGCTTTATCTGCATCACGCATTCCAGCAACCAAAGAGGTGAGACCAGAACTATCAATAAAATCTACTTCTCCCAAGTTCACAACTACATGACGACTCAATTTAGAAATAGACTCTTGTAACTTCAGACGAAATTGCCAAGCAGTGGTGATGTCTAGACGATCTGTTGGTTTCAAGACAATCACAGTCTTCCCGTCTTGAGTTGTATGGGTTTTTTGGTCTATATTCACTGTATTCTCCGTGATATTGCCCTGAAGATGAATCAGTGAGCTAAAAAACTTGCTATTCTAGCAATCTTTAAATTTCACCATTACTGGTATTTTTTTCATCCATAATTCTGAGGAAGTTAATTCACTCACGAGTTACAAGATGTTCTTGGTATGACGCTGAAAATGAGCAAGCTATAGCTACAGTTGCAAAAATTTTGCTAAATGTTTGTATTTTAGTAGTTTAACTCACTAAAACAGTGCTGAGTATCTAGATTCTGAGTGCTGAGTAAACAAGAGGACAAAATAATGACGGATATGCAAACTTTCCACCACAAAAGTCCTAATCTACTTCCTCTAAATAAATGTGTGGAATTTTACTGATCCTCAAATACTTGTTACTGTTGATTTATTTTCCAGTTTATCCAATCTTGAGGCTTAAGAAAAGTTTCATACAATTCAGCTTCAGGAGTATTTGGTTCTGGTTTGTAACCATATTCCCAACGCACTAAAGGTGGTAGGGACATGAGGATTGATTCTGTACGGCCATTTGTTTGCAGTCCAAAAATTGTACCCCGGTCATAAACCAAGTTAAATTCTACATACCTGCCCCTACGGTATAGTTGAAAATTACGTTCGCGATCGCCATATTCTATCCCATGTCGCCGTTTGACAATGGGAACATAAGCTGGTATTAAAGCTCTGCCACAATCTTGCACCAAAGCAAACAACTCTTCCCAAGTGCGTGGTGCGATTGTTCCTACCTGGTTACTATAATCAGCTGCTTCCCCATTGGGATCTGGACCCCTATATATACTGCCTTGACCATCTTGATAATCCAAAAATAGACCACCAATACCTCTAGTTTCATCCCGGTGCTTGAGATAAAAATATTCATCACACCACCGTTTGAACACGGGATAATACTCCGAGTGATGTTGATCGCAAGCGTGTTTCAGAGTTTGATGGAAATGGGCTGCATCCTCAGCAAAGGGGTAATAAGGTGTCAAATCAGCACCACCACCGAACCACCAAACTGGACCTGCTTCAAAATAGCGGTAATTCAAGTGAACCGTAGGCACATAAGGATTACGAGGGTGTAACACCAGAGAAGTACCTGTTGCATAAAAACCGTGTCCCTTTGCTTCTGGGCGTTGCGCTAAAATGGACGGGGGGAGATGAGAACCCCACACCTCAGAAAAATTTACACCCGCTTGTTCAAAAATTGCGCCATCACGCAGTATACGCGATCGCCCCCCACCCCCTTCTGGACGCTGCCAACTATCTTCTTGAAACTTACCAACACCATCCAGTGCTTTCAAAGCCTGAGTAATTTCATCTTGCAGTTGCTGCATAAACTGACTGACTCTAGCTTGAGCGTCAGGAGCCGGAAGAAAATTGGATGATTCTACTGCTAAAGTGGGGGTTTGCGAGTTGCTCAACATAGATTTCCGAACCTAAAATTACAATTTCCAGAAAGCTACAAATTTTCATTTTAAAAATTTGTTGACAATCAGAACCCAAAATCTGGATCGATTTCCCTAAATCGATTTCCCAAAACTGATTTTTCTTAGCGGTCAAAACCGATTGATTATCTTGACTAGAGTTTATTGTCCCTCAAATGCGTATAGGCTTGTATATTCATTAAGTTTCTTTGCAATTATTGTGGAAACAATTCTGTTATGAATACCAGAACCTAGAGAATTAGTCTACAAAGCAGCCGATTTTCTGTATGGTATCTGTGGTGAGTAAAGAGGTCTATTACAATTTTCCCAGATGCCAGAGTAACCAGACAGATTGTAGCCAGGAGGATTAGGACAGTGCAAGGTTGGTTTTCCAAATTCATCAACCACAAACGTCGTCGGTTTTGCGCCTCTCTAGTGCGGACGTATCGAGAAATCAGTTCTGCCTCTGTAGATGAACTGTGGCAAAAAGTAGTGGATTTAAGAGATGTTTCCTGGCATCCACTACTTAAAAGTACCAATGTACCATTAGGATTAGTACCCAAACCCGGATTGATTTTCCAAGCAGTAACACGTTTTTGGCCAATTCCCATCCAGATTTTTGTGGAAAAGGTAAATCCCAAAGAAATGCTGAGTATCCGTGTACTAGCAATTCCAGGCATTGAAGAGCGGGTCATTTACCAGGTGGAGTCAACGGTGTGTGGTAGTTATTTATCTTATTCTGTAACTTTACGTGGTTGGTTATCACCCCTAATTTGGTCATTATCTCGTCCCTATGCAGATCGGGTAGCACGTTCCCTCATTGAAGCCGTAGAAAAGTCAGCATTGCCCACAGTATCAGGAAAGAAAAAATCTTTGGATAATAGTTGTTTTGATTTTTAGTCTGAGGGAAAATTGAATAACCCAATACCCAATGACCAATAACTAATAACTAATGTCCTAAGAAAGTTAAGATGCAAGTAGGTGAAAATGAAAATTTTTTAAGGTTTATTAAGGCGGCAACGGTATACACGCTATGTATCAAGTCCTAGATTCCCAGTCAGTTCTAGAAGTATTGCGACCAGTCGAAGATCCAGAGCTTCGCAAAAGTCTGGTAGAACTGAACATGATTCGCAATGTAAAAATTGACGGTGGCAAGGTCAGCTTTACTTTGGTGTTGACGACTCCTGCCTGTCCTTTACGGGAATTTATTGTTGAAGATTGTAAAAAAGCTGTTAACAAACTGCCAGGTGTGACAGATATCAGTGTAGACGTAACAGCACAAACACCCCACCAAAAAAGCTTACCTGACCGCACAGGCGTTGATGGTGTAAAAAATATTATTGCTGTTTCCAGCGGCAAAGGTGGCGTTGGTAAAAGTACAGTAGCGGTAAATGTCGCTGTAGCTCTAGCACAAACAGGAGCAAAAGTAGGTTTGCTAGATGCTGATATTTACGGGCCTAATGACCCTACAATGCTGGGTTTAGCTGATGCTCAAATTACTGTTCGCTGCACAGATACAGGGGACATTCTCGAACCAGCATTTAATCATGGCGTTAAATTAGTCTCAATGGGCTTTTTGATTGACCGAGATCAGCCAGTTATTTGGCGCGGTCCCATGCTGAATGGCGTAATTCGTCAGTTTTTGTATCAGGTGCAATGGGGAGAAATTGATTATTTAATTGTCGATATGCCACCAGGAACTGGAGATGCTCAGTTAACTTTAACCCAGGCTGTGCCAATGGCAGGGGCGGTGATTGTCACCACACCCCAAACTGTAGCCCTGTTGGATTCGCGCAAAGGTTTGCGGATGTTCCAGCAGCTAAATGTTCCAGTATTGGGAATTGTGGAAAATATGAGCTATTTTATTCCTCCAGATCAACCAGATAACCAATATGACATTTTTGGTTCCGGTGGAGGTTCAAAAACTGCCGCAGAATTAGGGGTATCACTATTAGGATGTGTACCTCTAGAAATTTCCACCAGAATGGGAGGTGATAGTGGTGTGCCAATAGTGGTTGCAGATCCAGATTCAGCTTCTGCCAAAGCCCTCACAGCGATCGCTCTCGCTATTGCGGGTAAAGTATCAGTCGCTGCACTAACATAAGGATTGGGCATTGGGCATGGGGAAGATAGGGAAGTAATTTTCCTATCTTCCCTATCCTCCCCATCCTCCCCATTTAATGCTCAAGTTCCTCTTCCCACAATGTTGTTAAAATCTTCACTCCCCAAAATCCGCTGGCAATATTGGGTTAAGCCGTGGCAGCAGGTAGATTGGATTTTATTTTGTCTGCCTGTTGCAGTCAGTATGTTTGGCGGTCTAATGATTCTGAGTACAGAACTCAAGCAACCAGTAACTGACTGGTGGTGGCACTGGCTGGTAGCTATCATCGGCTCAATTATAGCCCTGTTGTTAGCTCGTTATCACTACGAAAACCTCATGCGGTTTCACTGGATAACTTACGCCCTCACTAACTTCAGTTTGATGATTGTGATGATCGCTGGTACCAGTGCTAAAGGCGCACAGCGATGGATTAGTATTTTTGGCTTTAACGTCCAACCCTCGGAATTTGCCAAAATAGGTATGATCATCACCTTGGCAGCCTTGTTACATAGGCGAACTGCTTCTACCTTAGAGAGCGTGTTCCGGGTCTTAGCTATTACTGCTATACCTTGGGGATTAATATTTTTACAACCAGATTTGGCAACATCGCTGGTATTTGGGGCGATACTCTTAGGAATGCTTTACTGGGCAAATGCTAATCCTGGCTGGTTGATTCTGTTGATTTCCCCTGTGATGTCAGCCATTTTGTTTAGTATTCCTTGGCCTTTGTCAGAGCCAATAAACTTGCTTAAAGAACTATCTTTTAGTCCCTTGGGTTTAGCTTGGGCTGGTGCGATGGGGATTGTGGGGTGGCAAACTCTACCTTGGAGGCGATTTTATATTGGTGCGCTCGCCTCTTCGGCGCTGAATATGCTAGGTGGTGAATTAGGGGTTTTCGCCTGGAATCATGTATTAAAAGAATATCAAAAAGATAGGTTGAGTGTATTTATTAATCCTGAACATGATCCTCTCGGTGCTGGTTATCACCTGATTCAATCTCGCATTGCAATTGGTGCTGGTGGAATTTGGGGATGGGGTTTATTTAAAGGTCCGATGACTCAATTAAATTTTGTACCTGAGCAGCATACGGATTTTATTTTCTCTGCTGTTGGTGAAGAATTCGGTTTTGTCGGTTGTTTAATAGTTTTATTTTGTTTCTGTTTGATTTGCTTCCGTCTACTGCACGTAGCTCAAACTGCCAAAGATAATTTTGGTTCGCTCCTGGCTATTGGTGTTCTATCCATGATTGTGTTTCAACTGATTGTCAACGTGGGAATGACCGTTGGTTTAGCACCTGTAGCAGGTATACCATTACCTTGGATGAGTTATGGTCGTTCAGCTATGCTGACCAACTTTATCGCTCTGGGAATAGTAGAATCTGTAGCCAATTTTCGGCAACGCCAGAAATATTATTAAGGGGTGTAAGGGTGTAGGAGAAAATCCAATCCCCCCATGCCCAATGCCCACTAACAAACATTAAGCTATTAACAGGAACTAAACGAGGGTAAACACATGATTCTGCCTGGAGCAACTGTTCGGGTCAAAAATCCCGCAGACACATATTATCGGTATGAAGGACTTGTTCAACGGGTAAGTGATGGCAAGGTAGCTGTACTATTTGAAGGTGGTAATTGGGATAAGATTATTACTTTCCGCTTGCCAGAATTAGAAGTCGTAGAAACCACAGCCAAGAAAAAAGGCAAATAATAATTTAGTCAGTGGTCAGTTATCATTAGTCAGTAGTTGATATAAAACAACCGATAACTGATAACTGATCACTGATCACTGTTAACTGATTGCTATGCGTCTACCTTTACCACAGTTTTCTACAGGCGATCGCCATCCTCACCACATTGGGGAGGTGATTGAAACCACAACTACGGAATTTTTGGCACAGTGTTTAGAACCAGATGATTTGAGTTTTCCACCCATGCCACCTTTTGGTAGTTGGGTTTGTGCTGTGGATGAAGAATCTGGTAATCAAGTTTATGCGGTAGTATATTATGCTACGGCTATGCCTATAGATTCCGTACACCGGGCTAGGGCCTTGGGGTTGTCTTTGCAAACTTTGCGAGAAGAACAACCTCAAATCTTTGCTATGCTCAGAACTGAATTTCGGGCAGCAATTGTGGGATTTGAGCAGCAATCACAAAATCTAAGTTATAACCAAGAGGTGTATCAGTATCTCCCGGCCCGTCCACCCCAGATACATCAGGCTGTTTATCGTTGTGAACCAGAAGCAATTATCAAGTTCACTGAAAAACTAGATTTTTTGCGGACTCTGCTTTTGATTAACGGTGCGCCAGTAGAATCTTTGGCCGCATCTGCAATTCGTGAAGTTTACCAGTTACGCAACGCTGACCGAGAATGGCTGATCAAAGCTGGAAGAAATCTCAGTGTGTTGCTAAAAGATGATTATGACCGTCTACGGTTTATTTTGAGTCAAATCCATCCTTAGTTGTCAATGATAAGGGTGTAGGGTGTAGGGTGTAAGCTTCTAATATATATGCCTCATTTCGAACCGATTTTCAAGATTACGTTTAGGGTATAGGTAATAGCAATAGGTAGTAAATAATAACTAATACAGCAGATTGCAGATCAACGAGGTACAGAATCTAAATTGAAACCTAGACAGCAAGAGAGTTTTACTCCTGACTCCTGACTCCTGACTCCTGCTATAACTGATAACTGATAACTGATAACTGTTTTACATGATGCAACTTGAGTCACAAGTTCTCAATTTAGATCCAACCTCCCAAGTTCTTGGCCAGGAACCCATTATTCTCTTTGGTATTTTACTATTAGTGATCTTAGTTGTACCTATACTGTTTGAGAGGCTAAGATTACCAGCTTTAGTGGGTTTGGTTTGTTCTGGAATTGTGCTTGGTCCATCTGGTTGGCACTTATTCAAGCCGGAATCATCAATGATGAGCTTGCTATCAGATCTTGGGTTATTTTACTTGATGTTTATAGCCGGATTGGAATTTAATTTCCAATTTTTTCGTCAACAACAAGGCTGTTCTTTAGTTTTTGGTAGCTTGACTTTTACTCTACCCTTGATATTGGGAACATTAGGAGGAAGGTTTTTCGGCTTGGGTTGGTATGGTTCTATCTTAATTGGCTGTTTGTTGGCCTCCCATTCTCTTTTGGCATATCCGATTATTAGCCGTTTGGGAGTACTTAATAACAAGGCGATCGCTATGACGATGGGAGCCACAGTTTTTTCTGATATCGGCTCACTATTAATATTATCTGTATGTCTCTCTATTGTTGATCATGGGGCATTTAACCTGAATCAAATTATCAGGATATTCGGCTCAGTAATTATCTATTTTATGCTGGTTTTGGTAGGTTTTAATTGGGCAGTTAAGGAATTTTTACGCCGTTCTGGAGATGATGAGGGAAACAAGTTTTTATGTGTGTTCTTGTCTGTGTTTATGTCCGTTGTCATTGCTCAATTGATGGGATTAGACACAATTGTTGGTTTCTTTGTAGCAGGTTTGGCCGTAAATGAGGCTGTAGGTGAAGGAGCAGTTAAAGAAAAATTGATATTTATAGGTAGTGTATTATTTATTCCCATTTTCTTTATGTATTTAGGCTTAAAAATTGATTTACCTGTCTTGTTTAAGGGCTATAACACAATCAAGTTATTATTAATCATTTTTGTGGTTTTAATTGCCAGCAAATTTATGGCTTCTGTGTTGGCAAAACTGTTGTATCGCTATAAATGGCAAGAAATTCTAACAATTTGGTCACTATCTATTCCCCTGGTAGAGACGACATTAGCGGTAGTATTAGCTGGATATCAGTCTAGGTTACTGTCCCCAGAAGTATTAAATAGTGTGATTGTTTTAGTGCTGATAACAGCAACTTTGGGACCTTGGCTGACAAGGTTGGTGGCTGGGGATGGTGTTGGTTTGACTGGTTCAATAGCACCGGAAACATCACCAATTAAATCGCCTTACCAGGAATCAGAGTCAGGAAATCCTAACTTAACGATAGTTGTACCTGTATATAATCCCCAGACTCAAAAACATTTAATTGAGATGGCGGCATTATTAGCTAATCAGTCCCAAGGAAAAATCTTACCATTAGCGATCGCTCATGCTACTTCACAAATGGATGCACCCCAGTTAGAAGTTGCCTGGCAACGCAGTGAAAAGTTATTGGCTAAAGCCATAGCACAAAGTCAATTATTAGGAGCAAAGGCTGAACCATTACTCAGAATTGATGATGCTTTTGCTCCAGGAATCTGTAGGGCTGCTCGTGAACAAAAGGCGAATTTGATTATCATGGGTTGGGGTAAACGTACTGGTTTGAGAGCGCGTTTATTAGGCAATGTGATTGATAATGTGCTTTGGGCTTCCCATTGTCCAGTGGCGGTAGCGCGTTTGGTAGAATCACCGAAAAGAATTCAGCGCATTCTTGTGCCAATAGAAAACATAGTCACCCCAACACTAACGGCAGTACAATTTGCTCAGACTTTGGCAGATGCCAATCAAGCCCAAGTGACTGTATTGAATGTTTGTGTGAATGAAGCTAACCGCAGACAACGGCGCACCGGGGCGATTCAAGTTGCTGCTAGGCGATCGCAACTCTCTCAATTAGTCTCTAAATTAACTCTGGCAAATCCACCAGAAGTTCAAGTCATTACTCATGAAGATGTTGCTCAAGCAATTTTGCAAGCAGCAAGATTATATGATTTAGTGGTATTACCTTTAACCCGTAATCGTACTACTCCTGGCGGATTAGCCATGAGCGATATCACCAACGAATTAGCTAGGCAACTCACTTGCTCCATTATCATTTTCGGAGAACCACAACAAAGTCAGAAACTAGTTGTTTCCAAAAGAATCCCTAATCAGACTATCACCGTGTAAAAATACAGGTAACATTCAGCTAATGCCTAACGCCAGGCTAAGGGTTAACGTTCACCTAGTATGTCGTAAACATAGTTCCTCTAAAAGAGTCACAGCCATCAGCAGTCAGCTTTTTCAGCCTAACGCCAAAAATACTTATTTGATAATTAACTAATTTCTCAAACATTCTGACTCCTGTACGGGTGTTGGCGTAGCGTGCTGGAAGTATCAGTACTCGGGTGAGCAATTATCAGTTTTTGCCAAAAGCTATTGTCCGAATGCTTCGCTCCTAGGACTCCTGAATTCTTATAAATACAGTTTCTAAAAAATTGATCTTTTTTTAAAGATTTGATGAACTGTAACTGAAGATTTACCAATTATTTAGAAGATATTTATTAAGTTTACCGGGTATTTGTAGGAAAATCACTTAACCCATAAATATAGCAGTCCCCAGAAAAGTTGGGACATATACTGATGATGAAACACATTGTTTAGTGATTTTCGTTCATAATCTATTTTTGTAGCAAACTGGTTAATCTGACAGTAAAGGACTATACCCGTTGGCTATATCTGTAAAATAACTCGGAAACTATGAGAATTTTGGTAACTGGCGGTGCTGGGTTCATTGGTTCCCATCTAATCGACCGACTAATGGCTGATGGTCATGAAGTTATATGCTTGGATAACTTCTATACAGGTCATAAACGTAATATCCTCAAATGGTTTGATCATCCTTACTTTGAGATGATACGTCATGATATCACTGAGCCAATTCGCTTAGAAGTGGATCAAATCTATCATTTGGCTTGCCCTGCGTCTCCGGTACATTATCAGTACAACCCCATTAAAACCGTTAAAACTAACGTGATGGGAACACTGAATATGTTGGGATTGGCCAAACGACTGAAAGCTCGGTTTTTGTTAGCTTCCACCAGTGAAGTCTATGGTGATCCAGAAGTCCATCCCCAAACAGAAGATTATCGTGGTAGTGTCAATCCCATTGGTATCCGTTCTTGCTATGACGAAGGCAAAAGAATAGCGGAAACTTTAGCCTTTGACTACTACCGAGAAAATAAAGTCGATATTCGGGTGGCGAGAATTTTTAATACCTATGGACCAAGAATGTTAGAAAACGATGGTCGGGTAGTCAGTAACTTTATAGTTCAAGCTTTACGGGGTAATCCTTTAACTGTGTATGGTGAAGGTCAACAAACTCGTAGTTTTTGTTATGTCTCTGACCTAGTTAGCGGCCTGATCAAGTTAATGAATGGTGACTACATTGGCCCTGTCAATTTGGGTAATCCGGATGAATACACCATTTTAGAACTGGCACAGGCAGTACAAAACATGGTGAACCCAGATGCAGAAATTAAGTTTGAACTGCTACCTTCTGATGATCCCCGTCGTCGTCGTCCTGATATTACCAGGGCAAAAACCTGGTTAAATTGGCAACCTACCATTCCGCTGCTAGAGGGGTTAAAACTGACAATAGAAGATTTCCGCCAACGTATCGACAGTAACAATTAGTTAGTTAGTGGTCATCAGTCATTTGTGAATTAGTGACTCATGACCAATGACCAATGACAAAAAACGAGGAGTTTAATAAAATGCGTGTTTGCGTAATTGGGACTGGTTATGTAGGTTTGGTTACAGGCGCTTGTTTAGCTTATATCGGTCATGATGTTATTTGCATAGATAACAACGAAGAAAAAGTAAAATTAATGAAGTCTGGCCAGTCGCCAATTTTCGAGCCGGGACTCTCCGAAATTATGCAGTCTGCCATTAATAGTCGAAATATTCAATTCTCCTCAGATTTACCTGCGGGAGTGGCGCACGGAGAAATTCTGTTTATTGCTGTCGGAACTCCTCCTTTGCCTAATGGTGAAAGTGATACCCGGTATGTAGAAGCTGTAGCTCGTGGTATTGGGGCAAATCTCAATGGTGGTTATAAGGTAATTGTCAATAAATCTACTGTACCTATCGGTTCTGGTGACTGGGTGCGAATGATTGTTTTAGATGGTATTGCTGAACGCCAAAAAACATTGATACCAATTAGTGGATCATCCTGTGAAGAAAAACTACCTGAGATTTCTGCTCAGTTTGATGTTGTTAGCAATCCAGAGTTTTTACGGGAAGGTTCGGCTGTTTACGATACTTTTAATCCTGATCGGATTGTCTTGGGAGGTAATAGTCTGCAAGCGATTGGGATGATGAAGGATCTCTATGCGCCCATTGTGGAACGCAAGTTTGCGGCTGATCAGTCTTTACCTCCTGTACCAGTTTTGGTGACTGACTTGAGTTCAGCGGAGATGATCAAATACGCTGCTAATGCTTTTTTGGCGACTAAAATTAGTTTTATTAATGAAGTTGCAAATATTTGTGATCGCGTCGGTGCTGATGTCACTCAAGTAGCAAAAGGTATTGGTCTAGATTCCCGGATTGGTAACAAATTCTTACAAGCTGGTATTGGTTGGGGTGGTTCTTGTTTCCCCAAAGATGTTTCTGCACTGATTCATACTGCTGATGATTATGGCTATGAAGCCCAACTCATGAAAGCTGCTGTGAGTGTGAATGAACGTCAACGTTTAATTGCTCTGGAAAAACTCCAACAAGCTCTGAAAATCCTCAAAGGTAAAACTGTGGGATTACTGGGTTTGACTTTCAAACCCGATACAGATGATTTGCGCGATGCACCAGCACTGAACTTGATTGAGCAACTGAACCGACTCGGTGCGAAAGTCAAAGCTTACGACCCGATTATTTCTCAAACAGGTATGCGTCATGGTCTTTCGGGAGTGTTAGTAGAAACTGATGCTGAAAGATTAGCTGATAGCTGTGATGCATTAGTACTTGTGACCGAATGGCAACAATTCAGCACTTTAGATTATGGGAAAATGGCAAGGTTGATGAACCACGCTGTCATGATTGACGGTCGTAACTTCTTAGACCCTGAAGCGATGGTAAGGGACGGGTTCCAATATGTAGGTGTGGGAAGGTGAACAACTCGTTTTATAGCAGCTGATAGGGGACAGATGAAAAAGGTGTGGGGAACCCCATAATTAAAATGTTTTATCATCTGTTGATGTCATAACCACTTTGGCAGTTACTATAACTTGAAGAAAGGATGGATTCCCGACTTTTTAAAGAAGCCGGGAATCTTGTTGTTTATGAGTGATCTAAGATAAATATATCTGGTGAGTATATTTCTCCTGTCGTGACGGATTGAGAAGTCGAACAACAGTGAGAAGTTGGTCTGCAATCTGGTGTTAGTTGATAACTAAATGCTTACAACTTAGATACCTTCTGTAGCGCCACCAACTGTTTTCCAAGCGTTAAGACCACCTTGGATTTCCGATACATGACTAAAGCCAGCATCTCGTAACTTTCGAGCTGCATGGGCTGTATGTGTATCATGTTCGCCATAAACATAGATATGGCGTTCTTTATGTAGAGCACATTTAGCACGGTCAGCTAAGTCATCCAAGGGGATGGAGATTGCCCCACTGATGTGGCCGTGATTATAGGTATGGCGATCGCGTACATCAATAATTGTAAAAGCGGGTTGCCCCCATTCCAGACGCGATTTCAAATCATGAACATCAGCAACTAAATTACTCATAAGCTTTTTTTGCTTATAACCTCACCAGCAATTTATCAAATAAATTGCTTTAATTCGGCTTTCTTTACAATTAATCAAAAATCATGTTGAGATATGAATCACAAAGAGTCAAAAGTTAGAACTCAGAAGTCAAAATGATGTAGGCTAATGTCAAGTTTTAACTTTTAATTATTAATTTTTAATTCCATTATGGTGGCATCTACTATTAAAGCTTTACCGACAGAAGTTGTATATCTCATTACGGCTGGAGAGGTAATTGATTCTTTAGCTTCTGTGGTGCGGGAATTGGTGGAAAATTCTCTTGATGCTGGTGCAACGCGGATTGTGGTTTATATAAATCCCCAACAGTGGGGAGTGCGTGTAGCAGATAATGGTTGGGGAATGAACTTTGATGATCTGCAACAAGCTGCAAGAGCACACAGCACCAGTAAAATTCACTCTCCTGCTGATTTGTGGAACATTACTAGTTTAGGCTTTCGCGGTGAAGCGTTACATAGTTTAACAACTTTGGCCGATTTAGAAATTCTTAGTCGTCCTGTGGGGGGAACTGAAGGATGGCAGTTTGTTTATGGTGATGGTGGAAAAGTTGTAAATAGGAAAGTCACTGCGATCGCTCCCGGTACAGTAGTTACAGTTAATAATTTATTTGCTAATTGTCTGCCACGTCGTCAAGGTTTACCCACACCGACACAGCAAATCAAAGCTGTACAAAATGTAGTTCAACAGATTGCTTTGTGTCATCCCCAGGTTACTTACCAGGTTTGGCAGAATTACCGAGAATGGTTCACTATTTATTCTGGATTGAGTGTGGAAAAAATTATTCCACAAATTTTGCCCCAAGTGCGACAAAGTGATTTAAAAGAGGTACAATTAAAAGTACCCAATTCCCAATCCCCAGTTCCCAGTAGAGACGTTGCTTGCAGCGTCTCTACTCCCCTATCTACATTAGTGATAGGTTTACCGGATAGGTGCCATCGTCACCGTCCTGACTGGGTGAAAGTAGCGATTAATGGCAGAATTATCAAATCGCCGGAATTAGAACAAACAATTTTCTCAGCATTTCATAGAACATTACCACGCGATCGCTATCCCGTGTGTTTTTTGCATCTTACAGTTTCTCCCGACCAAATCAACTGGAATCGTCACCCCGCCAAAACCGAAATATATCTTAATGAAATCAGTTATTGGCAAGAACAAATAACTCAAGCCATTCACCAAGCCTTACTTATTTCTGAAGCCAATATCAAAGAATCAGTCTACACAACCAGAGTTAGTAAATTACTGCAAGTAGCAGAAGCAAAAGGCAGTTATAACTTTAATTATAAAAGTACAGATAGCAACACTAAAAATTTATTACAAGCTGTCGCCCAAGTTAGTAATACTTATATTGTAGCTGAACATTCAGGGGGAATGTGGTTAGTAGAACAACACATAGCCCATGAGCGAGTTTTGTATGAGCAATTATGTGATAATTGGCAAATTGTACCGATTGAAAGTCCAATCATTCTTTATCAATTATCTTCAGCCCAAGTCACTCAATTGCAAAGTCTAGGTTTAGATATTGAACCATTTGGAGAACAACTTTGGGCAGTACGCAATATTCCCGCAATGTTGCAACACCGAGAAGATAGCTGCGAAGCACTTTTAGAATTAAGTTGGGGAGGAGACTTACAAACAGCCCAGGTTGCTGTTGCTTGTCGAACTGCTATTCGTAATGGTACACCAATGAACTTACCAGAAATGCAGCAATTATTAAATGATTGGCAACGCACACGCAACCCCCGCACCTGTCCACATGGTAGACCGATTTATTTATCCTTAGAAGAATCAGCTTTATCTCGTTTTTTCCGTCGCCATTGGGTGATTGGGAAAAGTCATGGAATTTAAATAATTAAAAATTAAAAATTAAGGGAAAAAGTTCTTTCCCCTTTTCCCCTTAAGCGATAACTATTGAGGTCTAATGTTGTTCTTTTCAGTTATGTTTACAACTACCATCACCATGATGATGGTGTTCGTGATTTTTTCCATGAGCGCAGCCTTGAAGGTCTAGCTGCATTAGGTTTTCACTCATTTCTTTAAAAGAGTCATCAACAGCTTTTAAGCCTATCCATGCGTCAATTTTCTCGACATCAAAGCCTATTTCCCGTCTTTCTCCTACTTCTAGCAAAGGACGACGAATTAATAGGGGATCCCTGAGCATCATGACTAAAGCCGTATCAGCATCCATGTTCTCAGGGTTCACCTCTCCAGATTTTATCCGAGGTGCGGCTTTGTTGAACCATTCGAGGACGGGGCGATCACCAAAAAATGACCGCAATCTTTCTACAGTCCAAGGTTCTGTTAATAAGCTATATGCAATAACTTGATGGCCTGCCGCTGTGAGTAATACTTTTTGTCTGGTATTGTTTTTACAGCCTGGTTTTTCATAGAAAATTACTCTGGCCATTGCTATTTCTCCTATAGAGTTCTAGTTCAATTTCTGGATAGGAAATAATTAACCGTAGATAAACACAGATAAACGCAGATGAAAGATTATGGGTTTGATTAATAGGTAAATATGCTGGATATTTTTACCTATTAATTCCTATCTATTGATCACAATAATCAGTTATTTCTGTTTTTGCTACTACATTTAAAATTTTTTAGCAATATTGTTAATTACATCAAATTCAAATCTTTCTTTCGGGTCAGTTTCTCCATAAATATTAAATGTAACTGTTGGTTCTTCCCCAACAGCTTGAACATGATGTATTGTTTCAGGGGGAAAACTGATTAAGTCTCCGGGATTTAAATCAATTTCTCCTACTTTTTCAAGTTTATCTGGAAGTTCTAGTGTGGAATTACGTTGCCAGAATGTGTTCTTTTCCTGACCTTTTAATATGGCAACTATTCCCCATGTTCCATGATTATGAATAGTAGAAGTCGTCCCTGGTGCAAATGAGACTGTTTGCACTGTTAAGGGAAATCCTAATTCATCATATAACAATAACACCGAGATTCCTGTTCTTGGATCAGGTTGTAAAAATTGACTTTGCACCCAATAGGAATTAATAATTAATCGTCTAACTAACATTCTCAGTTCAGGAAGATGAGTTGATTGATCCTCAACATCTTTGAGAACATCTTCTACTTCTGTGAGAAACCGATATAGACGATAATTATCACGTAATAAATCCCATTCTCTTGCTGATTTACAGACTTGATGCTGTCCATTTTCAGCAACAAACCAATCCTTACCTTGCATACTTTTTAAAGTACCGACTGTGAATAAACAGGTAAGAAAAGCATAGGAGGAGATGTTCGAGGCATTTTAGTTATAGGAGTCATAGGAGATTCAGGAGCAGGAGGTAAGAGAATATTTTTAGTAGAAAGTGAGAAGGATTGATAAGAAGTTGGTTTGATAGAAAACCAATTGTTCATGGTTAGTAATTAGTCAGTTGTTTTTCCTGTATACCCAATCCACATTTAATCATCTTCTTCTGGTGGACGGGTCAAAATATCTAGAAGAATACCTGCACCAAAATTATTTTTATCATCAATACCTTTGATTCTGGCACTGATTTCTTTAGCTTGTTCTATTTTCCCTAATTTAGCTAATACCAAACCAGAAGCAGCATAAGCATTTAAGAAGAATCTGATTTGTGGTTCTTGGTGACGTTGAACTAAAATAGGTAGAAGTGCTTGCCAATTATCTGGTAGATTTTCCTCTTTTTTAATTTTAGCGGTTATTTTTTCTGCTGTTGTCAGTGCTAGAACATAATTATTTTTGTAGTAAAAATATCTATAGGCAGCAACTAAAACACCTGTGTTTTCTTCTGTTTTAGCTAAAGCCTGTTGTATATAACTGTCAGAAGCTTCTGTATTATCCCAAGTTTGTGTGGCTAATATCAATAGTTCTTTGACATCATCGGATACGTCAAACCATGACAATCTGTTTGTATCAATTTGCATAATAGGTAATCAATCCCATTTTCTCTGGAATATTTAGGATTCTTCCTATCTATTATTGAATAATTTAAATCGCAGTCAGGTCAATGAATTTAATTATTTCTTATGGTAGTTCCTTTTAAAAGGAGAGAGACTCAGTGTAATTTTAACGGAGGAGCAACTATAATTTTGAGTTGTGTTAATCTAAATATAGACCAGAGGAGAGCCAAAAATTATGATTAATCGATTAATAAATATATTACTAGCCCTTTTATTTAAAAAAGCCTTTAGTTCTGTTTCTTAATTCACTTAAATAATTTTCATGATCTTCTAGTATCCACTCTGTAATCTCATAGGAGTGTTGAGTTTTTAAAAATTATATTTGATACTCTTGAAACAAATCTTCTGAGATATGGGAAGCATGATTTTTTTGATAAATCCATTCTTCATCATGATATTTTTCTGGTTTAACCTCATTCGATAAATAATTCCTGTTTGTGAAATCTTCCTCCAGCCATTGGTTTATATGCTTTTGTTCTAATTTATCTTCTTCTGCAAGAATCCTTGCATTTTGTAATTCTTTATTAATTACATATGTTATTGCGTTGGGATGCAATATATAATTGTCGTACATAGTTAGTTTGAGCCAAGTAATTAAATTCTTACTTATTTTTTCTAAATTTTCACATTGTTTATCTGTTTTACCTTCCTATCAAATACGAAACCAATTGTTGGTGGAACTAAACTGTCTTGATTACTAACTTTTTGATAAAGCCAAAAGAAAGTCTCAGCTAATTTAGAATTGTTCCTATCTAATAATGCACCTGTGGAATGAACACGCAAAATTCTAGTTCCTCTGAGCTTTTCTTTTGCAATTTTTTTCAAAATTAAAGGAAAACATTCTTCTTCAGTTCCACCTTCTACCCAAAGAATACGATTAGCACCAAAAATATCTGATAATTGAACTCCAATTTCATTTATAAGGCTATACATATCATGTGCCTTTTGTGAGTCACTTACAGATATAAATGTTTTATATTCTGCTTTATCATATTTAATCTGTACGATAGTAGAAGGTTCAGCAGCACCAATAATTGCTGGTGAGTGAGTTGTAACAAAATATTGATTGATGCTGAGGAAACACCTTGATAATTTCTATTAAATCTTATGTCGCTCCTGGATGTAAAAACGACTGAGGTTCATCAATAATAATCGCTCTAGAATCTTGTGAAGTAACAACAATATATAAAATGGCTAGAACTTGGCTAATTCCAGTCCCACATAATTCCAAACAAAGGACAAGCTCTACAGATTTTACAGAAAAAACAACGAGAATATGAAGAATGGGTAGAGGATGTTAGAGTTAAGCTTAATAAAGCAGGAGCAGAATTAGAAAGAGGAGAAGGAGTTCCTTTAGAAACAGTTGTGGAACAGATACAGGCAAAGTTTCGTCATGCTCGTGAGATTGTTTACTCAAAATCAACACCGCGATAAATTTCTGCTGTTGGTAATTTAACTCCAATTAACTCCAAGAAAATAGATTCTTCTAAATTATTACAATCACTTAATAACCAACCTTGCGATTGCTTACTATATTTTTCTATAAAAATTTCATCTTGTTCAAGTAATAAGTATTCACAACAACTCCTAATTGAACGATACATAATAAACTTACTTATGCCGTAATAATATGCTTTTGAAGGAGATAATACTTCCACAATTTAAATAGAATTTAACACTTCATCGTTGCGATTTTCATTTAGTTGCGGTTCACCTTTAAAAACCATTATATCTGGATATAATCCACGTTTATATTCAGGAATCCATAGCCGCAAATCGCTATTAATTGCCTCAAACTTGCTATTACCCAGGAGAAATTTTAGAAATGCAAAAATATTACCACCTATACTGCTATAGTTGAGTGCTCATCCAGTCATTAGTACCATTTCTCCATCATGATATTCATTGCGCCCTTCAGCTTTTTCTTCAATGGCGTGATATTCATCTAAACTATAACAACGCTCAACAGTGCTAATCATCATGCTGTAACCGACTACATTGAAGTCATCATGATTATAGCAAAATTGCGGCTATTGCTGATGTGAATTACTAAAATTATCAGTGAATTACATTTAATTGTATTTCCTGATCCAGACGCAAAAGCGCAGAGAGAAATTACTTTAATAAGGTTTTTTACCAGAAGCAAGGGTGAGTAATTCGTCATTGGGAATTACTCATTACCCATTTTAAAATGCGTTGATAATGTAAACCAAAGTGAATAGAACAATCCAGATTATATCAACGAAGTGCCAGTAAATTTCTGCCATTTCGATGCCTGTATGTTTGGTAGCAGAATAATGACCACGACGCAAAGAACGCCATAACACACCCAAAATTAACAACAGTCCGATAAAGACGTGCAACCCGTGGAAACCCGTCATCAAATAAAAGCAATTAGCGAAAACATTGGTGGTTAGACTATAACCCAAGTTCATATATTCATAAACCTGACCGGCTAGGAATACAGCACCCATAACTGCGGTGATAAAATACCAAAACCGCATCCAACTAACGCTATTTTTTTTAATTGCCATATCACCGAAGTGAATGACAAAACTGCTAGAAACAAGAATGATAGTGTTAATTGTGGGTACAAATAATTCTACTTCTGTTCCTTCTGGTGGCCAAACTGCCGTAGTACCTTTAAAAAACAAATAGGTGGCGAAAAATCCACCAAACATCAAAGATTCAGAAACCAAAAAAGTTAACAGTCCCCAAACTCTTAAATCTGGATGTGCTTCCTGTCCACCTTCGTGATGTTCACTAGTTGTAATTGCAGTCATTTCATTTACCTACCTACTAATAAATGTAGGTTGGGTTGAAGTAAGGAAACCCAACGTTTTCGGACTTAAGGAAACTCAACATTTTCGGACGGAAGGAAACCCCCCAAAATGTTGGGTTGGTTGGGTTAAGCGACAGCGCAACCCAACCTACAATTTCTGCGTTTTAACTTACAGCTTCTGTCACTGAAGAAGATTCATCATGAATCTGACCATAGTCATAGGGTCCATGAGTGACAACGGGTAATACTTCCCAGTTTTCAAGAATTGGAGGGGAACTAGTTGTCCATTCCAAAGTTAAACTTTCCCAAGGATTATCACCTGCGAACTCGCCGTTTCTCCAACTGTTAATAGCGTTGTAAGCGAAGGGAATTACTGAAATACCTAAAATGAATGCCCCAATGGTGCAAAGCTGGTTTAAGCTGATAAATTGGGGGTCATACATGGCAACTCGGCGAGGCATTCCTTGTAAACCCAATTCGTGCATGGGTAGAAATGTTAAGTTGGTACCAATTAAAGTGAGAACAAAGTGAACTCTTCCCCAGGTTTCATTCATCATTCTGCCGGTCATTTTGGGGAACCAATGATAGATACCTGCGTAAATACCAAAAACGGAACCGCCAAATAAAACGTAGTGGAAATGTGCGACTACATAATATGTGTCGTGGACGTGAACGTCAAAGGGTACTGTTCCCATTGTTACGCCGCTTAAACCACCAATGACGAACATGGATAATAAGCCGATCGCAAATAACATGGCGCTGGTAAAACGGATTTTTCCACCCCAGAGGGTTGCAACCCAACCGAAGATTTTTACACCTGTGGGAACCCCAACTATGAGGGTAGAAATGGTGAAGAACATCCGCATCCAACCGGGTGTTCCACTCGTGAACATATGGTGTACCCAGACGAATAAACCGACGACGCAAATGGCGACACTGGAATAGGCAATCGCTTTATAACCGAAAATCGGTTTCCGTGCATGGGTGGGAATAACTTCTGACATAATTCCGAAAATCGGCAGAATCATTAAATAAACTGCTGGATGGGAATAAAACCAGAATAAATGTTGGTAAATAACGACGTTACCACCTGCATCTGGTTTGAAGAAGGAAGTCCCAAAGTTAATATCAAACAACAGCAGAATTAAACCTGCTGCTAATACTGGTGTAGATAAAAGTGCGAGTATGGAAGTTGCTAAAATTGCCCAGCAAAATAAGGGGACTTGATCCCATTTCATGCTAGGAACTTTCATCATCAAAATGGTGATGACAAAGTTTAATGAACCCAAAATTGAGGAAGTTCCTACTAATACAATCGCCAAAATCCACATTGTTTGCGCGATTGGTGCTGTGACTAAGCTTAAAGGTGGGTAAGCTGTCCAACCAGATTGAGAACCACCAAAAATGAAACTTAGTAACAGTAATAATCCTGCGGGTGGATTTAACCAAAAGGCGATCGCATTTAATTTGGGAAACGCCATATCTCTAGCACCCAGCATCAAGGGAACTAGATAATTACCAAATCCCCCAATTGCACTGGGAACAATCCATAGGAAAATCATGATTGTCCCATGATTGGTCATGAAAGCGTTGTACAGATTCGGATCAATGAAGTCTGCTTCTGGTGTTGCTAACTCGGTGCGGATAGCGATCGCCATCAACCCACCAATCAAATAAAATGCAAACGCCGTCACCAAATATTGAATCCCAATTACTTTGTGATCAATATTAAAGGTGAAATAGTCCTTCAATTTCCACGCCTTATGATCTGAGATGTGTGGCGTATTTAGTGGAACTTCTAACTGTGTCATAAGCTATTTTGCGAATTTGTTCAGTAGTCAACTGAACACTGCTATTTTTCAATTTGAGATAGAGTTGCTGCACCTACTCCCATATCATTAATGTATGGAGTAAGAAATTCAGATGTGGATAAATCAGCGGGATTAAGAGCTACAACTTGAGGTTTTCCCTGCTGTTGTGCTAACTGATTCTCTGTTAACCAACTATCAAAATCTCCTTGGGTGTGGACAATAACTTGTGATCGCATAGAACCGTGATAGCCACCACACAATTCTGCACAAACTACTGGATATGTACCTGGTTTTGTAGCCACGAATCTCAGTTCGGTCGGTACACCGGGAATTGCATCTTGTTTCAAGCGAAATTGGGGAACCCAGAAGGAATGAATTACATCATCTGCTGATAAATTCAGTTGCACATCAGCACCAACAGGAACGTGCAGTTCTCCAGCAGAAATACCAGTTTGAGGATAGTTAAATAACCACGCAAACTGAATCCCTTTGACATCAACTACCAAATCTGCTGGTTTACCTTGAGTTTGGGGACTTCGACCAATACCAATATTGGGAGTAACTAAAGATTGAGAACCATCACTCATACTAGCAGCTATCGCCGTACCAGAAACATGAGCAACATGGCCATGAGGATGACTACCCGGTTCTAATCCTCCCATTTGGTTATAAATATTTACGCTGTAAATACCTAAAACAACCACAATGACAGTTGGTACTGCTGTCCAAAAAATCTCTAAGGCTAAGTTACCTTTTATGGGCGTACCATCACTATTGTCACCTGGACGGCGACGATACATAAACAAGAAAATTAAAATCGTTCCTTCTACTACTAAAAATAGAGCGATCGCAATGGTAAACATGATATTAAAAAATCCGTCTACCAAAGGCGCTTGTTGCGATGCTTGTACTGGAAGTAGATGATGATTTTGACCAATCCAGATGCTAATAGGGGAAATTATCATCCCAGCTAAAAGCGTCCACAACGATACAGGAACTTTTTGCATACTACCTGCTCTCTATCAGTTATCAGTTATCAGTGACCAGTTATCAATCTGTTAATTTTTCACTGATTTAGTGCATCGCATCCTGCTGTTGATATTTACCCCTAGCCAAATAATATATTCATGGCTAATAGGTTGAACAATTTCAGAGGTATTTTTGACTCTCACTTATTAACGTTCTAACTTGCACCTTACCGAAAATGGGTAAAACTTCCATATTTTTTCATAACCTTCCCTCTAAAAATGTTCCCATTGCCAACTTTTTTAAAAAATGATTAATCTTGTAACCTATTTCTGTTTAAGAATAACAATTTATGATTTATATTTTTGTTTAGCCTGAACTTTTATCCACTTATAATAAGAATGAAGTATTCCCCTCTAATTACCTTCTTTAGGGTATTTACGGAATTAAACAATGTAGCTAATTCCCAAAAATATTAGTGTAAGCATTTAGCTATGAGCCATTAGCAGTCAGCTTTTTCAGGCTAATGCCAAAAATACCTATTTGATAATTAACCAATTTTTCAAACATTCTGACTCCTGACTCCTGAATCCTGACTCCTAAATTCTTACATCTTAGTTATCTGATGTTGTATGAGAATAACAGTTTTTGGGACAAATTCTAGAACAAGCTTCACAACCAATGCAGTTTTCTGGATGTTCAACTGACATTACCTTCCGTTCAATTTCTTCATCATCTTCATCTTCTACAAATTCACCCTCTTCGTTCAATGCTTTCAAATCTAAAACACTTTGGCCGCATACTTTAATACATCTGCCACAACCGATACATTTATCTTTATCAATTGCTTGGGCAAATTTAGGTGTCCAAGTCTTACCGCCAAATGTTACGCCTGTTAATGTTGCCATGAATCTATCCTCAGGAATTTCGCTTACAACTTAGTTGGTGATTTAATCCTAATAATAGCCTAATATTTTGGAGGTTTGATGATACAAATTAACTTTTTTATCAAATTTCACTGACTTGCTAAATAGTGTCAATTGGTTCGAGGTTATTGAAAATAATAACTGCTATTAATTCTTATTAAATAACATTCGAATACATCTTCATAAGCAGTTCTATATAAGGCATTAGCTCAATGATTCATTGACTTAAGTAATAACTTCTCCCTTGATATTATTTTGCAAATATAATATTTAAAATTTGGATATAAAATCTACTTTAACCGTATTTGTAGATACAAACTAAGTTTTAGTTATCTTTTATGCAAGCATCTATACAAATCCCATGAGAGGAAAAGTTATATTTTGGCATTAACTCAGTGTAGGATAAAGAGCTTAACTTCGAAAAAATGTAACGTTTATAACGAGACACAAATTTCTATTAATTGTCAAGACAATTAAATACTAAATTAGAACAATTTGACATTATTTAGATGTTATTTAAAAACACTTTCAGCCAGTATCTTCGGTCAAGATACAATACAAATATTAAGAAATTGTCCTAAGCTTATTCTGAACAAACTTAGCAAGCTCTTTATGAAATGTATAGTTAATGAAGAAGCAATGAAGCCCTAATTTCCAGGATCTGAAATCAGTGACAGATAATACAACAAAATCGAGAACTCAGAAGTCAGTAAGCAGGAAACTCCAACGCAGAAGTTAGGAACAACAAACTACTTAGAACTGATGACTGATAACTGATAACTGATAACTGATAAGTGAGGCGAGAAAAACTTTTCTTGTCATGGAGATAATTTGGTAGCAAGTTATGAATCAAGAGGAGACATCGAGGGTAGAATTGAGCCAAACATCTCAGCAATTAGAGTAGGAAGAAGCCTTATGCCTTATACAATTCCTAACAAAAATTGCGATGGATGTGATAACTGCCGCCCCCAATGTCCTACGGGTGCAATCAAAATTGAAAATGATAAATATTGGATTGATCCTTGTCTGTGTAACAATTGTGAGGGTTATTATCCAGAACCGCAATGTGTAATTGCCTGTCCAAGCAATTCTCCCATACCTTGGCAAGCTAAAAAAGGCAGATGCAAAGTTGAAGCGCGAGAACCTACCAGTCCTGATTTATTTTCTAATGGCAAGAATAACCCTTTTGCTTCGGCAATAGTTATTTGGGAAGCTTGCAATCTACTAGCGCAACGTAAATCATTAAATTGGGAGACAGACGCAGAAGGTAATTTACATTATAGCCGACAAGTTAATCAAGGTCGGGGTGCAATTTCCTTTCACATCCAAGACCCATTTCAAGTTAGCAACCTGGCTAAAGATTTACAAGCAATCGAAAGTCTCGATATTCGGGCCGCTTGTATTCATCTGATTTTTGCCGCCCATGCTACAAGCTTAGAACAACCTTGGGATCAGGAATTTGCGATTGATGAACGCCAAATTGAAAAATATTTGGGGTTAGAAAAACGCAAAGACCTCAATAAAATTGCCAAGCTATGTCTAATCAAAAACATCGTCCAGCAAGGTTGTTCACTGATTGTTTCTATTGACTGGCCTCAAAGGGGTAGAGTTCCCGGATTTTCTGTTTTAGATAGTCGTTTGTGGCATTTAACAGATATCCAGCACCATTTTCAAGAAGATGATCAGGGGTGCAAATATCTGATTGGCCTGACATTTAAAGTTAAAGCTGGCATCTGGGCGCAACATTTCTTAAATAAACAAGGCTGTAAAGAACGCAGTCGATTCTATCAATATGGTAGTCTTCCAAAAACGCTGTTAACTACAGTTATGAGTCTTTGGCAGCAACATGAAGGCGCTGTCAGACTGATGTTATGGTTATTATTTAAAACCAAAATGGGTAGAGAACAACGCATCACAGTTCCTACCTTATTACGTGTTGCTTATGGTGAGGAAAAAATTCACCTAGCCGCTAGACAAAGAGATGAACGTAAGCGCCTCTTGCGAACATTTGAAAATGATTTGGAAGTTCTCAATCATTATGGAGTCAAAGCCATTTTTGACCCAATTACTTACCCCCGAGAAATTCAACCTTTGTGGGCTAAATTAGTCGATATTCCCGAAGATCCACATGAAGCCTTGGAATTTTGGATTAATGATGGTAGTGGTCATACTCGACTTACAGATAGCGGACCTCGTGGTAAATGGAAGTTGCTGATGAATGCGCGGATTTCATCTTTTGAACTTCCTCCAGAATGGGAACAACAAAGTTCAGAAGCAGAGAAAAAAAAGCGGCGTGCCATTAGGAGTAAAAAAATCATCAAAAGCACAGATGATTTATTAGCAGAACAGGTGATACAAGCACGAAAAAGTATCGATCTTTCCCAAAGAGAACTAGCAAAACTCACTGGTAAAAGCCAAAGCTGGATTCGTGATGTGGAAAGTGGCCGTCTTAAACCCAAATTAGAAGACCAAATATTATTGAGAAAGGTCTTGAATATACTTTAATTGCTAATGGGTAATGGGTAATGGGTAATTGGTAAATTTCTTTCTGTCACCTGTCACCTGTCACCTGTCACCTGTCACCTGTCACCTGTCACCTGTCACCTGTCACCTGT
>ERZ1034411.71-NODE-71-length-41298-cov-11.124312_pt1 | contig 41298 bp, 39 predicted proteins | sample MGYA00520583_ERZ1034411 | MGnify/ENA primary metagenome ERZ1034411 (study PRJEB33736, sample SAMEA104288481) | Azolla microphylla | place: Ecuador | collected 1982 | study: EMG produced TPA metagenomics assembly of the PRJEB19522 data set (Is there foul play in the...
CTACCGCGTCCACCGCACCCCGGCCCGCATCTCGTGACGATCGCGAAGCGCCCCTTTGGCAGGGCCGGGATAGGCTGCGTATGCCATAAATCCGAAATTCGGTAAAGTGGAATATTTTTGCGGCAAGGGCTTGACCGGGTGTTTTGCCCGACGCCTCGCGCATGTCCCGGACGCGCTGCAGCGCTCTTGCGCTGCTGCGCAGAGCCGGGACCCAGCGGGCGGCACGGAACGCTGCAGCATGGGTCCGGCTCTGCAGCGCACCGCACCGGACGATGCTTCGCATCGTCGGGCGCGTTGCGCTGCGTCCGGGGCACGAGAGCAGAAATCTCGCGCGCCGCCTCGCGTTACTTCAGCGGCAGGAACACTTCTGCGGTCGCCTCGTGCTCGCCGACATCAGGGAAGAAGCTCAGCCGCTGGCAGTAGATCGGGAAGTCGCGCGCCTCCTCGCCGCTGGCCGGGAGCCAGTCACGATAGAGATAGAGCGCGGCGGGCTCCAGATTGTCGGTGTACCCGACCACCCGCAGCACCGCGCAGCGTCCGCCAGGAATCTCGCCGGCCTTGATCTCTTCGCCGTTGGCCTCGATCGGCTGGTCGGTTCCGACACAGAGGTCCGTGCTGTAAGTGCTGGGCGAGGCCGGCCGCCGTTCGGACCGCCAGACATTGAAGGTCGGATTTGTCCTGGGGTGCAGGCCGGCTGCCGTGCGCCAGGCGATGAACCGCCGGATGGTGTCGCCGAGTGTTGCCGGGTCGCCCCGATGCTCCATGATCGCCACCCGCGTCGGGGGCACATCGCGGATCATCACGTCGTCAGGGGTAAAAGTCCTCATGAGCTTGCTCCTCGCATTGTCGAGAGGCCCGAAGGCCACAAGCCACGGCTCCCAGTCGGGAGCGTTGCGGAACGACGACGGCGATTGCCCGAACCGTTGCCGAAAGGCGCGGGCGAAGGCATCCGGGGCATCGTAACCGGCATCCATCGCGATATCCGTCACGCTTTGGGCGTCACTGTAGGCCAGTTGATGCGACGCGCGCTTCAGACGGGCCAACTGGACATAGCGATGCACGGACAGCCCGAAGGTCGCCGTGAACTGCCGATGGAAGTGAAATTTCGAGAAGGCCGCGACGCTGCTCAGCGTATCCAGGTCCAGATCGTCGTCCAGGTGCCGGTCGATGTGATCCAGCACCCGCTGCATCCGGGCATGGTAGTTTTGAAGCGCCGCCGTCATCATGTCGTTCTCCGTGGCAGCACCAGCTAAAGCGCAGGCGGGCATGAGGTGCTCGACTGATCTTGCGGTTTTGCCACGGGGGGCAGAACGCCGCCAAGGACTGTTTAGGGGCGCTGTGGCGGAGCAGGGCAATCCGTATGGCATTGAGGCTGGCCCGAGCGCGCGCGTGGCGGCCGCGACCATCGGCTATCTCGCGGAGGTCCACGACAAAGACGCCGAGGAGGTCGAGAGCCGGCCTGAGGAGATGAGACGAAGGGGCAGCGCACCCACCCGCCGTGTTCAGCTCAGATAGTCGGGCGTGAAATCCGCGAGCGTGCGCAGCTCGTCGGGTTGCAGCAGCTCGATCTCGCTGCCTTCCCAGGCGATCAGGCCGCGATGCCGCAGCTCCTGGATGGTGCGGTTGACGTGGACGATCGACAGGCCGCAGGCGTCGGCGACGTGCCGCTGCGTCATCGGCATCTGGAAGCAGCCCTCCTTGAGAAGGCCGACGACATCCAGTCGTGCCGCAAGCTCGCAGATGAGGTGCGCGACCTTGGGCAAGGCCGCCTGCGCACCGAGGCGGGCGATCCATTGCCGCGAGATCGCCGCATCGATCAGCGTCTCGCGCCAGAAAGCGCGGGTCAGGTGCAGGGAGCCGTCGAGCAACTGGCGGAGCTGGGCATGCGCGACGGTGCCGACGATGGCCGGTCCGAGGCCGACGAGGTCTGCATCCATCGGCGAGACCAGCAGCGTGTGCAGGCACGGCATGTCGCCGGGCACGTGGAACGCGAGGATCTGGCTGCGGTCGCCGACGATGCGGGCCTGGTAGAGGAAGCCGCTCACGACGAAGACGCAGCGCGAGGCGGCCTCGCCCCGGTGCAGCACGATCTCGCCGTCGGCCACCTGGCGCAGTGTCGAGGGCAGGGCGGAGACCTGCCGGCGTTCGTCTTCGGACAGGCCTTCGATGGCCTGGAGACGCGCGATGAACTTTGGATGCGGCATGGACCTCGCGTGCTGCCTGGCCGTCCCACGGCGTCGTTGAGGGGACGGGCTGGATGCGAACGGTCCGATCGCAAATCGAATAGCAACCTGTGCTCCCGTTTCGCGTTCTAATCCGCTGAACCCAGGCCGGACGTATCATTTGATAGAGCCGGCGCATTTTTTGGCGGTGCCATGGAGAAGGCCCACGACGTGTTGATCCGGAACCTCGGCGCGCACACCGCGCTCGACGAGGAGGATGTTGCCGAGATCCGCGCGCTCAGCTTCGCCGTGCGCGATTTCCAGCCGAACGAGGATTTCATCCGTCAGGGCGACCAGCCCGAGCACTCGGCGCTGGTCGTGTCCGGCATGGTGGCGCGCTACCACCTGCTCGGCAGCGGGCGCCGGCAATACCTTGCGTTCCATATCACCGGCGACCTGCCGGATGCGCAGGGCTTGTTCATCGACCAGATGGATCACGGATTGAGCGCATTGGGGCCGGCCACGGTCGCCTTCATCCCGCACCGCGAATTGTTCAGAGCCTTTCGGCGGCGGCCGATCTTCAGCCTGGCCGTGTGGCGCGAGACGCTGCGCGATGCCGCGATCTTTCGCGAAGCGATCACCAACAACAGCGCCCGGCCCATGGCGGAACGCATGGCGCACCTGTTCTGCGAGCTGTTCTACCGCGCCCGCGCGGCGGGCCTCGTCCGCGGCAATCGTTTCCGCATGCCGATCAGCCTGGCACAGCTCGGGGAGACGCTTGGCATGGCAATCGCGACGGTGAACCGCACGCTTGCCGAGCTCAGGCGGAGCGGCGCGATGGATCTGCGGGAGGGCGAGCTGATCGTGCTGAAATGGCGTGAGCTGCAGCGGATCGGAGATTTCAGCCCGGTCTATCTACACCTGAAACGGCAATCGTTGCGCCAGGCGTAGGATTGGAGCGTTAGCCGCCGGCAGTCGCCGCGCCCAGCACTTCGTCAAAATGCTTCTTCACCCAGTCGTTGCAGGAGCAGGCCCTGGCTTCCAGCGCCGGCGCGTCGAGGATCAGGATGGCGCCTCGGCGGGTGGCGAGGATGCGCCTGGCCTTGAACATCTGGATGACGCGGCTGGCATAGCTGCGGGAGACGCCCAGCATGCTGGCGAGCTGCTCATGGGTGAGGGGAATCTCGGCCCGGCCGATCCGTTCCTGCGTGGAGATGATCCACCTGGCGGCGCGTTGTTCGATCGAATGCGCGGCGTTGCAGGCCGCGGTCTGCAGCAACTGCGCGAACTGGCAGTCGGCGTAGCGCGAGAATACCTCCTGCAGCACGGCCGACCTCTGCTGCGCCTGCTCGAGCGAACGCCGGGGCAGCCGGACGAGGGTGCCGCCCAGCTTCACGACGATGCGCGAATAGGTCAGCGAAGGACTGCGGCCCGCGGCAACGCCCACCGCGCCCTCGCGCCCCACCAGCAGGCTCTCGACCTCGCGGTCATCCTCGACCGGCACGGCGAACGACACCAGCGTGGAACCGCAGGGAAAATGAATGGCGGTCACGGCGTCACCGGCGTGATGCAGGATCTGGCTCGCCTCGACTTCAACCGGCTGGAGGTAGGGTGCGAGCAGTTCGAAATCCTGGTGGGAGAGCTGCCGGAGCAGATCGTTGTGGGGCCGACCGGTCACAGTTTCTTCTCTTAGCTGGCCGGGAATCGGCGCCAGCCAAAATCCTACGTTTCCGCGCCGGAACCGACGGTTCCAAAGTGCACACAAGACCGCTACGACGGTAGAGAAGTTCTCGTGAGCGACTTCCGGAATTCCGCAAAATCGGGTGAGGCGAAGTGACCTGGGCGCGGCCCGGCCGCATCGATCTTGCAAATCTGTTCAGGAGTGAACATAGCGCGCTTGCGGATTGGCGTAGCGTCGTTCCGCCGGGCGCCGTACCCCGTGCGCTCTGCCCGACGGACCGCCGGCCTCAATCCGCTCGAACGCCGCCGGGCCGGCGGGCCCGAGGGGCGACGAGCATCAGCCGAAGCGCGCTTCGCGATCCCCCGTGGGACGGCGCTCGGCCGCATGGGCGCGATAGGCGTCGATCGCCTTGTTGGCCAGCATCAACTGCCGGCGTTCACCGGTCCTGAGCTGCGCTTCGATGGCGTCGAGAATGACGTTGGCGCTCTCGTCGGGCGGGCCGAGCTCGCCGCTCTGCTCCAGGCAGCTCCAGGCGATGAAGAATGCGCTTTCGACGGTGCAGCGAATGGACATGCGCTGCCAACGCGGCGGGGCCGCAGGTGTTCCGCTGCGGCGGGCGCGACTCGCGCCGGGCCCGTCGCAGCGATGCGGTCAGTTCTTCAGCACGATGCGGCCGACGACCTTGCCGGCGCGAAGCTCGTCGATCCATTTCTGGACGTCGCCCATCGGCTCCTCGCGCATCGGTGTCGGCTTGATCTTGCCGGCGCGCGCCAGCGCCATCAGCTCGTGGGCTTCCTCGAGCGTGCCGACCATGAAACCTTCGATGGTCATGCGCTTGTAGACCCACTGCACCATCGGCAGGGTGAACTGGCCGCCCATCAGGCCGGAGACCACGATCTTGCCCCCACGCGCGGCGACGGCGACCGCGAAGGCCATCGACTTCTCGTTGCCGGCGAAATCGACGATCTCGTCAAAACCACCTTCGGTCTCTTTCAGGATGCGCTTGATCACGTCGGGCTCGGACGGATCATAGGCATTGGCGGCGCCGTTCTTCAGCGCGGTGTCGCGCGCAGCCGGCGAGAGATCGGCGACCGTGATCGGCTGCTTGAACATCGCCTGCGCGAACGACAGACCCATCATGCCGACGCCGCCAAGACCAATCAGCAGGAGATTGCGCTGGCGCGGACGGTCGACCAGGCGCTTGAGCGCGCCATAGGCGGTGACGCCGGAGCACATCAGCGTCGCGGCCTGGTTGACGGGCAGCGGATCGTAGTCGAGCAGATATTTCGCGTCGGGCACCAGCACGTGGGTGGCGAAGCCGCCGTCGATGGAGACGCCGAGGAAGCGCTGCTTCACGCAAAGGTTCTCGTCGCCATTGGCGCAGTCGCGGCACTGGCCGCAGCCGATCCAGGGGAAGACGGCTTTCTTCGTGCCGACGAGACCGGCGGCGACGTCCGGGCCGACCTCGTCGACCACGCCGGCGATCTCGTGGCCGAGCGTGAAGGGCAGCGTCATGCCACGCGTGGTGTCGAGCTTCTTGCCGCCGCCGAGATCGGCATAGCCGTCCTGGATGTGCAGGTCGGAATGGCAGAGGCCGCAGCGCTCGATGCGCACCAGGACTTCGCGGCCTTGCGGCTTGGGCGTATCGACGATGGTCTCGCACAGCGGCGCATCGAACTTGACCAGGGATTGCCGACGCATCAACGCCATTTTCTTTCCTCCGGAATTTCCGTTCTCATGTTTCGGCTCGTATATCCGCCAATTCACGCGCCATGGCAACAAAGCCGGAGATGGGAATGGTCTCGGCGCGCCGCGTCGCATCGACGCCTGCGGCTGCCGCAAGTCGGGCCGGATCGACACCCAGCGATTTCAGGCTCTGCCGCAGCATCTTGCGATCGCAGGCCAGCGGCTCTGCGCGCGGCTTCAGGCGCACGACGGAGGAGGTGACCTTCGGCGGCGGCACGAAGGCGGACGGGGCAATGTCGAACAGGATCTTGGTCTCGCAGCGCCAGTTGGCGAGCACGCCGAGCCGGCCATAGGCCTCCTCGTCCTCGTGCGCGACGATGCGCTCGCCGACCTCGCGCTGAAACATCAGCACCATCAGGTCGAACCAGGGCGGCCACGGCTCGGTGGTGAGCCAGTTGATCAGGAGCTGCGTCGCGATGTTGTAGGGCAGGTTGGCGACGATCTTGCCGCGCTCGCCGGCGAGCAGCGGCCGCGGATCGAATGTCATGGCATCGCCATGCACGATCTCGAGCCGGCCGGGGTAGCGCGCGGAAATATCCTGCAAGGCGGGGATCGCGCGCTCGTCATGCTCGATGGCGATGACGCGCCGTGCGCCGAGCGCGAGCAGGGCGCGCGTCAGGCCGCCCGGGCCCGGGCCGATCTCGAGAACAGTGGAATCCTCGAGCGGTGCCGCGGAGCGCGCGATGCGGGCGGTGAGGTTGAGGTCGAGCAGGAAATTCTGGCCGAGCGATTTGCGCGCCGACAGCGCGTGCTGGCGAATGACCTCGCGCAGCGGCGGGAGGTCGTCGATCGCGCTCATTCGCTTTTTGCAGCCGCCATGCGGCTGGCAAGCTGAAGCGCCGCGATCAGGCTCGCCGGATTGGCCTTGCCGGAGCCGGCGATGTCGAAGGCGGTGCCGTGATCGGGCGAGGTGCGGATGAAGGGCAGGCCGAGCGTGACGTTGACCGCATCGTCGAAGGCGATGGTCTTGATCGGGATCAGCGCCTGATCGTGATACATGCACACCGCGCAGTTATAGGTGCGGCGCGCCGCCTCGTGGAACATGGTGTCGGCCGGCAGCGGGCCCCTGGCCTCGATGCCCTCGCCGCGCAAGGTCTTGAGCGCGGGAGCGATGACCGTCTGCTCCTCGTGACCGAGCGAGCCGTCCTCGCCGGCATGCGGATTGAGGCCGGAGATCGCGATGCGCGGCTGCGCGATTCCGAAGCGGGATTTCAGCTCGCTTGCGACGATACGCACGGTCGAGACGATCAGCTCGCTGGTGAGCTCTGCGAGCGCATCGCGCATCGAGACGTGGATGGTCACGGGCACGACGGCGAGCCGCGGCGACCACAGCATCATCACCGGCTGCGGCGCGCGGCCGTTCTCCGCGGCGAGCTCGGCGAGGAATTCGGTGTGGCCCGGATGACGGAAGCCGGCGCGGTAGAGCACGCTCTTGGCGATCGGATTGGTGACGATTGCGCCGGCACGGCCCTCGCGGACGTCACGGACAGCCTGCCGGATCGAGGCGAGCGCGGCCGGCGCGCTCGATGCGTCGGGCTTGCCGGGCTCGGCGGTCGCGCGCTCGCCGGTTTCAACGATGGGGAGCGCCTCGGTGAAAGCGGACGCGGCCTCGCCGGGGCTCACCGCGGACGTCCTGACATCGACACCGATCGATCGGGCGCGGCGGGCGATCAGCGCCTCGTTGCCGCGCAGATAGAAGGCGGGCAGGTTCAGCTCACGGCGCCTCAGCCAGGCTGCGATCGTGATGTCGGGCCCGATGCCGGCGGGCTCTCCCAGGGTCAGGGCAAGGGGGAGGGAGAGCGGCTTTGCTGCGGAAGCGGCCATCAGCGGTTGCGATATTCGATCATCGCCGCCTTGCGGATATCGTCGAGATAGGCCTTCTGGGTCTTCTCGTACTTCTCCTGATACATCTTCTCGCGGACTTCGCGCTTCTTCGGCGTGTCGATCATGGTCGGCTTGCGCGAGCACAGCACCACCATCTCGATGCCGTTCTTGGTCATCTCGGGTGCGGTCAAGTGGCCGATCGGGGTGTCGTCCAGGATCTTGCGCAGCGCCTCGGGCAGCTCTGCGGTGGTCTTGGTGACGGTGTCGCGGATGGTCGCGTTCGGCGTCGAGCGGAACAGCGAGTTGGCCTCCTCGCAGCTGCCGACGCGGGCGCGATAGTTCTCGGCTTCCTTCTTCCGCGTCTCCAGGAACGCCGCGGACGAGCCGCGCGGCACGATCAGCACGATCGGCTGCATCTTGTATTCGGTGCCCTCGATCTGGAGCTTGTCGCCGGTCTGGGCCTGCACGGCCTGTGCGACGTCGCGCTCGCCGACCTGGAGGCGCTCCTTGTAGCGGCCGCGCACGAGGCTGGTCCAGACCATCTCGGCCTTCATGCGGCCCTTCAGCGTCTCGGGGCGGACGCCCTTGGATTCGAGCGACTTGGTGAGCTGCTCCGGCGTGATGCGCATACGCTGCGCCATGCCCTCATAGGACTGGTTGATCTCGGAGACGCCGGGATCGACCCCGTACTTCTTGCCCTCCTTCATCTTCACCTTGTCGTCGATCAGCTCGTTGATGACCTCCTGCCGGCTCGGAGTCTTCTGCGTCGTCAGCTGGTCGAGCTTGGAGCGCTGCTCGATGTCGTAATCGGTGATGGGGTCGCCGTTGACCATCACGACGATGTTCTGCGCGCGCGAGGGCGAGGGCAGTCCGGTCAGAATCAGTCCGGCCACGATGGCGAGGAGGAGACGGAAGACGGGCAATGAGGTCGTCATGATTGTTGCTCGCATGTCAGCCGCGTCGAGCCTGTGATGAGGCAACGCGCCGGCAGTTCAAACCGTTCACTGGAGGCCGGCGGAGCTGCTGGTCGTCGACGAGTTCGCCAGCGTGCGCAGGCCGATCTGGAACATGAACGCGTGGCTCAGCACGGGCGGCGCAGTGCCCGCCGCATAGCTATACGAAGTTACATAGTTCGCCGCCAGCACGAAGCAATCGTCGACATAGCCGGCACCGAGCACATACTGGTTGATCTTGTTGGCCTCGAGGTCCCAGCGCGCCGAACCCGACACCACCCAGTTGGTCGCGACCTTCAGCGATCCCGAGGTCAGGATACCCTCGCGGCGGGTGAGATAGCCGAGTTCCGGCTGCGGCGCGTAATTGCCGTAGAGCACGGCGACGGACCAGCGATTGAAATTGGCGCGGCCTTCGGCCTCGAAGCGCTGCACGTTCCAGGTCTGCTCGTCCATGCGGGAGCGGACACTGAACGTGTAGGTGCTATTGGGCGAATAGCTGGCGCTCGCGACGTAATCGGACCGCGGCTTGTCGAGGCCCGAATCCAGACCCGTATTGATGGAGTCCTGGACCGCGAAGGAGTTCATGCCGAACAGCTGGTAGGACTGGCCGAACAGCACCTTGACGGCGCCGCCCTTGTCGAACTGCGTGGTGGACTGCACGCCGACATTGGCGCGGCCGCCGCCCTCGACGCGGTCGTAGCCGGAGAACTTGTCGACGCTGAACAGGTTCGAGGCGTCGAACACCATGCTCTGGGCGTCCTCGTTCGGGAGCTTGCCGGCATAGGTCTCGTTCGGCCGGATGATGATCTGCGCGATCGGCTCGACGGTGGTCGAACCCCAGGGCTGAACGTTGATGAAGGGATAGCGGTATTCGAGGCCCACCGTCGGCATCAGGCGGAACGCCTGGGTGTCGCCGACGGGAAGATAGTTCGAGACGCCCGGCTGGTTGGAGACCGAGGAGTTGATCGCATCGGCGCGCAGGCTGGCGAACGGCGTCCAGATCTGGCCGAACGGATCGGTGAACGACTTGCGCCACTGCGCTTCGGCCGAAAGGCGGGTGTAGGTGCCGGGGAAGCCGCGCAGCAGGCACTGCGACGGCGTGCGGGCCAGCGGATCGGCCGATGCCGTCGTGCACAGGCTGTTGGTGTTGGCGATCGTCGTGATCGGATCGAACACCGCCTCGTCACGCGACAGGTTGACGAAATTGGTCTTGTAGCTGAACTCGCCGCCGAAGACCGGGTAGTTGAGCACGTTGGAATAGTCGATCACCGGATAGACGATTGGCACCTGGCTCTGGTTGCCCGAATAGCTCAGCCAGTACATCGTCCGCGCGTCGAAGAAGCTGCGGTTGCCGACGCCGGTCAGGTAGAGCTGCGACAGCGCTTCCGTCGGCAGCAGCAGGAACGAGCCGAGCGGATCGCGGTACTGATAGAGGCGGTAGTCCGAGAAGAAATAGTAGTCGGACATCAGGACGCCGTCCCAACCCCAGACCCATTTGTCGTTCAGCGCGAACTGACCCTTGGTGTCGACGGCGCCGCGGAACTGCTTGTCGCCGGGCTGCCCGGAAAACGCGCCGGGATCGAGCTGGTCGATGCCATAGGCGCGGATCTGGTAGGCGCCGTCGATCAGGCGCTGCCGGAACTCGCCCTGCAGCAGCACGCCCTGCCGCGACAGGATGCGGGGGGTGATGGTGGCGTCCATGTCGGGCGCGATGGCCCAGTAGTAGGGAACCTCGACGCCATAGCCCGTGTTGTTGGTGCCGGAAATGTAGCCCGGCATCAGGAAGCCGCTCTTGCGCTTCACCGTCGGGTCGGGCGTCGAGAAATAGGGCATGTAAGCGAGCGGCACGCCGAAGAATTCGAGCTGTGCCGTCTCGAAATACAGCATCTTCTCCTGCTGGTCGTGGATGATGCGTGCACCCTTGACCTGCCACAGCGGCGGCTTCTTCGGATCGTCCTTACACGGCGCGCAGGCCGTGTAGACGCCGTTCTCGAACACCGTGTAATTGCCGCTGGACCGGTCGGCGCGGCTTGCGGCCATGCGGGTCTGGTCGGCGGTGTCCACGCGCAGCGAATCGACGAAACCGTCGCGGTAATCGTCGGAGAGATCCATGATCTCGGCGTAGGTGATCTTGCCGTCGGCATCCGTCATGCGGATGTTGCCTTCGGCGTGCAGCCGCTTGGTCTTCTGGTCGTAGATGACCCTGTCGGCCTCGACGCTGGTGCCGTTGTAGAACAGCTGGACGTTACCGACCGCGGAGACGCGCGAATTGTTGTAGTCGTAGTCGACCTCGGTCGCCTGAACCAGCATCTGGTTGTCGTTGGCGGCCTTCGGCGGCTTGGGGCGCGGCGGCAGCGGATTGTAGGTGAAGCTCTGGGCCGAGGCGGGGGCGAGTGTGGCAACGTCGATCAGCGCGCCGAGCGATGCCACGGCAGCGACAGCCATCAACAGCCTGCGAAGAGACAAGCCGCACCCGTTCGCGCGCATCACCATGCGGCGCGTCAAACGAGACACGGGTCCTCGTTGGACGGCAGTCACTAACCGTCCTCCTGGTACAACAAGGCCAAAAAGCCGGTGAGGCCGCCCACCACCACGGGCAACCACGCCGCAGCGATCGGATGCATCAACTCAGCCTTGCTCAAGTCTTCAGTCACTTTCGACAAAACGTAGAGCAGAAAGCCTGCGCCCACGCCACTCAAAACCATCTTTTGCACGCCGCCCATCCGGAAGAAGCGCAACGACACGGAGGCCGCGAGCATCACCATGGCCGCCAGCAAAAACGGCTGCGCCAGAAGCTTTTGATACTGGAGTCGGTATCCGGCTGTCGCGAAGCCCGAGCTCTCGGACGAGCGGATGTAGCTCGGTAGTTGCCAAAAGGACACAGTCTCGGGGGTGGAAAAGCTGTTGCGGACCTGCGCCTCGGTCAGCGTTGTCGGGATCTCCAGGGTGGCTTGGTCGACCGGCGGCGCGTCCAGCGAGAAGCGGCGGACCCCCTTGAACAGCCAGCGGCCGGTCTCGAGCGTCGCCTCGCGCGCCTCGACCCGTTCCTTGAAGTGCTGCTCCGGGTCGAACCGGAACAGCGTCAGCCCCGTCAGCCGGACGCCCTGCTGCTCGCTGCGCGCCGCATTGATGATGGTCTGGCCGTCGCTGGTCACCTGATTGAGCCAGAAGCCGGAGGCGTCCTGGACGCCGCCGCCGGGCGCCGAGCCGAACAGCTCGGCTTCCATGCGCTTGGAGAGCTCGCGCAGATTCGCCGACATCGGATTGTAGGCGACGGTGGCGATCACGCCGATCAGCAGCGCGCTGCCGAGCGCCGGCGAGATGAACTGCCATGCGGAGATGCCGGCGGCGCGCGCGACCACGAGCTCGAGCCGGCGGGAGAGGGCGAGATAGCAGGTCATGGCGCCGATCAGCATGCAGAACGGCGTCAGCTTCTCCAGGAGCTGCGGCACCCGGAACAGCGAGGTCTCGGCCACCATGAGTGCCGAGGCGGAAGCCAGTCCCGACGTCTTGCGCACCATCTCGATGTAATCGACCAGCACCAGCAGCAGGAAGATGCCGGCGAACACGCCGAGCGCCGCCACCACGAAGCGGCCGGCGAAATAGCGCCCGAGTGTGTTGGTGAGCATGCTCATGCGGTGGCCGGACGTCCGAACAGCCGCGCGATGCGCGCGTTCGACCTGTTGATGGCCTCCATCAGCCCGGGCGGCGGCTCGACCACGATGCCGCCGATGATCATCCACAGCCCGACGCCGATGGCGCCAAAGACCATCGCGTACTGCACCAGCACCGGGGCAGACGACTTCACGGCCATCACCGAGCAGGCAAATCCCGCCATGCGCAGGCCGAACACGGCGAGCACCGAGCCGCCGATCGAGAAGTTGCGGCTCTGGCGGGTGGTGCGCGGCGCCCCGAGAAAGGCGAAGGTCAGCACGGCGAAGGCAAAGGGATAGATCGGCGCGAGCAGGCTGTCATGCAGGGCCGAGCGGAATTGGCCGGGAATCTGCTTGTAGACGGGATCGTTCTCGGACGGCGAGAACAGCTCCCAGAGATAGCGCTCGCGGATGCCCAGGGTGACGTCGCGGCCCTGGTTGGAGAATTTCGACATGTCGAAGCCGTAGCGGCCGAAAGCCACCAGCGCCGGATCGCGCTTGCCCGCCTCGAAGCGCTGCAGATTGCCTGTCTCCAGCACCAGGAACGAGCCGGTGGCGTTCTTCACGACCTCGCCGCGTTCGGCGACGATCGAGACGCGCTCGTTGGGATCGCGGCGGTCGTCGATGAAGATGCCGGCGAGGATGCCGCCGGGCTGGCGTTCGCGAATCCGGATCGTGAGATTCTTGTCGAGCTGGGCGAAGCGGCCGGGCTGCAGGATGTTGGTCAGCACGTCCGCGGTGATCTCGGCATCCCACTGCTTGATCCGCCGCATGCCGTCGGGGGCGAGATAGGCCGCGATGAAGGCGACCAGCAGCGCCACCACGCAGGTGGCGTAGAAGAACGGATAGAACAGCCGGAACGGCGAGAAGCCGGCGGCATTCATCACGATGATCTCGGAATCGGTCGCGAGCTTGTTCAGCGTGTGCGAGATCGCGATCATCAGCGCGATCGGCGAGATGATCAGGACCAGGGCCGGCACGACGAGGCTGGTGATGCCGAGGAAGGTGAGGATGGTCTGACCCTGGCTCGTCATCAGGTCGATGCCGCGCAACGCCTGCGTAATCCAGATCACGCCGGTGAGGCTGACCAGGACCAGCGCAAACGACGCCAGCGTCGTGCGGAAGATATACCTATCGATCGACCCCATGCGCTACCGCACGAACCCCACCACGTCCCCAATGTCGGCCGGAATTCCGCTCTCCCAACCAATCCCCGATCCGGGGATCCCCAAGGTTGGCCGAACGCCTCTTCCGCCAGCTCACTCTCTCACTACCATCCCTTTGATCCGTCAACAAAATGGCTGCCCCGTGGCACCCTCAATATATGGTTAATATTTCCCTCGTTGTGGCCTTGAGGCCACGGGGGGTGCTTGGCATCTGCCGGGCCGCTGGCCCATAGTGCGCATGGCTCAGTGAATCGTCATTCAGGTGCGGCCCCGGCCGAGACCGTGGATGATAAAAAGATCAAGATTTTGAAGGAGTTACCCATGTCCGATGCCATCAAGGTCGGCTTCGTCCCGTTGTCATCGGCCGCCCGTGGCATCATGGTCGTGTTCTGTGACGACAGCCTGAAGGTCGGTCCGGCATCCGCCAAGGCCCTCGGCGGGAGTATCGAACTCGTGAAGCGCGCGGCTGCAGCCGCCGCGTTCAAAGGTAAAAGCGGGACCGTGCTGGACATCCTGGCGCCGGAGGGGGTGAAAGCCACTCGTCTGCTCGTGATCGGCGCCGGCAAGGCATCCGGCCTGAAAGCGAACGATTTCCTCAAATTCGGCGGCGTGGCGGCGGGCAAGCTCCCCGCCGGGACCGCCGCCATGACCCTGGTGGCGGAGCTGCCCACTGGCGCCATGACCAGCGAACAGGCGGCCACGATCGCCTCGGGCCTGCGCCTGCGCGCCTACAAGTTCGACCGTTACAAGACCAAGAAGAAGGACGGCGAGGAGGGCGGCTCGCGCGCCGACATCTCGCTTGCGGTCGGCGATGTCGCGGCTGCGAAGAAGGCGTTTGTCGCCGCCGGCCACGTCGTCGACGGCGTGGTCATCGCGCGCGATCTCGTCAACGAGCCGCCGAACGTGCTCTTCCCCGAGGAGTTCGCCCGCCGCGCCAGTCAGCTCCGCAAGCTCGGCGTCAAGGTCGAGGTGCTCGACGTCAAGGCGATGCAGAAGCTCGGCATGGGCGCGCTGCTCGGAGTCGGCCAGGGCTCGGCGCGGCCGAGCCGCACCGTGATCATGCGCTGGGACGGCGGCAAGAAGGGCGAGGCGCCGGTCGCCTTCGTCGGCAAGGGCGTCTGCTTCGACACCGGCGGCATCTCGATCAAGCCGGCCGGCAGCATGGAGGACATGAAGGGCGACATGGGTGGTGCGGCCTGCGTCGTCGGCCTGATGCACGCGCTGGCGGCGCGCAAGGCCAAGGCCAACGTGGTCGGCGCCATCGGTCTCGTCGAGAACATGCCCGACGGCAATGCGCAGCGGCCGGGAGACATCGTCACCTCGATGTCGGGCCAGACCATCGAGATCATCAACACCGACGCCGAAGGCCGCCTCGTGCTGGCCGACGTGCTCTGGTACGTCGCCAAGAAGGTGAAGCCGAAATTCATGGTGGACCTGGCAACGCTCACGGGCGCCATCGTGGTCGCGCTCGGCACCGAGCATGCCGGCATGTTCTCCAACAATGACGAGCTCGCCGACCGGCTGCTCGCGGCCGGCGCCGAGAGCGGGGAGAAGGTCTGGCGCATGCCGCTCGGTCCCGAATACGACAAGCTGATCGATTCCCAGTTCGCCGACATGAAGAACACCGGCGGCCGTCATGGCGGCTCGATCACCGCGGCGCAGTTCCTGCAGCGCTTCGTCGACGGCACGCCGTGGGCGCATCTGGACATCGCCGGCACCGCCATGGGCGCGCCCAAGACCGACATCAACCACAGCTGGGGCGCGGGCTACGGCGTCCGTCTCCTCGATCGCCTGGTCGCCGACCACTACGAGCGCAAGTGACCTCACGATGACCGAAGTGCTGTTCTACCATCTGCAAAACATGACGGTGGAGAACGTGTTGCCGCCGCTTCTCGAGAAATCGCTCGAGCGCGGCTGGCGCGTCGTGGTGCAGTCGACCTCGGAGGAGCGGGCCGACGCGCTCGACGCGCATTTGTGGACCTATCGCGACGATTCCTTCCTGCCGCACGCGACATGGCGCGTGAACGATGCCGCCGATCAGCCGATCGTGCTGGCGATCGAGGAGGGCAATCCCAACGGCGCCCATGTCCGCTTTCTCGTGGACAGCGCCGCCCTCCCGCAGGACGCCCAGGACTATGCGCGCATGGTGCTGCTGTTCAACGGCGACGATCCGGACGCGCTCGCGCTCGCCCGCAGCGCCTGGACGGATTGCAAGGCGCGGGGATTTGATGTCACCTATTGGCAGGCCGACGAGCGGGGGCGGTGGCAACGTCGGAATTAGCGTCCTTGGCAGTCATCCTTGGCAGTCATCCTTGGCAATTAATGATAATTTGCACTTTTCGGGCGATGCTGGCTTTTGTCACCTTCGTGCCGCAAAGTGATGTTGGGACAATCGCTTAGGGCTGGTCCTTCACGCAGGGAATTTGGTTTATCGTGCGACATCAAAAGCTTCCCGGCTCGCTCATCATTGCGTTGGTTGCCGTAGCACCGCTGGTCGCGGGCTGTTCGGGCGGGACCGATCTGCTGTCGAAGGACGCCGAATGGTTCCAGAAGCCCGGCCGTCTCTTCATCAAGAACATCTCGATCGAGTCGCCGCCGCTGACCCCGGACAAGCCGGTCGCAGCTGAGGATCTCGTCAGCGCCGACGGCGCCTGTCCCGGCATGGCGCCGCCGCCCGGTCCTGCCGATGCCAATGCATCGACGACGTCGCCCGCACCGGTGGGCGGCACGGTCGCGCTCGGCCATACCGAATGCGACGTGGTGCGCGGTATCGGCGCGCCCTCGAACGTCAATCTCTCCAACGACGCCGCGGGCCGCCGCGTCGCGGTCGTGACCTGGGCGACCGGCCCGCGCGCCGGCATCTACACCTTCACGTCGGGCCGCCTGTCCTCGATCGAAGGCAATCCCGAGCCGCAGCCGGTGCCGAGGGCGGTGAAGCCGAAGAAGAAGCACGCGTAGAGTGATTTTCCGGAGCAAGCATAACGCGACGAACGAATCGAGGTCGCCTAGGATATTGATGCCGTGCCGACCCGGCGGCGCAAGCCTGACGATGCGCAATCGATGGGACCCTCACCCGTAGTCATATCGGCGGTCAAGAATTCTGAGGCATGCCGCAATCGTCGTCCATGCAGTTGTTCCTGTTTAGTGTTCCAAGGGGCATGTCGAACGGATTTGTGGACTCATTCCACTCGATCGTTGGATCACCGGTGAGATTGTGGGCGAAGACGCAGAATTTCGTTACCCGTAAGGGAGTGTCTGGAAACACATCTCGATAGGTTGCGACACCCCACACGTACAGATGCTTGCGTCCCTCAGAGACACTTGAGAGCGTCTGCCCGTCGATATCGCTCCCAGCCGATTCTATTCTGCCGCCGGCCGCGATCATGGCTTCAGGAGCCGAAGTATCTTCGGGCACAACAAAAGGATAGTCGTCCGGCAACGCGCCATCGAGTAGTTCATACCTCCAGTAAACCTTGACTCGGCGAGCGGGCGTTTTGCCTGCATTTATCCAAACCGGGCGCAAGCGCCAGAACACAGAACCGTCCACACGGCTCCTGTGAGATATGAAGCGACACCCAGAATAGTGGACATAAGCCCGCTCCCCGGCGATCAAAGCGAGCTTCGAGACATCAGCGCTATCCCGCGCTGCTGTTGCTCCTTCTCTAGCTGCGTTTGCAGCATTAGTGGCATCCTCCATTCCTTTGCGCATAAAGCGGAGTTGCACGAAGAACAGCAGGGCCTGTCCAAGGCCAACCATGACTTGCCCGAAAGCAAAGAATCCGGAGGCGTCCTTGGTAAGCCATGTTGAGCCGGTTAGCAGAGAATCTTGACTGTTGGAATTTTGCGTTTGGCCGGACACTCGTTGTTGTTCTGCTTGAGGTCGTTGCTGGGAGGATTGTTGCTGCAAAAGTGTTTGTCCGATTGCAAACACAGCGACAGTAATGAGGCACCCCAAGACAAGCTCGTAACTCCGAAATCGGCTCATTTGGCGCCGCCGTTGAATTTCGCCTGTTCCTGAGCATGGAATTGCAAGATGCCGATATCCACTACTAGCTCCAGTATTTCAGGACGAAAGAAGGTTATGCTCTTGCAGGTTGTCACAGGGAGTCAAGTTCGAAAGAGCCAAAGCTTCGTCACGGCAAAATCATCATCTCGGCTAAGACGGTGGGTATTGACGACAAAGTGCTTCATCAGGCCAAGCCTAGAGCAGGTGCGAGATTAATATGTATGTGCGAGCGGACGCTCGAAGGCTCGTTCCTCGCATTGGCCGATGAATGCGTGACCAGTTTGGTCCTGCCGAGAAGACCGCGCTTTGCGATCGAATGCTGAGGTCGTCTGATTGGTGAATGAGTTGACGGAAAATGAGATCCTGGCGCGATGGCCGCGCGCTTCCAATGTGCTCGGCAAGTGCCGATGAGCGAGGTCGAATTTTTGGGCGCCGGTCGTCAAGGCGGGGAGTAATATGCAGACCGAGTTGGCTCGTAAGAAATCTCCTCTTCAGCGACTTACGTGTGGGTAATTTGTTACCCGTACTGTGCATGGGGTTGTTTTGCAGATTTTAGACCTACCCCGTGGCCGCGTCGAACTCCGTGCTCGCCTCCAGCCATTGCTCCTCCGCCCGCGCCAGCGCATCGGCCGCATTGGCGCGCGCCTTTGACAGTTGCGCGGCCTGCTTGGGATCGCGCGTGAAAATGTCGGGCAAAGCGAGGGCCGTGTCGATCTTGCTGATGATCTCGCTGACGCGGGCAATCTCGGCTTCGGCTTCGGCGATGCGCTTCTTCAAGCCGCCGCGATTGTCCGATCTTGCGCGTTGCGGCTTCTCGGCTGGCGCGCTGCGCTCGCGCGGCGCTTCGGCATTGCGCGTGGACAGCACCAGGCGGCGGTATTCGTCGAGGTCGCCGTCGTAGTTGGTGACGGTGCGGTCGGCGACGACCCAGAGGCGATCCGCGCAGGCCTCGATCAGATAGCGGTCGTGCGAAACCATGATCACCGCGCCGGGAAACTCGTTGATCGCCTCCGCAAGCGCGCCACGGCTATCGATGTCGAGATGGTTGGTCGGCTCGTCCAGGATGATCATGTTGGGGCCGAAGAAGGTCGCAAGGCCAAGGAGGAGCCGTGCTTTCTCGCCGCCCGAGAGCTTGCCGGCCTTGGTGTCGGCGGCCTTGCCGGAGAAGCCGATCGCGCCGGCGCGGGCGCGGACCTTGGCTTCGGGCGCATCGCCCATCAGCTTGCGGACGTGATCGTAGGCGGAGGCGTCCTCGTTCAGCTCGTCGAGCTGATGTTGGGCGAAATAGGCGATCGACAGCTTGTCCGCGCGCGTCACCTTGCCCGAGAACGGCGCAAGACGCCCGGCGAGCAATTTTACAAGTGTCGACTTGCCGTTGCCGTTGGCCCCGAGGAGGGCGATGCGGTCGTCATTGTCGATGCGCAGGGTGACGCGATTGAGCACCGGGCTCGCCGGATCGTAGCCGACCGAGGCGTTGTCGACGGCGATGATCGGCGGCGACAGGATCTTCTCCGGCGCGGGGAAGGTGATCTCGCGCACGTCCTCGGTGACCAGCGCCGTGATTGGCTTCAGCCGCTCCAGCATCTTGACGCGGGATTGTGCCTGGCGCGCTTTCGAGGCCTTGGCCTTGAAGCGGTCGACGAAGGCCTGCAGGCGGGCGCGTTCGGCCTCTTGGCGCTTGACGGCCTTGGCATCGAGCAACTCGCGCGCGGCACGCTGCTCCTCGAACGACGAATACGTGCCCTTGTAGAGCGTGAGCCTGCCGCGCTCCAGATGCAGGATCTGGTCGACCGAGCTTTCGAGCAGATCGCGGTCGTGGCTGATCACGATCACCGTGCGCGGATAATGCGCGAGGTGATCCTCCAGCCACAGCGTGCCTTCGAGGTCGAGATAATTGGTGGGCTCGTCGAGCAGCAAGAGGTCGGGGGCCGCGAACAGCGTGGCGGCGAGCGCGACGCGCATGCGCCAGCCGCCGGAGAATTCGGCGCAGGGGCGGAGCTGGTCGGCGGCGGAGAAGCCGAGGCCGGACAGGATCGCGGCGGCGCGGCTCGGCGCCGAATGCGCGTCGATGTCGACGAGGCGGGTCTGGATCTCGGCGATCCGGTGCGGATCGGTCGCGCTTTCGGCTTCGGTGAGCAGGGCATCGCGCTCGAGATCGGCCTTGAGCACGACGGAGATCAAGCTTTCGGGTCCGTTCGGGGCCTCCTGGGCGAGGCTGCCGATGCTCCAGCGCGGCGGCAAGGTCACCGAGCCGTGCTCGGCCGCGAGTTCCCCGCGGATCACCTTGAACAGTGTCGACTTGCCGGTGCCGTTGCGCCCGACCAGACCGACGCGCGATCCCGGCGTGATCTGCACGGAACTCTGGTCAATCAGAAGGCGTCCGGCGAGCCGGATGGAGAGGTCGTTGATGACAAGCATGCGGCCTTGTCACCGCAGCCGAGGTCAAACGCAAGCCGCAACTTAATGGGGCTCGCGGTCGCGCCGCTCCAGCTCGTTGAGGAGCTGCTCGAGATGGGTCGGGAGCCGGGGTTCAGGACGAAGGCTCTGCTGGAGCCGTTCGCCCACGGCATCGCAGATCGATCGGCTGGTCCGCCGGTCGATCTGTTCGCTGTCATTGGCAGAAAGGCCAGCCATCGCGTTGGGTTCCGTGTTCTCATGGGTTCGACACGGTACCAAGTCATTGGCCCCCCAAATGGTTTCGCGATTCCCGGGGGATCCCCGGCATTCTCGTCAAAATTGCATGAATCGCGTCATGTCCGCCCAAAATGCGAAGCCCCGGCGGGGGGATCGCCGGGGCTCCTCTTGGAAGGTACCTGAGGGGGGCGCAGGTACCCCTTGGTTTTCAGGAAGGTGCTGTCGGGCTCAGTAGCAGCGGTTGATCAGCCGCCAGCGGGGTCCCCAGGGGGTCGGGACCAGCCGGCGCATATAGCAGCCGCCATAACCGTAGGAGACGGGGGCATAGAAACGCGGACCGCCCCAGCGGTAACCGCCGTGCCAGCCACCGCCATGCCAGCCCGGGCCGCCGCCATGCCAGTGAGCGGAGGCCGAGGTCGGCGCCAGCGCGGCTCCGAGCGCAACCGCAGCGACAGCGGCAAGCGAAAGTTTCCTCAACATGGTGATCTCCTCAAAACTGCCGGCGCGGGGGGATCCGCGTCGATGGAAAGGCCGCCGAAACGGTCCGCCTCATGCTCAGGCTTCGGTTTCGATGGAATGAGCATAGGCCGGCAGGCCGAACCAAAGCCTGAATGGAGCCTTCAGATTGGGTTCATCTGGGTGAAATTGTCGTAACCCAAGCTGAAATCTCAGCTCCCGGTCCTGCGGCGAAGCGCCTGTGGCATCATCCCGGCGGTCGCTTGCCGGATGGCAAAGGCGCCGATATAAGCCCCGCAACCCGACAACCCCGGTTTTCTTCCCAAGGACAAGATTATGGCCATCGAACGCACTTTCTCGATCATCAAGCCCGACGCGACCGCGCGTAACCTGACCGGCGCCGTCAATGCCGTGATCGAAAAAGCGGGCCTGCGCATCGTCGCGCAGAAGCGTATCCGCATGACCAAGGAACAGGCCGAGACCTTCTATGCCGTCCACAAGGCGCGGCCGTTCTTCGGCGAGCTCGTCGAGTTCATGACCTCCGGTCCGGTCGTCGTCCAGGTGCTGGAAGCCGAGAACGCCATCGCCAAGTATCGCGACGCGATGGGTGCGACCGATCCGTCCAAGGCTGCCGACGGCACCATCCGCAAGCTCTACGCAAAGTCGATCGGCGAAAACTCCGCGCACGGCTCGGATGCGCCGGAGACGGCCGCGATCGAGATCGCGCAGTTCTTCTCGGGCAACGAGATCGTCGGCTGATCAACCAGCCGTAAGCGAAAGACGAGGGCGAAAGGACTGATTGTGGACTGGCTCTGGCAGCTCTTCGATCCCGCGACGATCGGGGCATTCTTCACCCAGTTTCGCAATGAGATGGCTGCGCCGACTTTCTGGATCGCGGTCGGCAAGATCATCTGGATCAACATCCTGCTCTCCGGCGACAACGCGCTGGTGATCGCGCTCGCGTGCCGCGGCCTCTCGCCGCGACACCGGCTGTGGGGCATGATCTTCGGTGCCGGCGCGGCGGTGATGCTGCGGATCATCTTCACCGGCATCGTCGCAACCCTGATGGAGCTGCCGTATCTCAAGCTGGTCGGCGGTCTCGCCCTGATCGTGATCGCGGCCAAGCTCCTGGTGCCGGAACACGAGGACGAGGACGACGTCGATGCTGCCTCGCATCTGTGGCAGGCGGTGCAGATCGTCGTGGTCGCGGACATCGTCATGTCGCTCGACAACGTCATCGCGGTGGCTGCCGCGGCCAATGGCAGTGCGCCGCTCCTGGTCCTCGGCCTTGCGATCAGCGTGCCGCTGATCGTCGCCGGTGCGGCGCTGATCATGGCGCTGCTCGAAAAGCTGCCGGTGCTGGTCTGGGCTGGTGCTGCGCTGCTCGGCTGGATCGCGGGCGAGGTGATCTCGACCGATCCCGGCGTCGCGCCGAAGCTGCACACGCTGTTCGATGGCCCGTTCGGCGCCTCGCTCGACGGCATGCTCGGCGCCCTGCGCATCCCGCCGCAATTCGGCCATGGCGGGGCCGGCGGCGAATATTTCTGCGCCGCGCTCGGCGTCGTCGTCGTGCTCGTGGTCGGCTCCATCTGGCGTCGCCGCAAGCTGACCGCCGCGGCCCTGGAATCGTCCGAGCGCCACGCCGGGGCCTCGGCAGAGTAGGGTTGGCCTAGTCGATCGTGCCGAGTTCCGTCACCGGCATGATCCAGTAGACGAGCTTCGTTCCAGCGAATGCAAGGCGCAGGCGCTCGAGCAGGCGGCTGGCATCGTTGCTCGCCAGCACCACCTGCACGATGGTCTGGTCGGCATGGCCCTTGACGCGTTCGGCGGCCGTCAGCAATCGGACCTCGGCGCCGTGCCCTGAGCCCTGCGCGGCCGTGAACCCCGCAACCAGGTCGCTTTGCTCGGCGAGATGATCGAACACCTCGTCGCGGAGCTGATGTGGCACGATCAGGGTGAGACAGACGGGCTGCTCGATCATTTCGCCACCTTCGTTGCCCCGCCATAGCGCCGATACAGGATCGGCAGGAGAATCAGGGTGAGCAGGGTGGAGGACAAGAGTCCTCCGATCACGACGACGGCGAGCGGTCGCTGCACCTCGGATCCCGGGCCAGTGGCGAACAGCAGCGGGATCAGGCCGAGCGCCGTGATGCTCGCGGTCATCAGCACCGGCCGAAGCCTGCGCATGGCGCCATCGACGACGATGCGATCCTCGGGCAGGCCGTGGGCGCGGAGCTGATTGAAGTAGGACACCAGCACGACGCCGTTGAGCACGGCGATGCCGAGCAGCGCGATGAATCCGACCGAGGCCGGCACCGACAGATACTCGCCCGTCACCACCAGCGCGAACACGCCGCCGATCAGGGCAAAGGGAATGTTGACGAGCACCAGCAGGGCCTGGCGGATGGCCCCGAACGTGGTGAAGAGCAGCACGAAGATCAGGCCGATCGCGACGGGGACCACGATCGACAGGCGCGCGGCGGCGCGCTGCTGGTTCTCGAACTGCCCGCCCCAGGTCAGCCGGTAGCCGTTCGGAAGCGGCAGCTCGCTCGCCACCTTCTGGCGGGCCGCTTCGACGAAGCCGACCATGTCGCGGCCGCGCACGTTGGCGCGCACCACGCTCATGCGGGCGCCGTCCTCGCGGTCGATCTTGACCGGGCCGTCGACGCGCTGGATGCGGGCGACCTGCGACAGCGCGACATGCCGCCCGGACGCCAGCGTCAGCGGCAGGCTCGCCAGCAGCGTCGGCGCCTCCCGCGTCGTCTCGCTGCCGCGGACGAGGATCGGCGTGCGGCGCCCTTCCTCGAGCGCGGTGCCGATGGTCCGGCCCTCGATCTGGGTGCGCAGCGAGTTGACGATGGAATCCACGGTGAGGCCGAGGCGGCCGGCCTCCATGCGATTGACGGCAACTGTGTAATATTGGGCGCCTTCGTTCAGCGTGGTGTAGACGTCCTCGGCGCCGTCGATGCTGGACAGGATGGCCGACAGCTTTGCCGCGGTCTCGTTTAGCCTGGCGATGTCGGGGCCGAAGATCTTGACGGCGACGTCGCCGCGCACGCCGCTGATCATCTCCTGCACGCGCATGTCGATGGGCTGGGTGAAGCTGAGCGAGATGCCGGGGAAGCCGGTCAAGACCTCGCGAAGCTTCTGCAGCAGGGCCTCGCGATTGTCGGTCGCGCGCTCGGCGGCGGGCTTGAGCACCAGGAACGTGTCGCTCTGGTTCGGGCCCATGGGGTCGAGGCCGAGCTCGTCCGATCCGGTCCGGGCGACGATGCCGGCGATGTCAGGCACGGCCAGAAGTGCGCTCTGCAGCCTTGCATTTATCGCCAGCGACTCGTCGAGATTGACGGAGGGAAGCGTCTCCACGCTGACGATGACGTCGCCTTCATCCATCGTCGGCATGAAGGTCTTGCCGAGCTTGGTGTAGGCAAAGCCTGCCGCGACCAGGGCGATCAGCGCTGCAGCCATTACCTTGCGCTCGTTCCGCAAGGCCCAGTCCAATGCCGGCGCGTAGATCCGCTGGGCCGCGCGCACCAGCAGGGGATCGCGATGCGAGGCGGACTTCAGCACATAGGAGGTCGCGACCGGGATCACGGTGAGCGCCAGCAGCAGCGAACCGGCCAGCGCGAAAATGATGGCCAGCGCGACCGGGATGAACAGCTTGCCCTCGAGCCCCTGCAACGTCAGCAGGGGGATGAACACGATGATGATGATGAGCACGCCCGAGGCGACCGGCTCCAGGATCTCGCAGACCGAGCGGTAGACCAAATGGATCAGCGGGGCCCCCTTGCCAGCGGTGTGCTTGCCGAGATTGCCGACGATGTTCTCGACCACGACGACCAGCGCGTCGATCAGCATGCCGATCGCGATCGCAAGCCCGCCGAGGCTCATCAGATTGGCCGACATCCCGACGAGGCGCATGATGATCAATGCGATCACGATGGCGAGCGGCAGGCTGAGGGCGATCACCAGCGAGGCCCGCCAGTTGCCGAGGAACAGCAGCAGCAGGACGATGACGAGGGCGGTCGCCTCGGCAAGTGCCCGCACCACGGTGCCGACGGCGCGGTTGACCAGGCGGCTGCGGTCATAGAACACGTTGATCGACACGCTCTTGGGCAGCGCGCCTTGCAACTCGTCGAGGCGGGTGCGGACGTCGCGGATGAGCTGACCCGCATTGGCGCCGCGCAGGCCGAGGACGAGGCCCTCGACGGTTTCGCCGCGGCCGTCCGCGGTGACGGCGCCATAACGCGTCAGCGTGCCGATCTTGACGCTCGCGACGTCGTTGACCAGGATCGGCACGCCTTCGCGGGTGTCGACGACGATGGCCTTGATGTCCTCGACCGATCGGATGCTGCCTTCGATCCGAACCAGCGCGCTGTCCTCACCCTGGTTCACCCGTCCGGCGCCGTCGTTGCGGCTGTTGGCTTCGATGGCCCGGCGAAACAGCTCGTAGGATATGCCGCGCGCGGCCAGCGCATCGTTGCGCGGCACGATCTCGAAGGCACGGACATAGCCGCCGAGCGCGTTGACATCGGCAACGCCGGGCACCGTCCGCAAGGCAGGGCGGATCACCCAATCGAGCAGGGTGCGGCGTTCGGCGAGCGAAAGCTCCGGGCTGTCGATCGTGAACATGAACATCTCGCCGAGGGGGCTCGTGATCGGCGCAAGTCCACCGGTCACGCCTTCCGGGAAATCGCGCGAGATGTTCGACAGTCGCTCCGAAACCTGGTTGCGCGCCCAGTAGATGTCGGTGCCGTCCTCGAAATCGACGGTGATGTCGGCCAGCGCATATTTCGTGGTGGAGCGAAGCACTTTCTTGTTTGGCAATCCCAGCAGCTCGAGCTCGACCGGGACGGTGATGCGCTGCTCGACCTCTTCCGGGGTGAGGCCCGGCGCCTTCATGATGATCTTCACCTGGACCGGCGAGACGTCGGGAAAGGCGTCGATCGGCAGGCCGGGCAGGAGGACGGCGCCGGCGCCGATCACCAGCAGCACGCCCAGCATCACGAACAATCGCTGCGACAATGCGAACGCAACCAGGCGGCGGAGCATTTACTGCCCCAGTCCAGAGAGAATGCCGCGAAGCGCCGAGATGCCGCCGATCGCGATCGCGTCCCGGTCCGTGATGGGGCCCGACACGACGACGTGGTCCTGATCTTCCGCGAGCAGCTTCACCGGGACGAGGCGGAAGCCGCCGTCGATGGCGACGAAGACTGACGTCTGCTCCCCGCGCCGGATCAGGCCGCTATAGGGAATCTCGAACGCGCTTTCGCCGGCGGAGAGAAATCCGATGCGCGCCGCGGTGGTTTGGCCGGGATGCAACTCGCCGTCGTTGGGGACTTCCGCGCGCACCAGAATGGTCTGGGTGGCGGGGTCGATGGTCTCGGAGACCAGCACGACCTTGCCGGGGGTGGCATAGCCCTCGATCTCGATCTTCGCGCCAGTGCGGATCGCTCGGATATTGGCGGCCGGCACTGCGATTTCGGCCCAGAGCGGCGACAGTCGCGCCAGCTTGACGAGCGGCGCGGATTGTTCGAGCCGCTGTCCTGGCGACACCGCAAGATCGACCACGGATGCGGTTTGCGGCGCGTTGACGGTGAGCGTTGCGCTGATCGCCGCTTCCTGGGTCAGCCGCAAGATGGCCTCGTCGGACATCCCGCTCAGGCGCAGCATCTGGCGCCGTTCGGCGACGACGAGAGCGGCCTGGCGCGCTTCGGCCTGGCTGGCCTCCAGCACGCGCTGCGGCACGGCCTTGCCCTCGAACAGATCGACGTTGCGATTGAGCTGCTGGCTGGCGAGGTGCTCCTGCGCGATCGCGTGCAGATAGTCGCGTTGCTGCGAGACGAAGCTTGGGCTCTCCAATTTGACCAGCGGCTGACCGGCCGTGACGCGGTCGCCGCGCCCGACCAGGAGATTGGCGACCATGCCGGCCACGGGCGCGCTGACCACCCACAATTGCTGCGTGGGAATCACGATCTGGACGGGATAGGGCAGCGTCAGATCGGTTCGGCTCGGAATCGGATGTGTGACGCGGACGCCGAGATTGCGCGCCTGCGCATCGCTCAGCTTCACCTCATCCTGTGCCATCGACGCGGAAGAAGGCAGGCTGAATGCGAGCGCAAGAAGGACCACGCCAACAGCTTTCCGGGCGCGGAGCGAACGGCAAATCCCTGGGTGGAGCTGCATGGCGAATGGGAGTCCGGATCAACGTGGCTGCACGCTAATCCGCCACGCCGCCGGCGGGTTGATGTGCATCAACCGGCGCCGTGCATGGAGAATGTTTCATGATCGGCGGCGAAGGGCGATGTCGCCTATCTGCAATGGATTCGCATTTGCAGCGTCAGCGCCGCACGATCGAGCCGGCGCGGCCGATCAGGCGGGCGAGCTGCTTGAAGCGGCTGCCGACGCGGTCGGCGACGAGGTCGACGAGGCGATGCTCGAACACCAGCATCAGCTTGCGGCCCTGGCTTCGGAAATGCGTTGCGGGCAGCACGCCCGGGCGCGCCGCCGAGATGAGATGTGCGACACGGAAGGCGGCACCGAGCAGGCGCGCGCGTTCGAGCTGCGCCGGCGTCAGCAGCTCCTGCATGGTGGTCGGCGGCTGGTTTTCCTCGGAGAGTCCCGCATAGCGGTAGAACACCGACAGGCCGACGAAGGCGCGCTCGGTGTGGGTGATCGCACCGAAATTGCCGTTGACGACGAGGCTCAGCGTCTGCTCGCCGCGATGATCGGGATGCACGCGCCAGCCGATGTCGGACAACAGGCACGCGGTGTGGCGCAGGCGGCGGTCTTCCTCGGTCTCACGCAGCTTGACCACGCGCGCCAGGCGGTCGGTCCAGGCGATCAGCTCGTGGGCGTGCTTGGCCGAACGTGACAGCAGCTGGTTGAGCTCTTCCGCGGCGCAGATCAGGCCGTCCTTGCTGCGTTCCGCCTCCGTCAGCTTCTCGTGCAGCAGGCCCTCGCGCACGCCGAAGGTCGAGAACACGATGGTCTTCGGCTTCGCCACCCGGATGATGTGCTCGAGCACCAAGGCCGCATAGGTGAGGAGCGGGCGGCGCGCGTCCGCGACGCTCTCGATGTCGGCGAGCATGTCGGCAGCCGCGAGGCGCCTCAGCCTGCGGGAAAAGTCGAGCGCCTCAGCCGCGGACAGCGAATAGCCGTGCATCACCTGGAGCGAATAGCCGCTCTGGATGATGTGGATGCGGGCCAGCGCGCGCCAGGTGCCGCCGACCGCGTAGAAGGTGCGGCTCCGGCCCGCGGTGAGCTGCGGTACCTCGTCGAGCTCCTCGCGCACGATGCGGTCGGCGCGCTTGAGCGATTTGTGCGCGAGGTCCTGCAGCGCGAGACCGCCGAGCGGCAGCGTCACGCCGCTGCGCACGCTGTTCCTGCGTACGTCGATCAATTCGAGCGAGCCGCCGCCGAGGTCACCGACGATGCCGTTGGGGTGGTGGATGCCGGAGATCACGCCGAGCGCCGACAGCCGCGCCTCGCGCGGGCCCGAGAGGATCTCGATCTTCACGGCGCAGATGCGCTCGGCCTTGGCGATGAAATCGGGGCCGTTGGAGGCATCGCGGCAGGCCGCGGTCGCGATCGCGAACACGCGCCCGACCTGCATCACCCGGCACAATGCGCGAAAGCGCTTGAGCGAGGTCAGCGCCTTGTCGACGGCGTCAGGGGCGAGCAGGCCCGTGCTCTGCACCTCGCGTCCGAGCCCGCACAGCGTCTTCTCGTTGAAGATCGGAATGAGGCTCCGCGTCAGTCCCTCGTAGACCACGAGACGGACGGAGTTGGAACCGATGTCGATGACCGCGACGCTCGAGCCGCGCTTGCGCGGCCGCTTCACGTCGAAAATCCCTGATCAGGATTGATGGCGTTCGTTCCGGCGCGTGAGACGACGCGGCGAGGATTCCTTGAGCGACTTTCCACGGCCAGACAGACTCGGATTTGTCATGAAGTAGTTGTGCACGTTGAAAGGCTCCTCGCCCTTCGCGGTCTTCATACGCGTTGAGGACCCGTCCGGCAACAATTGCCAGCTCTGCTCATTGTCCTTCAGGTTCGCAACCATGATCTGTTCGAGAACCTGCTGATGCACCGTGGGATTTTGCAACGGACAGAGCACCTCGACGCGGCGGTCGAGGTTGCGCGGCATCATGTCGGCGGAGGAGATATACACAGCCGCCTTGGCGCTCGGCAGGCCCTGGCCCATGCCGAAGCAGTAGATTCGCCCGTGTTCCAGGAAGCGCCCGATGATCGACTTGACGCGGATGTTCTCCGACAGTCCGGGAATTCCCGGACGGAGGCAGCAGATACCGCGCACCACGAGCTCGACCTGCACGCCGGCCTGGGAGGCCTCATAGAGCGCGTCGATGATGTCGGGATCGACAAGCGCGTTCATCTTCATCCAGACCGCGCCGTGCCGGCCGTGCCGCGCATGCGCGGTCTCGCCCTGGATGTGCTCGATGATGCGCTTGCGCAGGGTCAGCGGCGACACCGCCATCTTTTCCAGATCGCTCGGTGCGGCGTAGCCGGTGATGAAGTTGAACACCCGCGCGGCGTCGCGGCCGATGGTCGGGTCGGAGGTGAAGTAGGAGAGGTCGGTGTAGATGCGCGCGGTGACCGGATGATAGTTGCCGGTGCCGGTGTGAACATAGGTGGTGAGGCTGCCGCCCTCGCGGCGCACCACCATCGAGAGCTTGGCGTGCGTCTTCAGCTCGAGGAAGCCGTAGACGACCTGCACGCCGGCGCGCTCGAGATCGCGCGCCCAGCGGATGTTGGCCTCTTCGTCGAAGCGCGCCTTCAGCTCGATCAGCGCCGTGACGGATTTGCCGGCTTCGGCAGCTTCGGCGAGCGTACGCACGATCGGCGAGTTGTTGGAGGTGCGGTAGAGCGTCTGCTTGATCGCAACGACATCGGGGTCGCGCGCGGCCTGCTGCAGGAACTGCACCACGACGTCGAAGGATTCATAGGGGTGATGGACCACAAGGTCCTTCTGCCGGATCGCGGCGAAGATGTCGCCGCCGTGCTCGCGGACGCGCTCGGGATGGCGCGGCACGTAAGGGGTGAATTCGAGGTCGGGCCGGTCGAGGCGGGTGAGCTGCGAGAGCTCGTTCATCGCCTGCACGCCATCGACCAGGAACACCTCGTCATCGGCGGCCGAAAGCGCGTGCTGCACGAAGCTGCGCAGCTCCTCCGGCATCTTGGCGTCGATCTCGAGCCGGATCACCGACCCGCGGCGGCGGCGCTTGAGCGCCGTCTCGAACAGGCGGACGAGGTCTTCCGCCTCTTCCTCGATTTCGAGCTCGGAGTCGCGGATGATCCGGAAGGCGCCCTGGCCGTGCAGATTGTAGCCGGGGAACAGGCGGTTGATGAACAGGGAGGTCGCCTGTTCCAGCGAGATCAGCCGAACGATCTTGCCGTCGGCGGGCAGGCGGATGAAGCGGTCGATCTTGCCGGGCATGCGGATCAGCGCGTTCATCTGCCTGCCGTCGGCGGCGCGCGTGAGCTGGAGTGCAATGGTGAAGCCGAGGCTCGGGATGAACGGGAAGGGGTGGGCCGGGTCGATCGCCAGCGGTGTCAGCAGCGGGAACACGTTGTTGAGGAAGTAGTCCTCGATCCAGGTCCGCTCCGCCTTGGTGACGTCCTTGCCGTCGACCAGCACGATGCCGACATCGGCCAGCGTGCCGCGCAGGTCGCGCCAGATCGCCTGCTGGTCGGAAGCAAGCTCGGACACGGTGCGGTTGATCAGCGCGAGTTGTTCTGACGGGGTCAAGCCGTCGGGGCTGCGTTCGGCGATGCCCTCGCGCACCTGGGCCTTGATGCCGGCGACGCGGACCATGAAGAATTCGTCGAGGTTGTTCGCCGAAATCGACAGGAATCGCACCCGCTCCAGCATGGGGTGGCTGGGATTGACCGATTCCTCCAGGACGCGGCGGTTGAAATGCAGCCAGGACAGCTCGCGGTTGATGAATCGTTCGGGGCTCGACGCGATTGCCGGCAGACCCTCGGTTTCCGGAGCTTTTTCTTTAATTTCAACAGCTTGCGCAGAGTCCATCAGAAGTCGGTCCATCCTGTCTCGCCTCACTTTGCGATCTATGCGCAAAACCTGCGGGAGCATGTGTTAGAGCGATGACGTTTCGATGACATTGATGTTCCGCCGCTTCGCGGCGTCAAGCGGACTTCGCGCATGCTTGCTGGGTTCAGGCGTCCCGGAGCAGCTCGGCGGCGAGCGCCCTCGTGACGGGGCGGCCGAGCCTGAGGGCTTCGCTGTCGAGCAGTTCCACGGCCTGGCGGGCGGCGGCGGACGACCGCTCCAGGCGGGTAGCGAGGTAGCCGACCACGCTCTCGTCCACGGCGAGCTGGCGGTCGGCGCAGAATTTGATGATCAGCCCGCGGAACAGCTGGTCGTCGGGGGGCAGCAGCGTGACCACGGGCAAGGCGCGCAGGCGCGAGCGCAGGTCGCGAAGCTCGATCTCCAGCGCGGCCGGGACCTGGCGTCCCGTGAACAGGACGTAGGCCCCGTCCTCGCGGGCGAGGTTCATCAGGTGGAAGAGGGCGCGTTCGTCAAAGTCCCCCGCCTTGAGATCCTCGACCACCAGCGCACCGGTGGCCAGCGCGCCCGGAACGGCCGCTGCGGTCAGGGCGTTGGCCGCGGTCGAGCGGGCGCCCGAGATCTCAGCCCAGATCGCGGCGAGATGGCTCTTGCCGCTGCCTTCCGGGCCCGCCAGCCACATGATCCGGTTCGGCCATTCCGGCCAGCTGTCGATCAGGCCAAGACCGGCCGCGTTGGCGGGGCCTTCGAGGAAATTGTCCCGGCTGAGGCTTTCCGCATGCGGAAGCGAAAACGCCAATTGTCGGGGATGGACGCGGCCTGCCACGCTAATCTTGCTCCAGCCGGCGTGCCGGCCTGTTTGAAGAGAATTCCGACCTCATCGAGCGAGAGTTGGCCTTTTGCAGGGCCACATCCGGCTCATTTGGCCTCGCTCGCGCTACTTGGCCTCGATCGTACTCATGTGCCGCAGCCACTCGACGAGATAGAGCGACACCGAGGAGAGCGTGAAGACCGTGACGAGGCCCATCAGGATGATATCATAAGGGGCCGGCTTGAAGCCGAACGCAAGCGCCGCCAGCACCAGGGCCGCGAACGCCACCTGTGCCACCGTGTTGAGCTTGGACACTTTCGACGGCTTCATCTCGACGGGCCGGTCGAACAGCCAGGACACGATCACGGCGGCGACGATCATGATGTCGCGCGACACCACCAGGATCACGATCCAGCGCGGGATCGCGCCCCAGATGCCGAGCGCCATGTAGATCGAGACCAGCAGCGCCTTGTCCGCGAGGGGGTCGAGCAGGGCGCCCAGCTCGCTCGTCATGTTGAAGCGCTTGGCCAGGAAGCCGTCCACGGCGTCGCTGATACCGGCGATCAGGAAGACGGCGAACGCGACCTCCATTTGGCTCGACACGATGGCCCAGACGATGATCGGGACCAGCATGATGCGGCCCAGGGTAATGATGTTCGGAATACTCACGAAAGCGCTTCCCGGCACCCGGTCTGACCTCGAATCCGGCCCCTCGGGAGGCTGAACCGGTTGATATCTACATAGTATAGGGAGGAGCGCCATGCGAGCCATTGCGCGTCCCCGGAATTCAACGTAACCAGCCGCAAACCCACTGGAAATCGGGCATGACCGACCGCAAAAACGGCCTCACTTACGCCGATTCAGGCGTCGATATCGACGCGGGCAACCGCCTGGTCGATCTGATCAAGCCGATGGTGCGCGCCACCGCGCGGCCCGGCGCCGACGCCGAGATCGGCGGCTTCGGCGGCCTGTTCGACCTCAAGGCGGCGGGCTTCAAGGATCCTGTCCTGGTGGCCGCGACCGACGGGGTCGGCACCAAGGTCAAGATCGCGATCGAAACCGGGCTGCACGGCGGGATCGGCATCGACCTCGTCGCCATGAGCGTCAACGACCTCGTGGTGCAGGGCGCCGAACCGCTGTTCTTCCTGGACTATTTCGCCTGTGGCAAGCTCGACCCCGAGGCCACGGCCTCGATCGTTGCGGGCGTTGCGGAAGGCTGCCGCGAATCCGGCTGCGCCCTGATCGGAGGCGAAACCGCCGAGATGCCCGGCCTGTACAAGGACGGCGATTACGACCTCGGCGGCTTTGCCGTCGGCGCCGCCGAGCGCGGTACGCTGTTGCCGCGCAGGGATATCGCCGCGGGTGACGCCGTGATCGGCCTTGCCTCGTCGGGCGTGCATTCCAACGGCTTCTCGCTGGTGCGCAAGATCGTCGAACAATCCGGCCTCGGCTTCGAGGCGCCGGCGCCGTTCGCGCCGGTGATGACGCTGGGCGGCGCGCTGCTGACGCCGACCAAGCTCTACGTCAAATCCTGCCTGCGCGCGATCCGCGAGACCGGTGCGGTGAAGGGCCTTGCCCACATCACCGGCGGCGGCTTCACCGACAACATTCCGCGCGTGCTGCCGAAGAACCTCGGCGTCGGCATCGACCTGGCGCGCCTGCCGGTGCTGCCGGTGTTCAAATGGCTGGCGGCGCAGGCCGGCATCGCCGAGCTCGAGATGCTCAGGACCTTCAACTGCGGCATCGGCATGATCGCGATCGTCGAGCCCGACAAGGTCGAGCAGGTCGTGCAGGTCTTCACCGATGCCGGCGAGACCGTGGCGCAGCTCGGCACCGTGATCCCGGCCGAGGGCGAGCACCGCGTCGTCTATAACGGCCATCTCGACATGGCACTGTGATGACTGGCGCTGTGACGAAGCGCCGCGTGGCCATCCTGATCTCCGGCCGCGGCTCCAACATGGCCGCGCTGATCAAGGCCGCCAGCGCGCCGGATTTCCCGGCGGAGATCTCGCTCGTCATCTCGAACAAGGCCGATGCGCCCGGCCTGGAACGGGCCGGGGCGGCTGGCGTGAAAACGCTGGTGATCGAAAGCAAGCCGTTCGGCAAGGACCGCGCCGGCTTCGAAAAGCTGCTGCAGGCGGCGCTCGACGAGCACGGCATCGAGCTGATCTGTCTCGGCGGCTTCATGCGCCTGTTCACGGCCGAGTTCACCATGGCCTGGTACGGGCGGATGCTGAATATCCATCCTTCGCTGCTGCCGTCTTTCCCCGGCCTCGACCCGCATGGCCAGGCCTTGCGCGCCGGCGTCAAGCTGTCCGGTGCGACGGTGCATTTCGTCATCCCCGAGACCGATGCCGGTCCGATCGTGATGCAGGGCGCGGTTCCCGTCAGCGATCACGACACGGGCGACACGCTCTCGGAGCGCATCCTCGAAGTCGAGCACCGCATCTATCCCGAAGCGCTGCGGCTGCTCGCTACCGGCAAGGTGCGGATCGAGGGCGATGTGTGCAAGACGGACGGAAGCGGGCCGTCGGAGAATTTCCTGGTTGCGCCGGTGGTGCGCTAAGGCAGCTCAGCCTTACTCGATGTAAAATCGGGGTCGATCGGGTGCAGCAAGATTGAGCATGGCGTCCCGCAGTTCGCGCCACTTGGTGTCATTGGCGACAGAGAAATATTTCGATCGCTGATTCATCTTCGCTCATGGCGTGGCAAACGGATCGAGCAGAGCTACGCCGGTCGATCTAATGTCAGCGGTGTTGCGCGTCACCAGTGTCAGGCCCTGGACCTTGGCGGTGGCGGCGAGCAGACTGTCAACAAGCGGCAGCGGATTGGGAATTCCAAGGAGGGCCCAGGTCTCGGCGATGGTCTCATCGATGGGGAGAACCCGATCGGCCAGGCGGATTCGCATGTGCGAAAACCATCGGTCGAGAGACTTCGCCTGGAGCGGGTCACTTCGCCTTTTCAATTCGATGCCTCGACGAATTTCGGCCAGAACCAACACACTGGTTCCGATATGCTCCGCCGGGGTTTGCTCAACCCAACGAACGACGTTCGGGTCGGCGCGCTCGCGTTTTCGGATTTCGGAAATGACGTTGCTGTCGAGGAGAAATCTCACAAATCGACCTCGCGCCAGCCATCACGTCGCGTCTGATCAAATACGCCGTCGAAGGCCTCATCGGGAAGATCGGATCCGAAGACGTCGAAGGCCGTCTTGACGTCGGGATCGAGGAGGGCGTTAGCGAGCGTTGATCGGATAGCCGCCGCTCGCTCCGGTCTGTCGCGCAGGGTTTCGGCCAATGCACGGATGAGGCTCGCGTCGTTCTTCGCGGCTTGGACTTCGACGCGCACCAGACCACGCGCTGCGGCGCGGCGCCGATGTGTGCGTGTTGCCTTTCGCTGCGACTTGGTTGCCATGGCTTCGCCTCGACGTTGATTTCCGGAAATATAACCGGAAATCAACGTCGAGGCAAATCGCGAGGAATCGGCGCCCCCCAAACAAAATCCCCCGGCAAAGCCGGGGGCAACGTCATGATCTCTCGCGTATCGACTTGAGAGAAATCAGGAGACCTTGAGGTTCTCCGCGGATGATTTGCCGCGGTTCTCCACGAGGTCGTATTCAACCACCTGGTTCTCGTTGAGGGTGGAGAGTCCGGCACGCTCGACGGCGGAGATGTGGACGAACACGTCCTTGTCGCTGCCGTTCGGCTTGATGAACCCATAGCCCTTGGTCGGGTTGAACCATTTGACGGTGCCCTTTTGCGGCATCGCTAGTCTCCTCCACTAGATATAAAAAAGACGCGGCCGCTTTTTCGCGTGCCACGCCACAAACGGGCTTCCGAAGTCTGTTCGAGTCTTGAGGCTCAATGTCGCGAAACGCACAGCCGAGCGGCCAATTCCGATTGTGGCCAATATTGCAACATGAAAATCGCCCGTTAGCAAGCTGCGCGTAAATTTCAAGACCGAGCCGGGCGCGTTCCTCTATCAATTTGCGACCTGTGGCCGTGGAACCACAATCGAGGGCAATCACCCCTGTCTCAGCGCTCCAACCGATTGACGCTCCGTGGCAGTTCAGCACAAATCGCCGCAGGCTGCGGCGCGTTCGTGTTGTATTTTTGCGTGTCGCCCTTTGCTTCGGGATCAATCGTCATGCGCTGCACCTCGCAGCACTCCGGGACACGGCAGGTGATCGGGCTCGACCGCGTTCGCGGGATCGCGGCGTCGATCACGGTCGCGCTGGTGCTCGTCCTGACGATGGCGGCCGCGACGCCCGGCTTCGCCCAGACCCCGACACCGGCAGCGTCGCCCACGCCATCACCGACGCCTGTGCCGACGTCCATCACCTACGACCGCTCGGTCGGCAACAGCGCACTCGACCTCGGCTCGAACTTCCTGGAGCGGCTCGGCAACCAGGCATCGAACGGTATCAACCGGACGTTCCGCACCAATCCCGGCGGCGGCGGCGCCTCCGCGAGCACGGAAGATCCGCGCTACCGGACCTGGTTCGAGGGCTACGGCATCTCGGTCCGCACCGACCCGCAAGGGGACTTCGTCGGCGACCGGCGCAAGACGGTGGGCGGCGTTGCCGGCTTCGGTGCGCGCGTGGCCCCAGGCGTCAATCTCGGCTTCTCCGTCGACCAGAGCCACACCGACGTCGACGTGCCGCTTGCACTCCAGTCGGCAACGCTCGATCTGACGCAGATCGGCTTCAACGGCTCGGTCGACAAGGGCCCCTGGACCTGGGCCTTCGCCGTCGTGCATGGTTTCGGCAAGGTCCGGTCGAGCCGCGACACCGGCCTCGGCCTTGCGACCGCGGGCTATCACGCCGCGGTCGACGGTGCGCTGACCGAGATCAGCTATTACTGGACCAAGGACCAGATGCGCATCGTGCCCAAGGGCGCGCTGGAATATGTCCGCGCCACCAGCGCGGCGTTCCAGGAGACCGGTGGGCTCGATCCGCTCAATGTCGGCTCGACGGCGCTCTCGCGTGCCCGCATCATGATCGGGGCCGAGATCGGTCGCTACTTCATCATCGACCAGAAGATCCTGGACCTGTCGGCCTATGGCAAGTTCGTCGACAACTTCCACCAGGACCTGGGATCGGTTCAGGTCAGCCTCGGCGCCCAGAACATCGTGGTCCCCGGCATCGGCGAGAGCCGTTACGGCATGGATGCCGGCGCCTCGGCTTCGCTCAGCCTGACCAACGTGGCGCGGCTCTACGTCAACTACGACGGCAAGTTCCGCAACGAGCTGACCTCGCACCAGGGCACGGTCGGCTTCGAATACAAATGGTGAGTTGAACGAGCGCCCGATGCGGTCGGAGCGGGGCTCTGGATTCCTGTTCGGACGCGTTTTCTTCAGGCGCGGCGGTGTCCACTTCGCCAGAAAGCGCTTTGGCCTCTCAAGTCGGCGTCGCCGCGACATATCCCGTCAGTCCAAAACCCTCTCGCGCCGCCGTCATCATCGGCACCAGTGCGTTCGGATGGATGAACTCGTCGCGGAAGCAGGGATAGGTCTTGGGATCGAAGATCTTCTTCAGCCAGTCGACCACGATCTTGTGGCGTTCGGAGGCGCGGAACTCCTTGTGATAGGTGAGCCAGAGATCGGCATGGTGGCTGACGCCGAGATCCACGGCGATCAGCGGCGCGCCGAGCGCGATCGAGACCGTCGGCAGGAAGCCGATGCCGGCGCCGCGCTCCACCGCATAGAGCGCGCCGACCGACGAATTGGTCTTGATCCCGACGATGCCCTCGAGCGACTTCAGTCCGAGCACGCGCGCATAGGCGCCGTCGTCGACCTGCGGCGCGCTCTGCTTGATGATGCGGTGGTTCTTCAGCTCGGCCAGCGACGCCGGCACACCGTAGAGGCTTTCGTACTCCTTGGAGACGAAGGGATAGATGTGGAGGCGGCCGAGCTTGGCGACGATCAGGTCGGGATTGGTCGGCGGCTCGAGCTGGATCGCGATGTCCGATTCAAGCCGCGCGACGTCGGCCTGCTCCATCGCGCAGCGCAGATCGACGGTGATCCTGCGGTAGGTCTTCTGGAAGTCGATCAGCCGCGGCAGGATCCAGAAATTGCCGGGGCCCTCCGTCACCGCGACGCGCACCGTGCCCGAGGTGTCGTTCGACGATCGCGAGGCGCGGCGGAAGACGTTGAAGGCATGACGCTCCATATGCGCAACGTCCGCGATCATCGCGGTGCCTTCATCGCTGAGCGTGAGTCCGCTCTGGTCGCGCAGGAACAGCTTGCAGCCGATGCTCTCCTCGAGCCGGTCGATGCGGCGCATCAGGGTGGTCGAGGTGAGCCCGAGCTCCTCGGCGGCATTGCGGAAACTTTTATATTTCGCGCACGCTAAAAATAGCTTCAAATCATCCCAGGACGCATCCAGGGCTTCTTCACGGTGCTGCGTCATCGCAGCACCCCGGTGCAATAACTGCTGCATACTCCTGATCCCCAGCCGCTAAGCTCGTCGACATAGCGGGGCACGAAAGCCTCGAACGATAGAGGCGTGATATGGGTATGGAAAGGGGCTCGTTTGCCGCAAGGCATGATTTCGATGCCTTGCCGCTGAGCCCGGATGTCGAAGTCCGTTGCGCGCAATTTTCCGAAATTGCTGCGCTGGCAGAGATGGCGCACCGGCTGGTGCCGGGCGTGCGGATCGGGGCCGCGGAGCTTGCGCGATATTTCGCGTTCGATCCGCAGAGCATCCTGACGTTCAGCCGGAAGGGCGATCTGGTCGGCGGCATGGCCTTCCTGTTTCTCAATGACCGCGGGCACGATGCGCTGCTGCTCGACGAGATCTGCCTCACTGCGCCCGAGACGCACTATCTCGCTTCCGCGAAGGACGACGTCGCGGCGATCTACATCTGGGCGATTGCCGCCACGGGGCGCGGGATCGCCGGTCTCGGCAAGGCTGCGGCGCATCTGCGACAGCTAAGATTTCGCGGCGCCGATTGCTATGCGCAGCCGTCAACGGTGGCCGGACGCGACATCATGAAGGCGACCGGCTTCGTGCCGGTCCCAAGCTTCCAGCCCGACCTCTGGTGCTACGAGCGGCCCTGGCATCGGCAACCGATGCACATGCCGGGCGCCATCATCCAAGCAAGGAGTTTTGCAGATGCACGGTACTAGGATTCCCCTCGCCAAGCCCAGTTCCCGCGCCATCACCGTTCGTCTGGCGCGCGATCCCAGCGATCTCATGCTGGTCACGGCCATTCGGTCCGCGGTGTATCTCGCCGAGCAGGATTGCCCGTTCGAAGAGGAGTTCGACGGCAACGACATGGTCGCCGCGCACTTCATCGGCTTCGTCGGCAACGAGCCTGCAGGCTGCCTGCGGGTGCGCTTCTTCGGCGATTTCGCCAAGGTGGAGCGGCTCGCGGTGCGGCACCAGTACCGGCGCTCGCGCGTTTCGTTCAAGCTGGTGCAGGCGAGCGTCGATTACGTGAAGCGCAAGGGATTCCGCAAGATCTACGGGCAGGCGCAGGATCGGCTGGTCGATTTCTGGGCCCATTTTGGCGCCAAGCCGCTCGGCCACAACCGCAAGATCACCTTCTCGGATTTTTCCTACACGGAAATGCTGCTGGAGATCGAGCCGGGTCCGGACGCGATCACGCTGGACAGCGATCCCTATGTGATCATCCGGCCCGAGGGCGATTGGGATCGGCCGGGCGTGCTCGACGCCTCGGCGGGGCGGGCGGTGACCTCGCCGCTGCGGGACCTCGCACTCGCCGGCAGCTGAAATTGGTGCAGCTCGGCGCAAGACAATGCTGGCTTCCATACACGACGATCCGCCGATCCTGATCTGCGCGGATCTGCAGGTCGAATATCTGACGCCCGGGCGTCGCCACGTCATCCTCGATGGCGACGGCGCCACCGCACGCTGCCTGGAACTGCTGACGCTGTGGCGCGGCAATCTGTGGCCGGTGATGCATCTGAAGCGCATCGCGCAGGCCGCCTGGTTCAATCCGGCATCGAGGCTGACCGATTGGGTCGCGGAGGCCAGGCCGCGGCCGGGCGAGATGACGTTCGAGCACCCGCTGCCGTCCGCCTACAGCTCGTCGCGGTTTGTGGACTACATGTCCAATATCCGCGCTGTGCGCTGTGTTCTGATCGGCTTTTCCCTCGACGAGACCATTCTGGCCACCGCGGTCGACGGGTTTCACCGCAGCCATCGCTACCAGGTGGTCGCCGACGCCGTGGCCTGCCGGCAACCCGGCGCAGGCGATGCCGCCGCCTATAAGCTTGCGGTAGTGAATGTCGTTGCGAATTTTGCTACAATCCTCCCCAGCGCCGAACTGATCAGAACCAGCGGCGCCGTTGCGGTGTAGGCCGCCGCAACCGGCGGATGGGGTGCGAGATTGTCACGGGGAGACGAGCTCAAGGAGCTGGCGAGCGACCTGTCGCATGCCGCCGAGAAGGCGCGCAGGCTCGGTCTGCCGACGACGGTCTATCTGCTCTCGATGGCGCTGGTGGAGGTGAGGGAAGCCGCTGCCGGTGCCGACGACGGGCATGACGATGACGCGGCGTAGACGCTGCCCGATATGCGGCTTTGTGCAACGCTGCTGAGCGCTTGCTGCCGACGAATTGGCGTTGCAAGCTTCGCGCTGTCGCAATAGCCAAGGAGCTTGATCATCGAGTGATGACGCGGGCTCTGCCTGCGACGTGACGCTTTCAAGGATCTCAAGCAATGTCCATGCTGCCCAATTCGCAAGAAGCCCGGGATGTGGCCTATCAGCTCCATCCCTACACCAACGCACGCACGCATCAGCAGGCCGGTCCTCTGGTGATCGAACGCGGCGAAGGTCCTTACGTCTTTGACGCGTCGGGCAAGCGCTATTTCGAGGCGATGGCGGGCTTGTGGAGCGTCGGGCTCGGCTTCAACGAGAAGCGGCTGGTCGAGGCCGCGCACAAGCAGATGCAGGCGCTGCCGTTCTATCACACGTTTTCTGCCAAATCGCATGGGCCCTCGATCGACCTCGCCGAGAAGCTGGTCGCGCTCGCGCCTGTGCCGATGAGCAAGGTGTTCTTCACCAATTCCGGCTCGGAAGCCAACGACACCGTGCTGAAGCTGATCGCCTATCGCTCCAACGCGCTCGGCCAGCCGCAGCGCAAGAAGGTGATCAGTCGGATGCGCGCCTATCACGGCGTCACCATCGCCTCCGCCAGCCTCACAGGCCTGCCGAACAACCACCGCTCGTTCGACCTGCCGCTGCCGAACATCCTGCACACGGGCTCGCCGCATTTCTACAAGGACGGCGCCCCCGGCGAGAGCGAGGAGGCCTTTGCGACGCGCCGGGCGGAGGAGCTCGACGCGCTGATCCAGAAGGAGGGGCCGGATACGATCGCGGCGTTCTTCGGCGAGCCGGTGATGGGGGCAGGCGGCGTCATCGTGCCGCCGGCGACCTATTGGGACAAGATCCAGGCGGTGCTGAAGAAGTACGACATTCTCCTGGTCGCCGACGAGGTGATCTGCGGCTTCGGCCGCACCGGCAAGATGTTCGGCTGCGAGACCTACGGCATCAAGCCCGACGTGCTCGTGGTCTCCAAGCAGATCACGTCGAGCTATTTCCCGTTCTCGGCGATCATCATGAACGACCGCATGTTCGAGCCGATCGCGGACGAGAGCAACAAGATCGGCGTGCTCGGCCACGGCTTCACCGCGGGCGGTCATCCCGTCGGTTCGGCGGTTGCGCTGGAGAACCTCAAGATCATCGAGGAGCGCGGCCTGGTTGCGCATGCCGCCGAGCTCGGCGGCTACATGCAGGGCCGCTTGCGCGAGCTCACCAGTCATCCGCTGGTCGGCGAGGTCCGTGGCGTCGGCATGATCGCGGCGATCGAGCTCGTGCTCGACAAGGGCCGCAAGACCGCCGCGAGCACGCCCGGCGCCGTCGGCGGCATGGCCAGCCGCATGCTGCAGGAACGCGGCGTGATCTCGCGCAACATGCTGGACGCCATCGCCATCTGCCCGCCGCTGATCACGACCAAGGCGCAGATCGACGAGCTGGTCGCGGCGATCACGGGCGTGCTGAACGACATGAAGGCGGAAGTGGCCAAGCTGACGCCGGCGTAAGGGCACGGCACGCGTTTCGTCTGGCGATCGTCCTGATCCGTCACCCTGAGAGCTTGTGAAGCTTTCGGGTTTCGCGGACGTTTTCATCTGCA